>Ga0136633_1001492_pt1 | contig 17206 bp, 10 predicted proteins | sample AntDrymeUQ832206_2_FD_105494 | JGI IMG/M metagenome (GOLD analysis project Ga0136633, IMG submission 105494) | Polar desert sand microbial communities from Dry Valleys, Antarctica - metaG UQ83 (22.06) | ecosystem: Environmental > Terrestrial > Soil > Desert | place: Antarctica: Dry Valley...
GGTCGTGCTCTCGGCACAGGATGCCGAGGAGGCGTTGTTGCTCAGCTCGCAGCACGGCGGGGTCATCGACCTGCTGCTGTCCGATGTGGTGATGCCAGGCCTGAACGGCCTGGAACTGGCGCAGCGCGTGCTGGCCCAACGGCCATCACTGCGCGTCCTCTTCATGTCGGGGTATGCCGATCACGCCGTGGTGCAGCGCGATATCGTCGACGCCGGGCGACCGTTCCTGCAGAAGCCCTTCGCCCCGGACCGGCTGGTCGCCCGCGTGAAGGACGTACTCGCGTAAAAGAATTCAGAATTCAGAATTTGTCGGATGCGGCGATGCCGGGCGGCCGCTGCCGCCGGCCGGCATCGCAGTCCGGCGCTGCGGCTAGGTCGTGGCCGGCACGCGTTCGATCTTGATCGACTCGATGACGACGTCCTTGACCGGGCGATCGCCACGGCCGGTGGGGACGTGGCCGATCCGCGAGACGACGTCCATGCCCGAAATCACCTCGCCGAAGACGGAGTGGCGGTCGTCCAGGTGCGGCGTGGCTGCCAGGGTGACGAAGAACTGGCTGCCGTTGGTCCCCGGACCGGCGTTGGCCATCGACAGGGTCCCGGCCTTGGTGTGGCGTCTGGAGGGATGGAACTCGTCCTCGAACTTGAAGCCCGGGCCGCCCATGCCATTGCCCATCGGGCAGCCGCCCTGGATGACGAAGCCATCGAGGACGCGGTGGAAGATCAACCCGTTGTAGAACGGACGACTGAGCGGCTGACGCGTGACCGGGTCCTGCCACTCGATACTGCCGTCTGCGAGGCCGGCAAAGTTGGCCACCGTCTTGGGCGCCTCGTCTTCGAACAGCCGAGCGACGAAGGCACCCTCACTGGTGGTGAAGTGGGCGTAAAGCCCCGCTGGTAAGGTCATGGCCACACCTTACCATCCTGCCGGGCCATAATCGGCGGAATGGACGACTTTGCGCCCATGCGCACGCGCCGGCCGCCAGGCACGCCGGTGCCGGGCCAGAAGGCTGCCGCGGGTCGATGAGCCGGCGCTGCCTTGCGCTCGCCCTTGCAGCCGGGGTCTCCGTTTCGGCGGCCGCCGGCGACCAGCCGCGCTGGGCCCCCAATGCATGCCCACCCCCGTCGGCCAGGCTCCAGGTCACGCCCCCAGCGGCGCTGTCCGAGGCTCGGCTGACCCTCGCCCGCTGCGTCCAGCGCGACCTCGACCAGGGGCGCTGGACCGACGCCGAGGTGCGTCTGAGCAGCGCCCGTCGGGCAGTCCCCATGGTGCCGGGCGGAGAGCGGAGGCCCTGGCTGGCATTGGTGGTCGGGCTCGATGCGGCACGTCGGGTAGACGTCGGTCCGTGGTCGGCGCTAGTCGGCGTCGTGCTTGCCGACCAAGAAGCGCTGCCGTGGGTCGGCCCGCTGGTTCGCGGGGTGGCGTCAGCGCGCAGTTCCTGGGACAGGCAGGACGCTGACCTGCATGCGCGTGGTCGCGTCGAGGCCGACCGGCTGCAACGGCTCTCCGCCGCCGCCGGTCCCCTCAGCGAGGCCGAGCGGGCCCGGTTGCTCGTCCAGGCGGCGCTGGCCGGGGCGCAGTACGAGCGCGACGAGATGGGTCTGCTGCTCGAGGCCGCGCACGACCTCGAAGTGCGGCTGCTGTCAGGCGATGAGCTGCGGGTGCCGGTCGTGCTGGCCCGCGAACTCGAGGCCGACCTGCTGCTGATCACCGACCGCTATGCCGCAGCCGGTCAGCGTTACCGCGACCTGCTCGTGCAATGGCCCTACCGCGTTCAGGGACGCATCGGCCTGGCCGCGGCATATCGTCGTCTCGGCCACGCCCGCGAGGAGGAGGAGACGCTGGCACAGGCACGCGCCCTGTGGGCGTCAGCCGATGCCGAGGCGCTGGCCCGCATCGAGTAAGCGAGACGGGCCCGGCTCTCAGGCACCACCGGCTTCCATCTCCAGCAGCCGCTGCTTCCGCGCGACGCCCCATCGGTACCCCGTCAACGACGCGTCGCTGCCCACCACGCGGTGGCAGGGGACAAGCAGGGAGACCTTGTTGGTGGCGCACGCGCGGGCGGCGGCCCGCACGGCAGTGGGCTGCCCGATCATCATCGCGAGCTCGGCATAGGTGCGGGTCTGGCCACGCGGGATGGTCTTCAGGGCCAGCCAGACGCGCTGCTGGAACGCCGTGCCCTGCAAGTCGAGCGGGACGTCCTCGCCGGCCTGCCCACTGGCCACAGCCACGGCGGCGGTGGCCCACTCCACGCGATGCACGCCCTGCGTCAGTGTGGCTCGCGGAAACTCGGCGTCGAGAGCGACGCGCAGGAGCGCCTCGCTCTCGCCCAGGTACACCGCGCACACGCCCTCGGCCGTCGTGGCCACCAACACCAGCCCGAGCGGAGTCTCCGACGTCGTCCAACCGATGGCCACGCCGGCGCCACCGCGCCGATAGGCGCCCGGGGTCATGCCGAGTGCCGCGTGCGCGCGTTCGTACAGGCGTGACGATGAGCCGTATCCCGCCGTGTAGAGTGCGTCGGTCACCTCATCTCCCGCGAGCAGTCGCTCGCGCAGGCGCGCCAGCTGCCGCCCCGTCAGCAGCGCCCGCGGGCCGATGCCCAGCGTGATCTCGAGCCGCTGGCGCAGGACGACAGGTGCGAGACCGAGCGCGGCGGCCAGTGATGCCACCGACGGTCGCCCGTCACCAGCCAGGGCCATGTCGATGTGGCCCACGAGCGTGCGGAGGTCGGCATGCGTCAGGCGGTCGGGCGCGGCCGGGTGCACCGTGCCCGTGACCCTCTCGGCTTTCATCAGGTCGTCGGGATGGCATCGGAGACACGGTCGGAAACCAGCCGCACGCGCCCCTGCGGCGGTCGCGAACAACCGCACGTGTGCTCGGCGCGGCCGCGGTGACGGGCACCCGGGTCGGCAATAGATGCCCGTGGTGGTGACACCAAACAGGAAGCGGCCCGCCAGTGAGGCATCCCGGGCCGCTATCGCGGTCCAGGCCGCATCCTCGCCGGGGGTGGAGTGGGGAGGCGCCGTCGTGGCCATGAATCGGAGGATACTAAGCCCTTCCCAACGACACTATCCGGTTTCACGAGGCGGAAGCGCATGACCGTGTTCGGGCTATCCAACCTGCTGATCCTCCCGTTCTGGCTCCTGATGGTGCTGGCGCCGACGTGGAGCGTCACCAGGCGCGTCGTCGCGTCGCCCTGGATCGTCGCGCCGCCCTGCGTGCTCTACCTGATCACGCTGCTGCCGGTGGCGGGGCTGGTGCTGCCCGAGCTGATTCAGCCCGTCCAGGCGCGCATCATGTCGCTGCTCGGCACGCCAACCGGCACGACGCTGGCCTGGACGCACTTTGTCGCCTTCGACCTGTTCGTCGGCCGGTGGATCTACGGCGACAGCCGTGACCGCCGCTACTCGCCCTGGTGGGTGTCGCCCCTGCTCGTGGTGACGCTGCTGGTCGGTCCCGTCGGCTTGCTGGTCTACCTCGCGGCTCGAACGATCATCAGGGGCGGCGCTGTGGCCGGCGATCCTGCGTGACGCTGCCGCTCACATCGCCGGGCCGAGCAGAATCGCGTTGACGAACATCAGCTGCGTCGCCTCGGCAAAGGCGCGGTTGTTGGGGTCGTCGGTGAAGGCGATGACGTGCCCGCGGCCGGTGGGCTGATGCAGTAGATACGGCTTGCCCGGCAGCAGCCGCTGCGATGGCTCCCAGACCACGCCGCTGGCCACGAGGCGGTCCGGCGGTGCGAACACCACGACGTTGCGGCCCTTGTCCAGGGTGATCGGCGAGACCGCCCGCTGCCCCTGCACGCTGACGGCCACGGCGGTGTCCAGTCCACTCGACAGCCAGTGATCGGTGTCGACCACCGTGTTGAGGATGGCGCCAGGGACCAGCGTGGGCAACTCGCGGATCGGCTCGATCGCCTTTGCGAGGTCGATCGGCGTCGCGTTGGACACGGCCGGGGCGCGTGGTGGCGCCGGGCCTTCCTTGATCGGCGAGCCGTCGTTCCACTCGGCCGTTGTCGACAGCAGTCCGACCGACTCGCCAAGAGCCCACGTCGTCGCCTCGCCGATGGTGACCAGCGTGCCGCCTGCGTTGACCCAGGCCTTGAGCAGGCGCACCATCTGGGCACCGATCGCCGACCCGTACGCGCCCGACGGCAGCACCACGACATCGAACTCCGCGAGGTCGACGCGCGGGAGTGCCGCGACCCGCACGGCACTGGGCACGAGACCGAACCTCCGCTCCAGGACGTAGCGGGCCCACCCGGCCGACAGGCTCTGCGTCGGCGCGTCCCACGCCAGCAGCACGCGGGGCGTCCTCATGGGGCGCACCTGGTTGGAGCCGATGGAGATTCCCGCGTCGGCAAAGCCGCTGTCCACGGCGACGACTTCTGCGCCGGTCGCCTGGACGACGGCGCCCAACTGCACGGCGGTGTCGGCCGGATTACCCGCGACGCGGATGATGGCCGTGCCAATCGGATAGCTCCGCTCCGCGAGCGCGAATCGCTCGCCCGCGACGGCCACCTTCAGGCCACGCCTGAGGGCCGCAGCCACGGTCGTCGCGCTGCCGGCATTCCACGGCAACAGCCAGGCCACCCGTGCGGGCGGCACGGTCGCCGTGGTCGCTGCCGTCGGCGTCCAGGTCGTGGTCGCGACGTCCAGCGGCTGCACCAGTCGCAACGTCTCGACGTCGTGCAGCAGGGGCAGGCTCCAGGCCGTCACGTCGTAGATCTGATCGGGCAGGCGCCGCAACCGTCGGGCGGCCTGAGCCTTGACGAACGCGTCTGGCATCTCGGTGCGCTCGTCCAGCAGGTTCCGCACCAGCCGGCCAGCGGGTTGGCCATGTGGCACCACCAGCGTGCCCGCCGGAATCGCGCGTCCACGCCACATCGTGGCCGCAGCGGTCTGTTGGATCTCGATGCCATTGCGGTAGAGCAGCGTGGCGAGATGACGTGTTCGGCCGCGGTCGCCGTTGTCGAGCAACAGATACTGCCGCACGGTGGGGCTGCGCGCGCCTTCCTCGATCGCCGTCCGCCGGAAGGCCACGTACTCCCGCAGCAGCTGTTGGCGATGCAGTGCCGCGGTGTGCGCGGTGGTCATGGCGGCCGTGAAGTGCTCGACGATGCCGTCCATGTACGTCAGCAGGCCGCCATCGCTGCGCCGGACGACGAGACCGCGCGCCGACGACTTCTCGAACGTCATGCCGATGGCGCCCTGGGCCATCGGCCAGGACACGCCGTAGCCCGGATAGAACGCGTCGAACACTTCGCGCGTGAAGTACGGAAAGCCGCGCTCGTCGAAGGCACTGCCGATCGCCCTGCCAAACATCTCCAGCGCGGCCACCTGTGTCGCGGTGGTGTGCACGTTGCCCGGCTCCGCCGAGGGAGGAAAGTAGTACGTGCTGTCGCTGCCCATCTCGTGCAGGTCGACCACGACGTGCGGCCGCCAGTCGAGCATGGCGGCGACACGGCCGCGGCTTTCAGGCTGTGTCTGCGCAAACCAGTCGCGGTTGAGATCGAACAGGTAGTGGTTGGCCCGTCCGCCGGGCCACGGCTCGTCGTGTTCGGCGGCCAGCGCCAGGGGGTCGGGCACGCTGGCCCGTCCGGCCCGCGTGGCCTGCACGAAGCGCCCGCGGCCATCGGGATTCTGCAACGGGTCGATCAACACGATCGTCTCGCGCAGGATGGCGGTGGTCCGCGGGTCGTTCTGCGCGGCCAGCAGGTGGTAGGCCTCGAGCATGGCGGCCCCGGCCGGCGAGATCTCGTTGCCGTGCACGCTGTGCAGCAGCGCCACCACGATTGGCGCTCGCGCGATCACCGCGTCGACGTCGGCACCCTCGAGCAGACGGGGATCGGCCAGGCGCCGCAGGTCCTGCTTCACGTCGTCCAGCGCGGCGATGCGCTCCGGCGCGCCGATGGCCAACAGCACCAGAGGCCGGTTCTCGAACGTCCGCCCGTATTCGACCAGCCGCGCGCTGTGTGGCGCGGCGCTGGCGAGCGCGCGCAGGTAGATCACGATCTCTTCGGGGGAGCTGACCTCCTCGCCGTGGTCATGACCGACCACCTGCGCCAGCGTGGGCATGGCGGGGTCGTACCGGTAGTGCGCGAGCGAGGCGCGGCGGTCCTGGCCTTGGGCCGGCGCCGCGACAGCCAGCACCAGCGCGGCGGCTGCAACGCCGGCGAGGGCGCGGAGGGAGTGACAAGGACGGTGGAGGGCCATGTGCCGGCAAGCCTATCGCACCAACTGGACCGAGTCAGGCGTCGGCGGGCGGCGGCTGACAGCGCGGGCACCAGTACGTCGAGCGGTTGTGCTCGCCGTGGTGTCGCATCAGGATGCTGGCGCCGCATTGCCGGCACGGCCGCCCGTGTCGGCCGTACACATACAGGCGTTGCGACGGGTTGGCGCGTCCCGTGGTGCGCCTCATACCGCGCCAGGTGACCACGCCGCCATCGCTCGGGTCGATGACGTTGGCCTGCAGCAGCGTGCGCGCGTCACGCACCAGCCGCGTCCACTGCGCGTCGGTGACCAGCGCGGGAGGCTGAAAGGGCCATTGACCGGCCAGGAAGAGCAGCTCGCTCTTGAAGACGTTGCCGATTCCGGCCACCGCTTGTTGCTCGAGCAGGGCTTCGGCCGCGGTCGGTCTGGTGCTGCCAGCCAGCCTGACGACTGCGCCGGCGGCGTCGAAGTCCAGCGACAGGACGTCGGGGCCCAGCCTGCTGATGGCCTGGTCGCTTTCCAACTCGCCGGCCGGCACGAACTCGGCGATCGGCACCGAGAACGCGACGGCGACAAAGGCCGCCGTCGCCACCACGATGCGGGCCGACGAGGCACTGCGCTGCCACGGCTCGCCGCTGCGGTAGATGTGCCACGAGCCCGACATCAGCATGTGCGTCCGCAGCACGAGCGGACCCTGCAACGTGGCAAGCGCCCGGGATCCGCTGGGCGCTGCAGCCTCGTCGACTCCCGATGGCTGACCTCGGAGCTCTGAAAAGTAGATCAGCAGATGCTTGCCACGCGCGGCGACCCGTTCGACCATGCGGCCCGTAATCGGGGCGTCGTCATGGACCCTCGCCACGTGCGCGTACTGGGTGTCGAAGCGGGTCACCACCGCTCCAGCCAGGGCTCGCTGCAGCGTCCGGGCCGCCCGGAATATCGTGTCGCCTTCAGGCATCGTGTTGTCTATCGCTTACGAAACTGGCGGACCACAGGCGAGCTGCCGCGTTCTGCAGCCCCGCCTGGTCGCACGCTCATCTGGCGCGGCCGGGCCAGCTGATTGGCGCGATCTCTCCCTTGCTGGCGTCCGTCCCGTCGCCCGCGGGCGTGGCCACGTCCCAGTGACCGGGTCGGCGCTGCCGCGGCATCGGCGCCCCGGCACTGGCAGCATCGCGCATCTGCAGGCCCTGCGTCGTCGCGACAAAGCCCGCGGCTTCGAGGAAAGGACGAATCGGCGCATCGAGCGCCGGCACGCCATTGACCTCGGTGAGCAGGATGGAGGCGGCGCGGCGATCGCGATCGGTGCCGGTCATGGGCAGCGTGCGTGCCAGTGCCTCGGCGTGGCGGCTGCGCTCGGGGTCGTGCTCGGGCAGCCACACCAGCAGCGAGCGCATGCCGCGGGCGATCCAGGCGGTCAGGTGGCCATCGACCAGCACCACCCGTGCTCCGACGCTGCGCGTCGGACCACGCCCGGGCGCGCCATCGGGCGACTCCGGCCACTTCACCAGGGCCCCGTATGGATTGGCGGGGTCGGTGGCGGCCAGCACCGCCACCTCGGCAGCTTCGGCGGGCGTCCGCAGGGCCCGCAGCAGGTCCACGGCCGCCGGGGCCGCGAATTGCATCGCGCCGACGCCGCTCACGAAGTAGCCGCGGCGGATGCGGCCGCTTTCCTCCAGGGTCCGGAAGACGTCGTGAATCGCGGTGAACCCACCCGGGAGCCCTTCGGCGCCAGCCACCTCACGCGTCACCACTCCGTACCGCGTCAGCAACTGCTGACCCATGGCTGCGCTCCAGGCGGTGGCGGTGACGGCGGTGCGGGGGCTCAGGCGGGTCCAGCGTCCCTCGGCGGCAGGAGGCGCCACGCGGCGGGACCGGAACGGCCGGCCCGCGGCGCGGCCGCGTTTCTCGCGCCCGGCGCTGCCGACGTGGGCCCGGAGCGGCTGCAGGGTGTCGTTGGTGATCAGCCCGCGCCACACCAGGTTCCACATGGCGTCGACGGTGTCCTGCGGGAAGCCGCCGCCGGCGGCCTCGAGCAGCGCGGCAAAGAACAGGGCGCCGCGTGCATCGAGCGCGTCCAGGATGGCCCGCTCCCGCTCCGACAGGTCCTCGAGCGACGGCGGCTGGATGACGCCGCGCCACAGCGCCGCCACATGGTCGGTGAGAAACAGCGCAATGCGGCCATCCCGCTCGCCGAGGGGTTCGACGCCAGCCCACACCACCTCGCCGGCCGAAATCAAGGCGTCCAGGTCGGAGGGCTGATAGTGCTCGAGGCGAGCCGGCAGAATCTCACGCTCGAGAATCGACGCCGCCAGGGGAACGCCCTGCAGCGTCTCGACGACATCGAGCAGGGCATCGAGCCCGCGGCGCGGCCGTGTCACCCCCTGCCACTGCGTCAGCAGACGACCGAGCACGGGCAGGTCCACCGGCTCGACTTCGTGGCGCAGCTTGGCCAGCGAGCGACGGCGAATCGACGTCAGGACGGAGCTGTCACACCACTCCCGCTGTTGCCCGCCCGGCCGGAACTCGCCCTCGAGCAGCCGTCCCTCGGCGTGCAGCGCCTTCAAGGCCAGGTCGGCCGTCGATCGGCCGAGCCCGAAGCGGACCGCGACGTCTTCGGTCGTGAACGGCCCGTGCGTGCGCGCGTAGCGAGACACCAGGTCCCGCAGCGCCTGTGGCTGCGCGGCCAGCAGCGCATCTGGCAGGCCCTGGGGGAGCGGCACGCCCAGGGCGTCCCGATAGCGCGCCGCATCCTCGAGGGCCACCAGGCGGGGCTCGCCGCCAATCCCGAGGCATACGGCGCGTCGCGCCCGGACCAGCTGATCGCCGGCGTCGGCGGGCACGTCGGCAGCCGTGCGCTCACGCAATTGCGCAACCGAGAGGTCACCGATGCGCAGCAACAGGTCGTGCACGCCGTCGAGCGTCCGGGCGCGGTAGTCGGCGGGCAACGCCTGCAGCTGCGCCTCGAGTGTCGCCAGCGCATCGGCGTCGAGCAGGTCGCGCAGTTCCACCGACCCCAGCAGGGCATGCAACTGCGCCTGATCGATCGTCAGGGCCTGCGCGCGCCGCTCGGCCAGCGGCGCGTCGCCGTCGTACAGGTAATTGGCCACGTACCCGAAGAGCAGCGACGCGGCAAACGGCGAGGGCGTCGGCGTGTCGACCTGGACCACGCGGACCTGCCGCGACGCGATGGCACGCAGCGTCTCGGCGAGCGCCGGGATGTCGAACACGTCGCGGAGACACTCGCGGTACGTCTCGAGCAGGATCGGGAAGGAGCCGTACTTGGCGGCCACGCCCAGCAGATCCTGCGCGCGCTTGCGCTGCTGCCAGAGTGGCGCCCGGCGCCCGGGTCGACGCCGCGGGAGCAGCAGGGCGCGGCCGGCGCACTCGCGGAAGCGCGCCGCGAACAGCGACGTCGCCCCGAGCTGGCGGATCACCAGCGACTCCATCTCCTCGGCGTCGGGGAGCAGCCACTGCGGGTCCGGCGGCTCGTCGGTCTCGGGAAACCGCACGACGAACCCGTCGTCGGCCCACATCGTCTCGACCTCGAGACCGAACTGCTCGCGCAAGCGCGAGGACACGGCCATCGCCCAGGGAGCCAGCACCTGGGCGCCGAGCGGCGAGAGCAGGCAGAGGCGCCAGTCACCGAGTTCGTCCCGGACGCGCTCGATGACGATCGTGCGGTCGTCCGGGATGGCGCCGGTGGCCTCGTGCTGCTCGGCCAGGTACTGCATCAGGTTGACCGCGGCCAGGGCGTCCAGGTCGTGGTGCTTCTCGAGCCGCGCGCGAGCCTCATCCGGGGTATCGCCCTGCAGTTGTCGCACGAGGACGCCGATCTCGCGGCCGAACTCGAGCGGACGGCCGGGACCATCCCCTTTCCAGAACGGCATCTTCCCGGGTTGTCCGGGCGCCGGTGACACGGTCACGCGGTCGTGCGAGATGTCCTCGATGCGCCACGAGGAGGCGCCGAGCAGGAACGTCTCGCCGACCCGGCTCTCAAACACCATCTCCTCGTCGAGCTCGCCGACCCGCGCCGTTCCGGTGGACGCGCCGGCCAGGAACACGCCATACAGGCCGCGGTCGGGAATGGTCCCGGCGTTGGCCACGGCGACCCCCTTGGCACCCGCGCGGGTGGTGACGCGGTGAGCGACGCGATCCCAGGTGAGGCGCGGGCGCAGTTCGGCGAACTCGTCCGAGGGGTAGCGCCCCGACAACATGTCGAGGACGCCATCGAAGATCGAACGGGCCAGGGTGGCAAACGGCGCGGCCTGGCGGATGCGCGCGAACAGGTCGTCGACCGCCCAGTCGTCCATCGCGACCATCGCCACGATCTGCTGCGCCAGCACATCGAGCGGGTTGCGGGGCATGTGCGTCGACTCGACGCGCCCTTCCCGCATGGCCCGCACGGCCGCCGCGCAGGCGAGCAGGTCGCCGCGGTACTTGGGAAAGATCAGCCCGGTGCTCGTCGCATCGACCCGGTGCCCGGCTCGACCGATCCGCTGCAGTCCGCTGGCCACCGATGGCGGCGCCTCGATCTGCACCACCAGATCGACGGCGCCCATGTCGATGCCGAGTTCCAGCGACGAGGTGCACGCCAGGCCGCGCAGACGGCCCGCCTTCAGGGCATCCTCGATCTCGACGCGTTGCTCGCGCGCCAGCGACCCGTGGTGGGCCCGTACCAGCGTCTCGCCGGCCAGCTCGTTGATGGCGGCCGCCAGGCGCTCGGCCAGTCGCCGACTGTTGACAAAGAGCAGCGTCGACGTATGCGCGAGGATCACCTCGAGCAGCCGCGGATGGATGGCGGCCCAGATCGACGGCGCCTGTGGTCCGGCGGCCGCGGGACCGCTGGTGATGGCCTCGACCTGGGTCAGCCGGGCCATGTCCTCGACCGGCACTTCGATGCGCAGCGACAGCTGACGCGTGCGCCCGGCATCGACGATGGCGACGGGACGATAGGTCGGTTCGTCGGACGTGGCAGCGAACTGGTCGTGGATCTCGTGCTCGGGCGCGCCGTCGCCGGCAGCCTGCCGGTGACGGGTGGTCGCAGGTTCGGCGCCGCCGAGGAAACGTGCGACCTCGTCGAGCGGCCGCTGCGTGGCCGAGAGGCCGATCCGCTGGATGGGCGCGTGCGCGATCGCCTCGAGCCGTTCCAGCGAGAGCGAGAGGTGGGCGCCTCGCTTGGTCGCCACCATGGCATGGATTTCGTCGAGGATCACCGTGTGAATCGAGCGCAGCACCTCTCGCGCGTTCGACGTCAGCAGCAGGTAGAGCGACTCCGGCGTGGTGATCAGGATGTCGGCGGGGCGCCGCGCGAAGCGCGCACGATCAGCTGCTGGTGTGTCGCCGGTGCGGATGGCCACCTCCGGCAGGTGATGGGCGATGTCGCCTTCGCGTGCGAGGCGGCTGATCCCGGCCAGCGGGGCGCGGAGGTTGCGCTCGACGTCGACCGCCAGCGCCTTCAACGGCGAGATGTAGAGCACTCGGCACCGCGCCTTGGTGTCGGGCGGTGGCTCGAACATCAGGCGGTTGATGCACCACAGGAAGCCGGTCAGGGTCTTGCCGCTGCCGGTGGGCGCCAGAAGAAGGGTGCTGCCGCCGGCGGCGATGGTCGGCCAGCCCTTGGCCTGCGGTGCGGTCGGCGCGTCGAACGACGTCTCGAACCATCGAGCCACTACCGGATGGAACAGCTCCAGGATCGACGCCTGCTGGTTGGTCGCGCCTGCCAGGGCGGTCGATCCACGCTCTTGTTTTGGCCCTTTTCGCACGTTCCGCCCTTTTCACCGGTTTTTTCGATATCCTCTCACGTTGACCACCGGCCATGAGGCCGGGCAGGGAGGACTGATCTGAATGAGTGACGCTGGTGAAGGGCTTGTAGACGCCGAAGCCCGACTGCAGGAACAGCTCGACGCGCGCGAGCACGAAAAGCGGCGCCGCGGCCTGGCCGCCGGCGTTGACCCTGAAAAACTGCGCGCCCGCGAGTCGCTGCGCCTCGCCCGCACAGAGCTGACCCGCCAGCTCGAGAACACCACACACCCGATCCGCAAGACGCAGATCGAGGCGGCCGTGGCGGAACTCGACCGGCGGATGGCCGCCGTCTAGAACCGGGGCCATGTCCCTGGTTCGCAACGCCGCCGCCATCGCGGTTCACGGCTACACGGCCAGCGGGGCGCTCCTCGCGTGGCTCGCCCTGCGAAGCGCCTGGGACCACGACCCGCGGACGGCGCTGCTCTGGCTATGCGTCGCCGTGTTCGTGGATGCCACCGACGGCTTCGCGGCGCGCGCGGCAAACGTGCGGCTCCACGCCGCGTGGATTGACGGCGCGCGGCTCGACGACATCGTCGACTTCCTGACCTACGTCTTCGTGCCGCTCGCCATCCTCTGGGAGCAACAGCTCCTCGGCGGGGTGACGGGCCTGATCACCGTAGGCGCCGTGCTGATTGCCAGCGCCCTCGGCTTCTCCAACCTGCACGCCAAGACGCTCGATCACTTCTTCACGGGGTGGCCGTCGTACTGGAACCTGGTGGCCGTCTACTGTCTCGCCTGGCCACTCTCACAGGCGACAACCACGGTCCTGCTGCTGGCGCTTGCCGCCCTGGTCTTCGTGCCGTTGAAGTACGTGTATCCCTCGCGCACGGCAACGCTCATGATCCCCACGCTGGCGCTCGGCGGCATCTGGGGTGTCCAGATGATCGCGATCATCTGGTGGCTGCCAGCGGTGCCGGCCTGGCTCCTCTGGAGCAGCCTGATCTTTCCCATCTACTACTTCGCCCTGTCGCTGTGGCTCAACGTCCGGCCTGACCCCGCCTGAGGCGCTGCGCAGTCCCCTCGGGCAGGCGAACCGGCCAGCCACGCCGTGCGCATGGCCAGTTGCGTGGCGCTCGGAGCTGCCCGCGAGACCAGCCGCCAGGCATCTCCGGGTTGCTGACCAAAGGCCACCTCGAGCCGTATCAATCGGTCCCGCCGCGACACCAGCAGCGTCGAAGCGGTCCCGGGCGGGTACTGTTCGAGACGGCGGTCCCAGTGATCGGCCCGCACGCGGTACTCGCCGATGGCGAGGATCTCGTTCGTCGACGGTGATGCCGGCCGTCGCCCCCGGCCCGTCACGCCGGACGTGGGTCACCACCAGCCGACCGCCGTCCTCGCGCGTTGTCAGCCCAAGCCAGCCACGCGTGGTCAGGCTGTCGGCGGGTTGGAACTCCAGGCCGTAGGCATCGAGCAAGGGCTGGTAGTCGAGCGGCCCGGTCGTGTCGAGCGCGTGGACCAGCAGCGGCCCGAGCGTGGCGCCGCCGACCTCGACGATCACCTCGCGCAGCTGGGTCTCGCTGAATCCCTGACTGCGGGCATATCGGTCGAAGGCCACACGCAGCACGTCGTCGAGCGATGTCTCGCCGTGCGTCGCGAGACGGATGCTCGCGTCGAGCAACGCCGCCGTGATCTCGCCCTTGAGGTAGTAGCTGACCGACGTGTCGGCGCTGTTCTCGTCCGGACGGTACAACTTGATCCACGCGTCGTGCGACGACTGGGTAAGCGTCTGCAGGAAGCGACCGGGAGTCGTCTCCAGGCTGTGGATGTCGGCAGACAGTTTCTGCAGGTACTCCTCGTCGCTCGAGAGACCCGCACGCCGCACCAGAAGGTCGCCGTAGTACGAGGTGACGCCCTCGACCGCCCACAGGCTGGCCGTGTAGTTCTCGTGCTCGTAGTCGAACGGGCCAAGGGCCGCTGGCCGCAGTCGCTTGCCGTTCCACACGTGGAAGAACTCGTGACTGGCCAGGCGCAGCCAGCCCAGGTAGGACTGACGCGTGCCCATCGCCCAGCGCGACGTCATCAGCACGGCGCAGTTGCGGTGCTCCAGCCCCCCTGCTGCCTCGGTCAGCAGGTTGATGAGCACGAACCTGTCGTAGGGCAGGGCGCCCCACAGGCGCTGGTGCTCGGCCACGATGCGCTCGAGGTCCGACGCGGCGCGCGCCCCGTTCCACGTGCCGCCGTGCTCGACGTCGACGAGCGCGTGCGGGGTGCCATCGACGTCGAACTCGTAGACAGTCAGGTCACCAGCGACAATCGGGCTGTCGACCAGCGTGTCGTAGTCGCACGCCTCGAAGCAGTTGGGCGCTCCTGGCAGCGCCGGCAGCGCGGACACCGCGCCGGCCCAGCCGTCCGGCAGTTCGATGGTCACCCGATGGCGATGCTGGAGCCGGTCGGCCACCGTCAGGTAGGTGGCGGCGCCCTGCAAGAGGGCGAACCGTGACTCGACCCAGTTGGTGCGCACGCTCATCTCGCGGCCGTAGACGCGATAGCGGACGGTGACGCGTGCGGCGCCACCGGTGGCGATTCGCCAGCGGTTCTTGCTGGTCTTGACCGGCGGCGTATCGGCGGCGGAGGCCACGACCTCGAGGCCCTCCACGTGCCGTGCGTACTCGCGTACGAGGTAGGACCCCGGTGTCCACACCGCCATCATCAGATCGAGGTGGGGCCGCCCCTCGGCGGGATAGCTCGCTTCGACGTCGATGAGATGTCGGGTGGCCTGGGGCAGTCGCACGGTGTAGGTGATGGTCTCTGCCGCACTCGCGCGCAGGTGGCTGAGGGCATCGGTGTGTACGGGATCAGCGGTCATGAGGAAGCGGGGTGGCGCACTCGGCTGCGTTGCGGGCCGGCACGGCCGGCTCTGGTACCATGAGCCGCCGCTGCCCGGAGTGGAGAGTCCACCCCTGAAATCATAGGAGATTCCGACCGCGTGCTCACGGCAGGCGAGGTACTCGACGGCCGTTACGAAATCCTCGAGCTGCTCGCCAGAGGCGGTATGGGCGCGGTCTATCGAGCCCGCCGCATCCTGCTCGGCGATGACGTCGCCGTCAAGGTCCTCAGTACTCCCGACGACGCGTCGCTGCGCGAGCGTTTCCTTCGCGAAAGCCGCGCCGCCGCTCAGCTCCGCCACCCTCACATCGTCGGCGTGCTCGACTACGACGTCGACGCGCACGGTCATCCTTTCCTGGTCATGGAGTACCTCAACGGACCAAGCCTGCTGCAGCGTGTCGCCCTGGACCGGCAGCTGCCAGTGGACGAGGTGCTCGACATCGCTGCGTCGCTGTGTGGCGCGTTGCAATTGGCCCATGACGCCGGCGTCGTCCACCGCGACCTCAAGCCAGCCAACGTCGTCAGTCACGAGTACATGCCCGGCCGCCATGTCTACAAGGTGGTCGACTTCGGACTGGTCAACGTGCGCGAGATTGCCGGCGCGCTGAAGCTGACGCTGGACCGGCAGTTCCTCGGGACCGTGGCGTATGCCTCTCCCGAGCAGCTGCGCGGTGAGCCGGTGGACGCGCGGTCCGACATCTACAGTTTCTGCGCGATGCTGTACGAACTGCTCACCGGGCATCCGCCGTTCGAGCACGACGATCCGTTCGTGGTGATCACCAAGCACCTCATGCGCGAGCCGGCACCGTTGCGCGCGCTGGCGCCGGCGGTCCCGCCGGCGATCGAGGCCGTGATCCTGCAGGGGCTCGCCAAGGATCCCGGCGACCGCCCCACCTCGATGGACGCACTGGCGCGGGCGCTGCGGCAGCCGGCACCGACCGGCGCGACGCCCGCCGCCCCCACCGAGCCGACGGCGCCGGCCGTGCACGGCTACGAGGTTGGCGCGCCGCTCGGCAAGGGACGGCTCGGGAGCCAGGTCTATCTCGGCATGCACAAGACGCTCGGCGCGTCGGTGGCCATCCGGGTGCTGCGGCGCGCCGACGTCAGCAACTGGGACGCGGCCCGCGAGCGGTTCATCCGCGAGGCCAGGGCCATGCAGGTGAACCACCCCAGCGTGCTGCATGTGCGTGATTTCGGAGAAGGGCACGAGTACGTGTACGTGGTCACCGACCTCGTGCCGGGCGAGAGCCTGGCGCAGCGCCTGGCCGATGAGGGGCCGTTGCCGTGGCCCTTGCTCGAGCGGCTGGCATCACAGCTGGTCGACGCGGTGTCGGCGCTGCATCGACGCGGGGCGTTCATCTGCGGGATCACGCCCCTGACGACCCGCCTGACCTCGGAGGACGGCGAGCAACGCCTGCTGGTCTCGTCGGGTGGGGTCAGCCAGATCCAGGACCTGCTCGGCACGGTGAGCATCGGCGCCCTGCGCGGCTCGGAACTGGGCGTATCGGAGTTGCCCTTCGTGGCGCCGGAGGTCCTGATGGGCGAAGCGCCTTCCGTGGCGGGCGATCTGTTCACCGTCGGCGCGTTGACCTACATGATGGCCACCGGGTCGCCGCCGTTCCTCGAGCCCACCCTCCCGCAATTGCTGGGGGCCATGCTGCGGACGCGTCCACAGCCGCTGGTGGCCATTCGCCACGATATTCCGCAGGCCTTCAGCGACGCCATCGGCAAGACGTTGTCGCCAGTGCCCTCGGAGCGTCCCGCCGACGCGCGTGCGCTGGCGTTGATGTTGCCGTGAGCGATAGTGCCGGACCCCACCGGTCGCCGCCGCCGCTTCCGGGTGGTCCCGGTGATGGCAGACGACCGCGGCGTCCGCTGACCTCCGACGTCCGGACGTTGCCGGCCTCCGCGGGCGGTCGCACGCACTCGTGGTGGCTGCTCGCCGGCCTGCTGGCGCTGGTCCTGGCCGTCAAGCTGGCGATGGCGGTCACGCTGGCCAGCCATCCCCTGCTGCAACCGGTCGACGACCTCGACACCGGAGAGTACTGGCGTCTCGCTCAGCGCGTGGCCACTGGCGACGTGCTCTTGAGCGGCACGGCCCTTCACGTCTCGCCGCTGTACATCTACTGGCTGGCGCTGGCGCTGATCATCAGCGGTGGCACCGTCGCTGGTGTGCTGGTGCTGCAGGCAGTGGCAGGCACCGTGGCCGTGTGGCTCGTCGGTCGCACCGCCGCGGCGTGGGTAGACCCCGCGGCGCCGACCCGGCTGGCGGCGGCCATCGCCGCCGGCGGGTCGCTGGCCCTGACCGGCATCATCGCGCTGCAGGAGGCGCTGATCCTGCAGTCGGCACTGGACCCCATCCTGA
>Ga0136633_1001493_pt1 | contig 17194 bp, 19 predicted proteins | sample AntDrymeUQ832206_2_FD_105494 | JGI IMG/M metagenome (GOLD analysis project Ga0136633, IMG submission 105494) | Polar desert sand microbial communities from Dry Valleys, Antarctica - metaG UQ83 (22.06) | ecosystem: Environmental > Terrestrial > Soil > Desert | place: Antarctica: Dry Valley...
AGAATGTCCTGCCCAGCATGGAGGCGGCGTTCGTCGATATCGGCAAGGGTCGCAACGCCGTGCTTTACGCCGGCGAGGTCAACTGGGACGGCATCGGTGGCGGCCAGCGCAAAATCGAGCAGGCGCTGAAGGGCGGCCAAGAGGTCCTGGTCCAGGTCAGCAAGGACCCGATCGGCCACAAGGGCGCGCGGCTCACCAGCCAGATCAGCCTGCCGGGCCGCTACCTGGTCTACGTGCCGGAGAGCTCGATGACCGGCATCTCGCGCAAGCTGCCCGAGAACGAACGCACCCGCCTCAAGAACATCCTCAAGAGCGCTGTGCCCGAAGGCGCCGGCGTCATCATCCGGACCGCCGCAGAGGGGGCCTCCGAGGAGGAGATCGCCAAGGACGTGCGCCGCTTGCAGGCGCAGTGGGACAACATCAAGACCAAGGCCGAGCAGGGTGGTGGGCCCAAGCCCCTGCACACCGAGCCCGACCTGGTCATCAAGGTGGTCCGTGACATCTTCAACGAGGACTTCTCCTCGCTGGTGGTGCAAGGGGGCAGCGAGTTCGAGACCATCAGGGAGTACGTCGAGTTCGTCGCCCCCGACCTCGCGCCGAGGCTCAAGAAGTTCGCCGGCAACGGCGACGTCTTCGCCGAGCACCGCATCGACGAGCAGCTGCTCAAGGCCCTGGACCGCAAGGTCTACCTGCCGTCCGGCGGCTCACTGGTCATCGACCGCACCGAGGCGATGGTCGTGGTCGACGTCAACACCGGCAAGTACGTCGGCAAGGGCGGCAACCTCGAGGAGACGGTCACCCGCAACAACCTCGAGGCCGCGGAGGAGATCGCCCGCCAGCTCCGGCTCCGCGATCTCGGCGGCATCATCGTCGTCGACTTCATCGACATGGTCCTGGAGTCCAACCGCGACCTCGTCGTGCGTCGGCTGGTCGAGTGCCTCGGCCGAGACCGCACCAAGCACCAGGTCGCCGAGGTGACGTCGCTCGGCCTCGTGCAGATGACCCGCAAGCGGGTAGGTCAAGGTCTGCTGGAGAGCTTCAGCGAGACCTGCGATGCCTGCAACGGAAGGGGAGTGAAGGTGCACCTCGACGCCCCCGAGCCCCGCGCCAACAGCGAGCGCGACCGCGCGCCGAAGGTCGGCCCCCGCGCCCCCAAGCCGGGGCCGCCGGACAAGGACCAGAACGAAGACACCGCGGGCGAGCCAACGGGCGGACGCAGCCGACGCCGCCGTGGTGGTTCCCGAGGCGCCGCCGGTGCCCCGCCCGAGAACGAGCTGGCGGAGCTGCTCGTCGAGGTGCCTGAGGCCGACCAGGCAGAGCAGCAGGCTGAGGTCCTGCCCCGGCTGGACGCCCAGCCCGCGGTGGAGGAGATGGCCACCGAGGCGCCGGTCGAGGATGTCCTCGAGCAGGCCCAGGAGGTCGTGCTCGAGCCCGATGCCAGTCCCGTGCCCCCCGCAGACGTCCCGGTCGAAGCCGTCGTCGACCTAGCCGTCGCCGAGGAGCCGGTGGAGGCGGTGCCGGCGAAGAAGCGGCGCAGGGCGGCCAGCCGGCCCGCCGGGTCGCCTGTCGAATGAGCTGGGTGAGCCGTTTGAGCGCCCGGGCACCCGTCCGGTAGTGTGTCGGGGTCGCGCGCACGCGCTCGACCACCCGCTGACCAGCCTCGTGCTGAGCGCGGTTCCCATGAACTGAGGAGCAGTCCCGTGTACGCCATCGTCAAGACCGGCGGCAAGCAGTACAAGGTCGCCGTCGGTGATGTCCTCGAGGTCGAGAAGCTCACTGGAGCAGCCGGCGCCGCGGTCACCCTGCCGGCCGTGCTCGTCGTCGACGGCACCGACGTCACCAGCGACGCCAAGGCGCTCGCGGGCGTCACCGTCACCGGTGAGGTCGTCGCCCAGACCAAGGGCGTCAAGATCAGCATCTTGAAGTACAAGAACAAGACCGGCTACCGCAAGCGCATCGGCCACCGCCAGCAGCTCACGCAGGTCAAGGTCACCGACATCAGCACCGGTACGACCAAGAGCAAGCCCGCGAAGGCTGCCAAGACCGAGCCCAAGACTGAGGAGGCCTGACCCATGGCACACAAGAAGGGCGCAAGCTCCTCCCGTAACGGCCGTGACTCCAATGCGCAGTACCTCGGCGTAAAGCGCTTCGGCGGCCAGGTCGTCAAGTCGGGCGAGATCCTCGTCCGCCAGCGCGGCACCCACTTCCACCCCGGCGTCCTCGTCGGTCGCGGCGGGGACGACACCCTGTTCGCCCTCGCTGCGGGCTCGGTCCTGTTCGGCAAGAAGCGCGGCCGCAAGACCGTCAGCATCGTCCCGGCGGAGACAATCTCCGCCTAGCACCACAAGCGCATCACGACAGGGCGGAACGGGGAGCTCCCGGACCGCCCTTCGTGCTTTCGAGAGGTAGCCAGGCATGACCACGTTCGTCGACCGCGTCGTGTTGCACGTCGCTGCCGGCGACGGTGGCCACGGCTGCGCGTCGGTGCGCCGCGAGAAGTTCAAGCCGCTCGGTGGCCCGGACGGCGCGGACGGCGGTAACGGCGGCGATGTCGTGCTCGTGGTCGACCACAACGTCACCACGCTGCTGGACTACCACTACCACCCGCACCAGAAGGCCACCAGCGGCAAGCCTGGTGCCGGCGACATGCGTCAGGGTGCGCAGGGCCAGACCCTCGAGCTGCCCGTGCCCAACGGAACCGTGATCCTCACCCCTGAGGGCGAGGTGCTCGCCGACCTGGTCGGTGAGGGCACCCGCTACGTCATCGCCCGAGGCGGCCGAGGCGGGCTTGGCAACTCCTCGCTGGCCTCGCCGAAGCGCAAGGCGCCAGGCTTCGCCCTGCTGGGCGAGCCGGCCGAGAAGCTGGATGTCGTCCTCGAGCTGAAGAGCGTCGCCGACGCGGCTCTCGTCGGCTTCCCGTCCGCCGGCAAGAGCTCGCTGATCGCAGCGCTGTCCGCGGCCCGACCCAAGATCGCGGACTACCCGTTCACCACCCTCGTGCCCAACCTCGGCGTCGTCCAGGCTGCTGGCACAACCTTCACGATCGCTGACGTGCCCGGGCTGATCCCCGGGGCATCGGAGGGCAAGGGCCTGGGGTTGTCCTTCCTGCGGCACGTGGAGCGCTGCTCGGTGCTGGTGCACGTGCTCGACTGCGCGACGTTCGAGCCCGGCCGCGATCCGCTGACCGACCTCGACGTGATCGAGGGGGAGCTCGAGAAGTACCAGACATCGCTGTCCGACCGGCCGCGGATCGTCGTGCTCAACAAGGTAGATGTGCCCGAAGGCCGCGACCTCGCCGACATCGTCACTCCCGACCTGGAAGCCCGTGGCTACCAGGTGTTTTCGGTGTCCGCTGTGTCTCATGCGGGCCTGAAGGAGCTGCTGTACGGCCTGGCGACCCTGATCACGGCTGACCGCGCCGCCAGGCCCGTGGAGGTGAGCACCCGCATCGTGCTGCGGCCCACCGCCGTCGACGATCTCGGCTTCACCGTCGACCACGAGGACGAGGTCTACGTGGTGCGTGGCGCCAAGCCCGAGCGCTGGGTGCGGCAGACCGACTTCGGCAACGACGAGGCCGTCGGCTACTTGGGCGACCGGCTGGCCCGGCTAGGGGTGGAGAAGGCGCTCGTCACGGCAGGTGCCAACCCCGGCGACGCCGTGCAGATCGGCGACGTCATCTTCGACTGGCAGCCCACCCTCGGCGAGGAGTTCGCGTCCGGGATGCGTGGCCAGGACGCCCGGTTCGAGAACGACGACCGAGTGCGGGCTGGCGAGCGCCGCCTGCAAAAGGACATCCGGCGGGCCGAGCGGCTCGGCATCCCGATCCACATCGAAGAGGACTCATGACCCGGGCCCTGGTGGCCGTTGCTCCCAGGGTCGTGGTGAAGGTCGGCTCGTCCTCGCTCACGACTCCGGGCGGCGGACTGGACACGGCTCGGCTCAACGCGCTGGTGGACGCTCTCGCCTCCCGCGCGGGCCTGGTCCTCGTCTCCTCAGGTGCCATTGCCGCCGGGCTCACGCCGCTAGGTCTCGCCAAGCGACCGCGTGACCTGGCCACCCAGCAGGCGGCTGCGTCGGTCGGCCAGGCCGAACTCGTGCACTCCTACTCGCTGGCCTTCGCGCGGCACGACCGCACGGTGGGGCAGGTCCTGCTCACCGCCGACGACGTGGTCCGCCGCGCGCACTACAAGAACGCCCGCACCACTCTCGACCGGCTGCTCGCCCTCGGCGTCGTGCCGGTCGTCAACGAGAACGACGCCGTCGCCACCGACGAGATCCGTTTTGGCGACAACGATCGGCTGGCCGCCCTGGTCGCCCACCTCGTTCGCGCCGACGCACTTGTCCTGCTCTCAGACGTCGACGGCTTGTACGACGGAGACCCCCGCGATCCCTCCAGCTCCCTCATCCCGTCGGTCGGGTCGGTGGCCGACCTGGACCCGGCAGTGATCGGCGGGGCCGGCTCCGCCGTCGGCACGGGCGGTATGGCCTCCAAGATCGATGCGGCCCGGATCGCCGCTGCAGCAGGCATTCCGGTCATGCTGGGTGCGGCTGCTTCGGTCGCGTCCCTGCTCCAGGGGGAGGGCGGCACCTACTTCGCCGCACACGGCTCGCGGCCGTCGGCGCGGCTGCTCTGGCTGGCACACGCATCGACCCCGCGTGGTCAGCTGGTGCTGGACGCCGGTGCCGTGGCCGCTGTGTGCGACCGACGGCTGTCACTGCTGCCCGCCGGCATCGTGTCGGTCTGCGGGGAGTTCATCGCCGGGGACCCCGTCGAGCTGGTGGCTCCCTCGGGCCAGGCGGTCGCGCGCGGGCTGGTGGCCTACGACGCGGCCGAGCTGCCCGCACTGCTCGGCCGCTCCACCCGTGAGTCAGGGCTGCGCGAGGTCGTCCATCGCGACGACCTCGTCCTGCTCTGACCGCCAGCGGACATTACGACGCGACGCGGTAGGTCCCTGACTCGCGGGTCAGCAGTCGGGCGTCGATGAGGTACCGGCGGATCGTCACGTGGTCGACCTCGCCGCCTTCGCACCACTGCGAGAGCACCCGGTTGACGGTCTTCTCGTCGTACTCCTTGTCGGGGGAGAAGGAGGTCTCGACGACGTGCTCGAGGATGCGCCGCCGCTTAGCGGGCTTGACGGGCACGCTGTGGAGCCGGTCCCCGCGCACGAAGGGCGCAAGCTCGCGTTCCTCCTCGGTCGCCGTCGACGATGACCCCCGCGTCCTGCAACCGCTTGCGCGTGCGTGTGGCGTCTTGGGGAGAGAGCCCGGCGACCTGGGCGATGGCCTCGTCCGTCGAGGCTCCCAGGGCGACGGCGGAGAACGACTTCAGGCGGGTCGGGTCGGTCAGCAGGTGCGCCAGCTGGCGGCCGTCCAGCACGGGAAGTGAGCCGGCTAGGAGCGGGAGTGGGGGCGGCTGAGCGCCGCCCCGAACAGGGCGCCGACGGCGGCGGTGGCGATCATGAAGCCGGCGACCAAGGGGAGCTCCTCGGGGACGAGTGCCTTGTCGGCGAACAACGAAGCCGCGACGACCGCGAAGCCGTACAGCGTCATGCCGACAGCAGCGCCCATCCCCACGGCCTCGCCCGGTTCGAGCCTTCCATCCTGTGCCGTCATGGTGGTCCCTTCCTCGGCTGACACGTGCATGCGCATGCTATCGCCACGCACGCAGGGATCAGTGCGAGTCGGCCTCGCCCTCGTCAGCGAGATGACCGGAGAGCGCGGCGTAGTCCTCCCCGCTGTGACCTGCGGCCAGAGCCCGGTGGGCCAGCTCGTGGCACACGTCCGTCACCCGAAGGTCGCTGTCGGCGGCCTCCAACGCCAGGTGCAGGTCCTTCTCCATCAGGTCGAGCGAGAACGTCGTACCCGTGTAGTCGCCGCTCTCGAGCATGGGCCGCTTCTGGCTGAGGTACCAGCCGTAGGCGCTCTGGGAGAGCACCTGCAGCAGCACGTCGCGGTCCAGGCCGAGGTCGCGGCCGAGCCGCAGCGACTCGCCAAGACCCACGGCCATCACGCCCAGCCCCTGGTTGACGCACAGCTTGAGCGCACTCGCGCTACCCACTGCGCCGACGTGGATGATCCGCGCGGGGTCGCCCCACAGATGCAGCAGGGAAGAGGCCTGCATGAAGTCGGCGTCAGCACCTCCGACGAACACCCCCAGCGTCCCCTCGGTAGCGGGCCCCACCGACCCGGCGACAGGTGCGTCGACATACCTCAGCCCGCCGGCGGCGCAGAGCGCCGCGAACTCGTGGGCTGCCGAAGGCGAGATCGTCGTCGCGTCGATCACCAAGGCGCCCGGCGCAGCCGCGACGACCTGGGGGAGGACGGAGCGCACCGAGTCGGGCCCGAACAGCATCAGCACCACGCGCTCGGCACCGTCGACTGCCTCCGCTACCGATCGGCACTCGCGGGCACCGAGAGCGACGAGCGAGTCAGCCTTGCCAGGAGTGCGGTTCCAAACCGTCAGGTCGTGGCCGGCGCGAGTCACATGCGCGGCCATCAGCACGCCCATGCGTCCCAGGCCGAGGAAGGCGACGCGCATCGGTCAGGCGGTCATCCGGTAGAGGCCGAACGTCGCGCCGTGCGGGTCACGCACGACCGAGAACGCGACACCGCCTACGTCCATGAAGGGCACCAGAACGGTGGCGCCGAGGGAGGCGGCCTGCTGCGCCTTGGCGGCGGGATCGGCGGTCATGAAGTAGGGCATCCAGTAGGACGGCACCTCATCCGGAATGCCCTCTGGCATGTCCATGGCCCCGGCCACCGAGTCGCTGCCCACGTTGAAGTGGGTGTAGCCGCCCTCCACCATCGGGTCCCAGCCGAACACCGTCACGTAGAACGGCAGAACCCCAGTGAGGTTGCGGCTCGCGAGCTCGGTCCAGCCGATGGTCCCCTCCTCGTTCTGCAGGTCGGCGCCGGGCATCTGCTTCGGCTGCCAGATCCCGAGGTAGGCGCCCTCCGGGTCGGTCAGGAACGCCATCCGGCCGAGATCGCCGACGTCCATCGGCTCCACCACGACCTGGCCGCCGTTGTCCCGCACCAGCGCCATCGTCTTGTCGGCGTCGTCGACCGAGATGTAGGTGTTCCAGACGGTCGGCTGGTCCTCCGACATCTTGGGCGAGAGCCCGCCGACCGACTCCCCGCCCAGCGAGAACGTGGCGTAGCCGCCGAACGCAGGGTCACCGGCGGGCGCTTCCCAGCCGAACAGGCCGCCGTAGAACGCCCGCGAGGCGTCGAGGTCGGGGCTGGCGAGGTCGACCCAGCTGGGCTCACCGTGGCTGTACGACGTCCTCGTGGGCATGGCGGCTGCTTCCTGTCAGGGGTAGTCAGGACGCTACCCCTAGCGGTGAGACAGAATGGGATTCGGTTCGCGCCCGCCAGCCGCCGAAGGAGTCCCCGTGTCGCAGCCCCAGTTCGCGTCGGTCGACGACGTCCAGCAGCGCCTCTGCGCCGCGGGCTACCTCACCGACCACGCCATCGCCACCACCGTCTTCCTGGCCGACCGGCTCGGCAAGCCGCTGCTCATCGAGGGCCCGGCCGGCGTCGGCAAGACCGAGCTCGCCAAGTCGGTCGCGACGGCCACGGGCAGCGAGCTGATCCGGCTGCAGTGCTACGAAGGGCTCGACGAGGCCCGCGCGTTGTATGAGTGGAACTACAAGAAGCAGCTGCTCCGCATCCAGGCGAGCAAGGATGACGATTCGTGGGACGAGATCCACGACGACGTCTTCGCCGAGGAGTTCCTGATGAGCCGGCCGCTGCTGACGGCCATCCGCAACCCCAACCCGACGGTCTTGCTCATCGACGAGACCGACAAGGCCGACGTCGAGGTCGAAGGCCTGCTGCTCGAGGTCCTGAGCGACTTCCAGGTCACCATCCCCGAGCTGGGCACCATCGTCGCGACTCGGAAGCCGCTGGTCTTCCTCACCTCCAACGCCACCCGCGAGCTGTCCGAGGCCCTCAAGCGGCGCTGCCTCTACCTCCACCTGGACTACCCCGACGCCGAGCGCGAGAAGGCCATCGTGCTGTCCCGGGTGCCCGAAGTGGCCGAGCAGCTCGCCGAACAGCTGGTCCGCACCATCCGGGCCCTGCGCGCCCTCGAGCTCAAGAAGTCACCGAGCATCGCGGAGACGATCGACTGGGCGCGCACCCTGATCGCCCTCGGCATCAACACCCTCGACGAGCAGGCCGTGCAGTCGACCCTAGGCGTCGTCCTCAAGCACGCGAGTGACCACACCCGCGCTAGCGAGCAGCTGAAGCTGAACTGACGATGGCAACCGGCCTGCTCGACCGCGAGATCGCGTTCCTCGACGCGCTGCGGGACGCCGGGCTGACGGTCTCGCTCGCCGAGGTCCTCGACAGCACCCGCGCGATGGGCGCCATCGACCTGCTCGACAGGGAGGCGCTTCGAGCTGCTTTCGCCGCCTGCGTGCTCAAGCGACCGGCCCACCGCACCACCTTCGATGTGCTCTTCGACCTCTGGTTCCCAGCAGTAACCGGCGATCCCACCTCGTACGACGAAGACCCCGCCGCCACCCCTGAGGAGCAAGGGCCGGTCGACCCCGAGGCCTACCGCGAGGCCCTCAAGAACCTGCTGCTCGATGGTGACGAGGAGGCGATGCGCCGGTTCGCCCGGCAGGTCGTCCAGGGGCTCGGCCGGGCCGACACCGCGCCCGGACGGCAATCGTGGTTCTCCTACCGGGTGCTGCGGCAACTCAGCCCCGAGACGCTGATGGCCTCGTTGCTCGAGGCGCTGCTCAAGGGCCAGGACCGCGGTGGCCTCGCGGAGAAGGTCGCCCGCCAGACGATCCAGGAGCGGATCAAGCAGTTCCAGGCGATGGTCGAAGCCGAGGTGCGCCGCCGGCTCGCCGAGGACCGCGGCGCCGAGCAGATCTCCAAGACGGCCGTGCAGCCGCTGGCGGAGCAGGTCGACTTCCTGCGCGCCTCGCGCAACGACATGGCCGAGCTGCGGCGGCAGGTCTTCCCGCTGGCCCGTCGACTGGCCACCCGGCTCACCGCCAGGAGGCGCCTGGGCAAGACCGGCAAGCTCGACTTCCGCCGTACGGTCAGAGCATCGTTGGGCACGGGCGGGGTGCCGATCGTCACGCACCACAAGCCGCACAAGCCGCACAAGCCCGAGCTGGTCGTGCTGTGCGACGTGTCCGGCTCGGTCGCGGGGTTCGCGCACTTCACGCTGATGCTCGCCTACGCCTTGCGTGAGCAGTTCACGAAGGTGCGCGCGTTCGCGTTCATCGACACCTGCGACGAGGTGACGCGCTTCTTCACCCCGGGTGGTGACGTGGCAGATGCCCTGCAGCGCATGAGCTCTGAGGCCAAGCTGGTCTGGTTCGACGGGCACAGCGACTACGGCAACTCGATCGAGAAATTCGCCGAGGAGTTCCCGGACGCCATCGGTCCGCGCACCTCGCTGCTGATCCTCGGTGACGCCCGAAACAACTACCGCGCGACCGGCGCGCAGACCCTGAAGAAGCTGGTGGCCCGCTCGCGACATGCCTACTGGCTCAACCCCGAGCCGTCGGCCTACTGGGGGAGCGGGGACAGCGCGACCGGCGCATACGAGGACCTGATCGAGATGGTCGAGGTGCGCAACGCCGTGCAGCTCGAGGACTTCGTTCAGCGGCTTCTTCCGCAGTAGTCGAACCGATCGGGTTCCGGGTGCGTCCTACTTCCGTGGATGACATCAGTGACATCGAGGCGTGGCTGAAATCCGACTACCCGACGGCCTACCGCACGGCCTGTCTCGTGCTCCGCGACCCGATCGAGGCGCAGGACGCGGTGCAGGAGGCGTTCCTTCGGGTCTGGCGCTTCCGCAGCGCGATCCCGGCCGGAGCCGGGCGCAAGGCGTGGCTCTACCGCGTCGTCGTCAACGCCTGCGTGTCGCGGATTCGCAGCGAACAGTCGCGCACCGGCCGGGACGACGGGGACGTCGGCCTGGAGCGATTCCCCGACCTGGCGCCCTCCCCGCATGTCGTCGCTGAGCACTCGCAGTTGGCGGGTGACGTGATCGCCGCGTTGGCTGACCTGCCCGAGAGCCTGCGGGTACCGATCGTCCTGCGCTTCTACGCCGGCCTGTCGGAGCGCGAGATCGCGACGGCCATCGACCGCCGGCCAGGCACAGTCAAGAGCCGGCTGTACGAGGCGCGGCAGCGGCTCGCGCACGACCCCCGACTGGCCGCCTGGGCCAGCACCTCCGACGTCCTGGAAGCAGAGGCACGATGAGCACCGACCTGACTGATGAGGACCTGACCGCTGCGCTGACCGACGCTGCTGGCACCTACCCGGTGCCCGAGTCGCACCGGCTGGACGAGGAGCTCGCGGACGCCGTACCGGAGCAGCCGTGGTGGCAGCGGCGGGGGGCGCAGCTGACCGCGGTAGCTGCTGCGCTGGTGGTAGGCGCGGTCGTGGTGGGCAGCCTCGGGTCGGAGTCCGGTCCCAGCAGCATGCGAAGCAAGGCCTTGTTGTCCAACCCGAGTGCCGAAGCCGGCGGTGGCACGACGGGGGGAACCACCGGGGCGGCGGCACCGCCTCCCGGGTCGTCGCTGTCTGACATCGATGTGGGCACCACTTTCTCCACGGAGAAGACCCAGGGGGTGGGTGGGGCGGTTGCTGGCACTGCTGGTCCCGGCGGTGTTGCGGACGGTGCGCGGGTGGTCAAGACCGGCGCCATGACACTGATCGTCGCCGACGGCAAGGTGGGTGCTGCGGTCGCCAAGCTGCAGAAGCTGGCACGCGACAACCGGGGCTACCTGTCGGAGCAGCAGACCCAGGAACTCGGCGACGCGCCATCGGCCACCCTCACGATGCGGGTGCCGGTCGCGAGATTCGATGCGGTCATCGAAACCATCAGGTCCAAGGGCTTCGGTGCGAAGGTTGTCTCCGTCGAGTCCTCGGGTCGCGACATCACCGCGGAGTACGCCGACACCGCAGCGCAGATCACCTCGCTGCAGGCGGCGCGGGCCCGGTACCTGACGATCCTGAACGGGGCCCGGACCATCGGGGAGGTCCTGTCGGTGCAGCAGCGGATCGACGGGGTGCAGGGCCAGATCGATCGGCTCGAGGGCAGCCGCCGCGTGCTGGCTAACCAGAGCGACCTGGCCACCTTGTCGCTGTCGGTCAGCGAGAAGGAGGGCGAGCGCCTCATCGAAGGCGAGCGCAGCGGCTTCGCCAAGGCCTGGCACGACGCGGTCGACGGGTTCACCAGCGGCGTGCAGGCCCTGATCGCGCACAGCGGCCGCGCACTGCTGGTGCTGCTGGTGGCCGCCGCCGCGCTCGTCGTCGGTCGCTGGGCGTGGCGCGTCGCTCGCCGCCGACTGATCTGATCACCCGCCCACTAGCCTCGAAGGCGTGGGCAGACGCATCGGGGTGATGGGTGGCACCTTCGACCCGATCCATCACGGGCACCTCTCGACGGCGAACGAGGTGCTGCACCACTTCGAGCTGGATGAGGTCGTCTTCGTCCCGACCGGGCGACCCTGGCAGAAGAGCGACCGGGTTGTCAGTGCAGCGGAGGACCGCTACCTCATGACAGTGATCGCGACGGCGGGCAACCAGCGCTTCTCGGTGAGCCGCCTGGAGGTCGAGCGGCCGGGCCCGACCTACACGATCGACACCCTGCGTGAGCTCAAGGCACTGCACCAGGACGCGGAGCTGCTGTTCATCACCGGTGCCGACGCACTGGCCCAGATCCTCGGCTGGCAGTCGGCGGAGGAGCTGTTCGCGCTCGCCCACTTCGTGGGGGTCAGCCGGCCCGGCTTCGACCAGGTGGATGTCACCGGGTTCCCGGCGGGCGCTGTCACCAGCCTCGCGGTGCCGGCGCTCGCCATCTCCTCGAGCGACCTGCGGGCACGGGTCGCTGCCGGTCAGCCGGTCGACTACCTGGTGCCGGACGCGGTCGTGCAGTACATCGACAAGCGCCGGCTGTACCGGAGCGCGTCATGAGCCCACGCCGGCCACCTCCGCCGCCCCCGCCGGGCAAGCGGGCGCAGCAGCGGGCTGATCGACGCAAGCGGCGTCGCAGCCGGCTCGGCATCGGCCTCGGGCTGGCCGCCCTGCTGGGCGCCCTTGCCGTCGCGGTGACATCGGATGGTGACAGCGGCAAGAAGCAGGCCGGGCCGTCCCGGACGCAGCACACACTGCTGTTGCATGTCCAGCAGGCCGACCGGACCGCGTTGTCTTCGGCGCTCATCGCGCACGACTCCAAGACCAAGCAGGGATCTGTCGTCCTGATCCCCCCGCAGGTCCTCGCGCAGGTACCCGGAGTCGGCAGTCTCGCCTTCGGCAAGGCGCTGTCGCTCGGCGAGGCCACTGAGGCCGTCACCGGCACGCGCAACGCCCTGGCCGACCTGCTCGCGGTCACCGTCGACGGCAGCTGGGTTCTCGACGTACCCACGTTCCGCACGCTGATCGACCGGCTGGGCGGGGTGCAGGTCACGGTGGACCGCACCGTCCTGCGCGGCCGCACGGTGCTGCTGACCGCGGGTCCGCAGCTGTTGGACGGCACGCGCGCCGAGCTCTACGCCACCTACCTCGCCGAAGACGAGCAGGAGCAGGCCAGGCTGGCCCGGCTGCAGTCGGTGCTGGACGGCGTGGTCTCCGCGCTGCCCGAGAACCCGCTGCCCCTGCTGCGCGCCCTGGGCCCCGGCTCGCGCAGCACCCTGCCGGTCGACGCGCTCAGCGACCTGCTCAAGGGACTGAAGGCGGACAACGGCTCGGGCGACCTCCAGTACCGCTCGCTGCCCGTGACCACCTCGATCGGTACCGGCGACGAGGTCGTGTTCCGCATCGACGCACCTGCGGTGAAGGTGATGGTCTCCGAGCTGCTGGGAGCGTCCGTCCCCGCTGGGGTGACCGCCACCAACAACCGCGTGCTCGTCCTCAACGGCGTCGGCACGCCGGGCCTGGGGGCCAAGGTGCGGGAGAAGCTGGTACCCGCCGGCTTCGTGTTCGTGGGCTCACGCAACGCCGAGTCGTTCGACTACGAGACGACCGTGGTGCTGATCAAGGACGCGACCACCGAGGGAGCGGCGCTGGGCGCACGGGTGGCGAAGGCCCTCGGCGTACCCGCCTCGAGCGTGAGCACGAGCAACGAGTTCGCCAGCATCGCCGATGTGGTCGTGATCGTGGGCAAGGACTTCAAGGCCGGCAAGTAGCCTTGAGCCCGTGCCCGCGTCGGACAGAGCAGTAGAGCTGGGACTGGCGGCTGCCCAGGTGGCGGCCGACAAGCTGGCCAGCGACATTCTGCTGCTCGACGTCAGCGAGCAGCTGGTCATCACCGACGTGTTCCTGCTCGCCTCCGCGCCCAACGACCGCCAGGTGCGCGCGATCGTCGACGACATCGAGGACAAGCTGCGTGACCTCGGCGCCAAGCCGCTTCGGCGCGAGGGTGAGAAGGAAGGCCGCTGGGTGCTGCTCGACTTCGGCGACGTGGTCATGCACGTGCAGCACCAGGAGGAGCGGGTCTTCTACGCCCTCGAGCGGCTCTGGAAGGACTGTCCGGTGATCCCGTTCGTCGATGCGGACGTCCAGCGCGCTGCGGGCAGGCCAGGCTGAGGCGGGTCGTCCTGCTGCGGCACGGCCGCACGGCGCACAACGCCGGTGGCCGGATCCAGGGGCAGCTCGATGTGCCCCTCGACGAGCTCGGTCAGGTGCAGGCGCAGGCGCTCGGCACCGTCTTCGCCGCTGACCCACCCGCTGTCGTGGTCAGCTCCGACCTCTCGCGGGCCAGGGACACCGCGCAGGCCGTCTGCGACCATGTCGGGCTGCCCCTCATCGTCGACCAGCGGCTCCGCGAGACCCACTACGGCAGCTGGCAGGGGATGTCGGGGGAGGAGCTCGAGGAGCAGTGCCCTGTCGAGTTCGCAGCGTGGCGGCGCTGGGAGGGCTTCCCACCGGGCGGCGAGACACCGGCCGAGGTAGGCGTCAGGGCGGCTCAGGTCGTCGATGAGCACCTGCCAGTGGAAGGATCCCTCTTGCTCGTCACCCACGGGGGTACGGCGAGAGCCGTGGTCGGCGTGCTGACCGGGCTGGACGTGGCGTCGTGGTGGCGGCTGGCGCCGCTGGGCAACACCTGTTGGTCCACCCTGGTGGAGGGCGAGCTGGGCTGGCGGCTGGAGCGGCACAACACCGGGCTCGGCCCGCTCCTGGGTTCGCCGACCGGTGCCGGCTGACGCTCTCTAGTAGTCTGCTCGAAGCACGTTGTACGTCGATGGGGCTGTGGCGCAGCTGGTAGCGCACCACACTGGCAGTGTGGGGGTCAGGGGTTCGAGTCCCCTCAGCTCCACCCTGTGATCTCTCACGAGATCCCGGACCGGCCGAACCCCCCAGGTTCGGCCTTTTCGCTTTTCCGGTGCCACGGGGCTTGCCGGTGGCGGCGTGGACGGTCGCGAAATCAGGAGTCGGCGCGGCCTTTAGGGGCTGAGTGGAAGTCGATGAGGAAGCAGGTGGTGTCGTCACTGAGCACACCGTGGTGATCCAGCACGCTGTGAGAGAGCTGACGGACGGTCTCGGCCGCGTCGAGGTTGGCCTGAGACTGGGCCGCGAGCATCTCGACCAGACGTTCCTCCCCGAAGTGCTCGCCGTCTGGCCGGTGCGAGTCGACCACACCGTCTGTGATGCAGAACAACCGATCGCCCGGCTCGAGGACTTCGTGGGCTACCTCAGTGGCAGCGCCGCCAATGTCCTGGCCGAGACCCGCCGGCAGCGTCGGCTCGCAGGTGAGAGTGCCGAGGACCTCCCCGCCGCGCACCAGAAGCGGCAACGGATGGCCGATGTTGATCCAGCTCAACACGCCAGTGACCAGGTCGAGCTGGCCGAGAAGGCACGTGACGAACCGCTCACCTTGGCCGAAGCCAGCCACCGCGGCGTCCATCGCCTGGTAGGTGGCGTCCAGATCGAGGCCCGATCGGCGGCTGTGCCGGTAGCTGCTGACCGCCAGATGCGCCAGCCGGCTGGACTCCAACCCATGGCCCATGGCGTCGAACACCGCAAACTCAAGCGTGTCTCCGTTGACGGCGTAGTCAAAGGAATCGCCGCCGACATCGTAGGCGGGCTGGATCAGTCCGGCCACCGAAACCCGACCACTGTCCAGGCTCAGCGGGGGCAGCAGATCCCACTGCATCTCAGCCGCCAGACTGAACTTCTCGCTGCGTCGAATGGTCGTGTAGGCATCGGTGCACTGGCCCCGGGTGATGAGCAGGGCCGCGACCACGCCCGCGAGGCTGTCGGCCAAAGCGAGGGTGACCTCGTCGACCTCGGGGAGGGTCACGGCCATCACCCCGAGCCGTGCGGCTCCGTCGATCACCACACTCCACAGCCGCGTGCCGCCGTCCACGGCCTCGTGCAGCTGCCGGGCGGTCGTGAAAGATCGTCCGCCGGTTGTGCCCTCCATGTCGATGGAGGAGGTAGCCGCCGATCCATTGATCGGCACCAGGCGGCGTTGCTGGAAGTCGGTCACGTAGACCGACAGATCGCGCATGCCGAAGGGCACAACGCGACGTGCGAGGAACGAACCAAGCTGATCCGGCGCCTCGCGCCGCGACTCATGCAGGAGCGCGGCGACCTGAGCGTGCACACCGGAAGCATCCGGCAGCGGCGAGGACCGGGACTCCTTCGGTGAGTCGACGCGGCCCTGATCCTCGGGCGTCATGGGTGGTCCCTTTCAATACTGGAAGGAGCGACATCTGTGTCTGGGGAGTAGGCGACGGGGTGGTTGCGTCCCAGTTCGGTGAACCGTTCGTTGAGGGCGTGCGCGATCCGGTCGTGGTCGAGCTCGGTGGGGACCAGCGCACCGTGGCAGAGCGCCTCGAGCTCCAGGGCTGACGTCATGCCGCCGAGGGCGAAGTACCGGAGCCAGAGCTCGTGCTGGGTTAGGCCGGCCTCCTGTCGCGCGAGCTCCAAAGCATCAGGTGGCGACATCATGCGTTGCCCCCAGGCCAGGGCCGGTGGGAACTGTGTCGGTTCCCCCGCGCTGTGAGGCCGACATGACTAAGGCTTGGCAGATCCCCAACAGGGGCCTGCCGGTGTGGCGGCTGATGTCGACCAGGAAGCGGTGGGCGGCACCTGGCTCCAGCTGTTGACGGGCCATGATGAGGCCCTGTGCAAGGGCGATGGTCTCTCTGGAGTACAGCGCGTCCGAGATCTCGGTGTTGAGTGAGCCGGCACTGACGTGGTCATCGGCAGCTGTCAGCACGGTCGCAGCTTCCTGCGCGAACTGGATGGCCCAGGCGTGTTCGTGGGAGGCCAGGGCGTCGGCGGCCCGGCTGTAGACGTTGAGTGCACCAAGGGGTCGATCCGAGGCCAACAGGGGTGTGGACATGATGCTTTCGATGCCGCGGGCCCGCGCGCGCGGCACGAACTGGGGCCATCGACGTTCAGACTTCAGGGAGGCCGAGGAATAGCCCTCGCCGTGGGTCGCGGCATCCAAGCAGGGACCTTGACCCGTCGAGTACTGGTCATGGTCCATCTGGAGAACCACGTCGTTGCTGGCAGCAACGGTGCGCAGCTGCCCCTCGCGAGGCAGCGTGATGCTGACTCCGTCCGCTCCCTTCATGACCGACGCGGCCATGACGACCACCAGCTTGAGGGCAGCGTCCAGCACGACCCGCGTCAGGGGGACAGTCGCCGCCGCCGCCAGGTCGCCTCTCAACAGGTCTTCTACCCTCGTGTCGGGCTCGAGGTGGAGGACGTCGGTCAGACCGGTGATCTCGAACACCTTCCGCAGGGCCTCGGAGGCAGCGCGGACAGACAACTCCGATCCCGCCTCGCGAAGCATGTTCGCGGACGCGACGAACTGCCCTAGGCCGCCGGCGTCGCAGAACGAGACCAGGGCTAGGTCGACCACGACAGCGCGAGCACCGGTGGCGGCCGCTTCCAGCAACAGAGCACGGACTTGCGGTGCGGTCTGCAGGTCGATCTCCCCGACCAGCGTGACCACGGCGATGCCGTGGCTCACCCGCACGATCCCGACGAATTCGGGCGCGCGCGTCATGCGACAGACGTCAAGCGTGATACAGCCATGCCGCCTGGCCTAACGCTAGGGCGGGGCGTATCCTCATGTGTCGAAGACTGTTCCATCCTACTCGACATGCCAGCGAAGGCACCCCCAATGACGGATGACGTGATGAGCACGTCCGTTCGCCTGGATGGCGATGGGCCAACCGATGATCTCGCGCAGCACCTGGCG
>Ga0136633_1001494_pt1 | contig 17187 bp, 15 predicted proteins | sample AntDrymeUQ832206_2_FD_105494 | JGI IMG/M metagenome (GOLD analysis project Ga0136633, IMG submission 105494) | Polar desert sand microbial communities from Dry Valleys, Antarctica - metaG UQ83 (22.06) | ecosystem: Environmental > Terrestrial > Soil > Desert | place: Antarctica: Dry Valley...
CCGGGAGACCGGCCGACTCGTGCTCGCGCTCCTCGTGGGTCTCGCTCATGCCGCACACTCAAACACGATTCGGGCCCTGGACGCGAGGGTCAGTCGCGGCACGTCGAGACGACGGAGGCCGACTTCTCGTCGAAGACCAGGGCCGGCTCCTCCGTGACGCCGCTCGTGGGTGTCTCGGTCGCGTCGGTGGTGCTGCCGGAGGTGGAGTCGGTCCGGGCCACGTCGGTCGGCTCGTCGTCGCCGGTGCAGCCGGTCGCGAGCAGGAGGACGGCGGCGAGGCCGGCCAGCCGGGGGGCGAGCGTCGCGCTCAGATCCTGCCCACGATCTCGGCGAGCAAGCCGCCCATCCGGGAGGCGGCCGTGCGACCGGCCTCGAGGACCTCCGCATGGTTGAGCGGCTCGCCCGAGATGCCGGCGGCGAGGTTGGTGACCAGGCTGATGCCGAGCACCTCCAGCCCCGCCTCGCGCGCGGCGATCGCCTCGAGCGTCGTACTCATGCCGACGAGGTGGCCGCCGATCGCCCGCACCATCGCGATCTCGGCCGGCGTCTCGTAGTGGGGTCCGGGGAACTGGACGTAGATGCCCTCGTCGAGGCTCGGGTCGACCTCCTGGCACATCGCGCGCAGCCGAGGCGAGTAGAGGTCGGTGAGGTCGACGAAGTTCGCGCCCTCGATGGGGGAGGTCGCGGTCAGGTTGATGTGGTCGCTGATCAGCACCGGAGTGCCCGGAGACCAGGACTCCTTCAGCCCGCCACAGCCGTTGGTCAGCACGATCGCCCGGCAGCCGGCCGCGGCCGCCGTCCGGATCGGATGGACGACCGCCCGGACGCCCTTGCCCTCGTAGAAGTGGGTGCGGGACAAGAACACCAGCAGGTTCTTGTCACCTGCGCGGATGCTGCGGACCTTGCCGCTGTGACCGGCAACGGCAGCCGCGCTGAAACCCGGCAGGTCGGTCGTCGCGATCTCAGCGGTGGCCTCGCCCAGTGCGTCCACGGCCGGCAGCCAGCCGGAGCCGAGCACCAGCGCGATGTCGTGCCGGGGGACGCCGGTGAGCTGGGCGAGGGTGTCGGCCGCCTCCCGGGCGAGCGTCTGGGTCTCGTTCACCCGATGACTCTAGTTCTACAACCCCATCGACCGGCACGGGCGCCGTCGCAGCGCGGCGACGTAGTCGACCGGCGCGTCCGCCGCCTCGGCGGCGTTCGCCAGCACGCCGAGGTACGACGCGGACGGCAGACCGCCCTCGTAGGCGTCCAGTACGTAGGTCCACACCACCAGCTCGCCGGTCATCGTCGAGACCCGCACCTTGGTCTTGCGGTAGAGGCCGAGGTCGGCGCCCTCCCAGCCGTCGAGGGTCAGCTCGTCCTCGCGGGTGATGTCATAGACCGCGACGAAGACCTGCTCGATCGGGTCCTCGACGATCGTCGAGAGTGCCCCGTCCCAGCCGTGCTCCTCGCCACCGAACGTCAACCGCCAGCCGGTCAGCCAGCCCGAGGTGTGCATCGGCGAGTGGGGGCAGCGCTCGCCCATGCGTGCGGGATCCAGGTTGGTCCCGTAGGCGGCGTACAGCGTCACGGGAGCAGGTTAGCGGTGGCCCAGCCGCATTCGCGGCGTACGACACCGGGCCATAGGGTAGGGGTGTGAGCGACAACCACTTCGATGTCCTGGTCCTCGGCGCCGGCCCCGGTGGCTACGTCGCCGCCATCCGCGCCTCCCAGCTCGGCAAGCGGGTCGCCGTGGTGGAGGGGAAGTACTGGGGCGGTGTCTGCCTCAACGTCGGCTGCATCCCCTCCAAGGCGCTGCTCAAGAACGCCGAGCTGGCGCACACGCTGGCCCATCGCAAGGACGAGTTCGGCATCGAGGGTGAGGCGACGATGGCCTACGCCCCGACCCACGAGCGCTCCCGCGAGGTCAGCGACTCGATCGTCAAGGGCGTCCACTACCTGATGAAGAAGAACAAGGTCACCGAGATCAACGGGTGGGGCACGCTCAAGTCCGCCACCGAGATCGAGGTGGACGGGACGACCTACACCTGCACCGACCTGATCATCGCCACCGGCGCCACGGTCCGGATGCTGCCGGGCATGAGCGTCAGTGACAACGTCGTCACCTACGAGGAGCAGATCCTCGACGCCGAGCTGCCCTCGAGCATCATCATCGGCGGCTCCGGGGCGATCGGCGTCGAGTTCGCCTACGTCATGAAGAACTTCGGCGTCGACGTCACCATCGTGGAGTTCCTGGACCGGATGGTCCCGACCGAGGACGCCGACGTCTCCAAGGAGCTCCTCAAGCACTACAAGAAGCTCGGCGTGAAGGTCATGCTCAAGACCAAGGTCGAGAACGTCGAAGACACCGGCTCGGGCGTCAAGGTGACCGTCAGTCCTGCCGATGGCGGTGACTCACAGGTCATCGAGGCCGACAAGATGCTGGCCGCCTTCGGCTTCGCGCCGCGGCTCGAGGGCTACGGCCTGGACGCGATCGGCGTCGAGACCACCGACCGCGGTGCGATCGCGATCGACGAGTTCTGCCGTACCAACGTCGACCACGTCTACGCCATCGGCGACGTCACCGGGAAGCTGATGCTCGCCCACGTCGCCGACGCGATGGCGATGGTCGCGGCCGAGACGATCGCCGGCGCGGAGACGATGCCGGTCGACTACGACATGGTGCCGCGGGCGACCTACTGCCAGCCCCAGATCGGCTCCTTCGGCTACAGCGAGGCTCAGGCGAAGGAGAAGGGGTACGACGTCAAGACCGCGTCGTTCCCGTTCTCCGCGAACGGCAAGGCCAAGGGTCTCGGAGAGACCGCGGGCTTCGTCAAGATCGTCGCGGACGCCGCCTACAACGAGATCCTCGGCGTCCACATGATCGGGCCGGACGTCACCGAGTTGCTGCCGGCGCTGACGCTGGCCCAGAAGTGGGACCTCACCGCCGACGAGGTGGCGCGCAACGTGTTTGCCCACCCGACCCTGTCCGAGGCCGTCAAGGAAGCCGTCCACGGCATCGCCGGCCACATGATCCACCTGTGATCCGCGTGTCCGAACGCGTCGTCATCATCGGGGGCGGCCCCGGCGGCTACGAAGCCGCCCACGTCGCCGCCCAGCTCGGGGCCGACGTCACCGTCGTCGACAGTGACGGTCTGGGCGGATCGGCGGTGCTGACCGACTGCGTGCCGAGCAAGACCCTGATCGCCACCGCCGAGGTCATGACCGAGATGGGCGACGCCGGCGAACTCGGCGTCGACGTCCGCGACCGCGAGGGTGGCCTCGCGACCTCGGTCTCCGTCGACCTGGCCACGGTCAACCGGCGCGTCCTCGCGCTGGCCGCGGACCAGTCAGCCGACATCGTCCGGCGTCTGGAGCGTGACGGCGTCAAGGTCGTCGCGGGTCGCGGCCGGCTCACCGGCACCCGCACGGTGGTCGTCGCCCTCAACGACGGCGGCGAGCAGACGCTCGAGGCCGACGCGATCCTGCTCGCGACCGGGGCCGCGCCGCGCATCCTGCCGAGCGCGCAGCCCGACGGCGAGCGGATCTTGACCTGGGAGCAGGTCTACGACCTGACCGAGGAGCCCGAGCACCTGATCGTGGTCGGGTCCGGCGTCACTGGCGCTGAGTTCGCGTCCGCCTACCTGGCCCTCGGCATCGAGGTCACCCTGGTCTCCTCCCGCGACCGCGTGCTGCCCGGTGAGGACGCCGACGCCGCGCGCGTGCTCGAGGACGTGCTGACCCGCCGCGGCATGAACGTGCTGTCGAAGTCGCGGATGGAGTCGGTGACCCGCGATGGCGACACGGTGACCGTGACGTTGACCGACGGTCGCACCGTCGAGGGTTCCCACTGCTTCCTGGCGCTCGGCTCGGTCCCCAAGACCGACGACCTGGGGCTGGCGGAGGCCGGTGTCGCGGTCGACGACGGCGGGTTCATCACCGTCGACCGGGTCTCGCGCACCACCGCCCGGGGCGTGTACGCCGCCGGCGACTGCACCGGCGTACTGATGCTCGCCTCGGTGGCGGCCATGCAGGGCCGGATCGCGATGTGGCACTTCCTCGGCGACGCGGTCACCCCGCTCGACCTCGCGCAGGTCTCCTCCAACGTCTTCACCGCGCCCGAGATCGCCACCGTCGGCTGCACGCAGCGGGCGGTCGACGAGGGCGAGATGCAGGCAGAGGTCGTCACGCTTCCACTCAGCGGCAACGCCCGGGCCAAGATGCAGGGCCACCACGACGGCTTCGTGAAGCTGTTCTGCCGCCCCGGCACCGGGATCGTGGTCGGTGGCGTGATCGTCGGACCGCGGGCCAGCGAGCTGATCCACCCGGTCTCGATCGCGGTCTCCTGCTCGCTCACCGCCGACCAGCTCGCCCACGCGTTCACGGTCTACCCCTCGATGAGCGGGTCGATCGCAGAGGCAGCCAGGCGCTTGCACCGCGTGTGAGGATGTTTCCCATGTCTCGGCGGCCTCGGCCGCCGCGGTGGCCGCGTCGAGAAGGTGCTGGTCGTCGCCGCGTCTGGCTTCAAGGACACCGTCACCGGCGAGGCGTTCCGGGTCGACTGGAACCTCCCGTCCACGCTGTTCACCATCACCGACGTGTCCTGACGACCTACCATCGGCGGATGCGTTCCCTGGTCTCCGCCGTCGCTGCCTGCGCTCTCGCGCTGGTGGCCGCGCCGGCGTACGCCGCGGACTCCTGGGACGTGCCGAAGCAGGCGACGATCAGGATCGTGGGCCATGGTTACGGCCACGGCCACGGAATGTCGCAGTACGGCGCCGAGGGTGCGGCCCGCGAGGGGTTGTCGTTCGCGGAGATCGCGGAGTTCTACTACCCGGGCACCACGTGGGGGAACGCGAAGGGCCGAATCCGGGTCCAGATCACCGCTGACACCACCGACGACCTGATCGTGCTCGCGCGTCAGGGGCTCATGGTCAAGGACCTCGGTTCCGGGGAGAGGTTCGAGGTCCCCGACAAGGATGCGTCGCGGTGGCGGGTGGTCCGTGCCAAGAACGGCAGCAACCGGGTCAGTTTCTACACCGATCGTTGGCGTACCTGGCGCACGCTGACGGGGGAGGGTGCGTTCACCGTCCGCGGAGGACCAGTCACCCTCGTCACGCCGTCCGGCACCAAGCCATACCGCGGCCGACTCGCCGCCCTCACCCCCGCCGACGCGTCTGCGGCCCGGGTCACGGTGAACACGGTGACGCTCGAGCAGTACCTGAAGGGCGTGGTCCCGCTCGAGATCCCGGCGCTGTGGACCCCCGCCGCGGTCCAGGCCCAGGCGGTCGCGGCCCGCACCTATGCGGCGTACGAACGCGCCCACCCTCGCGCCTCGATCTTCGACATCTGCGACACCTGGTCCTGTCAGGTCTACGGCGGCGTCGACGCCGAGCACCCCGCCTCCGACGCGGCGATCGCGGCGACCCGTCGCAAGGTCCTGCGGTACGACGGGGGGCCGGCGTTCACGCAGTTCGGCTCGAGCAGCGGCGGCTGGACCTCCGCCGGCTCCGTCCCCTACCTCCCCGCTCAGGCCGACCCGTACGACGGTTGGTCGGGCAATCCCCACCACGAGTGGTCGGTCACGGTCACCGACGCCCGTTTCGAGTCCGCCTGGCCGGGCCTGGGCAACCTGAAGCGCATCGTGGTCCCCTCCCGTGACGGCAACGGCGCCTGGGGTGGACGGGTCCGTACGCTGCGCCTGGTCGGCTCGAAGGACACCATCACCGTCTCCGGCGACGCCATGCGCTCGGCCCTCGGTCTCCGGTCGACCTGGGTCACCTTCCGCGTCCGCTGACGTCGGCCCTCGAAGTCAGCCGCGAATCAGGCAGAACGGGTGGCCGGCGGGGTCGAGGTAGACCCGGAAGCCGTCGTTCGTCGACGGCTGGTGGTCGTGCTTGCGGGCACCGGCCGCGAGGACAGACGTCTCGGAGGCATCCATGTCGGGCGTGGCGAGGTCGAGGTGGAACTGCTGCGGATGGGCGCCGCCCGGCCAGGTCGGCTCGACCCAGTCGTCGATCCGCTGGAACGCCAGCGTGGAGCGCCCGTCCGGGTTGTCGGGGGAGATGCCGCCGCCGGGCGGAATCAGGTTGACCCAGTCACGGCTGGCGCCGTCCTCCATCGCCCAGCCGAGCACGTCGCCGTAGAAGGTGCCGAGCACCATCGCGTCGGGGCAGTCCAGGATGACCAGGTCGAGCTTCGGCTTGAGGTCCATGCGGCCACCGTAGGTCCGGTTGCGGACGGTTGGCGTCCGCATGCCGTGGGTTGAGCCTCGGCGAGGTTTCCGCAGGCGACCCGAAGCCCGCCGTACGATCGCGTCGTGGCCGTCAGCAACAGTCGCCGGGCCCGCGTCGCTCGCCGCCGCAAGCGTCGGATCGCGGGCGTCGTCAACGACCTGAGCCCTGAGCAGTGGACTGCCCTCCAGGCGGCATGGGGCGGCTGCGCCTACTGCGGCAAGGTCGGGACGCCGTTGCAACGTGACTGTGTGCTGCCCATCTCCCGCGGCGGCCGCTACACCCTCGACAACATCGCGCCCGCGTGTGGCTCCTGCAACGCCAGCAAGTGCAACCAGGAGGTCACCACCTGGTTGCGTCACAAACGACTGGACGAGCGCGCATTCCTGACCCGTCACGTCGAGATCCAGGCGACTCTCGTGGTGGCGCCGTCACCACTCCCCGGTCGGCTCGAAGCCGTGGTGGAGGTAGAAGCCGAGAGGTGATGTCGGGCCCGGCGCCACGCGTGTCGGTCGCATCGGTGCAGCGTCATCTCGGAGGGGTACTTTCAGCTGCGCTCCTCCGCGATGCTGTTGCCGCCATCGACCACAAGGCACTGGCCAGTGATGAACGAGGCACCGGGGCTGCAGAAGAACGCGATCGCTGCAGCGACCTCATCGGGCGATGCGCTTCGGCCGACCGGGGTGTGCTGTGCCTGGACCTTTTCGTCGGCTGTCTGGCTGCCGGTGCGGATCCAGCCTGGCGCGACTGCGTTGGCCGTGATGCCGTCCCGGGCGTGATCGACTGCGACAGAACGGGCCAAGCCCACCATGCCCGCCTTGGCGGCGGCGTACGCCGCCTCGCCGCGCATCGCCATCACCGGGCCGGTGACCGAGGCGACCATCACGACGCGGCCCCCACCCTGCTGCTGCATGCCGGGTAGGACGGCACGGGTCATGAGAAACGCAGTATCGAGGTTGCGCGCGATCGAGCGTCGCCACTGGTCGTAGCTCATCCCACCTGCGGTGCCGGACTCAGCGCCTTCGCGGAAGGCCTCGTCGACTGCCGGGGAGCTCACACTCGTCATCCCGGCGTTGTTGACCAGGACTGTTGGAGTTCCGAGGGTGCGGCCGACCTGAGCCACCGCCTCCAGCACCTGCTCCTCCTGGGTGAGGTCGGCTGTCACGCCGATCGACCGGATGCCGGCTACCTCCAGCTCGGTCGCTCGTTCGTGGATCCGGTCCGTGGTCGCGGTGACCGCCACCTGGGCACCGAGCGCGCCCAGTAGTCGAGCTGTCGCCATCCCGATGCCGTCGGGCGCGCCGGCGCCGGTGACCAGGGCGACCTGGCCGTCGAGGCGAAGATGGTCGGGCAGCACAGAGCCGACCCTCGCCGGTCCGTTCGGCGCCGTCAAGTAGTCCCGGATCACCGACGAGGTCAGGCCGAGTCGACCCGCGCCTCCAACGCCTCGGTCAACAACGCGACCAGCGTCTCGACCTGGACGTCGACGGTGGCGAGGTCCTCGTCGGCGCCGTCGAGGGCGCGGGCGGCGAGGCCGGCCTTGGCGTCGATGAGCTCGGCGATCTTGGCGTCGATGGTCTGGGCGGCGATGATGCGCCAGGCGGTGACGGGTTCGGTCTGGCCGATCCGGTGGACGCGGTCGATGGCCTGGGTCTGCTCGGCGTTGGTCCAGGACAGCTCGGCGAGGACGACGTTCGAGGCGACCTGGAGGTTGATGCCGACGCCGGCCGCGGTGAGCGAGCAGACGATGATCTTGACGTCCGGGTCGTTGACGAACGCGTCGATCTCGGCCTGTCGCACCGTGCTGGTCTGGTTGCCGCGGATCGAGGTGTAGCGGATGTCGCGCTTGGCGAAGACCGCCCCGGCAGCATCCATCACGTCGAGGTGCTTGGCGAAGAACACGACCTTGCCGGCGCTGCGCGCGAGCTGGGCGGCGTAGTCGGCCGCGAGCTCGGTCTTGGCCTGGCCGATCTTGCGCACCATCGTGAACACGTTGTCGCCGCTGGTGTTCTCTCCCGAGCCCTCAGCCACCTCGCGCTCGGCGACGCGGCGTACGAGCTCGTGGTCGATGCCATCTACCTCAGCACCAGTACGGCGGTGCTCTAGCGCGGCCTGGTAGCGACCGACCAGCCGCTGCGCGAGCTGGCGCTCGGCCTCGGCGATGGAGCGGCCGACGGCACCTTCGAGCTCGACCGGCAGGTCGGCGACGCGGCGGGCCGGGATGTCGGCGGCCACGTCGACCTTGCGCCGGCGGACGATGCCGAGGTCGATCACGGCCTGCCGCGCATTCGGGTAGAACGCGTGGTCGGCCGGGGTCAGCCCGGTGTCCTCGAGCGCAGCCATCAAGTCGTTGCCGGGCTTGCGCTCCTCGATCCAGCCGAGGAACTGCCAGATCGCACGGAAGTCGTCGATGTCGTTGATCAGCGGCGTACCCGTCAACGCCATCAGCAGCGGCCGCGCCGACCGCCGGCGGATCCGCTCGGAGACCTCGATGACGTGCTGGGAGCGCTGGGACTTCTTGTTCTTGATGTAGTGGGCCTCGTCGACGACCATGCCGCGGAAGCCGTGGTCGCCGATCCAGTCGACGTGTCGGTCGAGCACCTCGTAGTTGACGACCACGATGTCGGCGAAGCCGTCGATGGTGTCGCCGTCGCCGTGGATCACCGACACGGTCCGACCGGGCGTCCAGAGCTCGGCCTCGCGGGCCCAGTTGGTCTTGACCACGTTGGGGACGACGGCCAGCAGCGGGTAGGCGTTCGCGATCTGGGCGGCGAGCAGGGCCTGCGCGGTCTTGCCGAGGCCGGGCTCATCGGCCAGCAGGAACGTGCGGTGCCCGTCGGCGACGGCGGAGAGCACCTTCGCCTGGTGGGCCATCAGGTCGAGGCTGCTCGGAACGCCCGCCAACGGCCGGGGCTCGGGAAGCTCCATGCAAGCCGAGGCGCCGGGCGCGGGGTGCTCGAACGCGTTGAGCACGGGGCCGATCAGCTCCCAGCCGACCAGGCGGCCCTTCGGCTTCGGCTTCGCAGCGCTGAAGTCGGGGGTGAGAAACGGGTTGGCGAGCTGCGCGGCGACCACCGACTGCGGCCGGGCCTTGCGCTCCGGCCGGTGCTCGGTCGCCTCCTCGGACGCGGTCGCCTCCTCCGGCGCGGGCTCGAAGCCGGCGTCGAGCTGCATCTCCCGCTGCAGCTGGCGGGTCGCGTCGGTGATCTCGGCGTCATCCTGCAGCAGGGAGAACAACGAAGGCTCACGGGCCGCCGTGCGCGCCAGGTTGGTGGCGACCCCGTCGAGGCGGCGCATCATGTTGTCGCGCTGCGCCTGGGTGAGTGTGTCGTCGGCCTGGATGCGGGCCCGCTCCACCCGGGCGAGCAGCGCGGAGGCCTGGTAGCGGGCGCGGTGCCGCGAGGTCATCTGGTTGCGCTCGATGGCGATGTCGACCTCGCGCACCGCCTTCGCGAGCACGGGGATCATGCCCTCGTTGTCACGCCTGCGGGCAGGGGTACGCCGGGCGCCCCGACTGCCGCCCGAACGGTTCTCACGCTTCGTGGCCAACTCACGGCTCTCTTCCTCGTACGGCAACCGCTGCGGGCGACCGTGTCGCCCCAGCGCCGCTCACCGGCCGACCCGTGGACACGAGCGACCAGTCCTGGTCACAGGGACTGCCGCCCCTGCAGATCATCGAGACCAGCGGCCATCGCACCCGACTGGGCACCACGCGGTCTCGGCACACGCCCCGTTCGTGCCGGGGCGCAGCCCAGTCTACGAGGTCGGCGGCCGGTGCGGGGCACTGCGTCCGGATTGGGCGCGTTGCGACTCAGCTGACCACCAGGATCAGGTCGCCACCGTCGACCTGTTGGGTGCCGGAGATCGCGAGCCGCTCGACCGTACCGGCGACGGGTGCGGTGATGGCGGCCTCCATCTTCATCGCCTCGATCGTGGCGACGGTGTCACCCGCGGAGACGGAGTCACCCTCGGCGACGGCGAGCGTGACCGCGCCCTGGAACGGGGCGGCAATCTGGCCGGGCTTGGAGGTGTCGGCCTTCTCGGCAGCGGCGACCTCGGCGGAGACCGAGGAGTCGCGGATGCTGACCGGGCGCATGTGGCCGTTGATGGTGGCCAGCACGGTGCGGAACCCGCGCTCGTCCGGCTCGCTGATCGCCTCCAGCCCGAACAGCACCGTCTTGCCCTCACCGATCGTGACGGAGTGCTCGTCGCCCGGGTTCATGCCGTAGAGGTAGTCGAGGGTGGGGAGGACCGAGACGTCGCCGTACCTCTCCCGCGACTCCTCGAAGTCCTTGGTGGGGCCGGGGAACAGCAGCCGGTTGAGGGTACGGCGCCGCGTGGTCGGGCCGCCGTCGAGCCCGGCGCGCGCCTCGTCGTCGAGCTCCTCGGCCGGCGCCTTCCACGTCCGGCCCTCGAGCGCCTTGCTGCGGAACGGCTCGGGCCAACCGCCCGGTGGGTCGCCGAGTTCGCCGTTGAGGAAACCGATGACCGAGTCGGGGATGTCGAACTTCGCGGGGTCGTCGGCGAACTCGGCCGGGTCCGCGCCGACGGCCACCAGGTGGAGGGCGAGGTCGCCGACCACCTTCGACGACGGGGTCACCTTGACCACGTTGCCGAGGATCCGGTTCGCGGCGGCGTACATGTCCTCGATCTGTTCGAACTTCTCGCCCAGCCCCAGCGCGATCGCCTGCTGCCGCAGGTTGGAGAGCTGGCCGCCGGGGATCTCGTGGGTGTAGACGCGGCCGGTCGGCGAGGGCAGCCCGGACTCGAAGGGGGCGTAGACCCGGCGGGTCGCCTCCCAGTAGGGCTCGAGCTCGCACAGCGCCGCCAGGGACAGTCCCGTCTCACGCGGAGAGTGATCGGTGGCCGAGACCAGCGCGGAGAGCGACGGCTGCGAGGTCGTTCCCGCCAGCGGCGCGCTGGCCGCATCAACGGCGTCGACCCCAGACTCGATCGCTGCGACCAGGGTCGCGAGCTGGCCGCCGGGGGTGTCGTGGGTGTGGAGGTGGACCGGCAGGTCGAACCGGTCGCGCAGCGCCGTCACCAGCGTCCGCGCGGCGGGTGCCCGCAGCAGTCCGGCCATGTCCTTGATCGCCAGCACGTGCGCGCCGGCCTCGACGATCCGCTCTGCGAGGGCGAGGTAGTAGTCGAGCGTGTAGAGCGTCTCGTCCGGGTTCGACAGATCGCCGGTGTAACAGAGCGCGACCTCGGCGACCGTGGTCCCGGTCGCGCGCACCGCCTCGATCGCGGGTCGCATCTGTTCGACGTCGTTGAGGGCGTCGAAGATCCGGAACACGTCGATCCCGGTCTCGGCCGCCTCCTGCACGAACGCCTGCGTCACCTCGGTGGGGTACGGCGTGTAGCCGACCGTGTTGCGGCCGCGCAGCAGCATCTGCAGGCAGATGTTCGGTGCGGCCTGGCGCAGCTCGGCCAGCCGCTCCCACGGGTCTTCGGCCAGGAAGCGCAGCGCCACGTCGTAGGTCGCGCCGCCCCACGCCTCGATCGACCACAGCTCGGGGGTCATCCGGGCGACATGGCCGGCGACGGCGGTCAGGTCGCGGGTCCGCACGCGCGTGGCCAGCAGGGACTGGTGGGCGTCACGGAAGGTGGTCTCGGTGACGGCGACCCGGTCCTGAGCGCGCAGCCGCCGGGCGAACTCCTCGGGCCCGACGTCCAGCAGCAGCTGCCGGGTGCCGTCGGGTGCGGGGACCCGCAGGTCGAGCGTGGGCAGCTTGGTCGCCGGGTCGAGGTCGACCGGCGCCGAACCGTGGGGCTGGTTGACGGTCACGTCGGCGAGGTAGGTGAGGAGCTTGGTGCCGCGGTCACCCGCGCCGCGCGCGGTCAGCAGGTTCGGGTGGGTCTCGATGAACGAGGTGGTGACCCCGCCGGCGGCGAAGTCGGGGTCGTCGAGGACCGCCTGCAGGAACGCGATGTTGGTGGAGACGCCGCGGATCCTGAACTCCGCGACCGCACGCCGGGCCCGCTCGACCGCCTTGTCGAAGGTGCGCGCGCGACAGGTGAGCTTGGCGAGCATCGAGTCGAAGTGCGCGGACACCTCGGCCCCGGTGTACGTCGTACCGCCGTCGAGGCGGACGCCGGCGCCGCCGGGGGAGCGGTACGTCGTGATCCGGCCGGTGTCGGGTCGGAAGTTGTTGGCCGGGTCCTCGGTCGTGATCCGGCACTGCAGCGCGGCGCCGCGCAGCTGGACCGACTCCTGGCTGAGCCCGAGGTCGTCGAGGGTCTCGCCCGAGGCGATTCGCAGCTGTGACTGGACGAGGTCGACGTCGGTGACCTCCTCGGTCACGGTGTGCTCGACCTGGATCCGGGGGTTCATCTCGATGAAGACGTAGTGGCCCTCGGGGTCGAGCAGGAACTCGACGGTGCCGGCGTTGCGGTAGCCGATCTCGTGCGCGAACCGCACCGCGTCGGCGCACATCCGGTCCCGCAGGTCGGGGTCGAGGTTGGGCGCCGGCGCGATCTCGATGACCTTTTGGTGACGACGCTGCACCGAGCAGTCGCGCTCGAAGAGGTGGATCACGTTGCCGGCCCCGTCCGCGAGGATCTGCACCTCGATGTGACGCGGGTCGACCACGGCCTGCTCGATGAACACGGTCGGGTCACCGAACGCGCCCTCGGCCTCTCGCATGCAGGTCTCGATCGCCTCGCGCAGGCCCGACTGCTGGTCGACCCGCCGCATGCCGCGCCCGCCGCCGCCCGCGACCGCCTTCACGAACAGCGGATAGTTCAGCGTCTCGGCTGCTGCCACCAGTGCGTCGACGTCGGTGGACGGCTCGATGCTGGCCAGCGTGGGGACGCCTGCCGCCTTGGCCGCCGCGATCGCCCGGGCCTTGTTGCCGGTGAGCGTGAGCACCTCGGCGGTCGGGCCGATGAAGGTGATGCCGGCGTTGGCGCAGGCCTCCGCGAGCGTCGGGTTCTCCGAGAGGAAGCCGTAGCCCGGGTAGACGGCGTCCGCTCCCGCGCGGACCGCGACGTCGACGATCGCCTCGGGGTCGAGGTAGGCGCGGACCGGGTGTCCGCGCTCGCCGATCTCGTAGGCCTCGTCCGCCTTGAGCCGGTGCTCGGAACCACGGTCCTCGTACGGGAACACCGCCACCGTGCGGGCGCCGACCTCGTAGGCGGCCCGGAAAGCGCGGATCGCGATCTCGCCGCGGTTGGCGACGAGCACCTTGGAGAACATGCGCCGAGGCTATCGAGGGTCGTCGCGCGACGCGCCGGGATGGCCCAGTGGCCGGGATGAGGGGCGGTCGCGGGTGATCATGGACGCGGCCATCCGAACCTGTCTGGAGTCCTGTCATGCGCGCCCTTCGCAGGGTCCTTCCCGTCCTGCTCGCCGTCCCGCTCCTCACCCTCGTGCCCGGTAGCACCGCGGCCGGGGCGCCCCGGTGCGGCAAGTTCCCCGCCACCATCGTCGGGACGGAGGGGCCCGACACCCTCACCGGCACCAAGCAGGCCGACGTCATCGTGGCGCTCGGCGGCGACGATGTCGTCGAGGGGCTCGGCGGCGACGACGTGATCTGCGGCGGACCGGGTGCCGACCGGATCGCGGGGGGTGCGGGCAATGATTCGCTGTACGGCGGCCTCGACGCCTTCGCCGACGGGCCCGGCGGCACCTTCCTCGTCGGCGATGTGCTGGCCGGCGGTGCCGGCAACGACCTCCTCGACGGCGGCAGGGACGACCGCGAGGCCGACAGTCGACGCCGCCTCGACACCTACTCCTGGGCCGACTCGCCCATCGGTGTCGTGATCGATCTGTCGGGCGCGCTCACTCCCGGCATGGGCACCGCGACCGGCGAGGGCGCCGACTCGATCGTGCTCGGCAGCGGGCACGGCGTGCTCGGATCGGCGTACGCCGACACCATCACGGGCTCGCCCCGCGCCGACCGGGTCTATGCGGGAGCCGGGCCGGACACGATCTCGACCGGCGACGGCGTCGACCTGGTCTATCCCGACGGGCTGGAAGGGCACGAGGGGCGCGACATCGTCGACACCGGTGCGGGCAGCGACCTGGTGTCGTCCCTGACCGGTCGCGACCAGATCAGCACGGGGCGCGGTGCCGACTTCGTCGAGGCCTTCAGCCCGGAGCCGACCGCGGTCGACCTCGGACCCGGCGACGACTACCTCGGGCAGAACGTCACTCCCGGCACCGGAGCCGAGGCGCAGGGCGGTGGGGGCGACGACGCGATCGCGTTCTACGGGAACCTGCTGGCCACACAGTCGCCCGGCGCGCGATTCACCATCGACTACCGGACCGGTGTCACAACCGCGACCGGTGACGTCGTCGCGACCGGCACCATCGGCGGCTTCGAGGGGCACCGGTTCATCGGACCGCTGCGGTGGGCGTTCTTCGGCGTCGACCTGCCCGAGCGGGTGTGGGCGATCCAGGGTGGCCCGCTCCGCGCCCGGATGGCCGGCGGGGACGACCAGATGACCGGGACGCCGGGCAACGACCTGCTCGTCGGCGGGTCCGGAACCGACACCGGCTATGGGCGAGGCGGCAAGGACGACTGCCGCAGCGTGGAGCGCGGCGACTGCTGAGTCGCCGGCTGGTCAGTGTCGGCGGAACTGGTCGAGGAGGCCGGGGACGGCGGTGGCGGCGACCTCGACGGCGGTGTCCTCGGGTACGTCGAGGACGGTGACCGACTGGCTGCCACCGGCGGTCGTGGCGACCAGGGTGGCGAGGCCGGCGCGGCGCTGGAACCAGGTGCTGCGCAGGTTCCAGCCGATGATCGCTTCGGTCGCGAGCAGGTCGCGCTTGCGCATGAGGCTGCCGGAGCGGGCGACCAGCCAGCCGTCGACCAGCGTGTGCCCGAGAGAGCGGGCGCGGTCGTGGCCGAGGCCGAGGCCGAGCAGCAGCGGGAGGACGGCGAGGACGGCGAGCCAGCCCAGGTCGGTGCCGAGCGCGAGCCCGACCGGGAGGGCGGCGATGACCAGCGACGGCACCAGGGCCCGGGTGTAGCGGCGGGTGCGGGCGCGCGGCCCGTGGTCGATCAGCGGGGCGTGCACCGGGTCCGGCGTACCGATCACGTCGGCTGCCACTCGGTCGACCAGCGCCCGCGGCGTGGGCGGCAGCAGGGCTGAGCTGCCGGTCTCGCTGCGGTCGAGGCCGGTGACGATGGCGCTGAGCCTGCCGCCGCGCACCAGCCTCAGCCCCCACGGCTCGCCGATCGCGACGCCGCTCAGCCGGTCGTCGTCGAGGCTGGTCTCGCGGGTGGTGAGCATGCCGCGGCGTACGTGCCAGGACCCGTCGGGCAGCGTGTGGCTCAGGGCGAAGTTGCCGTTGGCGACCAGATAGCCGAGCACGGAGAAGAGCCCGACGAGCGCGGAGATCACGATCAGGGCCACCGGCAGCACGACCAGGGCGCCGAGGCCGGTCACCGTCTCGTCGATCACCTCGCCGTCGAGATTGTTGAAGAAGCCGAGACCTTCGAGGACCTGGCTGCCGACACCGAGGATGCCGGCGACGAGGACCAGGCCGGCCGAGGTGAACGGGGCGTAGCGCAGCCAGCCCGGCTCGAACCGGGCGACCAGCCGTTCGCCGGCAACCACCGGTGCCGGCTCACCGGTCTCGGGGTCGGACACCGGGGCGGACGCGATCGAGGACAGCAGCTGTGCCCGCAGTGCCCGGGCGCGCTCGGCCGGCAACCCGTCCAGGTCGAGGCCGTCCTCGCCGAGCTTGGCGGCAGTGCCGGTGCCGATCCGGACCGTGGCCAGGCCGAGGACCCGGTGGATCGGGGAGGCCGTCAGGTCGACGGTGCGGACCCGGTCGAGCGGCGTGGAGAGGATGTGGGTGCTCAGCAGCCCGCGCTTGAGCTCCACCCGGTCGGCATGGATGCGGTAGCGGGTCGTGTAGTAGCGAGCCAGGCCGAGCCCGATCGGGATCACGATCACGGCGAGCTGGAACCAGCCGCCCCGGCCGCTCGCAGCGCCCGCGACGAACAGGCCGATCAGTGCCGGCAGGAAGCGCATCACCTCGCGGATCGGGTGGACCAGCAGCATCCGCGGGTCGAGCCGCTGCCACTCGGCCTCGGCGGGTGCGGGTGCGGGTGAAGGATCGGGCGGGAGGTCGGGCGGGAGGTCGGGTGCGCTCACGTGGCGTCACCGGGGACGGCGTCCGCGCGACGGGTCAGCTGGTCGACCAGCTCGCGGGCGAGGTGCTTGTCGAGACCGACGATTGCCAGGGCGCCGGCGGCCGACGCGGTCGTGACCGTGACCGAGGCGAGACCGAACAGCCGGGCGAACGCGCCCTCTTCGTAGTCGACGGTCTGGATGCGCGACATCGGAGCGATCCGCCGTTCGATGCTCCACCAGCCGGTCTGGGTGTAGACGGCCGTGTCGGTCGCCTCCCAGCGGTGCACCGCGTAGCGCCAGCGGGGCATCGCGAACGTGTAGATCGCGAACACCAGCGCCACCAGCACCGCGACCCACCACTGCACTTCGAACGGTGCCCAGACGTAGGCGAGGACCAGCAGTACGCCGTAGGTGAACACGCTGTTGGCCAGCGCCCCCAACGTCCACATCAGGCGGGCGCGCGGGTTGACCCGCTCGGAAGGCTCACGCAGCATCGTCACGCCCCGAGCCTAGGCGGGGGCACCGAGTCGCCGGGGTTGCCCTCGGACAACTGTCAGTTCGCGGGGCCCGGCGCCCGTTCAGGCGACCGGGCACCTCTCGCAGCGACGAACTGACAGTTGTCCGGGGGAGAGTCGGGCGCTGACGTCGGTGAGTACGGCGAACACCTCGTCGGGCCGCGCCATCACGTCGTCCCAGCAGAACCGCAGCACGGTCCAGCCCGCCCGGACCATCGCCGTGTAACGGCGGATGTCGTAGCGGAACGCACCCGGCTCCGAGTGGAACTCGTAGGAATCGGCTTCGATGAGCAGCCCCAGACGCTGGTCACCGAGATCGGCATGACCGATCCCCGGCACGGGCAGTTGAGGCTGCACCGCCAACCCGCTCA
>Ga0136633_1001496_pt1 | contig 17184 bp, 15 predicted proteins | sample AntDrymeUQ832206_2_FD_105494 | JGI IMG/M metagenome (GOLD analysis project Ga0136633, IMG submission 105494) | Polar desert sand microbial communities from Dry Valleys, Antarctica - metaG UQ83 (22.06) | ecosystem: Environmental > Terrestrial > Soil > Desert | place: Antarctica: Dry Valley...
GCGCTGCGCGACGTGAACCTCCGCGTCAACGAGTGGGAGATCGTCGGCATCATCGGTCCGAACGGCGCGGGCAAGACGACCTTGTTCAACTGCATCACCGGGTTCTACGCCCCCACCTCGGGCCGGGTCCGCTACCGAGGCGAGGACGTCACCGACCTCCCGGTGCACAAGCGGGCCAACCTCGGGATGGGCCGTACCTTCCAAAACGTGGGTCTTGTCAAGGGCTCCACCGCCCTCGAGAACCTGAAGACGGCCCAGCACCTCGAGGTGGATTACGACCCGATCGCGGGGATCTTCGGGTCCCCGCGCACGTTCGAAGTCGAGCGCCATACCAGCGAGCGGGCCCGCGCCATCCTCGACCTGATGGGCCTCGCCCACCTCGAGGGAACGCGAGCCCAGGGACTGCCCTACGGGGTGCTCAAACGCCTCGAGCTGGCGGCGGTCCTGGCCACTGACCCCGACATCCTGCTTCTCGACGAGCCGGGCTCCGGCATGGGGCCCGAGGAGGCTGAAGAGCTCGGCGACCTCCTCCTCCAGCTGCGGGAGACCTTTGAGCTCACCATTGTCATGATCGACCACCACGTACCCTTGGTGACCCGCATCTCTGACTACATGTACTGCCTCAACTTCGGCGAGGTGCTGGCCCAGGGCCTTCCTGATGAGGTGCGCCGCCACCCCGAAGTGGTGCGTGCCTACCTCGGCGACGATCCCGAGGCGGTGGCCTGATGGCCCTGCTCGAGGTCGACTCGCTCGTGGTGGGCTACGGGTTCCCCGTGCTGCACGGCATCTCGTTCGAGGTGGAGGAGGGCGAGACCGCGGTCCTGTTCGGGTTGAACGGCGCCGGCAAGACAACGACGGTCACCACCATCGCCGGCCTGCTCACGCCCGACCGCGGCTCCATCCGCTTCGGCGGCCAGGAGATCGCCGGCCGGGCTCCGGCGGGGCTCGTGGCTGACGGCATCTCCCTCAGCCCAGAGGGCCGCCGGGTCTTCCCCCGGCTCTCAGTGGCGGACAACCTCCGCATGGGCGCGTGGGTGCGCCGCCGCGACACCAAGGTCGTCGACGAACAGCGCACCCTCGTGTACGACTACTTCCCCCGGCTGGGCGAGCGAGCGTCGCAGATGGCTGGCACGCTGTCGGGCGGCGAGCAGCAGATGCTGGCCATCGGCCGAGCCTTGATGTCGCGCCCGCGCCTGCTGCTCATCGACGAGGCATCGCTGGGCCTGAGCCCGACCCTGGCCAAGACCGTCTTCGAGGTCGTCCGACGCATCAACGAAGACGGCGTCACCGTGCTGATCGTCGAGCAGAACGTCGGCGTGCTCCCGTACGCCGACCGAGCCCTGATCATGGAGAAGGGCACCCTCATCTACACCGGCGTGGGCGACGAGATCCGCAACGCCAACCTCCGCGAGACCTACCTGGGAGCCTGAGAGATGGACAACGACAAGCCGACCCCGAAGGTGATCTGGAGCCGACTGGGCGGGCAGCTGGGCGTAGGGATGTGTGCGTTCGGCTTCCTGCTGGTCTTCCTCGGCTGGAACGGTGCTGCCAGCGTCGACCGGATCCCGAGCCAGTTCCCGTACCTGATCTCCGGCGGTGTGGCCGGCCTCTGCTTCGTCGTCCTCGGCGTCGGGATGCTCGTCGTGCAGAACCAGCGCGCCGATCGCGCCGCGCTGCAAGCCACGCTCCGCGAGCTTCAGGAATCCCTCGAGCGGGCCGGACTGGCGCAGGGGACCGGCGAGCAGCGCAAGACCTTCGCCAAACCCGAGCCTCGCCCGCCCGTGGCCATCGCTGTCGACGACACCGCGGAGGTCGCGATCGAACTCGATGACGACGCAACGACGACGGGGCGCCGAGGGCCACTGCAGGCCGCCGCTGGCCCGCCGGCCAAGACGAGGACCCGTAAGGCAGCATCCAAGCGAGCGCCGGCCAAGACCGCCAAGGCCTAGACGCCGCGAACCTACCGGCTACCGTTTCCCGGGACATCGCCCGTCGAGAGGATCCCCCGTGCGTCGGAACCTGTTCCACCTGTCCACCCTTCTCGTCCTGGGCGCCCTCCTGGCGGGCGCCTGTGCCACCGAGAGCACCGGCGACACGGGCATGACCTTCGAGGGTGATCAGGGGTTCGAGGCCGACGAGGACCTCGACCAGGACATCGACGAGCCCATCGCTCCCGACACAGGCCTCGGTGGAGGAGACGCCCCCACCAGCGACCAGGTCGTGGAGGCCGCCCTCACCGACGTGGACGCGTTCTGGAGCCGCAGCTACGAGGGCCTCTACGGCGAGCCCTACGAGGAGATCAGCGGCGGGTTCTGGGCCTACGGACCGGACAGCGAGCAGCCGCCGTGTGGCGCCCCACCCCCCGACTACAGCGACATCGCCGAGAACGCCTTCTTCTGCCCCAGCGCCGACCTCATCGCCTGGGACAACGTGAACCTCGTGCCTGGCCTCTACGAGGAGTTCGGCGGGTTCACCCTCGGCATCGTGTTCGCCCATGAGTTCGCCCACGCCATCCAGTTCCGGGCCGGCACCGAGGGCGACACGGTCATGACCGAGCTCCAGGCCGACTGCTTCGCCGGGGCCTGGACCGCCGACGTGGAGGCTGGCAACTCCGACTACTTCGAGCTCACCCTCAACGACCTCGACAAGGCGGTGGCCGGCTTCCTCGAGCTCCGCGACGGCGTGGGCACCGACGCCGCAGACCCCGCCGCCCACGGCACCGGCTTCGACCGCATCGGCTCCTTCGTCGAGGGCTACGAGCAGGGCCTGGAGCGCTGCGCCGCCTACCCCGACATGTACGCCTCTGGCGAGCTGGTGGTCGTGGAGGTGCCGTTCACCGACCAGGCCGACTTCGAGACGGGCGGCAACCTCCCGCTCGACGAGCTGGGCCCGCTCCTGTTGATCGACCTCGAGAACTTCTGGACGCTGCTTTTCCAGGAGCAAGGCCAGACGTGGACCCCGGTCACCGATGTCATCGGCATGGACCCCGACGTCGATGAGGTGGAGTGCGGCGGCCAGATCTACAGCGGCGACGACCTCGTCAACGCGTCGTTCTACTGCATCGACTCCGACATCATCTACCTCGACGAGGTCAACCTCATCCCGGCCCTGAACGAGATCGGCGACTACGCCGTGGCCACCGAGATCGCCCGCCAGTACGCCTACGCCGCCCAGGTGCGCCTCGGCAACACCGACAACACCCTGGGTACCAACCTCCAGGCCGACTGCCTGGCCGGCATCTACGCCGCCAGCGGCTTCAGCGGGAACCGGGAGGGACTGGGCCAGGAGCTCTTCCTGTCGCCCGGCGACCTCGATGAGGCAGTCATCGCCTTCCTCCTCAACAGCGACAGCAGCGACAGCGTGGAGGCCGGCAACGTCTCGGTCGGCACGGCCTTCCAACGCTTTGACGCCTACCGTTCTGGCTTCCTCGAAGGAACCGTCGCCTGCGACGCCCTGCTCGCTGAGAGCTAGGGCTAGGGCGCCGACTCGGCCTGGCTCAGCGGGGGCGACGACGGCGACGGCTGGCCGCCAGGGGCGGGCCCACCTCGGCTGCCTCGAGGGTGCGGGTGGTGTCGAGATCCCACAGCCAGCGGCCTCCCTCGTTGCGGAGCCGACCCAGCGCCACGTCGGGGATGGCCCGATCGGTGAAGGCCACGACCTGGTAGCCCTGGGCCCGCGCTTTGGTGGCCGCTCTAGCCAGGAACCCGGCCGTGCCGTCGAGGGCGCCGGCGGGCGCGCACACCAGGGCGCCGGCGACGATGTCGCCCTCGAAGAGCGGTCCCTCTGCGGTGGACACATCCCACTTCAAGGCGGGATCACCGAGCACTGCCACCCGAGCGTCGGGGTGTTGGCGGTGCAGGTGGACGAGCGCCTGGTGGAGCTGGCCGAGGGACGGCTTGGCCAGTCGGAACCCAGCCGCCATGCCCGCGTCGACGAGCACGAGGATCGGGTCAGCCATGGCGCCAGGACGCTACCCGGACGAGCCAGGCCGCGGCCGGATCGGGAATCCACGGGTGGGCCGTGAGGGATTCGAACCCCCGACCCCCTGCGCGTCATGCAGGTGCTCTAGCCAACTGAGCTAACGGCCCGTGAGGCGACGACGTTAGCAGCCGACCACCGGGCGACCGAAGCCGCTACTCGGACTGGTTGACCTCGTCGTTGGGCTCGTCGACACCCTCGGCGTCACGCTCGGCCATGCGGTCACGCTCTTCGCTCGCCGCCTTGTCGGCCAGCTCGTCGAGCTCCTCGTCGACCTCTTCGCGCAACTCGGTGGGGGTGTCGCCGGTGTCAGACATATGCCCAGTGTGCCCGCGATCCGCTCGCCCGATACGGCTGGTGAGCGTTCCGATGCCCTCGACGTCGAGGGTCACCTCGTCACCAGGTGTCAACCATGGGAACTCCTCCCGCCCGTGTACCAGCGCCAGCTCGAGGATGCAGCCCGTCCCGACGGTGCCGGAGGCGATCACATCGCCCGGCCGCAACCTCGTCGACCGGGAGGCGTGGGCCAAGAGCTCGCCCCAGCCGAAGTGCAGGTCGGCGAGCTGACCCCGGCTCCACTCCTCCCCGTTCACCCGCGCCACCATCACGGCCCGGGGAACGCCTCGCTCGTCCAGCAGCTCCTCCGGGGTGACGAGGACCGGGCCCAGAGACGTGGCGAAGTCCTTCCCTTTGGCCGGCCCGAGACCGAGGGCCATCTCCCGTCGCTGCAGGTCACGGGCTGACCAGTCGTTCATAACGGTGAAGCCGGCCACGACGTCGAGCCACTCCCCTGCCGCCACGTCGGCGCACTCCACGCCGACCACCGCCGCCACTTCGAGCTCGTAGTCGAGCTCGGCGGTGTCGCCCGGCGGTGGCACCTCGTCGTCGGGGCCGAGGACGGCGGCCGGGTTGGTGAAGTAGAAGACCGGGAGCTCGTACCAGTCGGGCTCCATCTCCAGCCCACGGCTGCGACGGGCGGTGGCGACGTGGGCCTCGAAGGCGTAGAAGTCCCGGATGGAGGGCGGATCGGGCACCGGAGTGAGCAGCTGCACCCGATCGATCGGCTCCGGTTCGCCGATGGCCTCTGGCACGGACGGCCGCCCCATGGCCACGGCCAGCAGATGGTCCTGGCCGGCGCCGCCACCGCCGTGGGCCAGTGGCGTGACCAGCTCGTCGGTGACGAGGCCCACCCAGACACGGCCATCCCGCCCGGAGCGGTAGCGGGCCAGCTTCACGCGTCGGGCGACCAGGAGCGGGCGTAGCCCTCCACGTCGAGATCCTTGGCCGCCTCGCCCGCCACGAGCGGATGACGTGCGTCGATCATGACGGCTACCTCGTCGGCCATGCGGCGCTCGCCCGGGGCGGCGGCCGCCGCATCGGCATCCCGCTGGCGCGCGCCCGGCTGCGGGCCGTGGTGCAGGCCGAAGGGGTGCCACGTGAGCATCCCTTCGTCGATGCCGGCCCGGGAGAAGAACTCACCCCGGTGGTAGAGGATGACCTCGTCGTAGTCCACGTTGCGGTGGAAGAACGGCAGCCGTAGCGCGTCGGGATCCTCCTCGAGTGGACGGGGGACGAACGTGCACACCACGAAGCCATCGGCCACGAAGGTGGTGTGGGCCGACGGGGGGAGGTGGTAGCGGGGCGAGGTGACGGGGCGAAAGTCGTCCACGTTGATCCGCATGGGGGCGACGTCGCCCTTCCAGCCCACCACGTCGCAGGGGTGGAAGGGATAGGTGACGCGGGTGTCCTGCCCGAGGCGCTTCACCACGACGGTGAAGGTGCCCTCCTCCTCGATGGCCTCCGCCTCGGGCACCTCGATCAGGGCGGGATCGAAGAGGGCGTGACGACCCAGCAGGCCCTTGTCGGGCAGCTGGAAGCGCGACTCGTGCGCCTCCACCACCAACAGGTCGGTGGGGGTGGTGGGCTCGAACCGGTAGGTGGTGCCACGCGGCACCACGAGGTAGTCGCCGGTGCGGTAGTCGAGAGGGCCGTACTCGGTGCGAAGGCGGCCGGCGCCGGCATGGACGAAGAACAGCTCGTCGCCGTCGGCGTCGCGCAAGAACTCCGGACGGCCCTCGGCGTACCGATGCCAGGCGATGGACACCTGCTGGTTGCCGAGCAGCAGGGTGGGCCACAGGTCGTCTCGCCCCCCGAGGCGGCGGGTGTCGTAGGCGTGGTGGATGCCGGGGCCTTCGACGTCGATCCAGTCCGTGGGGGCATGCCGCCGGTAGAGGTGGCTGGCCGGCCCGTAGAACCCGGAGCGGCCGTGCTCCTCTTCCACCGTGCCCGGCGGCAGGCCCACGTGGGCCTGGCGGCTCGTGATCCCTCGTACCCACTGCGGCACGCCGTCCATGGCTGACCTCCCGGCCTAGAGGTTGCCGCGTCGGGCCTGGGCTCGCTCGATGGACTCGAACAAGGCCTTGAAGTTGCCCTCTCCGAAGCCCTTGGCCCCCTCCCGCTGGATGACCTCGAAGAACACGGTCGGGCGGTCGGTGAGGGTCTCGGTGAAGATCTGTAGGAGATAGCCCTCCTGGTCGCGGTCGACAAGGATCCCCAGGGTGGCCAAGGCCTCCCACGGGAGGTCGATGTCCTGGAGCCGGGCCCGGGCTTCGTCGTAGTACTCGGGCGGTACGTCCATGAAGCGCACGCCTCGCGCTCGCAGGGCCCGCACTGCCTGCACGATGTTGGGCGTGTGCAGGGCGATGTGCTGCACGCCCGGCGCCCCGTAGAAGTCGAGGTACTCCTCGATCTGGCTCTTCCGGCGCCCGTCGGCCGGCTCGTTGATCGGCAGCACCACCTTGTCGTGGTTCCAGACGACCGTGGACATCAGCGCGGAGTACTCGGTGTTGATCTGGTCGTCGCTGAAGTGCGTGAGCTGGTCGAAGCCGAGCACATCCTCGTAGTACCCCACCCACTCCGCCAGGTGCCCCTGCTCCACGTTGGCCACCACATGGTCGAAGCGGGTGATGCCGACGTCGGGGCCGACGGGCCGCACGAGGTCGGTGGGTTCGAACTGCGGGGCGAACGGGCCCGTGTAGGCGGAGCGGTCGAGGAAGGTGTGCACGGTGTCGCCGTAGGTTCGGATGGCGGCATGGTGGATCGACCCGTGGGCATCGCGATCAGTGGCCGGCACCCGCTCCGATGCGGCCCCCCGGGCCAGAGCGGAGGCGTAGGCCGCGCCGACGTCCTCGACGAGGAAGCAGATGTCACGGATGCCGTCGCCGTGCACCCGCACGTGCTCGGCGATCGGGCTCTCGGGGTGCAGGGCCCCCGACACCATGAAGCGCACCTGGCCCTGCTGGAGGAGGTAGCTCACGCGGTCCCGCCGCCCTGTCTCCGGCCCGGCATAGGCCACGAGGTCGAACCCGAAGGCGGCGGCCAGGAACCCTGCGAACGCGCGGGCATTGCCCACCCACCACTCAAGGTGGTCGATTCCGCCGAGGGTGGGAGCCGGCGGCATGGGTGTGCTGGGGTCATGCGCGATGGCAGTCACCGCTGCACCCCCGCCTCGTGGTCGGCCCACAGCCCGTCCCAGAACGCCTGGACGCCGTCGAGCATGCGGGTGGCCCCGGCGAGGAAGCGCTCCTCGTCGAACCACGGCTGCGCGTAGGCCTCGGTCAGCTCGGCGGCGGTGTGGGCGGCGTGCTGGTCCTCCACCTTGTCGTGCCAGGTCCAGAAGGCCAGTGGCAGGCCGTCGCATTCGCGAGCCTTGAAGGCCTCCATCCCTGCGATGAGCTCCTTCCAGAACCCGGCGGCGGCCCAATGCTCCACCGCGTAGCTGGCTCCTTCGGCCACGGACGCATCCTCCGAGCCGTACACCTCGAGGAGCTCGTCGCAGAAGAACAGCGTGGGGGCGCTGCCGTGGCGACGCTTGCCGATGTCGTCAAACCCGAGGCCGAGGGGAGCGGCGAAGCGCAGGAGCCACTCGAAGTGGGCGGCGCCGAAGCGGAAACGACCGCCGTCGATGGTCCCCTCCGTCGCGACCAGCTCGGGGTCGGTGTCTGCCGCGGCCGCTGAGCGTCCGGCGTTGAACACCACACCGAGCTCGTTGAGGAGGATCTCCTTGCCGGTGCGATAGGTGTCGAGGTCGGCGGCGTTGATCACCTTCCGCAGCTGGGCCTCCACGAAGAGGTGGCTGAACACCGAGAACTGCACGGTGAGGTGCCGCACCTCTCCCCGAGTGGCGTCACCCTCGGCGAACCATTGCGTGAAGCGGTTGGCGACGACGACCGGGTGCTGGGCGACGAGCTCGTCCACCCGAGCCCGGAAGGCGTCAACGCTGGGCGTTCTGACGATGCTCATGATGGTCTCCCTCTATCGAACTGTACGTCTTGCATGTATCAGGGAAGCCCATAAGAACGATCAGGTCAAGGAGTGCCACTCCAAAGCCACATGCTGTCCAGGAGCGAGTGGCATGTGCTAGACAGACTGCTCATGTTGCCCAGTGGAATCGACGCCCTCGACGCCAAGCTCATCCAGGCCATGTGCGAGACGCCCCGAGCCGGGGTGATGGAGCTCGCTCGCCAGCTCGCTGTTGCACGGGGAACGGTACAGGCCCGTCTCGACAAGCTCCAGAAGCGCGGGATCATCAGCGGCTTCGACCCGGACCTAGACCTGCAGGCGATGGGCTATGAGGTGTTGGCCTTCGTCACGCTGGAGATCGCCCAAGGTCGTCTCGGTGATGTGATCGAGCACCTCCGGAGCATCCCCGAGGTGCTCGAGGCCCACGCCACCACCGGCCCAGGCGACCTCCACTGCCGCATCGTCGCTCGCACCAACGCCCATCTCCAGGAGGTGCTCGGGCGCGTGCTCGAGGTGCCGGGGATCATGCGCACCGCGACCCAGATCGCTCTGAGCGAGCAGGTGCGCCACCGCGTGCTCCCCCTCGTGGCCCAGGTGATCGACGATGCCACCGACCGCGCGCCGGCACAGAGGAAGCGCGCCAGCCAGTAACGGTGGGGCGATACGGCCGTCCCGGCCGTATCGTCGCCCAGATGGTCGCACCGGACAGCAACGCCGTGCCCCGGTCGTCGGTACCGCCGCTGCGCCAGCTGTGGGCCCACGCCGGCCGACACCGACGCAAGGTGGTGCTGGCCACCACCTTCTCAATCCTCAACAAGATCTTCGATGTCGCCCCGGAGCTGCTGATCGGGGCGGCCGTCGACGTGGTGGTGAACACCGACCAGTCCTTCATCGGGCGCCTGTTCGGCGTGGAAGACCGCTTCGACCAGCTCACGATCTTGGCGCTGGTCACCATCGCGGTGTGGATCGCTGAGTCGGTCACGGACTACATCGCCGATCTCACATGGCGGAACCTGGCCCAGGACATCGAGCACGACGTGCGCATGGAGGCCTACCGCCACGTGCAGGAGCTCGAGCTGGCCTACTTCGAGGACCGCTCCTCGGGTGGGTTGATGGCGGTCCTCAACGATGATGTCAACCAGCTCGAACGCTTCCTCGACCTCGGCGCCAACGAGGTGATCCTCACCGTCACCAACGTCCTCCTGGTGGGCTTGGCCTTCGCCATCATCTCGCCACAGATCGCCCTCCTGGCCTTCCTCCCCATCCCGGTGATCGTCCTGGGATCGCTCCGTTACCAGCGCTCGCTGGAGAAGCGCTACGACGCCGTCCGGGCCGCCGCCGGTCGCATCGCCGACACCCTCACCAACAACCTGGGCGGGATCACCACCATCAAGGCCTTCACGTCCGAGGAGCGGGAGGTCGAGCGCGTCGCCGTCGACAGCCAGGCCTACAGCGACGCCAACGCCGAGGCCATCCGCTACTCCAGCGCCTTCATCCCCCTGATCCGCATGGCCATCCTGGCTGGCTTCACGATGACCCTGGTCGTCGGTGGCCGAGCTGCGCTCCGAGGCGACCTCGACATCGGCCTGTTCTCGTCCCTCGTCTACATGACCCAACGCCTGCTCTGGCCCCTCACCCGCCTCGGCGAGACGCTCGACCTCTACCAGCGGGCCATGGCCTCCTGCCGCAGGATCTTCGGCTTGCTGGAGGTCGAACCGTCCATCCAACCGGGCGCGCGAGAGCTGGACCGGCCCGTGCAGGGGGCGGTGCGCTTCGACGCCGTGCGGTTTGCCTACGGCGACGGGGCCGAGGTGCTGCGGGGCTTCGATCTCGCCATCGCGCCCGGCGAGACCCACGCCGTCGTGGGGGCCACGGGCGCCGGAAAGTCGACCATCGTGAAGCTCCTCCTCCGGCTCTACGAGCCCACCACGGGATCCATCAACATCGACGACGTGCCCATCGACGAGCTCACCTTCGGATCCCTGCGGGGAGCGATCGGCTTCGTGAGCCAGGACGTCTTCCTGTTTCAGGGCACCGTGCGGGAGAACCTCACCTACGGCCGGCCCGACGCCACCGAGGCGGAGGTGGTGCAGGCGGCCACGCTGGCCGAGGCCCACACCTTCATCACCTCCCTTCCCGACGGCTACGACACCATCGTGGGCGAACGGGGCCAGAAGCTCTCGGGCGGGCAGCGCCAGCGCCTCACCATCGCCCGAGCCATCCTGCGCGAGCCGGCCATCCTCGTGCTCGATGAGGCCACCTCGGCGGTCGACAACGAGACAGAGGCCGCCATCCAGCGATCCCTCGCCCGGGTGTCGGCGGATCGCACCACCATCGTGATCGCCCATCGCCTCTCCACCGTCCGCCATGCCCACCGCATCCACGTGCTGGAAGCCGGCCAGGTCATCGAGGCCGGCACCCACGAGGAGCTGGTCGACCAAGGCGGCCTCTACGCCGCGTTGTGGAGAGTCCAGACGGGCGAAGCGGCAATGACAACAACCGAATGAGCTCAGTCCGGCGCAAAACCTTGTCTCAACGTGTTCTCCGTGCTCACCCTCGGATCCACAAACTGGAGCAGGTAGTCCGGTCCTCCGGCTTTGGTGCCCAGGCCCGACATCCCGTAGCCGCCGAAGGGTTGGCGACCTACCACCGCGCCCGTGATGTGCCGGTTGAGGTACACGTTGCCCGCCCGCAGCTCGCTGGCGGCTCGCCGGAGGTGCACGGGTGAGCGGGAGAAGCAGCCGGCGGTGAGGGCGTAGTCGGTGTTGTTGGCCAGCTCGATGGCGTGGTCGAAGTCGCGCGCTCGCAGCACGGCCAGGACCGGCCCGAAGATCTCCTCACTGGCGATCGGGGCGTTCGGATCGTCGATGGCGACGATGGTGGGGCCCACGAACCAGCCCGTGTCGGGCACGTCCTCGCGGGCCAGAAGCACCGTCCCCTGCTCGGGCGCCGCCGCTATGTAGCGGAGGACCCGCTCGTGGGCGTCGGCGTCGATGACCGGGCCGACCTGGACGCCGGCGGTGCTCGGGTGGCCGATAAGCAGCTCCCGGGATGCGCCGACCAGGCGCTCCACCATGGCGTCGTAGGCGCGGTCGACGACGATGAGCCGCGAGGCCGCCGAGCACTTCTGCCCGGCGTAGCCAAAGGCGGAGTAGGCGATGGCCGGCACAGCCTGGTCGGGGTCGGCATCGTCATCGATGATGAGCGCGTTCTTGCCCCCCAGCTCGCACACCACCTGCTTCATGTGGTGCTGCCCAGGCTGCGGGATGGCGGCCACCCGGTTGATCTCCAAGCCAACCGACCGTGATCCCGTGAAGGCGATGATCGCCACGTCGGGGTGCGCCACGAGCCGGGCGCCGACCTCCTCACCGAGGCCCGGGAGGAGCTGGAAGACGCCGGGCGGGACACCGGCGGCGAGGAGGGCCTCGGCCAGGCGCCAGGCCACCCCGGGCGTCTGCTCGGCCGGCTTCAGGATCACGGGGTTCCCAGCCGCGAGGGCGGCCACCGTCATACCGCAGGGGATGGCCAGCGGGAAGTTCCAGGGGGCGATCACCACCGTTACCCCCTTGCCCTGGTAGGTCATCCGGTTGGCCTCGCCGGGTGGCGACTGGACGAGCTCCGCCGACACGCCGGCCAGCCTGAGCAACCCCCGGGCGTAGTACTCGCAGAAGTCGATCGCCTCGCACACGTCGCCGTCGGCCTGGTCCCACGGCTTGGCGGCCTCGAAGCATTGGAGGGCGGCGAGCTGGTCACGCCGCTGCCGCATCCAGTGGGCGGCACGGAACAGCACGCCGGCCCGCTCCGCCGCCGGAGCACGCCGCCAGGCGGGTGCCGCCTCCACCGCGGCGGCCACCGCCGCGTCGGCATCAGCGGCGGTGCACGACGCCGAGGTGGCCACCACCCGATCGATCTGGGCCGGGTCGACCGAGGTGATGGTGGCGGCCGTGCGGACGCGCTCACCCGCCAGGAGCGCCGGCACATCGATGCCGAGATCGTCACGCACCTTGTCGACCGCCACTGAGAACGCGACCCGCGCCGACCCCCGTCGCCATTCCCGCAGCGGCTCGGGCTCGTAGGGCGACAGCTCGCTGGCGTCGGTCTCCTCGACCACCGGAGGCACCGTGGGGCCCGGGATCTCGTCCACCCGAGGCACGGCCAGCAGCTCGTCGAGAGCACGCCCTTCCGCGAACCGGTGCCGTACGAAGCTCTCGTTCGAGGTGTTCTCGAGCAGGCGCCGCACGAGGTAGGCCATGCCGGGGACGAGCTCCCCCACCGGGCCGTACACGCGCAGCCGTAGCCCGAGCCGCTTGATGGCGGCGTGCACCGGCTCGGCCATCCCATAGAGCAGCTGGATCTCATACCCATGGTCGGGCACACCCCGCTGACGCCCGTAGCTCACCGCGTAGGCCAGCGAGCGCAGGTTGTGAGATCCGAAGGCCGCCCGCACCTCACCGTGGTGATCCTGCAGCAGGCGAGCGCATCGCTCGTAGTTGGCGTCGGTCTCGTCCTTGCGCTCGAAGACCGGCGGCGTCCAACCGGCGGCCCGGGCCTGCACGGTCTCGGCGTCCCAGTAGGCCCCCTTTACCAGGCGCACGGTCAGGGGGGTGGACCGGCTACTTGACCAGGCGATCAGGTCGGCCAGGTCGTCGCGCGAGTCGCGCAGGTAGGCCTGGATCACGATCCCGGCGGCGACATCAGCGAACTCGGCCTCGCCCAGCAGCTCTCGGAACAGCGCCAGGGTAAGGTCCTTGGCGTCGTAGTGCTCCATGTCGAAGTGCACGTGGGCGCCACGGTCGCGGGCCAGGCGCAGGATGGGCCGGATCCGCGCCTTGGCGGAGTCGAGCCCCTCGGACCGGCTGAGCGGCTCGTAGTGGGTGGCCAGCGCAGTGGGCTTGATGCTGACGTTGACGCGCGGCAACCGGCCGAGGTCGTCGCGCTCGAGGTGGTCGTCAGGCGCCCACGACGGAGCCGCCGAGCACAGGGCATCGAGCAGCTCCAACACCCGCGCTTGGTAGCGGTCGGCCTCACCGGCCACCACTGTCTTCTCGCCGAGGAGGTCGACGGTGGCCGCGCTCCCGTTCCGCCAGAGCCCGTGGAGGCGGGCCACCGCCTCGGCCGGCGTGGACCCGACGATGAACTGCTCAGCCATGCGGGCGATGTTCTTGCGGGCCACCCGCGCCTCGATGGCGGCACCGAAGGGCACCTTGTCGGCCAGTTCGACGCCGAGGTCCAGTGCCTTGGGCACGTCGACGCCGTCGAAGTACTCGGCCAGGTGGCGGGCGATGTCCTCGCGGTCGTCGAGAGCGGGGAACACGTCCACGAAGCGGAAGAGCTGCGTCTTGAAGGCAGGCCGCGACATGGCCCAGTCCATCATCCGGTCGCTCCACCACGACATGCGGAACACCTTTGAGTGCTCACCGTCGCCGAGGGTGGCGATGCGGCGGGCGAGGGCTTGCGTGTCGCGCTCTACCCCGGCCGGATCCATCGCCGCCGACCGTAATGGACTCGACGACCTACGCCGGAGGTGGACCTAGAGCCTGACGTGTGAGGTCACCGCCACGGTGCCGTGACGGTGACCCCCAACGGCACTACTTCTTGACGGCGTCCTTGAAGGACTTGCCGACCTTGACCTTCGGCACCGTGGCGGCGGCGATCTGGATCTCCGCACCGGTGGCCGGGTTCCTACCGGTCCGAGCGGCTCGCTCGGCTCGCTCGAAGCTCAGGAACCCTGGGATCTGCACCTTGTCGCCACCGGCGACGGTGCTGGTGATGACGTCTTCGAAGGCGGCGAGGACGGAGCCAACCGCTGCGGCGGATTGACCTGACTTCTCGGCGACAGCGCTGACGAGTTCGGCCTTGTTCATCGGGCCCTCCTTATGGGCAGTTCTGGCGACGGTCACGCTAAACCGCCAGATTCACAACGTGGTGGATGCTCTACCTGGATCGGGCCTAGGACCCCATATGTGTTACCATTGGTAACCATGTTGGGAACCATGCTGCAGACAGAACCCGTAGGCACCCTCGGGGGGTCAGCGCTGGCATCCTGGACCCCATTCTGGGGGCTGGCCGTCGCGTTCGCGGCCATCAACGTGGGGTTGTTCGCGTTGGGGCCGCCCTCCACCCACCCCTGGCCCATGCTGCAGCCGCTGTCCCGGATCCCCGGCGGGCTCACGCGCCTCACCAAGATCCCCGGGTGGGCCGGCGTCGCCATCGGGATGGCGCTGTATGGCCTGCTCGTCGCCGGGCAGGGCTTCTACGCGGACGTGTCGTGGCACATCGCCCTCGGCCGCGACGACGAGCTGTTGACCGCTCCGCATTCCGGCATCCTGCTCGGGCTGATCATGATCCTCGGCGGCGCCGTGCTCGGCACGCTCGTGGCCACCTTCGACGGCGTCGACGGGATGCGGGTGGGGGCTCTCCGCGTGCCCCGATCGCTGCTCCCACTGTGGGCCCTCGGCCTCGGCGCCGTCTCCGGGTTCCCGCTCGACGAGGTGTGGCACCGCGCCTACGGAGTCGACGTCACCATGTGGAGCCCCACCCACATGCTGATGATCTTGGGCGCCACCTTCACCGGTCTGGCCGCCTGGCTCATCCTCGCCGAGTCCGGCGTGCGGGCCACCGACGGTGGCTGGGGGCGGGCGGCCCACGTTGTGTGCGGGTGGCTCACCATGCAAGGGCTGCTCGCACCCTTGGGTGAGTTCACCTTCGGCGTGCCGCAGTTCAACCTGTTGTTCGCGCCGATCCTCGTGTGCCTGGCCGCCGGCATCGGGCTCGTGGCCTTCCGACTCGTCCACGGCCCTTGGTGGACGCTCGGCCTCGTGGTCGTGAACTTCGTGCTCCAGGTCAGCGGCTTCGTCAACTTCGGCGGCGAGGGCGATCCGGTGGAAACCCGCTTCAGCGCCACCTTCCTCGCCAGCGCCGTGGTGGTGGAGGTGGTGGCCCGCCTCGCCGGCACCGCCCACCGCACCCGGTTCGCCCTCCTGTGCGGCGCTGGCATCGGCACCGTTGGACTGGCGGCGGAGTGGGCCTGGAACCAGAACGCCTGGCAGCCATGGAACTCGTCGCTGCTCCCCGAGGCCGTGCTGCTCGGCACCGTGGCCGCCTTAGGAGCCTCCATCCTCGGTGTGGCCTTCGCTCGCGCCATCGATGGCGACCCCGCCGCCCGGCCCGTGGCCGGTCCTGTCGTTGCGTTGGCTGCCATCGCGTGCCTGGCCGTGATCGTGCTCCCGATGCGTCGCCCCGTCGGTGACGTGACGGCCGACGTGCGCATCGAACCGACCGGGGAGGGGCTGGCCGTCGTCACGGCCACGCTCACTCCGGCCGACGCCGCCGAGGACGCCTACTGGTTCCAAGCCAGCGCCTGGCAAGGGGGCGGGCTGGAGCTGGCGACGATGGACCCCACGGGCCGGCCTGGTGAGTACCGGTCAGCCGAACCGGTGCCGGTGGATGGGCTCTGGAAGACCCTCCTGCGCCTGCACCGAGGCAGCGAGATGATGGCGGTACCGGTGTACCTGCCTGCCGATCCCGAGATCGGCGAGCCCGAGATCACCGCCACCGATCGGGTGGCGCCATTCGTCACCGAGCGCGACTACCTGCTGCGGGAGACCCACGATGGCAACGCCTGGCTGTCGCCGGTGGTGCACCTAGTGCTCGTCGCCGTGTGCGCCCTCTGGGCGGCCGCCTTCGTGGTGGCCGTGCGCCACGGCTACCGCGGCGGCGCTAGCGGCGAGTGGCGAGTCGACGCAGGGGCGGGAGCGTCGGCGGCGGCTGTTGCCGCGGCGGCAGCTGGGCAAGCAGCTCCTCCGTCGCCAGCGTGATCCGCCGGACGGCCTTCTCGAAGGCCGCCTCGGTGCGGTCGGACGTCTTCTGCACGCCGCTGATCTTGCGCACGTACTGACGGGCCGCCGCCTCGATCTCCTGGTCGGTGGCCTCGGGCTCAAGACCCCGCAACGTCGTGATGTTCCGGCACATGCCGGTCAGCCTACGGAGCGATCACGACCGTGTGGAGGTGACGGAGAGCCATGTGCTTCACACGTCGTCCTCGTAGACCCTGCGCCCGTCGGGGCTGTCGACCACTGTCCGCCGTTGCCGCTGCGGCGAGAAGATGACGAGGCTCGCGAAGAGCCCGATGGCGCCGGCGATCATCAGGATGATCCCAGCCGTGTTGATGTTGAAGCCCTCCGCCCGGTCCACCTCGACGGCGAAGGCCAACACCGCGCCGATGGCCATGATGACGATGCTTGTGCCGATCCTCATTGTGATCCTCCAGGGTGCTCGCGGGCGCTTCAGCCCACTCGTGTCGACACCCACTTACCCATCGCGACCGACGAGAAACACACCTCAGCGGCTTGGCTAGGAGTAGAGGGCGGTGGTCGTGCTCGACAGCAGGTCCACCCGCTGCCGGCGTTCGATGCTGGCCACCAGCTCGATGCCCGGATCGGCCAGGTAGCAACCGCCTTCCCCCAAGCGATCGAGAGCGCCGTCGACCACCATGCGCGGATCGCTGGGTGGCTGGAACAGCTTGGACGCGTCCACCGAATGGGATCGCCAGCCCGGGGTGTCCATGGCCGGAGCCACCACTGCCTGGCAGTCCACGCCGGTGCCCCGCAGCTCCCACCCGATGGCCTCGGCCAGGTTGAGCACGTAGGCCTTGCTGGCGCTGTAGGTGGCCACTGAGGCGGTACCAGCCAGCGCCGACCCGGAGCTGGTGACGACGAACCCGCCGCGACCTCTGGCCACCATCGGCGGCAGGGCCCAGGCCGCCAGCTCGGTGGTGGCCAGGCAGTTCACCTGCACGGTGGCGGCCCGGCTCTCCGCAGACTGGTCCAGGAATCGACCCACATAGGACACCGCCGCGTTGGCCACGGCGAGACCGACCTCCAATCCGCCGGTCGCCGCCACCAC
>Ga0136633_1001497_pt1 | contig 17181 bp, 18 predicted proteins | sample AntDrymeUQ832206_2_FD_105494 | JGI IMG/M metagenome (GOLD analysis project Ga0136633, IMG submission 105494) | Polar desert sand microbial communities from Dry Valleys, Antarctica - metaG UQ83 (22.06) | ecosystem: Environmental > Terrestrial > Soil > Desert | place: Antarctica: Dry Valley...
AGCCCTCTCCACCAGCGCGGCCGGCTGTCCGAAGTGCGATTCCGTTTCCCGGCCGCTTGATCTCGATCATGTCCCTGGGCAATGCAAATAATTGAAATCCGTTTTGGTTTGACTCTGGACCAACTAATCGCAGAGTAATCCTCAGTCGTTGCACGATTAGAGGAAGATGCGCTCATGCTTGCATCGCGGATCGAGGAAATAATGTTGGCTGACCCGGCATCGCCGATCGCTGCTCGACTTGCACGGCTGTCGGCCGGCCAGCGCGAATGTTTGTTGCTCGTCGACCAGCATCTTTCGTCGAAGGAGATCGCGCTGCGGCTGGGTATTTCGTCGCACACCGTCGATCAGCGGATTCGCCAGGCGCTGCAGGTTCTCGGCGTCGAGCGGCGCGGCGAGGCGGCGCGAATGATCGCTGCCGAGGCCGGGCTGGCGGGTTTCGGGCCATATCAGCGCTTGATACATCAATCACCGCACATCGACGCAGCTCCCGAAATTGCACAACAGGAAGGGGCAGTCAGTCATCAGATTCGGCACGCTGACCGTGCGAGGGGGGCCAGTTCCGCCGGGGTAAATTCCGAGCAGAATCCGGCGGGTCGCTGGTCTCCCTTGCCAATGCCGTTTTCAACAAGGAGCCACCCCAGGAATGAGATGAGCGTCGGGTTCCGGCTGCTCTGGATTGTCCTGATTGCGATCGGCGCGGCCTTTGCGGCGGGGATGTACCTGGCCGGACTGGAAAGCCTCTCGCGGATGATCTCGCGGTAGCCGCCAAGCTCGTTTCAGCACTGGGTACTGGCCGGGCGCCGGGTTTTCCCCGACGTTTTCGCGAAGGGACAAGTCATGCGCAAGCACATCGTTGAATCCGCCGCTTACGAAGTCGCAACCCAGGTCCGCGCCGTCGAGGACGTGATCGAAACCGCGCTCGAGGAAATCGCCGAATTGCAGGGGCGGATGATCCGCGCCCGGGCCGCGGCAGGGGTCGCAACGGCGACCGGCCACGATGCGCTCCGGCACCTTGCCGCCGCACTCCAGGGCCTGGTCGCGGCGCGCGGCGGGATCGCCGATTGCCACGGCGCACTGGTCGACGCGAAGCAGTTCGTTCCCGGTTTGCGCACGGTCAGCTTTGGCGACACGACCGAATGCCCGCCGGCGGCCGCGCGCGCCGACCTGCGCGTCGTCGCCTGAAGGAATGACCGGATCACGCTGGTCGTGGTTCGGTCGCACCGCTCATGAACATTTATCTTTTCAGCACGCTACTCGCGTTCACAGTCGCCTACGCCTTGTGGAAAGGCGACCGCGACGCTCGAATTGCCGCGCTCGTCTGCGTCGCGGCGGCAGTCCTTACCCATTTGCTTATGTCGCCGCTCAACGTTCGCTACCAGGATGTGCAGACCAGTTCGATGGTCATCGACCTGGCTTTGCTCGCGGCATTCGTGACCCTGGCGCTGTTCTCGTCGAGTTTCTGGCCGCTGTGGATCGCGGGTCTGCAACTCACCGCGAGCAGCGCTCACTTCCTCAAGTTCCTCGACTCAAACCTGATGCCGCTCGCTTATGCCGTCGCTGAACGCTTCTGGGGTTATCCGATCCTGCTGATCATCGCGATCGGCGCCTTTCGCGCCCACCAGCGCGCGGCCGCGGCGCCGACCCGCGACCTTGCCGGCGCCTAGTCTGGCGAACCGCCGCCGCACTCGCTAGCCTGGTCTGCGATGGCCGACGTCACTGCCCTTGCAGCCGCAATTCTCGACGCGATCGAGGAGCCCGCGCTGATCGTTCGCGCCAATCGAACGCTCGCGGCCAATCGCGCTGCTTTGGCACTGTTGGGAAGCGCGATCGTCGGGCGCGACCTGCGGTTCGCGATCCGCCATCCGCTCGCGCTCGATTCGATCGCATCGGCAAGCGGGGCCGAAATCGACGTCGTGGGCATCGGCTCAGCCGACCGGCCGTGGCATTTGAGCGCGCGCGCGCTGACCGACGACTCGATCCTCGTCCGCCTGTCCGACCGCTCGCAGCTGGTCGCGGCGGAGCGGATGCGCACCGACTTCGTCGCCAACGCCAGCCACGAACTGCGCACTCCGCTGGCGACGATCATCGGCTATGCCGAGACCCTGGCCGAGGACGCCCCGCTGGACGAGGCGACACGGAGCCATTTCGGCGAGACGATATGCGGCGAGGCGCGGCGGATGTTGCGGATCGTTGAGGATCTGATGAGCCTGTCACGGATCGAAGCCGACCGCTTTCGCGCGCCCCGCGATTCGATCGACCTTGGCGAATTGGTCGAGATCGCAATCGACCATGCCGCGCCGCTGCTCGACCGGCGGCAGTGCGAAATCGTCCGCCTGGTCGAGCCGGACATGCCCCCGGTGAGGGGCGATTTCGGCCAATTGCTGCAGTTGGCCGACAATTTGCTGAGCAATGCGCTGCGTTATGGATCGGCCGGGGACGAATGCCGGATCGAAGTCGAAGTCCGCCGCGACGGGGCGCGCGGCGCACTGATCGTCCGCGACCATGGCGACGGCATCGCGGCCGAGCATATCCCGCGGCTGACCGAGCGCTTCTACCGGGTCAATTCGGCGCGCAGCCGCGACTCGGGCGGGACCGGGCTCGGGCTGGCGATCGTCAAGCACATCGTCGAACGTCACCGCGGCCTGTTCGAAATTCGCTCGACACTTGGCAAGGGCACCGAAGTGACGGTGTGGTTGCCGATCGACGAAGGCTCGGCCGCGGGAGTCATCAAACCGTAACCGAACCGTCACAAGGAACTGCGGGAGGCGCGCTAGGCGGAGTTCGTCGAGTGGGGGCCGGCCAAATCCGTGGGAGATTGACCGCAATGAAAAAGATTCTGGGCGCGCTGCCGTTGGTGGCGCTGGTTGCGGCCTGTGGCAGCGGCGGATCGGGCGGAAACGCCGGCGCGCAACTCAAGGTGGTCGGATCGTCAACCGTCTATCCGTTCACCACCGCGGTCGCCGAGGAGTTCCAGCGCGCCAATCCGGGGATTAGCGTAATCGTCGAATCGACCGGCACCGGCGCCGGAATCAAGCTGTTCTGCTCGGGAGTCGGCGAACAATTTCCCGACATGGTCAACGCATCGCGGCCCTTGAAGCCGAGTGAATACGCCGATTGCGCCAGGTCGGGCGCCAAGGACGTCATCGAAATGCCGGTCGGAATCGACGGGCTGACCCTGATCCAGGCCAAGGGACAGCCGGCGCTCAATCTGACCCTGGCGGACATTTACAAGGCGCTTGCCGCAACTCCGTTCGGCAAGCCGCAGACCGCGACGACATGGAAAGACGTCAATCCCGCGCTTCCAGCGCTCAAGATTCGAGTCCTTGGACCGCCGCCGACATCGGGAACGCGCGACAGCCTGGCCGAGCTGATCCTTGAAAAGGGTTGCGACAGCGATCCCGCGATGAAGGCGCTCAAGGCGAGCAATTCGGACCAGCACAAGACCGTTTGCACCAAGATCCGCGAAGACGGCGCCTACGTCGAGGCCGGCGAGAACGACAATCTGCTGGTCCAGAAAGTGTCGGCCGATCCAGGCGCGCTGGGCGTGCTCGGCTACAGCTTTTTGGAAGAGAATATGGACAAGGTCGCGACCGTCGCGATCGGCGGGGTGTCGCCGACCGAGACCACGATCAGCGACCTTTCCTACCCCGGATCGCGAAAACTGTTCGTCTATGTGAAGGGCGAGCATCTCGCCGCCAAGCCCGCCATCCGCCAGTTCATCGACAGCTATGCCAAGGCAATGGGCAGCGGCGGAGCGCTGTCCAAGCGCGGCTTGGTCCCGCTTGGCCAAGGCGATGCCGCAGCGGCGATCGCGCAGGGGGCCGCGCTCAAGCCGCTCGACCCGGCCAGCCTCAAGTAAAGCGGGTTCGGCGAGCGCCATGACCCTGACCATCGCACTCGTCGCGGTCCTTGGGATCGCGCTCGCCGCCGGGCTGTTCGCGCTCAACCGGGCGAGGCAGTTGCGCGGCGCGAGCGCGGGCGCGGCTGGACGGCTCAACAGCCTGCCGACCTACCACGCTTTCTACGTCGCCTTATGGGCGGCACTGCCGGCGCTCGCGTTTCTCGCGATCTGGTCGCCGGTCCAGTCGGGGCTGGTCGAGCGTACGGTGCTGTCCTCGCCCGCGGGCAAGGCGCTGCCGCCGTTCGACCTCCAGCGCGACACGATCATGGCCGAGGCGCGCGACATCGCCACCGGTCGGCGCGAAGTCGGCTTCAATCCGCAATCGGCGGGCCTCGCCCCAATTTACGCCGTATCGATCACTCATTTCGCGACGATCGGCGGCGGTCTCGCCATCTTGATCGCTCTCGGCGCGGCAGTGCTCGCAATGCGCCGGATCAAGGTGGATTTCCGCGCTCGAAGCGGGGTCGAACGCTGGATGATGGGCGCGCTGGTCGGCGCGTCGCTGATCGCAATCCTGACCACGCTCGGAATCGTCCTGTCCCTATTGTTCGAAAGCCTTCGCTTTTTCCAATTGGTCAGCCCGCGCGAATTCCTGTTCGGGACCACGTGGAGCCCGCAGACCGCGCTCCGCGCCGACCAGGCGGGATCGTCGGGCGCGTTCGGATCGCTGCCTTTGTTCTGGGGAACCGCGTTCATCGGCGCGATCATCGCGATGATCGTTGCAATCCCGCTTGGGCTGATGTCGGCGATCTTCCTCACCCAATACGCCCCCGCCCGCGCCCGCGCCTGGTTCAAGCCGATCCTCGAGATTCTCGCCGGCGTGCCGACCGTGGTCTACGGCTATTTCGCCGCGCTCACGGTCGCGCCGGCGGTGCGCGATTTTGGACTGTCGATCGGGATCAGTTCGGCAAGCAGCGAAAGCGCGCTCGCCGCGGGGCTGGTGATGGGGATCATGATCATTCCGTTCGTGTCGTCGATGGCCGACGACAGCATCGCCGCGGTCCCGCAGGCGATGCGCGACGGAAGCCTCGCCTTGGGCGCGACCAAGTCCGAGACGATCAAGAAGGTCGTGCTTCCCGCGGCGCTCCCCGGCGTGGTCGGCGGAGTGCTGCTCGCGGTCAGCCGCGCGATCGGCGAGACCATGATCGTGGTCATGGCCGCCGGGCTGTCCGCCAACCTCACCGCCAATCCGTTCGAGAGCGTGACCACGGTCACCACCCAGATCGTCCAGCTGCTCACCGGGGACCAGGAGTTCGACAGCGCCAAGACGCTCGCCGCCTTCGCGCTCGGGCTGGCGCTGTTCGTGATCACGCTGATCCTCAACCTGATCGCCCTGCGCTTCGTTCGCCGCTACCGCGAGGCCTATGAATAAAGCCGCCGCCTCGACTCGCTGGACCGACGGCTCGACGAAGGCCCTTCTCGCCAGGCGCTATGGCGCCGAGCGGCGCTTCCGGTTGTTCGGGCTGATCGCCGTCGGGCTATCGCTCGGCTTCCTTGCCTTCTTGCTGATCACCATGATGTGGTCGGGGCTGAGCGGCTTCACCCGCAGCGAAGTGCGGCTGACGATCGACTTGCCGCGTTCGGACGTGATGCTCGACCCGGCGGCGCTGGCGGGGCCGCAAGCGACGCAAGTGGTCGCGGCGGCAGGGCTCGACGCCGTGCTCGAACAGGCCGCGGTCGTGCGTTACGGACCCACCGCGGCCGAACTGATCGGCGGCGGCAGCGTGCGCTCGCTCGGCGAACAATTGATCGACGACCCGGGCCTGCTGACGCGCCGCGCCGAATATTGGGTGCCGATGTCGGCCAAGGGCGACGTCGCCGCCAAGGGCGATGGCGACCCCGCGATCGAAACGCTCGTCGCTCGTGCCGAGGCCGATGGCGCGGTTCGGCGGCGCTTCAACAGCGGCTTCCTCGAGGCGTCCGACGCGACCGATCCGTCGGCGGTCGGAGTGTGGGGAGCGCTCAAGGGCAGCTTCCTGACGATCGTCGTGACGATGCTGCTCGCCTTCCCAGTGGGAGTGCTGTCGGCGCTCTATCTCGAGGAATTCGCGGCCCGCAACCGTTGGACCGACGCGATCGAAGTGTCGATCAACAATCTTGCCGCGGTGCCGTCGATCATCTTCGGGCTGCTCGGGCTCGCGGTGTTCCTCAATTTCATGCATTTGCCGCGCTCGGCGCCGCTGGTCGGCGGGCTGACCCTGGCGCTGATGACGATGCCGGTGATCGTCATCGCCGGGCGCAATGCGATCAAATCGGTCCCGCCCTCAATCCGCGACGCGGCGCTCGCCGTGGGCGCGTCGCGGATGCAGGTCGTGTTCCACCATGTCCTGCCGCTGGCGCTGCCCGGAATCCTCACCGGAACGATCATCGGCATGGCCCGCGCGCTCGGCGAGACCGCGCCGCTGCTGATGATCGGGATGCGCGCGTTCATCGCCACCCCGCCGCACGGGATCACCGATCCCGCGACCGTGCTTCCGGTGCAGATTTTCCTGTGGTCGGACGAGGTCGGTCGCGGGTTTGTCGAAAAGACCTCCGCGGCGATCATCGTCCTGCTCGTCTTCATGCTGCTGATGAACGGGCTCGCCATCTATCTCCGCAACCGCTTCGAGCGCCGCTGGTAGGCTATCCATGACCGAAATTCCCGTCCCCGTTCCCGCCGACCCCGTCGAACCGCCGGTGTCGAACCGCCTGCCCAAGATGTGCGCCCACGACGTCCGCGTATTCTATGGCGAGAAGGAAGCGCTCAAGGGGGTGTCGATCGACATTCACGACGACCGCGTCACCGCCTTCATCGGCCCCTCGGGCTGCGGCAAGTCGACTTTCCTGCGCACGCTCAACCGGATGAACGACACGATTCCCTCGGCGCGCGTGACCGGCAAGATCGAGCTCGACGGCCACGACATCAACTCGCCCGACATGGACGTTGTCCAGCTCCGCGCGCGCGTCGGCATGGTATTCCAGAAGCCCAATCCGTTCCCCAAGTCGATCTTTGAGAATGTCGCCTACGGGCCGCGAATCCACGGGCTTTCGTCGACCAAGGGCGAACTCGACCAGATCGTCGAAAAGTCGCTCAAGCGCGCCGGATTGTGGGAAGAGGTCAAGGACCGCCTTCAGGAAAGCGGCACCGCATTGTCGGGTGGGCAGCAGCAGCGCCTGTGCATAGCGCGCGCGATCGCGGTCGATCCCGAAGTGATCCTGATGGACGAGCCATGCTCGGCGCTCGATCCGATCGCCACTGCCCGGATCGAGGAACTGATCCACGAATTGCGCGGTCGCTACGCGATCGCAATCGTTACCCATAATATGCAGCAGGCCGCGCGCGTCAGCCAGCGGACCGCTTTCTTTCATCTTGGTGAGCTGGTCGAATATGGCAAGACCAGCGAGATTTTCACCAATCCTCGCGAGAAGCGCACCCAGGATTACATCACCGGCCGCTACGGCTGATCGGAGCCCCCTTTTTCGGAGATTTAGCATATGGCAACCATCGGCGGACATACGATCAAGGCGTTCGACGAAGACCTCGACCGGCTGCGCGCGCTCATCAGCCAGATGGGCGGGCTCGCCGAGCATGCGATCCGCGAGTCGATGCGCTGCCTGATCCAGCGCGACCTCGAGGGAGCACAACGAATCGTCCAGGACGACAAGAAGCTCGATGCGCTCGAGGTCGAGACCGAGCGCCGCGCGATCCAGCTGATCGCGCTGCGCGCGCCGATGGCCGGCGACCTGCGCGACGTCGTCGCGGCGCTCAAGATTTCAAGCGTGGTCGAGCGCATCGGCGACTATGCCAAGAACATCGCCAAGCGAGTCCCGCTGATCGAGAATGTTGGCACCATCGAGCCCTTGTCGCTGATGCCCGAGATGGCGCGGATCGCGACCGAGATGGTTCACGACGTGCTCACCGCGTTCGTCGAGCGCGACAGCGAGGCGGCGGTGCGGGTGGTCGAACGCGACCGGGCGGTCGACGACTTCTACAACAGCATCTTCCGCACTCTGCTGACCTTCATGATGGAAAATCCTCACAATATCGGCCAGTCGACCCACTTGCTGTTCATCGCCAAGAATATCGAGCGGATCGGCGACCATGCCACCAACATCGCCGAAATGGTCTATTACGCCGCCACCGGCCAGCAACTCGGGGAGCGCCCGCGCGGCCACGATCCGCTTTCACCCCCGGGAAAACCTGCATGAAGCGGCTCCTGCTGGTCGAAGACGATCGAGTCCTCGCCGATCTCGTCACCTTCCACTTCGACCGCGCCGGCTATGGCGTCACCCGCACTGGCGACGGCGAAGAAGCGCTGATCCTGGCCGAGGAAGTCAGGCCCGATTTGATCTTGCTCGACTGGATGATCGAGGGGATTTCGGGGATCGAAGTGTGCCGCCGCCTTCGCCGCCGGCCGACCACCGCCAACGTGCCGATCATCATGCTCACCGCGCGCGGCGAGGAGGACGACCGAATCCGCGGGCTCGAAACCGGCGCCGACGATTACATGACCAAGCCGTTCAGCCCGAAGGAATTGGTCGCGAGGGCCGGCGCGGTGCTTCGCCGGGTGCGCCCTGCCCTCGCTGCACAGGCGCTGGGCTATGCCGGGGTCGAGATGGACCTCTCCGCCCACCGAGTGAAGCGCGGCGGCGAGCCGGTCCAGCTCGGGCCGACCGAATATCGCCTGCTTCGCCATTTCCTCGAAAATCCCGGCCGCGTCTTCTCGCGCCAGCAATTGCTCGAGGCGGTTTGGCCGCACAGCGAGGACATCGAATTGCGCACGGTCGACGTCCATATCCGGCGGCTGCGGCTGGCGCTCGGCGAGCCCGATATCGTTCGCACCGTGCGCAGCGCGGGCTATGCGCTCGATGCCGAGGGTCTTGCCTAAGCACGACACCCGCCGCATTAGCCCGCGCATGGCTCGGCATAAAAAAGGCAATCGCGAGGGCAGTCCCAATCGGCCGCGCTTCTGGGGCAAGCATGCGGTCGCGGCGGCGCTCGATAATGATGCGCGCATCGTCCGTCGCGCCTGGGCGACCCACGAAGCGGCCAAGTTCATGAACTTCGATCCCCAATTGCCGGTGACCTTTGCCGACGTCGCCGACCTTGGCCGGCTGATCCCCAACGACGCGCCGCACCAGGGAGTGGTGATCGAGGTCGCGCCGCTCGAAGAAATCTGGCTTGGCGATTTATTGTCCGAAGCCGGCGAGAAAGCGGTGCTGCTGGTGCTCGACCAGGTTACCGACCCGCACAACGTCGGCGCAATCCTGCGCTCGGCGGCGGCGTTCGGAGCAGTCGGAATCGTCACCCAGGACCGCCATTCGCCGCCGGAGGGAGGGGCACTTGCCAAGGCCGCGTCGGGCGCGCTCGAGCGAGTGCCGTGGGCGCGCGTGGTCAATCTGGCTCGCGCCCTGGAGGAGATCGCCGAAGCGGGGTTCTGGCGGATCGGGCTCGCCGGCGACGCGCCGGGCGAGTTGAAGGACGCGCTCGGGCCGCAGCGGGTGGCGCTGGTGCTCGGCGCCGAGGGGCCGGGGATGCGCCAGAACACGCGCGACCATTGCGATGCGCTGGCCAGGCTGCCGATCTCGGACGCGGTCGAAAGCCTGAACGTCAGCAATGCGGCGGCGGTAGCGCTTTATGCAGCGAGCGTTGCGTAATTGGTCAGGACATCGGCGTCCCTGAACCTGAGCCTCGACGCGCTCGCGGCCGCCGAGCCGGGGTTTGCGCGAGTCCTCGAGACCCATGGCCGCCCCGAGCCGCGGCTGAGCGAGCCCGGTTATGAAACATTGCTTCGAACGATCGTCGGGCAGCAGGTCAGCGTCGCGGCGGCGCGCTCGATGTGGGGCAAATTGATCCACCGCTTCGGGTCGCCGCCCGATTTGACCGCGCTCGCAGCCGCCGACGACGATGCGCTGCGTGGCGCGGGGCTGTCGCGGCAAAAGGCGGGTTATGCGCGAAGCCTTGCAGCGCTGGTGCTCGCGGGTGAACTCGACCTGGCCGGCCTGCCGCAAGACGATGAGGAAGCGATCGCCTTGCTTACCCGGGTCAAGGGCATCGGACGCTGGTCGGCAGAAATCTATCTATTGTTCGCCGAAGGACGCGGCGACGTGTGGCCCGCCGGCGACCTTGCGGTCCAGGTCGAGATCGGGCGGCTGCTCGGGCTTGGCGAGCGGCCGTCGGAGAAACAGCTTCGCGAGTTAGCCGAGGGCTGGCGACCGCACCGCGGCGCCGCCGCGGTGCTCGCCTGGCACAGCTACAATAAGACCGGGACCGCGCTTTAGTCGCGCGTTCCTGGGAGCTTCTGCCCTCCTTGAGCGATTTCCAGGCCGCTGACCTTGGCGCCCGACGCGACGAAACTGACCTTTGCGCCAACCTTTTCGACCGAAAATTCACTCTCGCCGGTCGCCCGCATCGGAAGCGCGGGCTGTCCGGCGAGCTGGATCGTGAGCGAGTCGCCCTCGCCAAAGGCGATCACTGCCTTGCCCATCGGGGTGGAGTAGGTTCCCGCATAGGCCGCGAGCGTGGCGCGCGGGACCGCGACCTTCGCGACGACCGGAACGGGTTTGCTCCATTTGCCGAGGTCGATTTGGTCCTCCCCGTTGGGATGAAATGCCATTTCCGTCTTGCCAGCGGCGTTCTTGCGCAATTCGAACCAGCTCAATTCGTCGGGGCCATAGTGGAAGCGATTGTCGCCCGCCGAGAACAATTCACTTCGTCCGCCCCCCGCGCGCTGGATCGACAGCTTGCCGTCAGCGAGCGAGACTGTGCGCTCGGTATTTTCGAACTTGTACACGCCCAGCAACGGCGCAACCGCAGCTTCGTCGAGCGCCACCGTCGGCAGGGCTACGAACGGCTTGCCGATCGCCATTGCGGTCAGCCTGCGCATGACCGAGCCGGGCGAGACCTTGGCGCTATCACTATTGGTCAGGATGGCGACGAACAGGTCGTTCGCCGGAACGTAGAGGCTGTCCGAGGAAAAGCCGAAGATGCCGCCGCCATGGCCGATCACATCGACGCCGCGCAATTTGTCGGGTGCGATGCCGAAACCATAGTGGATCAGTGTGCCGTTGGGCATCTTGGTCGGGGCAATCATCTGCGCATAGTAAGGCGCCGAGACGACCTTTGCGTGATGGAGCGCATTGCCCCATGTCGCCAGGTCCTCCGCCGATGCGACCAGCGCACCCGCTGCGCCCGGAACGCTCATGTGGATTTTTTCGGCGAGCTTGGGCCCTTTCTCGCCAGCGCTGTAGCCCGTAGCCATCGCCGCGATTCGCGCTTCGCCGACGCCGTCCGCGATCGTCGCCAGCCCGAGCGGCCGGGCGATGCGGCGTTCGACCTCGCTCGACCAGCCGTTGCCGGTAACTGCCTCGATCAGCGCCCCGACGAGGATGTAGCCGCTATTATTATATTCATGCCTCTCGCCCGGCTTCGACGGCGCGGGCAAATCCTTGAACACCGCCGTCAATTGCTCGGTGGTGTAGGCGCGGTTGGTGTTCGCCTCGATCATCCATCCCGCTATGCTGGTGTAGGACTGGATTCCGACGGTGTGGTTGAGCAATTGAGTGACGGTGATGTTGGCACCGTTGGGGTAAGCCGGCAGATATTTCGAGATCGGGTCGGTCAGCTTGAGCTTTCCCTCGGCGGCAAGCTGCAACACCACCGCGGAAGCGAACTGCTTGGTGATCGAGCCGATGCGGAACACGGTTTGCGGCGTGATCGGGCGTTTCGATTCGATATCCGCGAGACCGCGGCCGCTTTGATAGACGATCCTGCCGCCTTCGCTGATCACAACCGCCGCCCCGGGGCCGTCGGCGGGATAGGTGGCGGCGAGCAGCTCGTCGGCCTGCTGCCTGAACCCCGGCGGAAGCGCGAGCGACGGAACGGCGACGGCAAGCGCGGCAACGGCGGCGCTCCAGCGAAGAGTGTATCGGTTCATGATCGGCTCCCCCTTAAAGAAAGCCGGTGTATTGTTGGAATAACACAGTGTCAAGCCTGGGGGGTTAGTTGGTCAGGCCGAGGCTGTGGGGGCGGGCGCCGAGCCCGGTCCAGCTGCGCGCGCCCTGGTCGAGGCGGAACGGCGCCATCTTGGCACTGTCGTCATTCCCGCGGCCGACCAGGAAGCTCGCCGAATCCTGGTCTTCGCCGCCGCTCCAGCGGTACAGCGCATTGAACGCGATCAACGGAACGAACAGCCGCCGGCCCTCGAGCTCGATCGGGCGCATTTGATCGGGCGCGATGGTCAGTCGGGTCTTGATCGAAATCCGCCCCATCGGCGGGATCATCGCCAGCCGCTCGCCCTGCCCGACCGGTTCACGGAAGAATCGCCCGATCTCCTCGTCCTGGCGCGGCCCGGCGTTGATCAGCTGCGCCTCGACCAGCACGTCGCGCGCGGGTGCGCTGCCGCTGTTGGTGACGATCACGTCGAACAGCACCGCGGCGCCGCTCTGCGCGTCGGTCTCGGCGCGGATCGGGCGCAATTCGAACGCCAGCTTCGGTCGCAACCGGCTCGCGACGAGGCCGAGCGAAGCATCGGCCGGGGGGCGAGCGGCGGGCGGGCGCGGCGGCGGCGGAGCGCGAGGCGAAGCTGGTGGAGCCCGGGGGGCAGGTGCGGCGGGTCGAGCGACCAAATCGCTCACACCACGGCTTCCGGCGGCATAGCCCGCTTTTCCGCCTTGTTTCTGACGCCAGAAGACGAAGCCAACGCCCAATGCCGCGGCAATCGCGGCGAATATCCAGGCCCAGGGAACCGGCTGCCGATCATCTGCGGAAGGCGCAAGCCCTGTGGTCGGCGCGGGCGCGATCTCGCTGAAAGCGGGCGAGGTGCCGGTATCGGCAGGCGTCGGCGGCGGGAGCGCGATGGTGACCCGCGAGGCGGCCCCATCGCGGTCGGGCGCGGCCACCGATGGAAGATTGCGAACCGGCCGTGCCGCCGGTCCTGCCGAGGGCCGGTCCGGCGCCTGCGGAGTGGAGGCCGCGGGGGGCGACGCGGCCGGGCCGGGCGCACTGCGCGGCGGCACGGTCGATCGCGGCGCCGGTGCCGCGGGCTCGGCGCGCTGGGTGACGGTGCCGTTGAGATTGAAATCGCGAAGCTGGGGCGGCCCGATCAGCCCCGGATCCGCAGGAGGCGGCGGCGTGCTGGTCGCGGGCGCCGGCTGGTTGGTCGCGGGAGCAGTCTGGGCGAGACCCGGCGCGGCTGCCGCGAGCAAAGCCAGCATGATTGCCAATCGCTGATGATCGTGGCGTATCGCCATTTCGCGCCCTTGAAAGATCTACGATCGCTCGCGCCGCGCCCCCGCGCCGGCATGCCTGAACCGCGCGTCATGGCGCGGTGCGCATCTTATATCAAGCAACACGCGCTTAGCGCGCGTCGACCAGCACCAATTCCGCGTCGGATTCGGCGTGGACCTCGACCTGCTTCTCGCCGGTGATCGCAATTCCGTCGCGCGGACCGGCAGCAACGCCGTTGACCCGGACCGCTCCCGACGGAACCAGATAGAGGTGGCGCGTCGGGTCGGCGTCGAACGTGATGCTGGTTCCGGCCCCGAGGGTCGCCCCGAGGATTTCCGCGTCGGCGTTGATGGTCAGCGCGCCGTCGTCGGCGGCGCCGCTCGCGAGCAGTTGGAAACTGCCGTCGCGCGCGTGCCTGGGGAACGGCATCATCCCCCAATTCGGCGCAGCGCCGCGGCGGTCGGTCTCGATCCAGATCTGGAACAAAGTGGTTTCCTCGTCCTCCAGATTATATTCGGCGTGGGTCACCCCGGTCCCCGCGCTCATGACCTGGACGTCGCCGGCGGGGGTGCGCCCCTGGTTGCCGAGCGATTCCTGATGCGAGATTGCGCCGCTTCGAACGTAGGTGATGATTTCCATGTCGCGATGAGGGTGCGGCGGGAAACCGGACTTGGCCGCGATCCGGTCATCGTTCCAGACGCGGATGGAGCCCCACCCCATCCGCTCGGGATCGTGATAGCTGCCGAACGAGAAATGATGGCGGGCGTCGAGCCAGCCATGGTCGGCGTGGCCGAGTGAGGCGAACGGGCGGATGCTGATCATGGCAGCCGAGATAGGACCCGGCCGCGAGCGCTTTCAAGTGTCAGCGATGTAACCGCAGCCGCGCCGCATAGCTGGCCGCCTTGTCGGCATAATGCGCGGCCGAAACCGCAAGCGCCGAGATTTCCGCCTCGGTCAGAGCGCGCACCACTCGCGCCGGTGAACCGACGACCAGCATCCCGGGCTCGAACGCCTTGCCCTCCGTGACCAGCGCGCCCGCGCCCACCAGGCAATTCATCCCGATCACCGCGCCGTTGAGGATCCGCGCGCCCATCCCGATCAATGCGCCGTCATGGATCGTGCAGCCGTGGAGGATCGCCTGGTGCCCGACGGTCACGCCAGCGCCGATCGTCAGCGGCGCGCCGGGGTCGGAATGGCCGACCGCATTGTCCTGAACGTTGCTGTCCGCCCCGATCAGGATCGGCGTATTGTCGGCCCTGCCCTAGCTCGTCATCGCCTCGCGCAACAATGACGCAATTTTGCTGATCCCTTCCTCGGCCTGGAAGTCACGCCGGACACGCGCATATCCTGCCAGTCCGATCTTATCCCGGCGCTCGGGTAACCTAGCCAGTTGCTCGAGTGCTTCCTTCAGCGCGCCAATGTCGCCCGGCGGAACGAGCACCCCCGTCTCGCCATGCTCGATCAGTTCCGGAATCGCTGTAAAGCGCGTAGCAAGGCACGCAAGCGCCTGACTTTGTGCCTCCATTAGCACATTGGGGAGACCGTCACGGTCGCCGTCGCTGCCTTCCTTCGATGGAAGGACCAACAGGTCGCAATTGCGATAATGCTCGATGACGGTCGCTTGGTCCTGCGCGCCACGCCAAGTGATGCGATCGGCAAGCCCAAACTTTGCAGCTTGCCTCTTCAATCCTTCCAGCAGCGGGCCTGCGCCGACATGATACCAATGCCAGCGAAGATCGGAATCGAGACGAGCAAGCGCTTCCAGCATGATGTCGAAGCCCTTTTTCTCCACCGCGCGCCCGACCGAAAGAAAACGGACCGGGTCGCGATCCATCCGCCCGTCGCGCAACGCGCGGTTAGGCGGTGTTTCGGGAAACCGCTTCAGCGACAGCCCATGGTAAATGAGGTGCACCTTGTCGGGTGAATCGCTGCACCGGCGAAGGTCATCGACCGCCGGGCCGTTGCACGTCGTCACCCACCGCATCGCCACCAATTTCTCGCGCTTCTCGCGGTCCGACGTGGTCCAGATGTCGCGCGCATGGGCGCTTCCCGCCAACGGCAATCCGGTCATAAGGGCGACGTATCGGCCAACGGTTCCCGGCTCGCTGATGAAATGGAAATAGATCAGCCGCACCTCAGGCGGTATCTCAGCCGCCAGGATCATCGCCCATCGGAACAGCCGGACGCGCTCCGGCGTGCGCCCGCGTTTTATTTCCTGCTCGAATAGCGCGCGTGCGGCGGCATAACCCGGCAGCCGCCCGACCTTGGCCCGGGCTCGCAATAGTCGGAGCGGGCTCCGCTTGAGCCGTCGCGGGAGGAAGTGAACCTGGGCGGTCAATTGATCGTGAAGCGCGTGCCGCATCTTTTTGCGCTCGCGGAGGGATACGATCCGCAGCTTAAGTCCCTCGCGCTCCAACCCGACGAGTTCTTGCGCGATAAAGGTTGTTGAGACGCTTGGCCAGGTCCCCACGATTACGCATACCGTCGCGGTCGCTGACTTTGCCGTCATCTTTCAATGTCCTAACATGTTCATTTTAAGTCCCGATCGGGGGAGCAGCCGCCGCGGGCAAAGCGGCAATGACTTGCGATTGCAAGCGCTAACCCGCCCGCGCTTACTGCTTCGTGCGCCGCTCGCGGCCGCGAGGGCGGGTGGCTGACTTCGATCATGGAAACGCGGCTCGCGCGCCGCTAGCGATATGAAAAGCCGATCAAAGAAAAGGCCGGCCACCTGATGGTGACCGGCCAATCCTTCAGTTTAGTTCGCCGTGCTTAGCCGCGTTCGGGCATCGGCGGCGGGGGCGGCGGCGGAACATAGACCGGCGGTGCCGGGCAGATGTCCGTTGCCAGGATCACCGAACCGTCGGGGCACGTCTGCGTCGCGGGAGGCGGCGGAGGCGGCGGAGGCGGCGGCGGCGGGGGCGGCGGAGGAGGCGCCGGCGCAGCAAAGTTGAAGATTAGGCTCGCGAGCAGACTGTGCGAGCGGAACCTCTGCTCGAAGTCGGTGAACAGCGTGGCATCGGTTCTTGTATCGACGAGGATCGGTCCAACCGGATTAACCGTCGTGCGGTTTGAATTGCCGGTGATGACATCGGAGGTGTCGTTGAGCTCAAGTTTGCCGGTGCGAAAGTAGCGATACTTCAAGCCGATATCGATGTTGGGGGTGACGGCGTAACGCACGCCCGCAATCCCCTGCATCGCGAACGATTTGTCACTAGCGCCTAGCGTTCTGACCCGAGCCCTGCCGATGCCAGCACCCGCGTAGAACGACAGCCCATCCTCATTGCCAAAGTCGAGCAAGGCATTTGCCATGATCGAACGAACCTTGAGCGTGCCATCGAGATCGAAATCGCCGCCGGCCAGCGCAGGCTGACCCGGAGCGCCGATGTCAGGCGCGCCCGACGGACGGTTCAACGCAACGTTCAAGGCGTTGATGAAATCAGAATCGACCTGAAACTCGTCGAGCTTTGCGCGCTTGCGGCCAAGCTCGGCTTCAAGCCGGAACGCGCCGAAATCATAGCCCGCGATAAGGTCGATATCCGACCCACGCTTATAGTCGATCCCGACCGCATTGTTGAAATCGGCGTCAGACGGTCCGACGAACACCGGCGTCGCTTGGAGCTGAGTGGTCGTGAAGTCGACGGAGATGTCGCCATCCTGATCCTTTGGAAACAGGAGGCCGCCTTCGATGCCGACATAGGGTGATCCGTCGCGGGCGATCGCCGGCGACGTGATTGCGGCCGCTGCAACTGCGGCCAAGAGATATTTACGCATGAGTTTCCTCGGTGAGTGGGTGGAGGTCGGGCAAACTCCTCCGGTCGGCAGAAAGTTTCGAGTCGCGATTTGCTCTTCTCGCGAAGTGTTGCACAAAGGATACAGAGACCGTTGGTCACTCCTCGAAGACCGCCAGCTTGCGTGGGTTGTCTCTCTTGGCTCCGAGTGCCCCGCAATGGGTCGAAAGCAGATGGGGTGGATGGCTCCCGCTCCCGGCATCTAGGTGCCAAAGTGTGGTTGCTATCAGAGCGTCCACGAGCAGGGAGCCACCCGAGATGGAGATTAGCACAATCGGCCTCGA
>Ga0136633_1001498_pt1 | contig 17175 bp, 16 predicted proteins | sample AntDrymeUQ832206_2_FD_105494 | JGI IMG/M metagenome (GOLD analysis project Ga0136633, IMG submission 105494) | Polar desert sand microbial communities from Dry Valleys, Antarctica - metaG UQ83 (22.06) | ecosystem: Environmental > Terrestrial > Soil > Desert | place: Antarctica: Dry Valley...
GCGGTCTCGTGGGCTTGGCGTCGAGCCCACATCGCAAGCGGGGAAGGTGCGGGCAGGAACGTCCGGCACTCGAGGTCGGCTGGAGCTGACGTGAGCTCACGAACCAAGTTGACGTTCGTCTCGAGGTACCAGTCGATCAACTCGTCATCACTGGGCCAGAAGTCAGCGAGATCAGGCCAATAGGCCGACAACTCGGAGAGGTCATCGACCCACATCTTCGTGGCGCGATTGGAAACCTGCGCAGCAGCCCAGAGATGGATTTCGGCGAGGTGACGGACGAGGTCACGCATATCCCACCCGGGACAGGTGGGAATGACCGCATCAAACTCGCTGCGCCGAGCGGCTTCAGCGAAGAGCTGAGCTTCCTGCTCGATGGCGGTGACGAGTCGGGCGATTTCCATGATGTCCTCCCATCCCCATGGCCTTCGGCAGGCGTCCAGGGATCGTTTTGGTCGAACCATCGATGCTGCAGATTGCAGTGAATCATATACTGTATGTTGCAGTAGAGTCAAGGGCATGCCACCGAGAATGACCGCGTCCTCATATGCAGTCCTTGCCCTCCTCGACCTCAAACCCTGGACCGGGTACGAACTCACACAGCAAGCCCAACGAAGCCTTCGCTACGCCTGGCCCAAATCGGAGCGCCTCCTCTACTCCGAACCCAAGAAACTCGTCGAACTCGGATACGCCACTGTCCACCAAGAGGACAGCGGCAACCGAACCCGCAACGTGTACACGATCACCGAAGAAGGCCGCCAAGCCCTCAACGAGTGGCCGAGCACCCGAACCCAGCCGCCCCGTTTCGAGATAGAAGCCTTGTTGAGGCTCCTCTTCGCCGACCACGGCTCACGCGAAGACGTGCTCAGAGCCCTTGACGAGTTCGAAGACGACATCGACGGTCACCACCAAGCCATTGTCGATCTCATGGGCTCCTACCTCGACGGCGGCCACCCGTTCCCACAACGAACGCACCTCTCAGTGCTCTTCGCCACCTTCCAAATCGATATGTTCAAGACCATCGAACGGTGGATCGAGTTCGCGCGAGTCGAAATCGATGAATGGCCAACCACCCAAGACCTCGGAATGACCCCACGGACCGAGACCCTCACACGCCTCCTCGCCCAAGATCAGTCACCACTGAACCCATAGGCGCGCCCAAGAACACCTCAGGAGCGAGAACCATCGCGCCCGCACATAGCGGCACGTCCGCGGTCGGCCGAGTACCCCATATTGTGCGGCCGGCTCATCGGCGGTGCCGGCGGCCTCGGTCCTGGTGCCGGCTCTTGGCTTGGAGCAGGACTGCCGATACGCCTTCTTCGCCGAGGTGGGCCCTCCCTGTCAGATCAGGGGATGCCCCAGGGGCTGATCAACTGTATGCCGGCGTCAGCGAAGTTTGCAGTATTCCTGGTTGCCAAGGCTGCTGAGTGCTGATGAGAGATCGCTGCGCCCTGTGCATCGAAGGCAAGGACATAACCGGCGAACGTCTCGGTGAGCAACGACCCCATCCGCATGCCGACCTCACGTTTCCTGCGGCCCTCGGGCAATAGAGCGACGCCAGCTCGCACCTCAGCCACGGTCAGCGCAGTCATCACCAGATCAGATGAGTCGCCCGCATCGCCCCACGGGATCACCGCCTGACTCGGCGTCGGCCTGGCAAGTTCGGGCAAGACATTCGTGTCCAGAACGAGAGCGGCCATGCTCAGCGGCCTTTGCGGGCCCGGGCCGCGCAGGCTCACCCTGCCCGTCGTACAGAACTGTCAGTGCGTCCTGACAGGATCAGGTTCGTCGGTCACGTAGGCTGGCGGATCTTCCCCAGAGGCGTAAGCCGAGAAATGTCAGTCGCTATTTACCCCGATCGGCTGCCTGTTCATAGTGCGTCGGGGGTTTGTCCATGCTGCAGGGTTCCGGGAAGGGGTGGTCGCGACGATGTCGGCTGGATCATCTGACTCGTTCGTGCACCTGCACGTGCACACGGAGTACTCCATGCTCGACGGGGCCGCCCGGTTGCCCGACCTTTTCCGTCGTACGGCGGAGATGGGGATGCCCGCGCTGGCGATGACCGACCACGGCAACATGTTCGGCGCCTACGACTTCTACGCCAAGGCCAAGGCCGCCGGAGTGAAGCCAATTTTAGGAATTGAAGCCTACTTAACGCCGAATACCTCCCGGTTCGACAAGAAGCGGGTCCGCTGGAACCAGGGCGGCGACGACGATGTCTCCGGCGGTGGCGCCTTCACGCACATGACGTTGTGGGCCGAGAACACCGCAGGCATGCACAACCTTTTCCGGCTGTCCTCGCGCTCCGGTCTGGAGGGGTTCTTCTACAAGCCCCGCGCCGACCGCGAGCTGCTTTCCGAGTACGCCGCCGGTCTGATGGGCACCACCGGATGCCCGTCCGGCGAGATCCAGACCTGGCTGCGGATCGGCGACTACGAGAAGGCTCGCGCGAGTGCTGCGGAGTTCCAGGACATCTTCGGCAAGGGGAACTTCTTCCTCGAGCTGATGGACCATGGCCTCTCGATCGAGACGCGCGTCCGTGACGGGCTGTTGAAGCTCGGCAAGGACCTCGGGCTGCCGCCGGTCGCGACCAACGACCTGCACTACACCGAGCCCGAGGACGCCGACACGCACGAGGCGCTGCTGTGCGTGCAGTCGGGCAAGACCCTCGCCGACCCGAACCGGTTCAAGTTCGATGCCCGCGACTTCTACCTCAAGTCGCCCGCGGAGATGCGCGCGTTGTGGGCCGACAAGTATGACCTCCGCGAGGCGTGCGACAACACGCTGTTGATCGCCGAGCGCTGCGAGGTCGAGTTCAACGAGTCGGCCAACTACATGCCGCACTTCCCGGTGCCTGCGGGGGAGAGCGAGGACTCCTGGTTCATCAAGGAGGTCGAGAAAGGGCTCGCCTTCCGCTACCCCAACGGCATTCCCGACGACGTGCGCAAGCAGGCCACGTTCGAGGTCGGCGTGATCACCCAGATGGGTTTCCCGGGCTACTTCCTCGTCGTGGCCGACTTCATCACCTGGGCCAGGACGAATGGCATCCGGGTCGGTCCGGGTCGCGGATCCGGCGCCGGATCGCTGGCGGCCTACGCCATGCGCATCACCGACCTCGACCCGCTCCAGCACGGACTGATCTTCGAGCGGTTCCTGAACCCCGACCGGGTCTCGATGCCCGACTTCGACATCGACTTCGACGAGCGTCGGCGCGCCGAGGTGATTCGCTACGTCTCCGACAAGTACGGCGACGATCGTGTCGCGCAGATCGTCACGTACGGCACGATCAAGGCCAAGCAGGCCGTGAAGGACGCTTCGCGCGTGCTCGGCTACCCATTCGCGATGGGTGACCGGATCACCAAGGTGATGCCGGCCCCGGTGATGGGCAAGGACGTCTCGCTCAAGAAGATGTTCGACGCAGCGGACGCGCGCTACAACGAGGGCGGAGAGTTCCGCTCTCTCTACGACGCTGATGCCGACGTGAAGAAGGTCGTCGACACCGCGACGGGGCTCGAAGGCCTCAAACGCCAGTGGGGCGTGCATGCGGCCGGTGTGATCATGTCCAGCGAGCCGCTACTCGATCTGATCCCGATCATGCGCAGGGAGCAGGACGGCGCGATCATCACGCAGTTCGACTACCCCACCTGTGAGCGGCTCGGCCTAGTGAAGATGGACTTCCTCGGGCTGCGCAACCTCACCGTCCTCGACGACACACTGATCAACATCGAGACCAACCAGCAGACCAAGATCGTCCTTGAGGAGCTCGCCCTCGTCGACGAGAAGACCTACCAACTGCTCGCCCGAGGCGACACGCTCGGCGTGTTCCAGCTCGACGGTGGTCCGATGCGTGCGCTGTTGCGCAGCTTACGACCGGACACTTTCGCGGACATCTCCGCGGTCGGTGCGCTCTACCGCCCGGGTCCGATGGGTGCGGACTCGCACAACAAGTACGCCCGGCGAAAGAACGGTCGCGAAGACGTCGTCGCGATCCACCCCGAGCTCGCTGAGCCGCTCGAGGACATCCTGGGGGAGACCTACGGCCTGATCGTCTACCAGGAACAGGTGATGGCGATCGCCCAGAAGGTGGCCGGCTACTCCCTGGGTCAGGCGGACCTGCTCCGCCGTGCGATGGGCAAGAAGAAGAAGGAAGAGCTGGACAAGCAGCTCGAGGCCTTCTCCGCGGGCATGGTCGAGCGCGGCTACTCCTTGTCAGCGGTGAAGACGCTGTGGGACATCTTGCTGCCGTTCTCCGACTACGCGTTCAACAAGGCGCACTCAGCGGCGTACGGCATGGTTTCCTACTGGACCGCGTACCTCAAGGCCAACTACCCGTCCGAGTACATGGCCGCCGTCCTGACCAGCGTCAAGGACGACAAGGACAAGATGGCGATCTACCTCAACGAGTGTCGCCGGATGGGCATCAAGGTTCTGCCACCTGACGTCAACGAGTCCGACTCCAACTTCACCCCGGTCGGCACCGACATCCGATTCGGGCTCTCCGCGATCCGCAACGTCGGCAACAACGTGGTGGCGGCGATCGTTGCGGCCCGCCGCGAGAAGAGCCGGTTCGCCGACTTCGTTGACTTCATGGGCAAGGTTCCGACCCTGGTGTGCAACAAACGGGTCATCGAGTCGCTGGTGAAGGCTGGCGCGTTCGACTCCCTCGGCCACAAGCGACGGGCGTTGGTTGCTATCCACGAAAGCGCGGTCGACCAGTACATCGACATCAAGCGCAACGAGGCAATCGGGCAGGACTCGCTCTTCGGGGCCATGGACGACGAGGCCGACGGAGCAGGGTTCGGCGTGACGATCTCGATCCCCGACATCGGTGACTGGGACAAGGCCACCCTGCTCGGCCATGAACGCGACATGCTGGGCCTGTACGTCTCCGACCACCCGTTGCTCGGACTAGAACACCTCTTGTCCAACGGTACGGACTGCACCATCGGCCAACTGCTCGTCGACGAGGAACGTCCCGACGGATCCACGGTCACGATCTCGGGCTTGATCACGTCGGTGCAGCGCAAGATCACCAAACGCGGCGATGCCTGGGCCATGGTCACGGTCGAGGACCTCGAGGGCGGTATCGACGTCTTGTTGTTCCCGAGCGCCTACCAGCTCGCTTCGACGCTGCTCAATGAGGACGCGATCGTCACGGTCAAGGGTCGACTCAGCCGCAGCAAGGACCAGCCGGAGCTGCATGGCCAGGAGGTCAGCGTCCCCGATCTGTCTGATGGCCCCTCTGGTCCGGTCACGATCAGCCTGCCCTCGACCCGCTGCACCCCTCCGGTGGTCGAGCAGCTCAAGGAAGTGCTCGCGACACACCCCGGTGTGACCGAGGTCCGGTTACGCCTGATGGCGAAGTCGTCTACCACGGTGCTGCGGCTCGACGACCGACTCCGCGTCACGGTCACTCCAGCGCTCTCCGCGGACCTCAAGGCGTTGCTCGGGCCGAGCTGTCTGGCCGGCTCGTGACCGATCAGATAGAAGCGACCAACGGGGACCCTGACACCGCGAACTCCGACGTCTCGCCTAAGACCGAGGGAGTCGTTCGAGACGTGGTGGCCGTCCTCGGGGCCTATGTTGCGCTCGGGGTGCTCTGTGGCCTGGCGTGGTGGCTGCTGGTCGAGCCGGCGATGTTCACCAAGCTCAGGGGCGGCGGGTCGATGAATGAGCTCGAGCTCGGCAAGCGTTTCGACGGCGACGCCTGGTACGCCGTCATTGCCGCGCTGACCGGTCTTGTCTCTGGGGCCGTGATCAGCTGGTGGCGTTCGCGTGACCTGCTCGCCACCACGGTATTGCTGCTTATCGGCGCCGGCATCGCGGCCACCCTGATGACGGTGACCGGCTATCTGCTCGGACCGGGAGCCCCCGATGCGGCCTTAGCTGCCGCCAAGGTCGGCGAGCAGGTGGGGGTCCAACTCGAGGTCACTGCGTGGGCTGCCTATCTGGTCTGGCCGATATCAGTGCTCATCGGCGGGCTGATGGTGTTGTGGTCGCAGCCGAGAGACCGCGCCAGCTGATCGCACGGCACGAATTCCACGGCACGAATACCTTGGGCGATCGTGCCCGATCCAGCTCGCAACCAAGTAGCGTTTTCCCAAGCTTTCATTAGTTTTCGAGGGGAACCACGTGTCATCGAACACTCCTTATGATCAGGGCAGCGGGCCGGAGTACCTCGGTGCGGGACGACCCGAAGACGGCACTGAGTCCCGTGGGCGCGGCGGCAAGTGGGGCGTGCTCGTTGCCGCGGCCGTCGGTGTCGTGGGCGTTATCGGGGTCGGCGGCTGGGCGGCCCTCTCGCTGATGTCGGGTGGCACCCAGCCTGCGGAGGTCATCCCGGCGAACGCCGTGGGCTACGTCAGCCTCGACCTCGACCCGTCGGCTGCGCAGAAGGTGGAGGCCTTCAAGATCCTCAACAAGTTCCCCGGCATCAAAAGGGAGATCGACCTTACGAACCGCGACGACCTGCGGGAGTTCGTCTTCACGAAGCTCCAGGACGGGGGTCATTGCGAGTCGCTCGACTACGCGAAGGACATCAAGCCCTGGATCGGGGACCGGATCGCGCTGGCCGGCGTACCAGGCGCGCGCGCGAAGGATGCAGCCACACCCGTCGTTGCTCTGCAGGTGACCGACCAGGAGGCCGCAGAAACGGGGATCAGGGCAATTGCCGACTGCGCAAAGTTCGGCGACGACTTCGGCTTCGCCTTCCTGGGTGACTACGTGTTGCTCAGTGACAGCGAAAGTCATGCCACCGCTCTTGTCGCCTCTGCCGATAAGTCATCGCTCGCCGACGATGCCCAGTTCCAGGAGTGGATCGACAAGGTCGGTGACCCGGGAATCATCACGATGTACGCCGCCTCCGGTTCGCCCGAGTTCTTCGAGGAAATGCAGCGGGACTCGGCCGGGACGGCCTGGATGATGTACGGCGAGGCGCCGTCGGGCGGAGCGAACGACCCTGGTTCCGCCGACCAGTCAGAAGCCCAGTCGGAAGGCCCGATCAGCGAGTTTGCCAAGGACTTCAAGGGGATGGCAGGGGTGATCCGGTTCGAGGACGGTGCGGTCGAGGCGGAGTTCGCCGGGCAGGGCCTCCCGACCGTGGTCGCGCCTGTCGCGGGCGGTTCCGGCCCGAGCATGACGAACCTTCCGGACGGCACCGGCGCGGCGTTCTCGATCGCGCTCAGGGACGGCTGGCTCCGGAGCTATCTCGACTCGATTGCCGGGGTGTTCGGGAGCGGAGAGTCGGTGGACGAGATGCTCGCCGACGCTGAGGCTGAGACTGGCCTCAAGCTGCCCGAGGACATCGAAACACTCCTCGGCGACGGGATAAGCCTTTCGGTTGACGCGGAATTCAACATGGACAACCTGTTCAGCAACGAGGACCTGAGCCAGCTGCCGATCGGGTTGCGCGTCAAGGGCAACCCAGACGAAATTCTGCCGATCGTCGACAAGGTCAGGGCTGCAATCGGTCCTGACGGCGACGCGTTGGTGGTCGAGTCCGGCGATGGGGTGGTCGCGTTCGGCGTGAAGCCCGACTATGTCGCCAGCCTGATCGAGGGCGGCTCCCTGGGGGATGACGTGACCTTGCAGAACGCCCTGCCGGATGCGGATGAGGCCAGCGGAATCCTCTACGTCAACTTCGACGCAGGCGGCGGCTGGGCCGAGCAGATGGCCGAGTCACTGGCCGGAATCGGCGACGAGTTCTCCGACGGGCCTGCTACCTCGCCCGGTGAGAACATCGCCCCACTCGATGCGCTCGGCATCAGCACCTGGGTGGACGCCGGGCAGGTGCAACGCGCCCGGTTCCGCCTCACCACCGACTGAGTCGGCAGGGGATCAGATCCGACCGATCGACGCCATGGTCGCGCCGGTGATCCTGCGCAGGTCGGCCGGCGCGATCTCGAGCTCCATCCCTCGTCTGCCCCCGGAGACGTATATCGCTCCGAAGGCCATCGCCGACTCGTCCAGGACGGTCGTGTGCGGGCGCTTTTGCCCGATCGGGGAGATCGCGCCGACGAGATACCCCGAGGCGCGTTCGGCATCTGCGGGATCGGCCATGGTGGCCCGCTTCCCTTTGAGTGCTGCGGCGACTGCCTTCAGGTCAAGGCGACCGGAGACCGGGACGATGCCGACCACGAGCGTGTCATCGACCGAGAGGAACAACGTCTTGAATACTCGCGCCGGTTCGACTCCCAGTGCTTGCGCCGCCTCGGTCCCGTAGTTCGCGGTGGCCGGGTCGTGGCGGTACGTGTGCACCGTGAACGGGATCCTCGCGTTAGCCAGGGCAACCGTGGCCGGCGTACTCCCGCTCCTGCTCGAATCCGAGGCGGACGAGGTCAGTTCGGTGACCACGCGGTGCGAGCCACCTCGGTCGCTGGCAGCGACGGGACTGCCCGCATCGCCCGCATCTCCTCACGAAGGGACAGGCGAATCATGGCCAGCCGCTCGTGGGCCGAGTCGGTCTCCAGCAGGGCCTGGCGTTCGCGCAGGGTCAGCAGACAGGTGGCCGCGAGGCTGTAGGAAAGGTACGTCGGGTCGCGTGGGAAGTCCCCGTCGAGCACGTCCCCGCCGCGCAGTTCGGAGAGCTGCTTGCGATAGGCATCGAACGTCAACAACGTCCGTTCGGCCTCCTGGTCCGGCCCGGCACCGGCATCGATCTCGGCCTCGTCGTCGAGTAGTTCGACGTCGCCGACAAGGTACGGCCCTGACGGGTCCATCGAGTGCAGCCGCAACCGTTGACGACCCACCACCTCGATGTCGAAGCGACCGTCGGGCTGCGGATCGACGATGGTCATCTGGGCAAGACATCCGACGGTGTGCACCGATTGTGCGCCATGGAAGCCAACCTCGTAGCCTTCGCGGATCGCCACAATCCCGAACACCCGCTCGGCCTTGTCCGGAATCGTCAGCAGATGGTGGACCAGGGCCCGATAGCGGTCCTCGAACACGTGCAACGGAATCGTGACGCCCGGGAACAGCACAGTGTTCAACGGGAACATCGGCAGGTGGCGGTTCACACGATCAACCTACCCACCCGGGCGGGTCCGATCGTTGACACGCCGAAGAAGCGGGACACCTCGGGCACTTACACTTGGGCGCATGATTCGCCGGATCGACCTCAGAGGTGTGTCCACCGCCGAAACAGGTCCTGACTACCGCACCGTGGTGCCTCGGGCCGAGTTCGACGTGGAGGCCGCACTCGAGGTCGTGCGCCCCATCTGTGATGCGGTGCGCCATCGTGGCGTCGAGGCGATCGTGGAGTACTCCCGGCAGTTCGACGAGGTCGCGCAGGACGACATCGTCGTACCTGCGGAGGCACTGACACAAGCACTCGACGCGCTCGATCCTGCTGTGCGCGCTGGCTTGGAGGAGTCGATCAGCCGGCTGCGCGCCACCTGTGAGGCTGAGCTCGAGCCGGATTTGGTCACCGAGGTCGTGCCCGGCGGCACGGTCACTCGGCGGATGGTCGCGGTCGAGCGCGTGGGGCTCTATGTCCCCGGTGGGATCGCGCCACTGGTGTCCAGTGTGGTGATGAACGTCGTCCCGGCCCAGGTCGCTGGGGTCGCTTCCATCGCACTCACATCCTCACCCCAGCAGGCGAACGGCGGTCTGCCGCACCCGACGATCCTGGCCGCGTGCGCGCTGCTCGGAGTCGAGGAGGTGTACGCCGTCGGGGGCGCGCAGGCGATCGCGATGTTCGCCTACGGCGCGGGTGCCTGTCGAAGCGTTGACCTGGTGACGGGTCCGGGGAACATCTACACGGTCTCTGCCAAACGGCTGCTCAAAGGCGTCGTCGGCATCGACTCAGAGGCCGGCCCGACCGAGATCGCGATCCTCGCCGACGAGACGGCCGACCCTGCCTACGTCGCCGCCGACCTGATCAGCCAGGCCGAGCACGACCCGTTTGCCGCATCGCTGCTCGTCACGCCCTCCTCGCTGCTCGCGGACGAGGTGGAGGCCGAGCTCGACAAGCAGGTTTCGGCGACCAAGCACGTCGAGCGAATCCGGACGGCGCTGTCCGGGCGACAGTCCGGGATCGTCCTCGTCGACGACCTTGAGCAAGGTCTTGCCGTCGTCAACGGGTACGCAGCCGAGCACCTCGCGATCCAGACCGCGGACGCCCCCTCGTGGGCTGCCCGTGTGCGCAACGCCGGCGCTGTCTTCGTCGGCTCCTTCGCGCCGGTCTCACTCGGCGACTACTGCGCCGGCTCCAACCACGTCCTGCCCACCGGCGGATGTGCCCACCACTCCTCGGGACTCTCTGTGCGTACGTTTCGCAAGGCAGTGCAGGTCATTGAATACGACGAGAGCGCGCTGCGCGACGTCGCCAAGCACGTGATGAATCTGGCGGACGCCGAGGACCTCCCCGGTCACGGTGCCGCGATCCGGGTCCGTCTCGAGGACAGCTGATGCGGCTGCCCCTTCGCGACGAACTGCGCGGGATCGAGCCCTATGGCGCGCCGCAGATCGATGTCCCCGTCGTCCTCAACGTCAACGAGAACCCTTACCCGCCTAGCGAAGTGGTCGTCGCCGACGTCGCCGCGGCGGTTGCCGATGCGACGCGCACGCTGAACCGGTATCCCGACCGGGAGTTCCTCGCACTGCGGACGGCGCTGGCTTCTTACCTGGGCAACGGCGTCACACCGGAGCAGGTGTGGGCCGCGAACGGATCCAACGAAGTGATGCTGCAGATCCTGCAGGCTTTCGGCGGACCGGGCCGGGTCGCGGTCTCGTTCGCGCCGACCTACTCGATGTATCCCGAGTACGCCCGGGACGCGATGACCGGGTGGGTGGCGGGACACCGTTCCGAGGACTTCTCACTGGACGTAGGTCATGCACTTGACGTGATCAAGGAGAACCAGCCGACCGTCGTACTCCTTCCGTCGCCGAACAACCCGACCGGCACCGCGCTGCCGCTCGAGACGGTAGCCGCCGTGTGCGCGGCGGCACCGGGTGTCGTGGTCATCGACGAGGCCTACGGCGAGTTCCGAAGAGCCGGTACGCCGAGCGCGATGGAGCTCCTCGTCACGACGCCGAACCTGATCGTCACGCGGACGATGAGCAAGGCGTTCGCACTCGCTGGCGCACGGCTCGGCTACATGGCCGCCTCGACCGAGATCTGTGACGCGCTGCGGTTGGTGCGGCTGCCGTACCACTTATCCGCCGTAACCCAGGCCGTGGCGCTCGTCGCGCTGAGGCACGCCAAGGAGCTGCTGGCCCGGGTCGACGACCTGCGCGCGGAACGCGACTCGACCGTTGCGTGGCTGCGGGGGGAGGGCCTCGTCGTCGCGGACAGCGACTCGAACTTCTGCCTTTTCGGGACGTTCGATGACCGGCACGCCGTGTGGCAGGGTCTACTTGATCGAGGGGTGCTGATTCGCGAGACCGGACCGGACGGCTGGTTGCGGGTTTCGATGGGCACACCGGAGGAGATGACGGCGTTCAAGGCCGCCCTGTTGGAGGTACTACAACGATGAGCAGTCCAGCCGCACGCACCGCACGCACCGCACGCATCGAGCGCGAGACGAAAGAGTCGAAGGTTGTCGTCGAGCTCGACCTCGACGGCACAGGGCGCGCGGACGTCTCGACCGGCGTTGGCTTCTACGACCACATGTTGTCCTCGTTGGCGCGGCACTCGCTGATCGACCTGACCATCTCAGCCGAGGGCGACACCCACATCGATGCACACCACACCGTCGAGGACACCGCGATCGTGCTCGGTGACGCGCTCCGTGAGGCGCTCGGGGACAAGTCGGGGATCCGCCGTTTCGGTGACTCCCTGGTCCCGCTCGACGAGGCGCTCGTGCAGTGCGCCGTCGACGTGTCCGGTCGCCCCTACTGCGTGCACGTCGGCGAGCCTGACGCCCAGGCGTTCGTCACGATCGGCGACGCCTACCTCGGCTCACTGACCCGACACGTCTTCGAGACCCTGGCCTCGCACGCCCAGATCGCCTTACACGTAAGGGTGATCTCGGGCCGCGACCCGCACCACCTTGTCGAGGCCCAGTTCAAAGCGGTCGCCCGCGCGCTGCGCGACGCGATCGCCTTCGACCCGCGCGAGACGGGCGTCCCGAGCACCAAGGGAACTCTGTGACCAAGAGCGTCGTTGTGTTCGACTACGGCTCTGGCAACACCCGATCGGCGGTGCGCGCACTGGAGCGCGCAGGTGCCTCCGTGTCCTTGACCGCGGATCGTACGGCGGCCGAGGATGCCGATGGCCTCGTCGTTCCCGGTGTAGGGGCGTTCGCCTCCTGCGTCGCGGGACTGCGAACCGCCAACGGGCACGAGATCATCGGCCGCAGGCTCGCCGGTGGTCGCCCGGTGCTCGGCATCTGCGTGGGGATGCAGATCCTGTTCGAGCGCGGTGTCGAGCATGGTCGTGACTCTGCCGGGTTGGCCGAGTGGCCCGGTGTCGTAGAACGACTCCGCGCGCCCGTCGTACCCCATATCGGATGGAACACCGTCGAAGCGCCGGCCGAGACCACACTGTTCGAGGGGGTCGAGGACCAGCGGTTCTACTTCGTGCACTCCTACGGGGTGCGCGACTGGACCCTGGAGACGAACGGCCGGACAAGGGAGCCACTGGTGACCTGGTCGTCGCACGGCGGTGACCGGTTCGTCGCCGCTGTCGAGAACGGTCCCTTGTGCGCGACTCAGTTCCACCCGGAGAAGTCGGGGGACGCTGGTGCCGCGTTGCTGAAAAACTGGGTGGACTCGCTGTGACCCCGATGCTCGCGGACGGCCTGCGGTGAGCAACGAGCGGGCGAAACGTCGCGCGGTCAGGGAACACGAATCAGCGTTGAAGGCAGCCGCACGTGCCGCCGAGGCCGAGCGCAGGGAACGCAAGCGGGCACGTCAGCTTGCCATCCGGAGGGTGACCGGTCGGATCCCGGGAATGTCATCGACGGGAAAGCAAACCGGGGTCCTGGCTCGACGCCGCCGGATCCAGACCTCGCTGTTGGTCGCAATCCTGCTGACGGTGAACATCTTGGTGTGGGTGGTGCGCCCCGACTGGGCAGCCCGGCTCGGTGTGCTGATCATCAGTATTTTCGCTGCACCCGTGCTGGCGACCCTGCTCTTTCGTCGCCGTAACTAGGACCCGTCAGCGGACGGGGTGGCCGGCAGCGGCAAGCGCGTCTTTGACCTCGCGGACGCGAAGCGTCCCGAAGTGGAAGACGGTGGCGGCGAGTACGGCGTCCGCACCCGCGTCGACCGCGGGGGTGAAGTGCTCGACACGACCCGCACCACCACTGGCGATCACCGGGATCGTCACTTCGCGACGGACCAACCGGATCAGGTCGAGGTCGAACCCGTCCTGGGTGCCGTCGGCGTCCATCGCGTTGAGCAGGATCTCGCCGGCGCCGAGCTCGGCCGCCCGATGGGCCCAGGCGACGGCATCAAGGCCGGCGCTCGTGCGGCCCCCGTGCGTGGTGACCTCGAAGCCGCTGTCGGTACCCGCGGCCCGTCGGGCGTCGACGGAGAGCACCAGCACCTGGCTCCCGAACCGGTCGGCGATCTCGGCAACAAGGTCGGGCCGACGAATTGCTGCGGTGTTCACCGCGACCTTGTCGGCACCGGCGCGCAGCAACCGGTTAACATCGTCGACCGAGGCGACCCCGCCCCCGACGGTGAGCGGGATGAACACCTGCTCAGCGGTGGCGGACACGATCTCCATGGTGGTAGCGCGACCCTCGTGTGACGCTGAGATGTCGAGGAAGGTGAGCTCGTCGGCACCCTCCGCGTCGTACAGCTTGGCCAGTTCGACTGGGTCGCCGGCGTCGCGCAGGTTCGAGAAGTTGATCCCCTTGACCACCCTGCCCGCGTCCACGTCGAGGCAGGGGATCACTCGGATAGCGAGGCTCATCGGAGCGCCGGGAGGGTGAGCGTGAGGGCTTCCTCGAGGGTGAACCGGCCCTCGTAGAGCGCGGTGCCGATGATCGCGCCCTCGACGCCGTCGGGAACGAGGGCCTGCAAGGCGGCTAGGTCGTCGAGCTCGGTGATGCCGCCCGAGGCCACTACCGGTCGGTCGGTCGCGGCGCAGACTGTCTTCAAGAGCTCGAGGTTCGGGCCCTGGAGCATCCCGTCCTTGTTGACGTCCGTGACGACGTACCGGGCGCAGCCTTCGGCGTCGAGGCGGGCCAGTACCTCGTACAGGTCGCCACCGTCTTGGGTCCACCCGCGGGCGGCGAGCGTGCGGCCGCGTACGTCGAGACCGACGGCCACCCGGTCGCCGTACTCTGAGATCGCCGTGGCACACCATGCTGGCTGCTCGAGGGCGGCGGTCCCGATGTTCACGCGTCGGCAGCCGGTGGCCATCGCCGCCGCCAGCGACTCATCGTCGCGGATGCCGCCGCTCATCTCCACGTCGATGTCCACCGAGGCAACGATCCTGGCCAGCAGGTCCCGGTTGTGGCCACGACCGAACGCGGCGTCGAGGTCGACGAGGTGGATCCACTCCGCGCCGCGTTGCTCCCAGTTGAGCGCCGCCTCGACCGGGTCGCCGAAGTGCTTCTCCGAGCCGGCCACCCCTTGGACCAGCTGGACGGCATGGCCATCGGCGATGTCGACGGCCGGCAACAGCTCGAGGTAGGCACTCATGGAGATAACCCTAGATGCCGAGAGATGAGCCGCGGAGCGCGGCGACTGCATCGTCGGGGCCGTTGAGCTCGACCCGTGCCTGCGGCTTGCGGCCGTAGACGAACAGTGCGATCTCGCCGGGCAGCCCGCGCACGGTCACCGAGTTGGTGGCGTCCTTGAGCACGACCCTCGACTTCGTGACGGAGTTCTCGATCGTGACTCCCGCGGGGGCACCGCGAACCAGGCCCTTGCCGCCGACCGAAATCATCTTCCAGAGCAGCTTCTGCTGATGCTCGGTCAGCGTCCGCGGCTCCCATGTCGGCTGGGCACGGCGGATGTCCTCGTGGTGGACGTAGTACTCCAAGGTGTTGAACACGGCGTCGAACTTCGGCACGGCGTACGGCGAGTACCGCGGCGGACCGTGTCGCAGTTTCTCGACGAGCAGCGTGAAGTCACGGCGCGCAAAACGGCGGGACTCGAAATCGGTGAGTTTCGCCAGCGGGGACAGGAGAATCCCGGCTGCGGCGGGGCTGCGCTCGCGGACCAGGAGATGTACAACCAGGTCCTTGACCGTCCAGTCTCCGCACAACGTCGGCTCGCCCTCACCGACCTGCAGAGCCAGGTCACACAGGTCAGCACGTTCGGTCCTCGACATTCGCTTCATGCCCCTGATCGTAGGGTTAGCACCGACGAAGGGAGCTCGGTGTCTACCAGCCGGACCAACACACGTGCGAGGACGACGCCGAGCACGCTGCGAGACGGGTTCTCCGTGCTCGGTGTCGCGATCCGGCGCGAGCCGTGGATCTTCACCCTGTCGACGCTGGGCAGCCTGTTGTTCGGTGCGCTGACCGTCGCCGATGCCTGGGTGCTCGGGTGGGCGACCGACGAGGTTGTGTTGCCCGCCTTCGACACCGGCACGACCACCACCAAAGGGCTCATCGCGATCCTCGCCCTGTTCGTCGGCGTTGCGATCCTTCGCGCGGTCGGCATCGTGGCCCGTCGCCTGGGTGCAGGCATCATGCAGTACCGGATGCAGGCCCACTACCGCCGTTCGGTCACCAGGCAGTACCTCCGGCTGCCGATGTCCTGGCACCAGCAGCACCCGACCGGTCAGCTGCTGTCCAACGCGAACGCCGACGTCGAGGCGGCGTGGGCACCTATCGCACCACTGCCGATGGCGGTCGGAACGATGGCGATGATGGTGATCGCGGTTGTCCAGATGCTCGTCGCCGATGTCGTGATGGCGGTGGTCGGCCTCCTGGTGTTTCCCCTCGTCATCGCGGCGAATATCGCGTTCCAGCGGGTCCAGTCGCCGCTGATGACCCGCGCACAGGCCCTCCGCGCCGAGGTCAGCGAGGTGGCCCACGAGTCCTTCGACGGCGCCCTGGTGGTCAAGACCCTTGGTCGCGAAGGCGAGGAGACCGAGCGCTTCTCGACACGAGCCCATGCACTGCGCGACGTCTCGGTCCGGGCCGGTCGGGTCCGCGCGGCGTTCGACCCGTTCCTCGAGGCGCTCCCTAACCTCGGGGTCCTTGCCGTGCTCAGCGTCGGGGTGTGGCGCGTGCTCAACGGCGCGACCGACGCTGGCGATGTGGTCACGGTGGCGTACCTGTTGACGATCGTCGCCTTCCCGATCCGTTCTATCGGCTGGCTGCTCGGCGAGTTCCCGCGCAGCGTCGTCGGGTTCGAGCGTGTAGGCGCCGTCCTGGCAGCCACCGGCGAGATGCGGTACGGCGGCGAGGTCATCGCCGCCTCGGGGGCGGGGGCTCGTCTCGACGTGAACCATCTGGCCTACAGCTACGAGGATGACCAGCCTCTGCTCGACGACCTCACGTTTACCGTCGAACCGGGCAGGACCGTCGCGATCGTGGGCGCCACTGCTTCGGGCAAGAGCACGCTCACCTCGCTGCTGGTCCGCCTGGTCGACCCGGCACGGGGCCAGATCCTCGTCGACGGGCACGACCTGCGCGATCTCGAGGCCGGAGCGCTCGCGTCGCACATGGCGCTGGTGCCGCAGCAGACGTTCCTGTTCGACGACACCGTTCGCGGCAACGTCACGCTCGGCGCCGACATCGGCGACGACGAGGTGTGGCAGGCGCTGCGCACGGCGCAGGCAGACGGCTTCGTCGCGGCACTGCCGAACGGACTCGACGGTCGCCTCGGTGAGCGCGGGGTAACCCTGTCCGGTGGGCAACGGCAACGGCTTTCGCTGGCCAGGGCACTGGTTCGGCACCCCCGACTGCTGATCATGGACGACGCGACCTCGGCCGTGGATCCCGAAGTGGAGGCACGGATCCTGGCCGCACTCAGAAACCCTGACTCGAACGGTGCCGGAGGGATCAATGCCGGAGGGATCGGTGCCAGCACGATCGTGGTGGTGGCGTACCGCAAGGCGACGATCGCCCTCGCTGACGAGGTGGTGTACCTGCGGAACGGGCGGGTCTCCGACCAAGGCACGCACGCGGAACTGCTCGTGCGCAGCCCCGGCTACGCCGACCTGGTGAACGCCTACGAGCAGGAGCATCCGGACCATCCGTCCGGTGCGGCCGACGACGACGCGGAGACGGTGCGCAGATGAGCAGCACCACGACGAGCAGCACC
>Ga0136633_1001499_pt1 | contig 17171 bp, 15 predicted proteins | sample AntDrymeUQ832206_2_FD_105494 | JGI IMG/M metagenome (GOLD analysis project Ga0136633, IMG submission 105494) | Polar desert sand microbial communities from Dry Valleys, Antarctica - metaG UQ83 (22.06) | ecosystem: Environmental > Terrestrial > Soil > Desert | place: Antarctica: Dry Valley...
CCTCCCACGGCTCGTCCTGCCAGGCGCCCGGCTTGGCGAGGCAGTATTCGAGCAGATCGGCAGGGCTCACCGGGCACCGGCCTCCACCATCTGGCGCAGTTCCCGCTTCAAGTCGTGGATCTCGTCGCGCAGGCGTGCGGCGAGCTCGAACTGCAGCTCGGCGGCGGCGGAGTGCATCTGGTCGGTGAGCTGCTGAACCAGATCGGCGAGGTCCTTCGAGGGCAGCCCTGCCAGGCTGCTCGCATGCCGACCGACGTCCTTGCTCGACAGCCCAGGGACCGGCGCTTTCCCGCGAGACTGCTGACGACCGGCACCGCCGAGCATCTTGTTGCTCAGCAGCTTCTCGGTGTCCTCATCCTCGCGAGCCAGCATCTCGGTGATGTCGGCGATCTTCTTGCGCAGCGGCTGAGGGTCCACACCCTTCGCCTTGTTGTAGGCGACCTGCTTCTCCCTGCGACGGTTGGTCTCGTCGATGGCCCGTTCCATCGATGCGGTCACCTTGTCGGCGTACATGAAGACCTGGCCCGACACGTTGCGAGCGGCGCGGCCGATCGTCTGGATCAGCGACTTGTCCGAGCGCAGGAAACCCTCCTTGTCAGCGTCGAGAATCGCCACCAGCGACACCTCGGGAAGGTCGAGGCCCTCACGCAGCAGGTTGATGCCGACGAGAACGTCGTACTCCCCCATTCGTAGCTCGCGGAGCAGTTCGATCCGGCGCAGCGTGTCGACCTCGCTGTGTAGGTAGCGCGTGCGGATACCGGCCTCGAGCAGGTAGTCGGTGAGGTCCTCGGACATCTTCTTGGTCAACGTCGTAACGAGAACACGTTCGCCCCGCTCGACCCTGAGGTTGATCTCATGAATCAGGTCGTCGATCTGACCCTTCGTCGGTTTCACGATCACCTCGGGATCGATCAGTCCCGTGGGCCGGATGATCTGCTCGACGACCTGAGGAACTCCGTCGGCACCCGTCACACGGCTCAGCTCATATCTGCCCGGTGTTGCGGACAGATAAATGGTCTGGCCGATGCGGTCGAGGAACTCCTCCCATTTCAACGGTCGGTTGTCCATGGCGCTCGGCAGACGGAACCCGTGGTCGACCAGATTCCGTTTGCGGGACATGTCGCCTTCGTACATGCCGCCGACCTGCGGCACCGCGACGTGGGATTCGTCGACGACGAGCAGGAAGTCCTCAGGGAAGTAGTCGATAAGACAGTTGGGCGCCGACCCTCGCTGCCGGCCGTCGATGTGCATCGAGTAGTTCTCGATGCCAGCACAGGCACCGACCTGGCGCATCATCTCTACGTCGTACGTCGTACGCATCCGCAGCCGTTGTGCCTCGAGAAGCTTGCCCTGTCGCTCGAACGTCGCTAACTGGTCCGCGAGCTCGAGCTCGATCCCCGTGATCGCGCGCTCCATCCGCTCGGGTCCGGCCACGTAGTGGGTGGCCGGGAAGATGTAGAGCTCCTGGTCCTCGGTGATCACCTCTCCCGTGACCGGATGCAGCGTCATCAACCGCTCGATCTCGTCGCCGAAGAACTCCACGCGGACCGCGAGCTCCTCGTACACCGGGAAGATCTCCAGGGTGTCTCCGCGCACGCGGAAGGTGCCGCGGGTGAAGGCCACGTCGTTGCGGGTGTACTGGATCTCGACGAGTTGTCTCAGCAATGAGTCGCGGTCGCGCTCCTGACCGACCTTCAGCCGGACCATGCGGTCGACGTACTCCTGTGGTGTTCCCAGTCCGTAGATGCAGGAGACCGTCGAGACCACAATCACGTCGCGCCGGGTCAGCAGCGAGTTCGTGGTGGAGTGCCGGAGCCGCTCGACCTCCTCGTTGATGGAGGAGTCCTTCTCGATGTAGGTGTCGGTCTGTGGGAGGTACGCCTCGGGCTGGAAGTAGTCGTAGTACGAGACGAAGTACTCGATCGCGTTGTCCGGGAACAGATCACGCAACTCGTTGGCGAACTGTGCCGCGAGTGTCTTGTTGGGCTGGAGCACGAGCGTGGGCCGCTGCAGTCGCTCGACCGCCCAGGCGACGGTCGCGGTCTTCCCGGTGCCGGTCGCGCCGAGCAGGACCACGTCCTTCTCGCCGCCCAAGAGCCGCTTCTCGATATCGTCGATCGCGGTCGGCTGGTCACCCGACGGCTGGTAGTCCGACACGACTTTGAACGGCGCAACGCTTCGCTTGAGATCGGTGACGGGCCTCATATGTTCAAGCCTACGGGCAGGCAGTGACTAGATTGGCCCCGTGAGCAATCGACGTACCCGGCTCAGCGTATTCGCCGACGCCCCTGCTCTGCGCGCCCTCTTTAAGCGGGCGCTCCTCACCTTCTTCGGGTTTCAGTTGGTGCTTGCGATCTCGCTCACCCTGATCGACTCCTACCGGCGGCGGGGGAAGAAGCCCAAGCCGTTTCCCACGACACCGCCTCACGAGGTCACGATCGGCAAGGGCACGGTGAAGACCTACACCTACGGCCAGGACCTCTACGACGACATGCTCGAGGCCATCGGCGTGGCCAGATCGCAGATTCTCTTCGAGTCCTACATCTGGAAGGGAGACGAGGTCGGCGAGAAGTTCAAGCAGGCACTCGACGATGCGGCCGGCCGCGGGGTCGAGGTCTACGCGATCTACGACGGGTTCGCCAACTTTGTCGTGTCTCCCCTGTTCAAGCGCTTCGCGCCCCGACTGCGGGTGCTGGAGTACCCGATCTACAACGCCGGGTGGCGGTTCTTCGACCTCCGCAGGTATGGCCGCGACCATCGAAAAATCCTCGTCGTGGACGGCGAAGTCGGCTTCGTCGGCGGCTACAACGTCGGGTCGGCATACGCCACTGAATGGCGCGACACGCATGTGCGGATCACCGGCTCCGGTGTGTGGGACCTGAAACGCGCGTTCGCCGACTTCTGGAACCTGAACCGGCGTCCCCGGCATGGCCGGCCACTGCTGTTGGAGGCAGCGTCCGACTGGGAGCCGCGGATCCGTGTTCACCGCAACGTGCCGCGGCTATGGATGTTCCCGATCCGGGCGATGTACATCGAGGCGATCAACCGGGCGTACAGCCACATCTACATGACCCATGCCTACTTCATTCCCGACTCGGACTTCGTCGACTCCATCGTCGCGGCGGCTCGGCGGGGCGTCGACGTACGCCTGCTGCTTCCGGCCACGTCGAACCACGTCGTTGCAGACTGGCTGTCGCGTGGCTTCTACTCACAACTGCTCTCGAGTGGCGTGCGGATCTTCCTGTTCCAGGGGGCGATGGTGCACGCCAAGACGTCGACGATCGACGGCCACTGGTCGACCGTCGGTACGGCGAACATCGACCGTCTCAGCATGTCGGGCAACTACGAGGTCAACGTCGAGTTCATCGATCCCGAGATGGCCGCGCAGATGGAGAAGATCTTCGAGACCGACCTGAGCAACGCACAGGAACTGAAGGCACAGGAGTGGGAGTCGCGGGGCATCCACAAGCGATTTACCGAGACCGTTCTCGCCCCGCTCCGCCCCCTGCTTTAGAGAATTCTCAACTGATGCTGACGATCTCGAGGACTCCTTCGAGTCCCACCAGATCCGAGGGATTTCTCGTATAGAGGCGAGCGCCGTGTGCCGAAGCCGTAGCAGCGATCAGCAAGTCCATCACGCGAGCCCTGGGTTGTCGGCCAGCCACGACGACCGCTGCGGCAAGTCGGCCGTACTCTCGCGCGACAGTCGCATCGACCGGCAGGGCCTGGAACGTCTGCTCGATCACCGCTAGCCGCCGCAACCGGGTGGCGCGTGTCGCGTCAGACCTGGCGACCAGCACCCCAAAGTGCAACTCCGCGAGCGACGCACTGCTGATGGCTATCTCCCCCTCGATCTCACCAGGACTCGGACCGAGCAGAACACTCGTGTCCAGGACGCACCTCATCTGGCGAACGGGTCGTTGGTCCCATGGTCAACCAGATCACGGTCTGCGACCCAGTCACCATCAGCGGGACCGTCGAACACGGCAACGATGTCGCCCCAGGTCAACCACTGAGCGCGCTGTAGCGGGCCGAGCTCAGCAACCTCTCGGCCACTGACCGTCACGGTCACGGTCTCCCCACGCTCGGCGCGCCGCACAAGTTCACTGGCGTGCTGGCGAAGCTCTCGCAGTCCTGTTCGTGCCATGACCCTAATAATAGCACTTGTGCTACATGGAGGGCAGGTGCGTGCGAAGCGGCATCCGCGGCCCACGCCGCGGACGGTGCAGCCCGGCCAGCTCGACCAGGCGTTGCACCCGGTAACGGTGTGGTCGGTAGGGCTCGAGCAACTCGGTGAGGCCGTCGTCGTCGACCTCCTCGCCGGTCAACGCCCAGCCCACGTTCTTGGCGATGTGATAGTCGCCGAAGCTGACCGCGTCAGGATCACCATGTGCCCGGACCCGGATCTCGGCAGAGGTCCAGACCCCGATTCCCGGGACGGATCGCAACCGCAGGTCCAGCTCCTCGCCGACTAGGCCGGCAGTCCGCTCCAGCCCCGCTGCTACCTGCACCGCCCTCACGACGGTCCGGGATCGCGCCGGGTCGATGTTCAGCTTGAGCCACTCCCAGGACGGGATCTTTCGCAGTTGCTCCGGCGAGGGCTGCACCCACAACTTCCCCTCGATGCCCTGGCCAGGTGCGCGTTCACCGAACCGGTAGACCAGTTGCCGGAAACCAGTGAACGCCTCCTTCCCTGTCACCTTCTGTTCGATGACCGCGGGGACCAACGCCTCCATCACGAGCCCGGTCGTGCCGATGCGCCAGTGCGGGTGCCGTCGGTGCGCTTCGGCAATGGCTTGGTGTCGCGGCTCGAACCCGGTCAGGTCGTCGTCGGCGCCGAGCATGGCGGGCAGGTGTTCGAGCGCCCACTCGGCGCCCGGTCCCCACGCTGCGGCGTACACCTCACCGGCCTGCGGCCTGCTCGACACCTTCAATGTTGCAATCCCGGCGGGCGTGCGAATCCCCCGCCAGATGGTGCCGTCGGGGTCGATTCGGTACGTCGGGTCGCCGGGTCCCCGTCGTGCCGGGGAGAGAATCACCCCGACCGGGCAAGGCCAGTCGGGCCGCCAGAGACGTTCGTGCGCGAGGGACTCGGAATTCATCGTGACAAAAGGCTACCGCCGGACTCACGTGATTCCCGTCGGTCCGTGTGCAGCCGCGGGCGCACACTCAGGAATGAGGCAGGTGTGCAACTTTGTGTTGCGTGAGGCCTAGCATGGGGGACATGAACAGCCAGCCAGCCATGATCGACGAGCGGGCCGACAAGCCGGGCGGTCGACGATCCGCAGCAGCCTTACGCCGCCGCCTGCGCGAGAAGGAGATCCTCGACGCCACCCGTGCCCTCTTCGACGCGCGCGGAGTTCGCGACGCCCAGATCGAGGACATCGCGCGCGCGGTGGGTATCAACCGGGCGATCATCTACCGGCATTTCTCTGGCAAGGAGGAGCTCTTCGCGCTCACCCTGGTGGGTTACCTCGATGAGCTCCACGACAGGCTGGCCTCCACCGACGACGCCAGCCGAACCCCCGAGGACCGGCTGCGTCGAACAACCGAGGAGTTCATCGACTTCGGGATTGAGTACCCCGCGTTCGTCGACTGCGCCCAGGCCCTGATGCGCCGTCCCGGTCCCGAGCTCCTCGAGGAGGTCAGCGAAGGCGCGGTCTACAGGCTCGGACGTGCCATCGCCAGCTGCCTGGCACGGGTCGTCGATGTGCTTCAGACCGGTGTCGACGAAGGCAACTTCCACACGGGCGACGTACACCTGCTGGCCAACACCCTCTACGCGACCGGGCTCGGCGGCATGCAGCTCGCCCGGGTGGGCATGCTCGTCAAGGAGGCAGCACCTGGCGTCCCCGTGGTCGCAAAGCTCTCCCCTGAGCAGGTCAAGAAGCACCTGGTGGCCTCGACCCTGGCCATGGCGATCGGCGCTTCCAGCCGCTGAAGCGTGATCAGCGCTCGAGAATGGCGGTGACGCCTTGGCCACCGGCGGCACAGATCGAGATCACACCACGGCCGGAGCCTTTCTCGTCCAGGAGCTTGGCCAGCGTGGCGATGATCCGCCCACCGGTCGCAGCGAACGGGTGACCCGCTGCCAGCGACGAGCCGGCGACGTTCAGCTTCGAGCGGTCGATGGAGCCCAACGGCGCGTCAAGGCCGAGCCGCTCCTTGCAGAAGATCGGGTCCTCCCACGCCTTGAGAGTGGCGAGCACCTGAGAGGCGAACGCCTCGTGGATCTCGTAGAAGTCGAAGTCCTGCAGTGCGAGCCCCGAACGCTCGAGCATCCGCGGCATCGCGTACGCCGGGGCCATCAGCAGGCCCTCGCCGCCGTGCACATAGTCCACGGCAGCGGTCTCTGCCGCCGTGAAGTAGGCCAGCACCTTCCAGCCCTTCTCCTTTGCGTACTCCTCCGACGCGAGCAACACCGTCGACGCACCGTCGGTGAGCGGCGTGGAGTTCGCGGCGGTCATCGTCGCAGCCTCGCCCTTGCCGAAGGCGGGCTTCAGCGTCGCGAGCTTTTCAACAGACGAGTTCGCACGAAGGTTCTGGTCGCGCTCCAGACCACCGAAGGGAGTAACCAGGTCGTCAAGGAAGCCACGGTCGTACGCTGCCGCAAGGTTGTGGTGGGAGGCGACCGCGAGCTCGTCCTGCTCGGCGCGGCCGACGTTCCACTCCAGCGCTGTCAGTGCCGCCGAGTCACCCATCGACAGGCCTGTGCGCGGCTCGCTGTTCTGCGGGATGGCCGGGGCGAGGTGCGTTGGACGCACCTTGGCGAGCGCCGCGAGCCGCCCCTTCAGGGACTTCGCACGGTTGGCTTCGAGCAGTATCTTGCGCAGCTTCTCGTTCACCGCGACCGGCGCGTCGGATGTGGTGTCGGTTCCGCCGGCGATGCCGACCTCGATCTGGCCGAGGGCGATCTTGTTGGCCACCGCTATCGCGGCCTGGATCCCGGTGTCGCACGCCTGCTGCAGGTCGTACGCCGGAGTCTCCGGCGACAGCTTCGAGCCGAGGACCGACTCGCGGGTCAGGTTGAAGTCACGCGAGTGCTTGAGTACGGCGCCCGCCACCACCTCGCCCAGACGTTCGCCCTCGAGTCCGTATCGGGTCACCAGGCCGTCGATGGCAGCAGTGAGCATGTCCTGGTTGGACACGGTGGCGTAGGCGGTGTTCGACCGCGCGAAAGGAATGCGGTTTCCGCCGATGACGGCAACCCGACGAGTCTTGCCCTGCATGTGTTGGCTCCTGATCGTGACCGGTGGGAGGCTCTCTTAGAATCATCCTTGCGCCAGATGCGGAAAAAGGAAACGTAGTGAGGGCCACGTCACCAAATGTGGACTCCCAGTTACACCTCCGGTTACATTTCACCGGACCGTTGGATCGACCCAAAGGAATCAGCCCAGGAGGAAAGACCAGATGAGCGACAAGTACCAGTCCCTGATCCACACACCCGTGGGACAACTGCTCGCCAAGAACCTGGGCCTGCCCAACCCGGTGACCCTCGACCGCTACCGCGAGGGCGACCCGCTGGTGGACGGCACGGTTCTCATCGGCGGCAACGGCCGACTCGGCAGCGCCGTCGTCGGCTCCCTCGACGAACTTGGTATCGCCGGGGTGAAGGCAGCCGCGGAGGGCGAGAAGTACAAGGGCCTCATCTTCGACGCCACCGGCATCGAGTCCTCTGTCGACCTGGTCGAGCTGCAGAAGTTCTTCGGTCCGCTGATGCGCAGCCTCGAGTCCTGTGCCCGCGTGGTCGTCCTCGGCACTCCCCCGGAGGCCACGAACTCCGCCGCCGAACGAGTCGCCCAACGCGCCCTCGAAGGTTTCACCCGCTCCCTGGGCAAGGAGATCGGCCGCGGTTCCACCGTCCAGCTGGTGTACGTCGCCCCCGCTGCGGACGCCGCGCTCTCCTCAACCCTCGCCTTCCTGCTCTCCCCCAAGTCCGCCTATGTCTCGGGCCAGGTGATTCGTGTCGGCACGACCGGGTCAACAACTGCGGGCGTCGTACCGGATTGGGAGAAGCCGCTGGCCGGGAAGATCGCGATCGTCACCGGAGCCAGCCGAGGCATCGGCGAACAGATCGCACGGGTGCTCCATCGTGACGGCGCCACCATCCTCGGGATCGACATACCTCAGGCCGCCAGTGAACTGCAGTCGCTCATGAACGAGCTCGAAGGCGACCACCTTGCCCTGGACATCACCGGGAAAGACGCACCCCAGCGGATCGCCAAGCACGTCAAGGACAAGCACGGCGGCGTCGACATCGTGGTGCACAACGCCGGCATCACCCGCGACAAGAAGCTGGCGAACATGAAGGAGGACGTCTGGGCCTCCACCATCGCGGTGAACCTGACCGCGCCCGAGCTGATCACCGCCGAGCTGCTCAAGCAGGACCTGGTCAACGACAACGGACGGATCGTCGGCGTCGCCTCGATCGCCGGGATCGCTGGAAACATGGGGCAGACCAACTACGCCACCTCGAAGGCCGGTGTCATCGGTCTCGTCGACTCCCTCGCCGACAAGGTGAAGGACGGCATCACGGTCAACGCCGTGGCACCCGGGTTCATCGAGACCAAGATGACTGCTGCCGTGCCGCTGATGATCCGCGAGGCTGGACGCCGGATGAACGCCATGTCACAGGGCGGTCTGCCGATCGACGTTGCCGAGACCATCGCGTGGTACGCCAACCCTGCCTCGACCGCGGTCAACGGCAACGTGGTCCGTGTCTGCGGCCAGATGATGCTGGGAGCCTGAGCATGGCCCGGTCGATGGACGAGCCAACTACCCGCGTGATCGAGGGTGAGCCTTCGTCGCTGCCGATGTACCTCAAAGCAGCGTTGCCGCTGATCCCGGGCGTCTCGAGCCTTCCCGGCATCAAGAAGTCCGGCTCCACGCTGCCGCAGCTGATCTTGACCCGGCACGATGTGCCGATCGACCGCAAGCACGTCGCGGCGTACGCCGAAGTATGCGGCTTCGGGGTCAAGGACACGGTGCCGCTCACCTACCCCCACATGCTCGCGTTCCCGTTGCACATGGCGCTGATGACCGCTGGCGACTTCCCGTTCCCGGCCATCGGCATGGTGCACATCGAGAACTCGATCACGCAGCACCGCCCGGTCTCGGCGAGCGAGAAGCTTCAGGTGACCGCACGCGCGCAACACCTGCGTGCACACGCGAAAGGTCGCGCCTTCGACATCGCGACGCAGGTGCATTCGTCGGGCGAGCTGGTGTGGGAGGAGACCTCGACGTTCCTTCGCCGCGGTCGCTCGTCCGAGGACGCGGCGGAAGCAGACAAGTCGTTCGAGGACGTCGCTCCGTCAGGCATCGAGTGGAAGCTCGCAGGCGACCTCGGTCGTCGCTACGCCACGGTGTCGGGCGACCACAACCCGATTCATCTGTATGGCCTCACAGCCAAGGCGTTCGGCTTCCCCCGCCAGATCGCGCACGGCATGTGGAGCAAGGCACGTTGCCTGGCCGCACTGGAAGGTCGACTGCTCGACACGGTGACCGTCGACGTCGCATTCAAGAAGCCAGTCCTGCTCCCCGGGAAGGTGGCGTTCGGCTCGAAGGTGATCTCCACGGGTGGCGGAATCGGCAACCAGGACTACGCATTCTCATTGACCGACCCCAGGACGGGTGCACCACACCTGCTGGGAAGAACGACCGGTCTCTGACGGTCCTGCCCGAACTTCAGCGGCGGTGTCCGAACCGCTGGGTCAGCACGGTGCCCGTCGTCCGGCCGGACCTTGGAATGACGCGCAACGAGTACATCGCTGTGTCCGGGGCCCAGACTCCGACATCGGTGCGGCCGTCACCGTCCCAGTCGCCGGTCACCGGAAGATCCGAGTCCGCTCCGAAGGCGACCGTGCTGAGAACCGCAGTTCCGTCGGAGCTGACCGTGCGCAGCGTGAACGTGCCCGTGGCCGGGTCGAAGACACCGACGTCGGTGACGTTGTTCCCGTTCCAGTCGCCGGTCACCGGTATCGAGCCGACGCTGCCAAGACCGACGACGTCGAACTCTCCGGACTCGTTGAGCAGCCTGAACTTCGCCCTTGCCGGACGCCAGACTCCGACATCGGTGAGCCCGTCGCCGTTCCAGTCACCCGTGACCGGGACGTCGGTGCGCGCCCCTAGTCGATGAGCCGTCGAGGTCCCGTCGGCGGCCCGCAGAAGGAACGTACGTCGTCCAGGACGTCGTACCCCCACGTCGGTCTGACCGTCACCGTCCCAGTCACCTACTACCGGGGTGTCGCTGCTGCGTCCGAAGCTGATCGCCTGCGGCGTCGCATCAGCAACGAAGAGACGGAAGACGCCGCCAACCGCGCCACGACGGAAGACAGCCACCTCGTCGGTGCCGTCGTTGTTCCAGTCACCAGCCAGCGGTACGTCGGGGCAGTTCAGCGAGGCCATCGTCGTGCCGAACGTATAGCCGGTGTCGTGGAAGTAGGGCTGCTGCACCGCGTCGTCGAGGCGCTCCTCGAAATGCAGGTGCGGGCCGGTCACTCCTCCGGACTCACCGACGAGTCCGAGGATCGTTGCCTGGTCGACCTGCTGACCCGCCGTGACCCAGAAACTCGTGAGGTGCGCGTACAGGGTCGACTGGCCGTCGCCATGGTCGACGATGACGTGTTTCCCGTAGCCCGTGTCGCCCGCGTCGGCCACCCGCGACACCACACCAGGGCCAGCGGAGACCATGATGTCGCCGAGGTCGTCCGTCCGGTTGAAGTCGATCGCGTTCATGCTGGGACGGTGACTGGACCTCGTCGTTCCCGTCCACTCCTCACCGCACGGGAACGGCATCTCGTAGTCCGGTCCGGCTGGTTCCGCGGCGAGCGACGCAGAGGCGGGCGCAGCGCTCAACACGCTCGCCGCGACTGCCAGCGGGCAGACCGCCATCACCCAACGACCCAGACGCATTCGGTATTTCCTCTCGGCCGAGCGGCACGAGCTCGTTCACACAGGTCACACCGACCCCAATGTGCTTATCGAGACTCAGAAACACTCAACCGTACCGAGCCTCGGCGTGTCTGTCGTCGGAATCGAGGAAACGGTGCTATAGGTGAGCCCCGGGGCGATCGGTCAGTCCTTCTTCTCCCGGACCCGGATCAGGCCCTCCTGGGCGACCGTGGCGACCAACGTGCCGTCCTCGGTGAAGACACGACCGATCGCAAGACCTCTGCCCCCGCCGGCCGAGGGTGACACCTGGTCGTAGAGCAGCCACTGGTCGGCACGCAACGGGCGATGGAACCAGATGGTGTGGTCGAGGGAGGCCGACTGCAACGTCGGGTGCGCGACGTGCAAACCGTGTGGCACCAGGGTCGACCCGAGAAGCGTCATGTCGCTGGCGTAGGCGAACGCCGCCTGGTGCAGTAGCGGGTCGTCGGTGAGCTTGCCGCTGACCCGGATCCAGAGCCGTGACTGCGAGGGTCGTTCGTCGTTGGCGATGATGCCACCCTCGCGGGAGTCGCCGACGTACCGGAGCTCCAGGGCGGCCCACTCCCGCGTCCACTCATCGGCCTTGGCCGGCGACCGTTTGCGGAACACCTCGGCCAGGTCGAGCGACTCCTCCGGCGACGTCACTTCGGGCATCACGTCCTGATGTTCGAGACCGTCCTCGGGCACCTGGAAACTGGCCGTCAGGTAGTAGATGGCACGCCCGTGCTGACGAGCGACGGCCCGTCGGGTCGAGAAGGAGCGGCCATCGCGGATTCGCTCGACGTCGTACACGATCGGTACGGCAGTGTCACCTGGCCGCAAGAAGTAGCTGTGCATCGAATGCACGACGAGGCGTTCCTCGACGGTGCGTGCGACGGCTACCAGCGCCTGGGCTGCGACCTGACCTCCGAACACACGCTGCAGCTTGGTGTCCGGCTGGGTGCCTCGGAAGAGGTTGATGTCGATGGTCTCCAGGTCAAGGAGATCCATCAGCTCGTCTGCAGAACTTGGCACGGGTGTCTTTCTACTCGTCAGGGCGGTCGGGCTGGTTCAGACCGGCCAGGAACCGTTCGAACTCGGCGCCGAGCTCCTCGCCGGTGGGCAGGTTCTGCTCGTCGGCCAACGGGAGCAAGGAGCCGTCGCCGGGGTCGACCCGGTTGAATGCGTCGTACTGCTGCTCGAGCCCGAGCACGACGTCGCGGACCTCGACGGAGTCCTCGATCTGGGTGCTGATCTCGTCCTTCTTGGCCTCTCCCGCCAGCCGGATCTCGTCGAGCGGCCACTGCAGGCCCGTGACATTCGCGACGGACTCGAGCAGAGCCGCGCCGGCCAGCGGGTAGTCGAACTGGGCGACGTAATGCGGGATGTGCGCAACGAACCCGAGCGCGTCGTGCCCCCATTCACCGAGCCGCAGCTCGAGCAGCGACTGGGCGCTGGCCGGGATCCGGATCTGGCCCTTCCACACGTTCTCCTGGACGATCAGCCGGGGCGAGGTGGCGTGGTTGGTCAGCATCACCGGGCGGGTGTGCGGGACCGCCATCGGGACGGCACCCATCCCCACAGTGAGCCGGACGTCGAAGCGCTCGACCACGCTGCGCACGGCGAGCGCGAACGCCTCCCAGTGCGTGTCGGGCTCAGGACCGTGCATGAAGAGGTACGGCGCGCCGGTCTCGTCATGGTTGAGCCGGACGACCAAGCGTGGTGCCTCGTAGTTCTCGTAGGTGTTCTCCGCGAAGGTCATCGGTGGACGTCGCGCGCGGTAGTCGTAGAACTCGTCGATGTCGAAGCTGGCCACCACCCGGCCCAGGGAATGCGAGAGCAGGTGCTGCCCCGCGAGGCTGGCCGCGTTCCCGGCGTCGAGAAAACCGTCGAGCGTGTGGATCAGGACGGGCCCCTCAATGCGACCTTCGAGCTCGGGAACATCGTCGACGATGTGCACGAGGCCAGATGCCTCAGCCATGTCATACCCCTTCTTCGATCAGTTCAGCGTCGAGGAATCTTCTGATCAAGCGTATGGGTTGCAACGTCAGTAACGTGCTTCACTATGCCCGGAGGCAGCGAGGAGCCCGTCACAGTGTCACAGCCTGCCGTGGTCGAGCCTGCATTGGTCGAGGCAGCATTGGTCGACGGAGTGCGCCGCGGACTCGCGCTGGCCGCGGACCCGGTGCGGGCTCCGCAGATGCAGGCGTATATGAAGTCCTCGATGCCGTTCCTTGGCGTGAGCTCGGTGCCGATGCGGACGACCTGCCGCGAGGTGTTCAACGAGCACCGGCTGCCCGATCACGACAGCTGGACGTCCGCCGTACTTCGTCTCTGGGACGACGCTCGGTTCCGGGAGGAGCGGTACGCCGCAGTCGAGCTCACGGGGACATGTGGGTGCGTCGTACCGCCATCCTCTGTCAGCTCGCCAGCAAGAAGCTGACCGACGTCGACCTGCTGACGTTCGCGATCGAGCAGAACCTCGAGGGCAGCACGTTCGGCCGCGAGTTCTTCATCCGCAAGGCGATCGGCTGGCTGGCCTTTCGCGTCGCGAGGCTCTGAAGAACGTTGGCTGATCAAGAGCGCACTGAATCACTGGTCTGGACGTGACCACACCCACAGCCGCGGTTCATTCCGGACGTTGTTACTTGCCGGTAGCATCACGGGCAGTAGCTGTCCGGCTACTCCCTACGACGTGTGAAGGAGCCTTCGTGCCCCGACAGTTGCGAGAGGTCGTGTTCGTCGATGGCGTGCGGACGCCGTTCGGCAAGGCCAAGGGTCAGTACGCCGAGACGCGCGCCGACGACCTAGTCATCAAGTGCATCCGCGAGCTGATCCGACGCAACCCATCGCTGCCGCCTGACCGCGTCGACGAAGTTGCCATCGCCGCCACCACGCAGATCGGCGACCAGGGCCTGACCATCGGCCGCACCGCAGCACTCCTTGCGGGACTCCCGCAGAGCACACCCGGCTACGCGATCGACAGGATGTGTGCAGGTGCGATGACCGCGGTCACCACCACAGCCGCCGGAATCGCCTTCGGTTCCTACGACGTCGTCATCGCCGGCGGTGTCGAGCACATGGGGCGTCACCCGATGGGTGAAGGCGTCGACCCGAACCCGCGGATCATGTCCGAGAGGGTCGTCGACCCCGATGCTCTGGTGATGGGCAAGACCGCCGAGAACATGCACGACCGGTACCCCACGATCACCAAGGATCGTGTCGACGAGTACGCCGTGCGGTCGCAGGACAAGACCGCGAAAGCCTATGCGGACAACAAGATCCAGCCCGATCTGGTGCCGGTTGCCACCCGCATCGCCGAGAACGGTTGGGGTCTGGCCACCACCGACGAGCCACCGCGCCCAGGGACCACGCTCGAAACCCTCGCCTCTCTCAAGACGCCGTTCCGCTCGCACGGCAGGGTCACCGCCGGCAACGCTGCCGGGATCAACGACGGCGCCACCGCCTGTCTGCTCGCCGCCGAGGACACCGCCACGGAGCTCGGCCTGCCGATCCGGATGCGACTGGTTGCCTTCTCGTTCGTCGGGGTCGAGCCCGAGGTGATGGGCGCCGGACCGATCCCGGCCACCGAGAAAGCACTGAAACAAGCCGGTCTCACCATCGACGACATCGACGCTTTCGAGGTGAACGAGGCGTTCGCCGTACAGGTACTCGCGTTCCTCGAGCACTACGGCATCGCCGACGACGACCCGCGGGTCAACCCCTACGGCGGCGCGATCGCCGTTGGCCACCCTCTGGCCGCTTCGGGCGTACGCCTGATGACGCAGCTGGCCCGCCAGTTCGAAGACCGTCCCGAAGTCAGATACGGCCTGACCACCATGTGCGTCGGGATCGGGATGGGCGGCACCGTGATCTGGGAGAACCCTCACTGGACCGGTGCGCGGACCGCAAAGGAAGGCGACGCAGCATGAGCACCACCGCTGAGTTCCAGGCACTGCTCGACCGCGGTGTCGCGATGAGCGCCGACGAGGTCGTCACCGACGCGAAGTCGCGCGACGTGACCCTGCCCGGCGGCGCCGGCACGATGGCCCTGATCACGCTGGACAACGGACTCGACCACAACCGTCCCAACACCTTCGGACCCAAGAGCCTGTCTGCGCTGAACACCGCGCTCGACGAGGCACTCGCCCGGGAGGACGTGTCGGCGATCGGTGTCACCGGAAAGCCGTTCATCCTCGCGGCTGGCGCTGACCTGTCCGGCGTACCCGGCATCTCCGACCGCGACGACGCCAAGCTGATCGGCCAGCTCGGCCACGGCGTTTTCCGCAAGCTCGTCGACGGGGGCAAGCCGTCGTTCGCCTTCATCAACGGCCTCGCGCTCGGTGGTGGCCTCGAGGTGGCTCTGCACTGCACCTACCGGACCATCCAAGACACCGCACCGGCTGTGGCACTGCCCGAGGTGTTTCTCGGACTGGTCCCCGGTTGGGGCGGCACGTACCTGGTGCCCAACCTGATCGGCGCCGAGAAGGCCGTCAAGCTGGTCATCGAGAACGCCCTGAACAGCAACAAGATGCTGAACGGCACGAGCGCGTTCAAGCTGGGCCTCGCCGACGCGACGTTCGAGGGTGCCGACTTCCTCGAGCAGTCACTGCTGTGGGCGGCCCGCGTGCTGACCGATGCGGTCCCGGTCGAGCGGCCCGAGGTCGACCGTGGCGAGGCATGGGACTCCGCCGTCGCCAAGGGCAGGTCGATTGCCGACGCCAAGACAGGTGGCGCTGCGCCGGCCGCCTACCGCGCACTCGACCTGATCGCCAACGCGAAGACGGCGTCGCGTGACGAAGGGTTCGCAGCCGAGGACGACGCGCTTGCGGACCTGATCCTCACCCCAGAGCTCAAGGCCAGCCTGTACTCGTTCGACCTGATCCAGAAGCGGGCCAAGCGTCCTGCCGGTGCTCCCGACAAGTCACTGGCCCACCCGGTGACCAAGGTCGGCATCGTCGGCGCCGGACTGATGGCGGGCCAGCTCGCGCTTCTGTTCGCCCGCAGGCTCGAGGTGCCCGTCGTACTCACCGACCTCGACCGTGCCCGTGTGGACAAGGGCGTCGGCTATGTCCATGAGGAGATCGACAAGTTGCTGCTGAAGGGGCGCGCGTCGCAGGACAAGGCGAACCGGCTCAAGGCCCTGGTCACCGGAGTGGTCGACAAGACTGCGCCTGGTGGATTCGCGGACGCCGACTTCGTGATCGAGGCGGTGTTCGAAGAGATGAAGATCAAGAAGCAGGTGTTCGCGGATCTCGAAAAGGTCGTTGCACCAGAATGCGTTTTCGCGACGAACACGTCCTCGCTGTCGATCACCGAGATGGCCGCCGACCTGGCGCACCCGTCGCGGGTCGTGGGCTTCCACTTCTTCAACCCGGTCGCCGTGATGCCGTTACTCGAGATCGTGCGTGGCGAGCAGACCGATGATGCGACTCTGGCCACGGCGTTCTCCGTCGGCAGGCAGCTGAAGAAGACCACGATCCTGGTCAAGGACAGCCCATCGTTCATCGTCAACCGGCTGTTGGGCCGTTTCATGGGTGAAGTCAGCAAGGTCGTCGACGAAGGTACGCCGATCGAGGTCGCCGACGGCGCGTTCGCCGGGGTCGCTCCGATGCCGCCGTTCATGTTGCTCTCCCTGGTGGGTCCGGCCATCGCGCTGCACAACAACGTGACGCTGCATGAGGCCTTCCCTGATCGCTTCTACGTCTCCCCCAACCTCGCGAAGCTCGTGGCTGCGGGGAAGCCGGGGATGTACGGCGCGGATGGTGCGCTCGACCCGGACGTGACGGCCCTGTTCGAGACGGCGGCGAACCCTGTCGAGCTGACCGGCGAACAGGTGCGCGAACGTGTGCTCTCCGTCCTGGCTGAGGAAGCTGCGCTGATGCTGGACGACGATGTCGTTGCCGGGCCGGAGGACCTTGACCTCGCGATGATCACCGGAGCCGGCTTCTCGTTCTGGAACGGCGGCATCACCCAACTACTCGACCGCACCGGAATCTCCGAGAAGGTCAACGGCAAGAAGTTCCACTGATCCGACGGCCGATCCACCAGTTGGCCCCGCGGCCGGCCCCAGGACGTTCTAGGCGCTGTTGGGTTATTGGCGTCTGCTGAATCGGACGCCGCCGCTGGGCAGGGTTTTCATGTTCCAGGATCCGGGGTGGTCGGCCATGTGGTGGTGCGGTGGGCACAAGGGGAGACCGTTGTTGAGGTCGGTTGTGCCGCCGTCGGCCCATTGGTGGGGGTGATGTGTCTCGGTCCACGCG
>Ga0136633_1001500_pt1 | contig 17167 bp, 13 predicted proteins | sample AntDrymeUQ832206_2_FD_105494 | JGI IMG/M metagenome (GOLD analysis project Ga0136633, IMG submission 105494) | Polar desert sand microbial communities from Dry Valleys, Antarctica - metaG UQ83 (22.06) | ecosystem: Environmental > Terrestrial > Soil > Desert | place: Antarctica: Dry Valley...
TGGTGCGCGAGTTCGATCGGGATCGGCGGTGGTACACGACCTGGCTCCTGCACGTCGATGATGCGAGCCGCAACCGGGTGCTGCACGAACGGGCTGTGGACGATGCCTACGGCGACCTCGGCGACCCGGTATCGCACCGGCTGCCGGACGGCCGGGCGCTGCTGATCCAAGAGGGCAACCGCGTGTTCGTGACGGGGGAGGGCGCCACGCCGGAGGGCCACCGGCCCTTCATCGGCTGGCTCGACCTCGACACCGCCGCGCTCGAAAAGGTCCTCGAGAGCGCGACCGGCAGCATCGACAACTTCGCCGGTCTGATCGGCCCAGCCGGCACCCAGGTCCTGATCCGGCACGAATCGCCGGCCGAGACCCCGCAGTTCGTCGTCGTCGACCTAGCGGGCGGTGGGCGGCGGCCGCTCACCGATTTCCCGCACCCGCATGCGGAACTGGCTGCGGCCGAGAAGCAGCTGGTCACCTACGACCGCGGCGACGGCGTGCAGCTGTCCGGCATGCTGCACCTGCCGCCCGGCTACGACGTCGAGCGCGACGGGCCGCTGCCGCTGCTGATCTGGGCCTACCCCGACGACTTCGGGACGGCCGGCACCGCGGGCCAGGTGCGCAGTGCGCCGGGTGCCTTCACCCGGCTGTCGGCGTCGCATCCGGTGTGGTTCACCTTGATCGGCTTTGCCGTGCTGCTCGACGCGACCATGCCGGTGATCGGCGACCCCGAGACGATGAACGACACGTTCGTCGAGCAGATCACGATGGCCGCCGAGGCGCACATCAACAACCTGGTGAAGCAGGGCGTCGTCGACCCGTCGAAGGTGCTCGCAGCGGGCCACAGCTACGGCGGTTTCATGACCGCCAACCTGCTCGCCCACACCGACCTGTTCGCCGCCGGCATCGCGCGCAGCGGCGCCTACAACCGGTCGCTCACCCCCTTCGGCTTCCAGGCCGAGCGCCGGCACTTCTGGGAGGCGCGGGACATCTACGACAAGCTCTCGCCGTTCCGCTACGCCGACGCCATCACCAGCCCGCTGCTGCTGATCCACGGCGCGGCCGACAACAATCCCGGCACCTACACGATCCAGTCCGAGCGGCTGTTCGCTGCCATCCAGGCAACAGGGGGTACGGCGAGACTGGTGCTCCTTCCCCACGAGAGCCACGGGTACCAAGCCAGGGAGTCGGTCCTGCACGTGCTGGCCGAGCAGTTCGCGTGGGCCCAGAAGCACACCGGTCAGGTTTGACCGGTCACGAACAAGATCAGGCTGTGCTCGCGGTCCATCACTCGGCGGGCGATCTCCTTGGCGTCGATGCCGGGTTCGGCTGAGGCGAGCAGCTGCTCCACCGGCCAGGTGAACGTCTTGGGCACTGGGTCGCGGTGGAAGGCGGCGCCAGCCCTTCGTTCGTGCACCATCGCCAAGCGGCCTTCGGCGAACGGCCCGTCGTAAAACCTCGCGATGCCAGCCTCCAGCTCTGCATGCATCGGGATGCCCGGGGTGTGGCGGGCCGCGAGCGCCAGGCCGAGGTGCTCGTCGCCGACCCAGATGTGGCCGAAGTAGTCCGACTCCTGTCGAGCCTCGCGGAGCAGCTCGCCGAGCAGGTCGGGAAGGTCCTCGTACAACCGATGCTCCGGCAGTGGTTCGTCGTCGTGCTTGGACGGCAGGATCTTCACCACCTCGTGGTCGAAGCCGGGGCCCGACATCACCTCATCACCCTCAGCATCTAGGACCGGCTCGCCGTCGACAACGGCGATCCGGGAGACGCGGCCGGCTCTGCTCTCGAGCTGCCAGTGGTCCCAGGGCCTGGTCGGCCAGCCGCCCTCGGGCTCGACCGCGCGGGTCGAGTGGTCGGTCCAGTGATAGGTGGTCATGGGCGTCTCCTGGGTGGGGGCGGGCCGGGGCGGGATCAGGTGCGGGGAGGTGCGGAGGGTCGTGAGGGCCCGGTGCAGGTGGCGCTTCACCGAGCCGGCGGAGATGCCGAGCAAGTCGGCGGTGGTGCGCTCGTCGAGGTCGGACAGGTGGCGTAGCGCCAGCACCTGGCGTTGCCGCTCAGGCAACGCCTCGAGGGCCCGTCGCAGGTCGAGGCGCAGGTCGCTGTCGACGGCTTTGGCCAAGGATTCGGGCAGCTCGCGCAAGGACGTGCGGTCGTTGCGGCGCAGCAGGTCGAGGCTGAGGTTGGTGGCGACTCGGACCGCCCAGGGGCCGGCGTAGTCCGCGATCTCGGTCAGCCGTGCCACGGCCCGCAGGCTCACCTCCTGGGCGATGTCCTCAGCCTCGCTCGACCCAACCAGGCGGCCAGCGACGCGCAGCGCGGCAAGGCGGATGTCGCCGAGCAGGTCCTTGTCGTGGGTCACGGTCTGAGAACGTGTCACAGCCGACTTTGGTTGACCTACCGCGCCAACCAGTTTCGGCAGGCCTTCTCGAGGGCGGCGAGCAAGTCGGCGATCTGGTCGTCGACGTCGTCGGCGGACAGAGCTAGCGGGAGGTCCTTGACGAGGGCGTCAGCTGCCCGCCGTACACCGGGGTCGTCGATGGTGAGGCGCTCGAGAGCCCGGACGTCGTCGACGGCCTGGTTCTCGTCGAACCGGGTGCCCGTGTCGAGGGCGGTAGCGAGGGCGAGGGTGCAGGCGCGGGCCTCGGCCGGCCGGGCATCGCGGACCCCGAGCCAGTAGCCCCCGAGGGCGCCGGCGAGTAGCAGGACGGCTGCGCCGATCCGCAGGGCTACGGCGGGCCGGCTCAACCAGCCTTCTTCTTGCGCTGCAGCACCGGTGTGCCCGGCTGCTCCTGGGTGCCTTTGCCCCGGGAGAGCGCGAAGACGATGGTCCCGATGAGCAGGATCAGCATGACGACGATGATGGCCGGGACGCTGACAAGAAAGCTCATGCACCCGAGCGTAACCGTCGCTAGGTTGACGCGATGGTGACCTGGTTGGACGTGGCGCTCGACGGCCCGGCTTCCCTGGTCTGTCCCTCGATGGCTCAGCTGCAGGTGCTGGGCGCCCTCGCCGCCGCCCCCGAGGCGGTGCTGGCCGTCGGCCAAGAGCACTTCGTCACCTGGCTGGCTGGCCGCACTGCTTCGGAGATCGCCGCCTCGGTCAAGGCCGAGCACGGACTGTGTACGGCGGAGCTGGACTCCCCCTGGAAGATCTCGCTCCTGTTGCTCTGTGGGGAGGATCCAGTGGGCATCCAGCGGATCGTCTCGGGCGAGCGCTGGCCGCAGCGGCGGACCGTCTACACGAGCGGTTGGGTGCTCCGATCCCATCAGGGCATAGGCATCGGCGGCGCGGCCCGTAAGGCGGTGCTGGACTTTGCCTTCACGTCCTGCGGCGCGGAGGCGGCCCGCACGCACGTGCTCGTCGACAACCTCCCCAGCCGTCGGATCTCTGAGCGGCTCGGCTATCGCGTCATCCGTGAGAAGGCCTTCGTCGAGGACGGCTACGAGCTGGTCGAGATCGTCTACGAGTTGCGCCCCGGATGACTGCATTCCCGTTGTCCAGCAAGCTGCTGGCGTCTTTCGAGGGGGAGAACGCTGCGGGGCGGCAGTGGATCGCGGACCTGCCGTCGACGGTCGCCGAGCTGGCTGAGCGTTGGGGGCTGGAGCTGGGCGAGCCGTTCCAGCCAGGTGGGCAGTGCTCGTGGGCCGCGCCCGTCGTCCGCGACGGGGTAGAGCTGGTGCTGAAGGTCGGCTGGCCGCATGAGGAGGCGCGGGACGAGGCGCTGGGTCTCCAGGCGTGGAACGGCGCCGGCGCAGTGCGACTGCTGGCGCATGACGAGGCCGCCAACGCGATGCTGCTCGAGCGACTGCGACCCGGCACGTCAGGGTGGGACCTGCCTGCCGCCGAGCAGGACGAGCTGGTGGCCTCGATGCTGCGCCGGCTCTGGATCCCTGCCCCTGCAGGCTTTCGGGCGCTTGGCGAGATGTGTGAGCAGTGGACCTCGCGGGAACCCAGGAACGCGTTGGAGGGGGACGGCTTCGCGCTGTTCCGCGAGTTAGCCCGCACGGCCCCGGCCGAGGTGCTGCTGCACACCGACCTGCACGCCGGCAACATCCTGGCCGCTGAGCGCGAGCCCTGGTTGGTCATCGACCCGAAGCCGTATGTCGGCGATCCGGCGTACGACCTTACGCAGCACTTCATGAGCTGCACCCACTTCGAGGCCGACCCCGCCGCCCTGGTGCGGCGGATGGCCGACCTAGTCGAGCTGGACGAGGAGCGGGTCAGGCGGTGGGCCTTTGCCCGCTGCATCGTCGAGTCGGCGGGGCAGCCCCAGCTCCTCGCTGCAGCCCGGCAGCTCGGCCCGTGATGTGTGCCCGCCCCCTCCCCGGCTTTCTCAACGTGGCCGGCTTCAATCTGACGTCTGGGAGGAGGGTTGTGTGCGCTGGGCAGGTGTCCGAGATCCTGGACAACTGTCCAAGATCCCGGACACGCGTCCAGCGCATAGGGCCTGACCCTGGCTACTCAAGGCCAGCCCCCGGTAGTCAGTGAACGCCGACGACCTCGGCCCGGCGGTCGACCGACGAGACCCGCCCGTCGTCGAGGGTGATCACCACGTCGGCTCGGGCGAGCACCGCCGGCCGGTGCGAGACGGCCAGCACCGCGGTGTCGGCCAGCACCTCAGCCAGGTCGCGCCAGAGCGCCGATTCGGTCGCGACGTCTAGCGCAGAAGACAGGTCGTCGACGACGAGCAGGGCAGGACGTCGTACCAGGGCGCGGGCGAGGGCCACGCGCTGGAGCTGGCCGCCGGACAGCCGCACACCGCGGGGCCCGACGATCGTTTCGAGGCCGTCGGGGAGCACGCCGAGGTCGGTCGTCAGCTGGGCGACCCGCAGCCCCTCCTGGAGCTCGATGCCGGGCGCAAGGCCGAGCAGGATCGCGTCGGTCAGCGGCTCGCTGCACAAGCGTGGTACCTGCGGCACGTAGGCGATCCGCGGCGACGACAGCGGCTCGTCGAGCTCGACTCCGTCCCAGGAGATCGTGCCGTGGAGCAGCGGCTGCAGACCGAGTACGGCGCGCAGCAGCGTGGACTTGCCGGAGCCGACCGGGCCGGTGACCACGACGAACGAGCGCGGCTCGATGACCAGGTTGGCCGAGACGCCGCCACCGCCGGGGTGCACCGCGAGCAGGTCGCGCGCCTCGAGCAGCGCGGGCGGGGCGGACTCCCGGTGGGAGACCGAGTCGGGCAGCGTCGGGTCGTGGAAGAACGCGACGTGGGTGTAGGCGCTGACCGTCTCGGCCCGCTCCCGCAGCGTCGTCTCGTCAGGCAGCAGCGTCGCCATCCGCGCGAAGCTGACCTCGGTGTTCTTGGTGCGGGCGATCAGCCGGCTGGCCATCCGCGGCAGGAAGCCGAGGACGCCGACGGTGCCCACGACCAGCGCGAGGTCACCTGCCTGAGCCGCGCCTGACGCCAGCGCCGGGACCAGCGTCACGACCGCGATGGAGGTGCCGATGCCGGCCGCGGCCGCGCCGAGCGAGGCAAGCCCCTCGCCCACGATGAAGACCCGCATGTCAGCGACGGCGCGGCGGTGCAGCGCGACATCCAGCCGGCGCAGGGCGGACGGCACACCGCCGCCGAGCTGCAGCGTCAGGACGCCGTCGGCCAGGTCGGCGAGCACGTGCGACACGTGCGCCTCGGCTTCGCGGGCGATGACCCGGCGCGCGCGAAGAACAGAGCCGCCGGCCAGCCCGACGCAGACCACGATGACCAGCGGGATGGTGATCGCCAGCGCCGCGCTGGACGCGATCTGCCCGACCAGGTAAATGACGAGGCCCGCTGTGGCGAGGGCCCCGACCGTGTCGAGGATGGTGTCGGCGAGGTTGACCGTCATCTCAGGGTCGGTGCGCAGCCGGTTCATGGTCGCGCCGGGCGAACCGACCAGCCGGGCCGAACCCGAAGCCTTGTCCTTGAGCAGCGACCGCAGGACGATCGAGCGCTGCTGAGCGATCATCACCATGTACGTCGGGTCCCAGGTGACCCAGCCGACGGCCATCAAGACCCAGCGCGAGGCCTCGGCTGCGGCGGCGACGAGCAGGGCGTTGCGGACGGCGTGGGGCGAACCGTCCATCGCCTTCATCGCCCAGCCCGCGGCCAGTGGCGTGATCACGTTGGAGGCCTGGAACGACCACCAGGTCAGGCAGGCCTGGATGTAGAGCGCCAGCCGCGACTTGGCCAGCCGCATCGCGTTGCGCAGCGCGGGTACCGACTGGTCCGCGGGCTCCTCGTCGGTGCGCTCCTCGACCTGTTGGTGCTCGGGGTTGTGGTGCGAGGCGGGCCGGGCCTGCTCGTCGGCGGCGACGTCGCTGCGGATGAAGCCGGCGCCCTCGAACTGCCGCTGCACCCTGGGACTCGCAGCGAGCAGAGCGGCGAAGGGGCCGTCAGCGTCGGCCAGCTCGCCGTGCAAGCCGTGCTCGACCAGCCGTCCCTTGTCGAGGACGCCGATCGCGTCGACGTCGTCGAGGGTCGCGAGCCGGTGCGCGATGACGATCGCGGTGCTCTTGCGCAGCAGCCGCTCGGTGGCGCGGGCGACTCGCTCCTCGGTGACCGGGTCGAGGCGAGCCGTTGCTTCGTCGAGCACGACCAGCGACGGGCTGGCGAGCAGCGCGCGGGCCAGCGCCAGCAGCTGTGCCTCGCCCCCGGAAAGGCCGGCCTGAGTGCCGATCTCGGTGTCGAGGCCATGGGGGAGCCGGGCCGCCCAGCTGCCGAGGTCGGCGTCTGCCAAGGACTTCCAAAGCCGCGCGTCGTCGGCGGGGACGGTGCCGAACAGCGTCAGGTTGTCGCGTACGGGCGCACGGAACACGACGACGTCCTGGGTGACGACCGCGACGCGGCGCCGGAGCTCGGCTGGGTCGACGTCGCGCAGGTCGATGCCGCCCAGGGTCACTCGACCGCCGTCGGCGGGCACGTCCCAGAGCCGGGCCGCCAGCCGGCCCACGGTGGTCTTGCCCGAGCCGGTGCGACCGACCAGACCCAGTGAGGTGCCGGCGGGAACGACGAGGTCGAGCTCACGCAGCGCCGGGGGGCGCATCGGGTAGGCGAAGGTGACGTGCTCGAACCGCAGCTCCAGCGGTCCGTCGGGCAGCAGCTGGCCGTCGGTCGGCGCGGGCACCGTGGTCGTGGTCCCCAGCACGTCGACCACGCGGTAGGCCGCCGCCATTGCGGTCTGCCCCTCCTTCATGTTCTCCGCCAGGGTCTCCAGCGGCCGACGGCCGAGGCCGGCGAAGAGCCACGCCGCGAGCACCTGGCCGGCGGTGAGCGAGTCCTGCCGGTACAGGTAGATGGCCACTCCCAGCACCGTCACCGCGGACAGGCCGACCAGGATGTTGGTGGTCATGAACTGCACGGCGGTGCGGGCCGAGGCGGCCCACTTGTCGCGGACCCAGCGACGGGCCAGGACCCGGTGCCGCCACATCGCGTAGTCACCCGCGCTGTTGGCCCGCAGGTCGTCGAGCGCACCCAGCCGCTCCTCGATGTCGCCGTACAGCGCAGCGCTGGCCGACCGCTCGTCGCCGGCCTTGAGGACGGCGAGCTTGCGGAACACGATCATGAAGATGGTGCTGACCGTGAGGCCGGCGACCAGGGTGAGGCCCAGCAGCGGGTGCAGGATCGTCTCGGCGATCGCCGAGCCGGTCAGCAGCAGGCCGGCCAGCAGTCCAGCCGAGCCCATCTGCGCGGCGAACAGCCCGATGTTGGCGGTGTCGCCGTCGATCCGCTCGACCAGCTCGCCGGCGGTGCGGTCACCGTGCCAGGCCGCGTCGAGGGTGAGGATGTGCTCGGCGAGCCGGCTGCGGATCCCGTTGGAGACCCGCCACGCCAGCCCGATCGCGAGCCGTCCGGTCATGAGGTCGAAGCAGGGCTCGATGGCCTCGAGGGCGATCAGCAGGATCGCGAGCCACATCAGCGCGTTGAGGCCCTCGCCGCCGAGCGCACGGTCGGTGAGGTCGGACAGGACGAACGGAGAGGTGATCGGCACGGCTGCCGTGAGGACGATCAGGACGGACAGGATCCAGGTCGCCCGCTTGTGCTTCGAGAGCTCCTCGATCAGCAGCTGGACGATCGGCGAGTGCTCCCGCCCGCCGCCGGTATCTGGAGGGTGCTCCGTCTCTCTCCCCTCCGTGGCCATGCCCCCAGAATAGGTGCGCGGTCCGACACCGGCGACTGAGTTTTCAGCGCCGCATCCCCCTGGCCTGTCTGATCGTTTGTCCTCCAGCAGCCCTGTCTGCTGACATCCGAGACCGGGCGAGGTCGGCTGAGCGTGGGTGGGCCCCGGAGCGCCGGCTGTGAAAAGGATCCGAGCAGACAGGCAGCCGAGGGCTCCAGCCCCTCCCGCGCTTCGGCGACAGCGTTCGCGCACCGGCCCACGATCGGGTACGGCGGGAAGCTCGGGCTGGCGAGCGGGGCCCGGGTCAGCGGTAGCCGCGGGCCTGCAGGTCGTAGAGCTCGGCGTACAGCCCGCGCCGGGCCATCAGCTGCTCGTGGCTGCCGTGCTCCACCAGCCGGCCCTGGCGCATCACCACGATCAGGTCGGCGGTCCGCACGGTGGAGAAGCGGTGCGAGACGAGCAGGGTCACGGTGCCGGTGGCTGCCGCCCACTCGCGGGCGGTCGCGGCGTAGCGCTCGTGCAGGGCCAGCTCAGCCAAGGGGTCGAGGTTGGCCGTCGGCTCGTCCAGGACGAGCAGCAGCGGTCCGTCGAGCACCAGGGCCCGGCCGAGGGCGAGCTTTTGCCACTGGCCGCCGGACAGCTGGACCCCGTCCTCGAACGAGCTGCCCAGCCGGCTCGAAAGACCCTCCGGCAGCGACTCGAGCACGCCCTCCGCCCCAGCCCGAGCCAACGCGGTGGTGACCGCATCCGAAGAATCCAGGCGGCTGAGGTCGCCGACGCCGATGGCCTGCTGGGCCACCAGCTCGAACCTGGCGAAGTCCTGGAACGCACCGGACAGCCGGGCCCGCCAGGCAGCGATGTCGAAGGAGCGCAGGGCAGTGCCGTCGACCGTGATGCGGCCGGTTGTCGGCTCGTACAGCCGGGTCAGCAGCGAGACCAGCGTCGTCTTGCCCGCGCCGTTGTCGCCCACCACGGCCACGACGTGGCCTGCGGGCAGGTGCAGCGTCAGGTCGGCCAGCGCCTCGCGGTCCGACCCGGAGTAGCGGAAGGAAACGCCCTCGAGGCGGATGCCCTCGACCAGCCGCGCCGGCACCGGCCTCGGGTCCAGGGGTGTCCCGGTTGCGTGGTCCTCGGCGGCGTGCTGGCGCAGGCGCATGAGTCTTTTCACCAGGTCGTCTGCCTGTTGGTAGCGGCTGAGCTGCTCCATGGTCGCGGTCGCGGTGTTCGTCACCAGCCCGGCGAGAGCGAGCGTCAGCAGCACGTCACCGACGCTGGCTCGGCCGTTGACCGCTTGGTGCACGACGAAGAAGACCGAGGCCCCGTAGAGCAGACCGGAGCTGAGCCAGCCCGTCGCTGCGACCAGCTGGATATGCCGCTCCGCCTTGGCCATCAGGGCTTCGTAGTCACGCGACACCTGGTCGTGCCGCCGAATGAGGTCCTGCGACTGCTGGCAGACCCGGATCTCCTTGGCCGCGTCCGCCGACGTCATCAGGGTGAAAAAGTGACGGGTCTGCCGGGACAGCGGCGCACCCACCGTCCAGACCTCGGCCATGCTGAGTTGCGCCCGGGTGCGAGCCAGGACCAGGGGCACGGCGAGGACCGGGAGCAGGCCCAGCAGGGGATGGACGGTGATCAGGATCGCGACGACCACGAGCAGCTCCAGGCAGGCGAACACCAGGCTGGAGAGGGTCACGAAGGCGTTGCCCAGCACCTGGGGCCGGTTGCGGATCATCTCCAGGTCGTCGAGGAACTCCTTCTGCTCGTAGTGCCTGATGCCGGGCATGCCAGATGTCAGCTCGACCAACTCGCGATCGAACTCCTGACGCAGCAGCTCGGTCGACGCCATGCTCGCCCGGTGCTGCAGTCGGCGTCCGGCGAGGACGATCCCGTGCATCGCAGCGAGCAGCACGCAATAGCCCAGCGCCCGGGTGTCTTGGCCCTGGAGCACTGCGTTGACGATGAGCTTCAGGCCAACGGCGCTGCCAATCGCCAGCCCCCGGTTCGTGGGATACAGCACGAGCAGTCGCCGGCTCAGGTCGCGGTGGGCCCGCCAAGACACTCCGACGACCAGCCGGGCGCGCACGACAGCGTCACGCATCAGTGGCCTCTGAGGTGAAGGCGCTGGCCTGGGCTCGGAACATCTGGGCGTACACGCCATCGTGGGTGAGGAGCTCGGAATGCGAGCCGGCCTCGACGATCTGGCCGTCGTCGATGACGACGATGCAGTCGGCCTGCCGGACCGTCGAAAAGCGGTGCGAAATGACGACCGTCGTCAGGCCATGGGTGAGGGCCAGGAAGCGGTCGTAGAAATCGGCCTCCGCGCGCACGTCCAGGTTGGCGGTGGGCTCGTCCAGCACCAGCAGCCGCGCGCCGCCACGGACGCTCCACAGCGCCCGGGCCAGAGCCACCCGTTGCCACTCGCCGCCCGACAGGCTGACGCCTCCGTCGTACTGCGTGGACAGGATCGTGTCGAGACCAAGGGGGAGCCGGGCGATGACGTCGTGCAGCCCGGCCTGCTCGAGAACATCCTCGAGGTCGGCCTCGTGGTCCTTGCCAAAAGCGGCCAGGCAGATGTTGTCGCGCAGGCTCAGGTCGTAGTGGACGAAGTCCTGGAAGACGACGCTGAGCTGCGCTTGCCAGGCCGCGGGGTCACCCAGACGGAGGTCGTGGCCGTCGGCGAGCACACGTCCCGAGGTCGGGTCCAGCAGGCCGGTGAGCAGCTTGACCAGGGTCGTCTTGCCGGCCCCGTTGTGGCCGACCAAAGCCATCGAGCGGCCGGCCGGAATCACCAGGTCGAGGTCGGTGAAGACGTCGGTGTCGCGGCCCTGGTAGCGGAAGCCGACGCCCTCGAACCGGATCTCCTGCTGCAGCTCTTCGACGACGCCGGCCCGAGCCTCCCTGCTGAGCGCCTGCTCGAGCCGGGCCACGGCAGGGATCGTGGAGGCGCCCCAGCGCAGGCACACGTCGTCGCGGCTGCCCTCACCGAGGATGGCGACGGCGGCGACGGCCTGGACGAGTAGGGCGAGCTGGCGAAGGCTCAGCTCCCCGGCCAGGGCTTGTTGGGTGATGACGAGCAGCAGCACCGCGTGGACCGCGATGACGAGCAGCCCGAGCCAGTGCATCGGGGCCAGCGCACGACGGCGGTCAGCGACGATTGGATCCATCGACGCCGACCAGTGGTCCTGGAAGCGGCCGGTGATCCAAGAGCCCAGCCCGAACAGCCGGATCTCTTTAGCAGCAGGCGAAGTGAGGGCCAGGTCGCGGAAGTAACCGCCGCGTCGGTCAGCCGCGGTCTGGAAGCCGATGACCTGGTAGAGCACCCAGCACTCGCTGAGCATCTGCCGGCGTACGAGCAGCCAGGTCGCGATCAGCGGCGGCGCCAGCCACCAGTGCACGGTGGCGAGCAGCGCGGCCATGGAGAACCCCGTGACGAAGCCCGACATGGCGGTGACCCCGTAACCCACGGCCGATGCCGGTCCGTAGCGGGCGGTGTGCACGGTCGAGGCCTGGGCGATCAGGTCCAGCAGCTCGGGGTCCTCGAGGTGCGCGATGGTCGCGGGCGCCGCGCAGGCCACCATCACCCGCTCCCGCAGGTCCCGCTCCATCCGGATGCCGGCCTGGTCGGCGACGTAGGACTGCACCGACCTGGCCAGCTGCTGCAGCAGGTACAGCAGCCCCAGCGCCAGGGTGGCCCGTTCGACGCTGCCGGCTTCTGGGGATCCGGCCCCGCTTCGGATCGCGTCGGGCAGTCCGCCGATGACCGTTGCGGCGGCGAGGACGGTGGCGACCGGCACCAAGCCGTTGACGAGGACGGCGGCAACCAGGGCGATGGCGTGCGTCCGGCTGGCCTGCCACAGGGTGCGGACCAGCAGCCGCACGGCTTTGCCGTTGAGCGCGCCGAGGTCAGTGTTGGGAGAGGCAGCGCCGGCGATCGGAGTGCTCACCCGCGGTCTGCCATGTGCGGCACCCTAATCCCCGTGTACGGCGGGAAGCTTGGGCTCTTTCTTGGGGCCCAGGTCAGGTGACGTTGACCCGCACCGAGTGCAGGCCGGTGGCGCCACTGGGGAAGATCGGTCGGGACGTGGTGTCCTGCTTCTTTCCGAGGGCGTCGGTGGCGCGGACGGTCAGCTGGTGCTCGCCGCGGGTCGCCTGCCAGGGCAGCACCCACTGCCGCCACAGCACGCCGGAGACCGCTTTCGACAGCTGGGCGGGCTGCCACGGGCCGTCGTCGACTCGCACTTCGACTGAGCCGACGCCTGAGATCGGTGACCAGGCGATGCCGGCGATGTCGACGGTCCCTTTGGACACCTCGTCGCCTGGGCTGTCGATCCGGCTCGCGATGTGCACCTCGACGGCCGCCGCCCAGCCGCGCTTCTCCCAGAAGCCGGGCAGGTCGGTGGAGTCGGACACATCGATGGTCTCCAGCCATTTCGTGGCCGAGGTGTAGCCGTAGAGCCCCGGCACGACCAGCCGGGCCGGGAAGCCGTGCAGCACCGGCAGCACCTCGTCGTTCATGCCGACGGCGACCATGGTCGGTCGGCCGTCGAAGGCGTAGTGACCGGCAAAGGAGGCGAGGAAGCCGTCGACCGAGGTTCCGGAGATCCGGCCGGCCTTGGTGACCCCCGCCGAGCGCAGCAGGTCGCCGAGCAGTACGCCCTGCCAGCGGGCGGTGCCGACCAGGTCGCCGCCGATCTCGTTGCTGACGCAGCCGATCGTGATGTCGGCCTGGGTCAGTGACATCGCGACCAGCTCGTCGTAACCGAGCTCGCGCAGCGTCTTGCCGTCGCGCGAGATAGTCAGCGTCCAGTCCGAGGGGTTGACCAGCGGTGGCGTCTGCGCGATGTCGATCCGGTAGAAGTCCTTGTTCGGCGTGACCAGCTTCGAGGCACCTCGTGACGCCAGCTCGTCGACCAGCGGGGGGGTGGCCTTCGTCGGGCGGGGGAGGGCTGCCCGCAGCCGGCTCATCAGCTCGACGGGCGGCTTGCTGAGCTGCCGCACCGCGCCCACGCCGACGACGGTGGCCAGCGCGAGGACTCCGGTGGCGGCGAAGGCCTGCCGTCGGTCGGTGTCCTTGGAGGTCAGAGCGGCGTGCTCCTCGATCGGATCCCACCCGAGTTCAGTGGTGGCCAGCGCCCGCAGGACCAGCGCGCCGAGCAGACCGGCGGGGAGCAGGACCAGCAGCTCGCGCCACACCGACGTCTGCGGCGAGGACAGGGCTGCCGCCGCCGGCAGAGCGGCCAGCACCACGATCCCCTGCAACGCGCGGTGGCCGCGGACGAAGGCGACGCCCACCGCCGCGAAGGCCAACCCGGCGACCAGGATCATCAGGCCGAGCAGCAGCTGCTTGTCGCGCGTGCCGACCGCGCCGATGACCGCCTCGGTCACCGCGATCGGCGTCGCCCGGATCACCCAGTCGCCGAGCACCTGGAACGGGGGATCGGCACCTGGGACCAGCAGGCCACCGATCGAGGACACCGCCAGCGCCACCGCACCGGCCGCCACCCCGCACAGCGCACCAGTCAGGTCACGCCGAGAGAGCATGATCTTAGTCAAACACGGCCTCTGTCGGCTGGCAGTTCGGCGCGGGCGCGGACCTCTCTACGGGAGCCCTGTCTGCCGATATCCAGGCAGGGGACGGGCCGGCTGAGCGTGGGCAGGGCCAGCGGCCACGGCTGCGATGCGGATCTGGGCAGACACGGGGCGGCGGCAGACACGGGGCGGCGGGCGGCGGCGCGGCGGGCGGCTCAAAGGTCGCGAGGATCACCGGGCCGCGGCGGCTCAGCAGCGGGCAGAGACGCCTACGCTCGAAGGCGTGACGGAAACGGTGCAGGCTAACGGGATCGAGATCGCGTACGAGACGTTCGGGGATCCCGACGCCAGCCCGATGGTCATGGTGATGGGGCTCGGCACGCAGATGATCGCCTGGCCCGACGAGTTGTGCGAGGACCTCGCGAACGCCGGCTACTGGGTGATCCGCTACGACAACCGGGACGTCGGCGGCAGCACACACCTGACCGGCGTCAGGGCACCCGCGACCGCGGCCGTGGCCAGTCGGCGGAGCAAGCCGCCGTACACGATCGGAGACATGGGGCGGGACCTGCTCGGGCTCATGGACGCGCTGCAGATCGAGACCGCGCATGTGGTCGGCGCGAGCATGGGCGGCTACATCGCGCAGGCCGCGGCGTTGCAGGCGCCGGAGCGGGTCCGGAGCATGACGCTGATCATGACGAGCACCGGATCTCGGCTGGTGGGGCGGGTCGACCTGCGGCTGATCCCGCGACTGCTGACCCGGCGCGCGATCACCGATCGTGAGGGGGCCGGGGCGGCGGCGGTCGAGACGTTCCGGACCATCGGGTCACCGGGCTTTGAGTTTGATGAGGAGTGGTACCGCGAGGTCGGGCGGCGCAGCTACGACCGCGGGCACGACCCCGGCGGCTACCGGCGGCAGCTGGCCGCGTGTGTGGCCCAGCCCAACCGGACGGCGCGGTTGCGCGAGCTCGACATCCCGTCGCTCGTGGTGCATGGGTTGGCCGACCCCCTGGTCGCAGCCACGGGTGGGAGGGCGCTCGCGAAGGCCCTGAAGGGCAGCCGCTTCCTCGGCATCCCCGGCATGGGCCACGACCTGCCGAGGGCGCTGTGGCCCACGATCACCGAAGGCATCGTCGAGCTGGCCAAGCGCGCCGACGGCTGAATGACTCGTGTGTTCGACCTGCCCGGAGGTAGGTCTAACGTCCGCGTGTCCTGTTCGGCTTCGAGAGGAGATGCGTCTTGGCCATCGGCTCTGAGGTCGTGCCATACGTCAAGGCCGAGCACGACCGGACAGACTTCCGGTGCGGCGAGGAATCACTCGACGCTTTCCTGCGCGAGCAGATAACGCAGCTGCAGCGTGACGGCGGTACCCGCGCCTACGTGCTCTGTGAAGACGAGCGACGAGTCATCGGGTACTACACCCTCAACATGTTCAGCGTCGAGAGCGCCGAGGCTCCGGCGGACATGCAAAAGGGCAAGTACGCGATCCCAGCAGTCCTGCTGGGCCGGCTCGCCGTCGACGAGCGCTATGCGGGCAAAGGGCTCGGTGTGCGGTTGCTCGTCGACGCCTTCGTGAAGTCGGTCAATGCGGCCTCGTTGGTGGGCGCGCGAATGATGGTGGTGGATGCGCTGCATGAGCAGGCAGCTGCGTTCTACGTCAAGCAAGGATTCACGGCGTTCGAGGCGAACCCGCTGAAGCTCTACCTGCCGATGCAGCACCTACGCCGAACCCTCGAAGTCGCCGGACGCCTCTAGTGCGTTCAGCATGGTAGAGTGTACGTACGTTGTGGGTACAACAGCAGCCAAAGGAGACCGCTCATGAGCACCACAGATGAGGGGCGCCGGCGCTCGGGGCGCATCAACCTCAGGGTCGACCCCGAAGTGGATGAGTTTCTCCGGCTGGCAGCCAGCATCGAGCACAAGACGCTGAGTTCGTTCCTGCTCGACGCTGCCTGGGAGAGGGCACGTCGCACGGTCGACGAGCAGCAGCGCATCATCCTGACCCAGGCAGAGTTCGCGCGAGTTCTCGACGACCTTGATCGCCCGGCCGAAGTGGTCGCGCCGCTGCTCGAGCTGGCCAAGCGCGCCGGCAGCTGACACCACCACACCAGGGCCCGGTACGGCGAAAAGCCGCGCCCGCCGTTCTGTCGGACCCTTCGGGGAGGGTCGGGCCTGTGGGAAACCGGGCCCGGACCGTGGACGACGCGCAGCTGGCTGCCTGCATGCGAAGGCACCCGGCGGGACGCGCCCACGACCCCGAGCCAGTTGTGACCGAGGGCACAAGATCGCGACACGCCGAGACACGCCCAGCCTTGACGCTTGTCCCACGCTCAGGGCCAGCGAGCGCCCAGATTGACCCCCCGAAGCCCTTGCCCACCGGCGCCCGGACCCCTAACGTCGCTGACACAACATCTAGTACTTACACCGGTGTAGTTCTCCACATGCTGTGGACGAGCCCACCCACAGCCTGTGGAGGACGAAGCCCGATGCGCTGCCCGTTCTGCCGCTTCGCGGACACCCGCGTGGTCGACAGCCGGGACGCCAACGAAGGCGACGCGATCCGCCGGCGCCGCAACTGCCCCGAGTGCGGCAAGCGCTTCACCACCACCGAGCTGACCACCCTCGCCGTGGTCAAGCGGTCAGGCGTGACCGAGCCGTTCAGTCGCGGCAAGGTCATCGCCGGCGTCCGCAAGGCTTGCCAAGGACGCCCGGTCGACGAGGACGCGCTCGCCCAGCTCGCCCAGAAGGTGGAAGAGACGATCCGCGAGGGCGGCGCCGCCGAGGTGCCCGCCGACGAGGTCGGCCTCGCCATCCTCGCGCCGCTCAAGGACCTGGACGAGGTGGCCTACCTGCGGTTCGCCAGCGTCTACCGCGCCTTCGACTCCCTCGCCGACTTCGAGGCCGAGATCACAGCCCTAAGAACAGCTTTCGAACCAGCCATCTAAGCAATGCACGGCCCCCACGCGTTGTTGACATCTATGAACCCTCGGAAGAAGGCACACCCATGACAGTGGACGACGCACAGACCCTCCCCACCCAGACCGGCGCGCGTCCAGCCAAGAGGCTCACCCTCGAGCGGCTGTACAGCACTGCCGGCGTCCACCCCTACGACGAGGTGGAGTGGGAGCGGCGCGACGTCGTCATGACCAACTGGCGCGACGGGTCGGTCAACTTCGAGCAGCGCGGCGTCGAGTTCCCCACGGAATGGTCCGTCAACGCCGCCAACATCGTGACGACGAAGTACTTCCGGGGAGCCGTCGGTCATGACAACCGCGAGTGGAGCCTCAAACAGCTGATCGACCGGGTCGTCCTGACCTACACCAAGGCGGGCACCGAGCACGGCTACTTCGCGACCGAGGACGACGCGCAGATCTTCGAGCACGAGCTCACCCACATGCTGCTGCACCAGGTCTTCAGCTTCAACAGCCCCGTCTGGTTCAACGTCGGCACCCCGTCCCCGCAGCAGGTTTCCGCGTGCCAGCCCTACGACGCGCTGGTGAGCACACCCCAGGGTCTCATCCCCATCGGCAAGCTGGTCGAGGACA
>Ga0136633_1001501_pt1 | contig 17166 bp, 29 predicted proteins | sample AntDrymeUQ832206_2_FD_105494 | JGI IMG/M metagenome (GOLD analysis project Ga0136633, IMG submission 105494) | Polar desert sand microbial communities from Dry Valleys, Antarctica - metaG UQ83 (22.06) | ecosystem: Environmental > Terrestrial > Soil > Desert | place: Antarctica: Dry Valley...
GCCGCCATCACGATCGCCATGATCAGGAAAAAGCGCTCGTCGCGGGGCAGAACCGCGCTAGCAGGTTGCGAAGCGATCGACGCGCTCATCCTAGTTTCTTCCCCCCACCGCATCCTCGATGGCGTGCCGGCGATCGAGGATGGCCGCCTGTTCCTCGCCGGACGCATCCACGAAGCGCGCCGCGACACTGGCGTCAATCCCCGCCGCGCGCAGCGGCATCGCGAAGGCGCGCGCGACCGTGCGCAGCGCCGCGTCGCGAGCAAGCCGCAGCGTCGCCTCATCGCGCGCCTGCCGCACCAGTTCTGATTGCGCGGCCTGGCGGTTGGCGGCGTCCATTTCCCGCCCCGCATCGGTGAGCGCCACCAATATGCCACCATCGCCCTGCTCGCGGGCCTGCGCCCAATCCATCATTGGCCCCGCAACCTCGAGCGGCGGCAGCGTGACGGTCAGGGTGGATGTGGCCGCGTCCCAGGCGAGGCGTTCGCGGCTGAGCCGCGCGAGATCGACCTCGTAACGCGCCTCGCCCGGCACGATCAGGGTGCGCTCGGCATCGAGCCCGAAGCGGCTGCGGCGGGCGCTGACAATGGCGACGAAGCGGGCGCTGTGCGTCGCGATCCGCCCCTGCTCGCGCACCGACAGCAAGGCGGCGGCGGCGATCGCCTGCGGATCCGGCGCGGGGGGCGGCGCGGCCGTGCGCAGCAGCAGGCCGAGCGCCAGCCCGATCGCCAGAGCGCCAAGCGCTATGGCGGGCCAGAGGAAGCGCTTCAGGCGCTCAGAGTCCACGCCTCACCCTCCTCGCGCACCAGTCCGCGCCGCTCCAGATCGCGCAAATGGGCGAGCACCGAACGGCCGGCGGCCGGGTGCAAACGCGGATCGACCGCCGCATACATCGTCGCCACCATCTCCGGGATGCGGCCGACGCCCTCCCCAAGCCGCTTTAATATCTGCTTCTCACGCGTGCGGCGATGGGTGATGAGGCCGCGGACATGGCTGTGCGGCTTCTCGATCGCCGGGCCGTGCGCGGGAAAATAGATGCGATCGTCGCGACCGAGGAGGAGATCGAGGCTCTCCATATAGGCGGTCATGTCGCCGTCGGGCGGTGCGATCACCGTGGTCGACCAGCCCATGACGTGATCGCCGGTAAACAGGAGCCCCTCCCCCTCCAATGCGAAGCAGAGATGGTTGGAGGTGTGGCCCGGCGTCGCCACCGCGCGGAGCCCTTGCACGGACTCGCCGTCACTCAGGACGCGGTCCGGCGCGTAGTCGAAATCGAAGGCCGCATCGGCGCGCGGGCCATCGTCGGCGATCGCCAGCGGCGCGCAACCGACGATCGGCGCGCCGCTCGCCGCCGCCAGAGCCCGGCTGGCCGGGCTGTGGTCGCGATGGGTGTGGGTGCACAGGATCGCGGCGATCCGCTCGCCCGCCGTCGCGGCGAGGATCGCATCGACGTGGGTCCCCAGATCGGGGCCGGGATCGATCACCGCCACCTCGTTTGTGCCAACGAGGTAGGTCTGCGTGCCGGTGAAGGTGAAAGGCGACGGATTGGCCGCAAGGACGCGCCGCACCATCGGATGAACCTGTTCGGCCACTTCGGGTCGCGCCTCCGTCATGCCGGTCATGTGGCATTGCGGAGGCGCAAAGAGAAGGGCCGCTTACTGGCCCCGCAACCGGGCGATCTCGCGGTCGAGCGCGGCGGTGACGCGCTGGCGCTGCTCGGCGCTCAGGCCGCTGTCATTGGCGAGCCTGTCGCGCGTGCTCTGCAGGCGCTGGGCGCGCTCGGCGGCTGGCACGTTGCCCTGGCTGCACAGGACGATGCGGGTGCGCTGACCGTCGGTTCCCTCATTGACGTCCGTGCGCTCGCCGCCCGCGCAATCGGGAAGCTGGACCTCGCCATTGGCGCCGCGACGGATTTCGGTGCGGTGCTCGCGATGTTCGCGGTGACCGGCGGCTCCGGCCGCGCCGTCGGCCTTGTGGTTCATGATGATGATGCGCTCGGTCCGCTGCTCGCGCTCGCCTTCGGGATGCGGGTGGGCGAGGCCGGGGCTGCCGAAGGTCACGCCGACCGCAGCGAGCGCCGCGACGGTCAGACCACCGCCGATCAGGCGCGCTTTGCTGCTGCTGTGGTTCTTCATCATCTTCAGTCTCCGTTTGAGTTGATCGGCATGGTTGAGCGGGCAGGCCGCGATAAGCCCGGCGGGGCTGGCCGATTTGACCAAGGCGCGGGCATAATCGCTGCGCGCCTCGGTGCCCGCACTGCCCGCGACGGCCGCGTCGCAGGCCAGCTCCTGATCGGCGCGAAAGGCACGAAAGGCGAGCCAGGCGAGCGGATTGAACCAGTTGAGCGCGAGGATCAGGATGGCGAGGTGATTCCACCACAAATCGCCGCGGCGGTGGTGGATCGCCTCATGATCGAGCGCGAGCCTTTGCTCTTCGGCGCTGTAGCGCCCCACGAAATCCGGCGGGACGAGGATGCGCCGGTCGAGCAGGCCCAGAGCGAGTGGCCCGGACACTTCGGCGCTCTCGACCAGCGGCAGACCGCGATGATCGCCAACACTGCGCGACGACAAGGACAAGCGGGTGAGGAAGGCGCGGTAGCCGAGCCATTGCCAGACCAGGAAGGCCGCGACGCCGATCGCCCAGACCGCGACGAGACCGTCGATCCAGCTGAATTGCGCGTTTATCCCAGAAACGCCGATCTGTCCCGCTTCGATGACGATCAGGTCCGGCAGCGCCTCTGAGATATCCAGCCCGAAGCCCGGCAGCGGCGGCGCGATCAGGCGCAGCGCGGGAACCAGCCATAAGGCATAAGCAGGCCCGGCGCCGAACAGGCGCGCAAAGGGCAGCCTCACGATCAGCACCAGCGCCAGCATCACGCTCGCCCAGATCATGTTCTGGAAGAACCAGCCGCTCATTCCTTCAACGCCTTCAGCAGCGCCTCGATCTCCGCAATGTCCTCCGGCGACAGATCATTGCGCTCGGCAAGATGGGCAACGAGCGGCGTGATGCTGCCGCCGAACAGCCGATCGAGCAACGCCCGCGATTCGCCGGCGACATAATCCTCCCGCGCAACGGCGGGCCGGTACAGATAGTGCCGCCCGTCTTCCTGATGGGCGACCGCGCCCTTGGCGAGCAAACGGGCGAGCAAGGTTTTCACGGTGCGGATGCTCCACGCCCGCGACACCGGTGCGCGCGTAGCGACTTCGGCGGCGGTGAGCGGCGACTCGCGCCACAGCACCTCCATGATTTCATGCTCCGCCCCCGATATGCGCTCAGCCATGCCCGCTCCCTTGTGACTACAGTTGTAGTCAATCTGGTGAACCGCAGATGAACAACATTCGGCGCATTGGTGTCGGTGAATTTTACAGCGACCGAAGTCGTTAACTGGCCTTTACCATCGAAAAGCGCGGAAATCCGCCAGTGGCACCGTCTGGCACGCTCCCTGTATCCCGTTCTGTGTCCACGCGGTTCCCACAGGGGCGGGCCCGACGCACTTTTCCGGTCGCGCGGCCCGCCCCACTTCTTTTCAGCCCTGATCTGTTCAGCCCAGCGCCTGCAGCGCCTTCGCCGTCGCCTCGTCGGCCGGGAAGAAGGCCTCGATCGCGACTTCCGACAAGGTCACCTCGACCGGCGTGCCGAACACGGTCGTCGTCGACAGGAAGGACAGCCGCCCCACCGGCGATTCGATTTCGAATGGGACAACGATCGCCGCGCTCGCGTCGGGCGGCGTCCGGCAGGCCGGGGCGGGATAGGCGCAGCTCCTCGCGCAAAGCCTCCAGCACCGGATCGGCGCTGGCCGCGATCTGCCCACCGAGCCGCTCGATCAGTTGGCGCTTCCATTGGCCCAGATTGACGATGCGCGGCGCAAGTCCCCGCGGGTGGAGGCTGAGGCGCAGCACATTGCTCGGCCGCGCGAGCAATTCCGGCGCGACGCCGTCGAGCAGCAGCGGCACCACGTCATTATGCGCGATGAGGTTCCAATGCCGGTCGACCGCCAGCGCCGGGAAGGGCGTGTGCCCGTCGAGAATGCGCTGCACCCCTCGCGCGCCGCGCCGAGCGCCGGATCGTCGAGACTGCGCTCGCGATAGGCGGGGGCGAAGCCCGCGGAGAGCAGCAAGGCGTTGCGGTTGCGCAAAGGCAGCGACAGGCATTCGGCGAGCCGCATCACCATCTCGCGCGACGGACGCGAGCGGCCTGTTTCGACGAAGCTCAAATGGCGGGCGGAAATCTCCGCGTCGAGGGCGAGATCGAGCTGGCTCAGATGGCGTTGCTGCCGCCAAAGGCGAAGCTGGTCCCCGAACGAACCTTGGTCGATGGCGATGCTCATCCTGTTCCCCTGCCCGGCGCATTTCAAAACGGCCATTACCTGGCAGGTAATCGACCCGCTTCCCTCAAGGAAATAGGATTGCGTCATCCGGGGCAAGCCCGCCCCTTCATACGGAGGACGATATGCGGATCACCACTTTCCTGAAGCGGGTGCTTCTTCTCGACACGGCGAGCTGCCTCGGCATGGGCGCGGGTCTGCTGATCGGCGCGAACGCGCTGGCCGCGCCGCTCGGCCTGCCGGCCGCCTTGCTCGACGGCGCGGGCCTGCTTTTATTGCCGCTCGGCCTTTTCATTGGCTGGCTCGGAACGCGCGCCGAGGCAGCCGCCGCCCTGGTGTGGATCGTGATCCTCGGCAATGTCGGCTGGGTCGGCGAAAGCCTGCTCGTCGCCCTCGGCCAGGCGGGTATCACCGCGCTCGGCACGGCCTTCGTCATCGTCCAGGCGGCGGCCGTGCTCGGCCTCGCCTTGCTCGAATATGCGTGCCTGCGCGGCGCGCGCGCGACGGCCTAGTCGACCACCTCCGCGACACTGACCACCCGGCAAAATTCGAAGCCAAGCGTCGCGACATGGGCCGCATGTATGGCGCGGGCCGGGATGATCCCGCCCGCGCCATCCGGCAGATCGAAACAATCGCAGGCGTCGGCCGCCAGGATCATCGACCAGCCCATATTCGCGCCAGTGCGGATCGTCGTCGATACGCACATGTCGGTCGAGATACCGAAGGCGAGGATTGTGTCGATCCCGAGCCGGCGCAGCCTGAGGTCGAGATCGGTGCCGATGAAAGCGGAATTGACGCTTTTGGAGACGATTGGTTCATCGCCTTGGGGCGCAAAGCCCCGGCGGAAATCATTGCCCGGCTGCCCGGGCGCCAGCGAGGCGCCTGGGACGACCGAATCGTGGCGGACATGAATGATCGGCCCACCAGCCGCGCGCCAGTGCGCGAGCAAGGCGTGGCCGTTCGCCTCCATCCGTTCGTTCCAGCGACGCGGCCAGCGCGAGTCGTCAAAACCCTGCTGAACGTCGATGGGGAGCAGAACGATCTTCTTGGGGTCGAGGCTCATCTTATTCTCCTTGCCCAGCCCCTTGCCCACGCCGCGCGCCGGTTTCACTGAGCATTGCGACGGTGTAAGCGGCACAATGCCGGTGGAGGAGGCAGGGATGGACGACAAGGACCGGCTCTTGCTGACCCTGCTCCGTCGCGATGCGCGCCGGCCGGTGGTCGCTCTGGCGCGCGACCTCGGCCTGTCACGCACGGCCACGCAGGATCGGCTGGCAAAGCTGAAGGCTTCCGGCGCGGTCGCCCGTTTCACCATCATCGAAGGCGACGGCCAGGCACGGGAGAGCGCTTATCTGATGGTGAAGTTCGAGCGCGGCGTTCGCTGTGCGCAGATCGTCCCGAAGCTGCGCTCGGTGCCGGCGATCGAGACCATCCATTCGGTGTCGGGCGATGTGGATCTGATCGTTCGCGTCGCGGCCGAGTCGGTTGGCGGCATCGAGGTAGCACGCGCAGCGATCGCCGGGCTTCCCGGCGTCGCGCAAGTCTCAACGCACGTTGTTCTCGAGCGTCATCTCGGCTGAGACACCAGCGCCCTAAACAGCCTTCGCCACGTCTTTCTCTTCGAGCAGCTGTTGCAGCTCGCCGGCCTGGAACATCTCGGTCATGATGTCGGAGCCGCCGACGAACTCGCCCTTCACATAGAGCTGCGGCACGGTCGGCCAGTCCGAATATTCCTTCACGCCTTGGCGGATTTCCGGATCCTGCAGCACGTCGACCGTCTCAAAGGCGACGCCCAAATGATCGAGGATCGCCACCGCGCGGCTGGAAAAGCCGCATTGCGGAAAGAGCGCGGTGCCCTTCATGAAGAGGACCACGTCGGCCTTGTTGACGATCTCTTCGATGCGGGCGTTGCTGTCGGTCATCTTGTCTTCCTTCAATCCGGCGTGGCGGTGCTGAGCTTGAGCGCGTGCAATTCATTGCCCATCCGCCCGCCTAGCGCCTGATAGACACGCTGGTGCTGCTTCACGCGCGATGCCCCGCGGAAGCTCTCCGCCGTCACCCGCGCCTCATAATGATCGCCGTCGCCGGCGAGATCGACGATCTCGACCCGCGCGTCGGGAATGCCGGCGCGGATCAGCGTCTCGATCTCGTCGGCCGGCATCGGCATCAGTGCTTGGCCTCGATGAAATGGCGGCGGGCGTCGATCGTCTTGTGCTCAACCTGGCGGCGGATTTCAGCTTCATCGACCTCGATCTTCGCCGCGGTGAGATCGGCGAGCAGCTTGCGCACCACGTCATCGTCGCCCGCTTCCTCGAAATCGGAGCGGATCACGGCCTTGGCATAAGCGTCGGCACCCTCGCCGCTCAGGCCCATCTTCTCCGCCGCCCATTGCCCGAGCAGGCGGTTACGTCGCGAAGTGATCTTGAACTGCATCTCCTGATCGCGCGCATACATGGATTCAAAGGCGCGCTCGCGGTCGTCGAAGGTCGTCATGATGATCCTTTGCTGGTCCGGCCGCCGAGATAGGGGCGGAGGACCGCGCCGTCCAGCACTCGTCCGCCTTTTAGCCGTCGTCGGATCGCCATTGCTCCGGGTCGTCGACCGGACGCGGGAGATGGCCTTCGAGCCATTGGCCGACCGTTGCCGGATGCATCGAGACCGGCGCCTCAATCACCCAGCTCAGGAAGTCGCGCGGTCCGCCGTTCATATAGGGCGGCGGCGAGACCGGCTTGAACAAGGTGGGAAGCGGTTCGTCGATCGAAAGGTAGTTGAGCACGTGGCCCAATTCCTGGACGACCTGCCAGGCAAGTGGATGATCGACGTCGATCGCGAACTTGATCCACCACCCTTCGGCGAAAACGCCACTGCCGAAGATGCGCGACGCGCCAATTGCGGGAACGCGGCCGATATAGGCGATGAGCGACTCGAATTGCGGCGCGTGCTCCACGACTATCCCATCGTCACGACAAGTTTGCCCACCGCCTGCCGCGCCGCCATATGCGCGATCGCCTCGGCACCCTGCGCAAGCGGCCAGGTCTTGCTGACCTTGGGCGCGATCTTGCCTTCGTCCCAGAGCCGAAAGAGCGTCTGGATATGTGCCGCATTAGCCTTCGGGTCGCGCGCCGCGAAGGCGCCCCAGAAGACGCCCCGCACGTCGCAGCTCTTGAGCAGGATAAGATTGAGCGGCAGCTTCGTGATGCCGGCCGGGAAGCCGACCACGAGCAGTCGCCCTTGCCAGGCGAGCGCGCGCACCGCGGCTTCGGTATAATCGCCGCCGACCGGATCATAGGCCATGTCCGCGCCGCCCGGCCCGACCGCCTCCTTGAACTGCTGCGCCAGTGCCTTCGCGCCGTCCTTGTCGAACGGCCCGCGCGGATAGACGATCGCTACGTCCGCCCCGGCCGCCCGCGCCGCCTCCGCCTTCTCCTCGGACGACGCCGCCGCGATCACGCGCGCGCCGTAAGCCTTGCCGAGCTCCACCGCCGCAAGCCCGACGCCCCCCGCTGCGCCGAGCACGAGCAAGGTTTCGCCTTCCTTCAGCTTGCCGCGATCGAGCAAGGCGTGGATCGTCGTCGCATAGGTCAGAATGAGCGCCGAGCCTTCCTCGAAGCTCCTCCCTTCCGGCAGTTTTAGCGCCGTCGCCGCGCCGACCACGACCTTCTCCGAAAGCCCGCCATGACCGAGCATCGCGATCAGCCGGTCGCCGACCGCCCAGCCGGTCACACCCTCGCCCACCGCTTCGACCACGCCGGCGATCTCGCCGCCCGGCGCGAACGGGCGCGGCGGCTTGAACTGATATTTGTCCTCGATGATCAAAACGTCGGGATAGTTGATCGCGCAAGCTTTCACCTCGACGAGCAGCTGGCCCGGCGCCGCGACGGGGTCGGCGATCTCGGTGAGCTTAAGTGTCTCCGGTCCGCCAGGCGATTCCGACAGCAGGGCCTTCATTGTGCGGCCGCCGGGAAAGCGGGCAGCCGGCGGACATCGGCCGGCTCATGCTGGATGATGATCCGGGCGCGCAAATTGCGGGCGATCTCCTGAAACCGCGCCATCGAGGCGAGCGTGTCGGCGCGGTCGGTGTTGAAGATCGGCAGGCGGCCGGTCCGCATATTCTCGGTGAAATGATAGAGGTCGCCGGTCAGCAGCACCGGCCCCGTGCGTGGCAGGCGGACGAGCAGCGCGCGGTGACCCGGCGTATGCCCCGGCATATTGAGGATGGTGACGCTGCCGTCGCCGAACACGTCGTGATCGCCACGCAGCGGCTGGGCGCGCGACTGACCTTCGATCCAGGGGCGGAAGCGCGCCGCAGTCGCAGGGCGGCCCCTGATCGCCTCCCAGTCGGCCGCGCCGACCAGCAAGGTCGCACCCGGAAAGTCCGCCGCCTGGCCGATATGATCGTCATGATAGTGACTGACGCCGACGAACGTAACCTGGCCCGGTTGCACGCCGATGCGGGCAAGCTGCGGCAACAGGCGCTCACGCAGGCTCATCCGGAACGGTCCCTCGCCGCCGCCGGGCCCGCCCGCCAGTTCGCCCGCAAGGCCGGTGTCCCAGAGCAGATAGCGGTCGCCGTTGCGGATCAAATAGCAACTGTCGGTCAGGGTCATCTGCCGGCCGACATAGGCATAGGTGTCGGAAAAGACGTTGAGGTCCGAAACCCGGATTTCACCGCAATCGAGCCGCCACATTTGCAACGTCGCGGGTTGGGCAAGCGCCGGCGCGCTCATCGCCGCCACACACGCGGCTACCGCCGCCAAAATCCGTCCGAACATCGACTTCTCCCTGTTGGCCGGATCACGTGGCCGATTCCTTCGGCGAGACATAGGTTGGATCGTGGACGAAGGGCAATTGCCCGCCCTGTGCAACAGCCCGCAGAACGGCGCCGAAATCGGTCCGGCAGCGGAAGCCCATCAGGCGCTCCGCTTTCGACGGATCGTAGACCCGGTCGAGATAGGCCGGAAGCGTCCAGCCCCGCCGCGCGTAGATTTCTGCCGCATCCGGGAAATGGCCGGCGATTACCGCTGGGGCATCATGCACGAGTTCATCCGCTTCCGATGGAGCGAAGGGCGGCGGGGCCGAAATAATGAAGGTTTCGCAGCCGAGCGCGGGCGCCTGCTCCAGCGCCACAAGATGCGCTTCGGCCGCATCCTCGACGGTGAGACGGCGGTTGAGGAACTCGTTCGCCTTGATGTTCTCGCCCGACAGGTGACGGTGCGTGTCGTCCTCCTCGGGAAAGAACCGCCCCGTGCGCAGGATCGCGATCGGCAGGCCATGCTCGCGGTGGAACAAGGCGCAGGTCTGCTCAGCGCTGCGCTTGGTGACGCCGTAAATGTTGCGCGGCTCGAGCGGGCCAAATTCCTCGGTCAGCCACGCCGCCCGCGTCGCCCCGCCCGCCTTGCCGGCGCGGATCGCCTCGGAAATCATCAGCGAGGTGGTCGAGGTGAAGACAAAACGCTCATGCCCCGCCGCGACCGCCGCCTCGAGCAGGTTAAGCGTTCCGGTGACGTTGACATCGACAAAGGCCTGCTTCGGATAGCGGGCGATGTCCGGCTTGTGGAGCGCCCCGGCGTGGACCACGGCCTCGATGCCATTCTCGTCGAAAACGCGGTCGATCAGCGCCCGATCGGCGACCGAGCCGAAGACATTCGTGTTCGCGCCGGGCGCGACATCCATGCCAACCACTTCATATCCGGCCTCGCGCAGGCGCGGAGCGAGAAACCGGCCCAGCCAGCCGGACGATCCGGTCAGCAGGACGCGCATCGGCTCAGGCGTCGTAACGCGCCGTCGTCTTCGCGGCGACTTCCTCGGCGGTGACCTCGGGCGCGAGCTCGATCAGCTTGAATGGGCTCCGGTGATCCGGCCGGTGAAACACCGCGAGATCGGTGACGATCATGTCGACCACATTCTTGCCGGTGAGCGGCAAGGTGCAAGCCGGGATGAACTTCGGATCGCCGCTCTTGGAATTATGCTCCATCACGACGATGATCTTCTTGACGCCGGCAACCAGGTCCATCGCGCCGCCCATGCCCTTGATCATCTTGCCGGGGATCATCCAGTTGGCGATGTCGCCATTCTCCGCCACTTCCATCGCGCCGAGCACGGTCAGGTCGATATGGCCGCCGCGGATCATCGCAAAGCTGTCGGACGACGAGAAATAGGAGGAGGACGGCAGTTCGCTGATCGTCTGTTTGCCGGCGTTGATCAGGTCCGGATCGACCTCATCTTCATAGGGAAACGGCCCGATGCCGAGCATCCCGTTCTCGCTCTGCAGCGTTACGGTCATGTTGGTGGGAATGTTGTTGGCGACGAGCGTCGGAATGCCGATGCCGAGATTGACATAATAACCGTCGCGCAGCTCCTTTGCGGCGCGCGCCGCCATCTGGTTACGATCCCAGGGCATCAGCTAACATCCTCTCCCGATAGATTCGACCAAGCCTGCCAAATCCCGACCGCGTGCACGACGCCATAGCCAAGCACGATCAACGAGGACCAGAGCAGAAACGCCCGCGACAGGTCCGGCCGGGCGAGCGCGGACGGCGCAAGGACGACCATGCCGCGCAGCAAATAGACGGCGGTCATCGTCACCAGCCCGGTGCGCAGCAGCGGCGGGCGCGGCACGAGGCCCGCGCCGGCGAACGCATAATAGGCTCCGGTCGCGAGCACCGCCGCAATGCCGATTGCGAACAAATGCGGCGTCCAGAAACCCCGTTCCGCGGCCCGGGCAATGCCCTCGCCCGCGCCGAAGAAACGGTACCAATCCGGCCCGCCGAATATACACGCGAGATGGATCAGGGAGGCGAGCGCACTGAGGCAGCCGCCCGCGATCAGCCATTCGCGGCCGCTCACGCCGCCTCGCGCTGGCGCGTCGTCACGAACTCGATCTTCTTGTCGTAGGGCGCGCCGAGGATCATGCGCTTCACATAGATGCTCGGCAGATGGATCGCGTCGGGATCGAGGCTGCCGACCGGCACGATCTCCTCCACCTCGGCGACGCAGACCTTGCCCGCCGTCGCCATCGGCTGGTTGAAGTTGCGGGCGGTCTTGCGGAAGACGAGATTGCCGCTGTCGTCCGCCTTCCAGCCCTTGATGATCGAGAGGTCGGCGCGGATGCCGCGCTCCAGGATATAATCCTGCCCGTCGAAGGTCTTGACCTCCTTGCCCTCGGCAACCTGCGTGCCGACGCCGGTCCTGGTGTAGAAGCCCGGAATGCCTGCGCCCCCGGCGCGGCAGCGCTCGGCGAGCGTTCCTTGCGGACAGAATTCGACCTCGAGCTCGCCCGCCAGATATTGCCGCTCGAACTCCTTATTCTCGCCGACATAAGAGGAGATCATCTTCTTCACCTGGCGCGAGCGGAGCAGCTTGCCGAGCCCCTCATTGTCGATTCCGGCATTGTTCGAGGCGATGGTGAGATCCTTCACCCCCGACGCCTGGATCGCGTCGATCAGCCGCTCGGGAATGCCGCAGAGGCCAAATCCCCCGGCGCAGATCGTCATGCCGTCGAACAGCAGCCCGTCGAGCGCGGCAGCCGCATCGGGATAGATTTTCTGCATTGCGCCGCTCCGTGTGAACCACATGCCGATTGGCATTGGGGACGGGGCCGGTCAAGCGAAGGCCGGGCGGCGCGCCTTAACCCGACGGCAACCGGCGCGGTGCTATGGGTGCGCCATGCCCCAATCGCTTCGTCTCGATCAGCGCGCGCCGTCCGCGACGGCCTATCGGATCAATCCGGAGCTCGATCGCGCCGCGCTGCGCCGCGCCTATCTCGAAGACGGGCGTGTGCGCGTCCACGGCCTGCTGGAAGACGGCGCCGTCGCGCTCTACGACCATCTCCTCGCCCGCACCGACTGGATCCACCTGATCAGCGTCGAAGGCGACGTTCTCGAGCTCGATCCGGCTGCGAAGGCCGCGCTCGCTCCCGAGGCCTGGGCGGCGATCGAAGCGGCGGCGCAGGAGCGTGTGCGCACGGATTTCCAATATCGTTATCAGGCGCTGCGTGTGCCGGAGGATGACGAGTTCGCCCTGCTCGACGACCCGCTCGCAGATTTCGCCCGCCTGATGCAGAGCGCGCCGATGCTCGATTTCCTGCGCGAGGTCACCGGGCATGACGCGCTTGCGTTCACCGACGGGCAGGCGACGGCTTACGGACCGGGCGACTTCCTGACCGGGCATGACGACGATGTCGACGGCAAGGACCGCCTCGCCGCTTATGTCTACGGTCTGACTCCGCACTGGCGGATCGAATATGGCGGGCTGCTGCTCTTCCACGGTCCGCGGGAGCGCACCGTCGCCGGTCATACGCCGCGCTTCGACACGCTCGACCTGTTCCGCGTACCCCAGCAGCACAGTGTCTCCCTGGTCGCGCCAGCCGCGCCGCATCGCCGCTTCGCGGTCACCGGCTGGCTGCGCACAGGAGCCGGTTAAGGGGCGCGGCGGCTCTCGTCCCAGCGCGGGACGGCCCAATTTTGGCGATTGTCGAGCAGCGGGCCTTGCGTCAGGCAGGCCCCGTCACGCCGATGGGCGGCGCGGCGAGCGGGCGCGGGAGATCATCCTGCCCGCGACCAGGAGACTTCACGATGCGCGATCTTCACGAATTCGAATTGGCCCACGTCAGCGGCGCCGGCAGTTCGCCCTGCCCGCCCAGCAAGACGAAAAACAATAACGGCTATGGCAACGGAGCGGAATCCGGCCCGGCCCCCGGCAATTCCGGCGCGACCGGCGGCGGCAAGGACGAGAATCTCGGTCCGCGCGGCCCGCGCTGAGCGTTTCAAACGCCCAGCAGGGCAATCGAAAGCGAAAACCCGGCCGGGATAACCGGCCGGGTTTTTCTTGCCGCGCGGCGAACGGCTAGCCCTTCAGCTTGGCCAGCACGCCCTGCAGCTGCATGGCGTTTGACATGTCGCCTTCGACCTGCAGCTTGCCCTGCATGAAGGCGGTCATGCCGTCCAATTTGCCGTCCGTCATGTCCTGCCAGTCGGACCAGGCGACCTTGATCGTGGTGTCGGCCGCGCCGTCTTCCTCGGTCACCTTGCTGTCCGCGCCGTCGAGCATGACGACGCCTTCGCCGCCGAAATCGAGCTTCACGCGCTTGCCGGGCAGCCAGGCCTGATTGTCGTTCATCTTCGCCGCCAGTTCGCTCTTGGTCATCTCGGCCTCCCTCCAGGTTCCCGCCTTGCCTACGTTCCGCAAACGTCAAGTCAAGCCCGGTGCCCAGGCGAGAAAGGGCCGCCACCCTACGGATGACGGCCCTTGCTCGCGGAACCTGGGTCGATCTAAATCTTGTTGCCGAAGGCGCCCTTCACTTCGCCTTTGGCCTTCTGGAAATCGCCCTTGGCTTCCTGGGCGTCGCCCTCGGCGCGCGTCTGCGGATCGTCGCTCTCGCGCTTGATCTTGCCGATCGTCTCGTTCGCGGTGCCTTTGATCTTGTCGGTCATCTCGCCCATGATCTTGCCTTTCCAAAAGAAAATCTACGTACCCGGGAAGAACGAAGCGGCTTGCGGGCGGTTCCGCCGCGGTCATTCGCGCCAGCCCGCCGCCCCGATCAGCGGGACGAAACGAACCGCGCCGAGATCATCCTCGACCAGCCCATCGGGTCCGCGGCGGAAGCGCAGCAGGCGCTGGATAGAGTCGGGCGCGCCGATTGGCATGACGAGGACGCCTGCCGGCGCGAGCTGATCGAGCAGGGCATCGGACGGATGCGGCCCGCTGGCGGCGGCGAGAATCGCGTCATAAGGGGCGCGCTCGGGCCACCCGCGCGAGCCGTCGCCGGTCACGATCTCGACATTGTCATAGCTCAGCCGCAGCAGCCGCGCGGCGGCAAGCTCGGCAAGGTCGGCGTGCCGCTCGATCGCGATCACTCGCCCCGCGATCCGGCTCATCACCGCCGCGGCATAACCGGAGCCGGCGCCGATCTCGAGGACATGGCCGGCCGGCGCGACGCCGGCGGCCTCGATCATCAAGGCGACGATATAGGGTTGCGAGATGGTCTGGCCCGCGCCGATCGGCAGTGGCCCGTCGTCATAGGCGAAAGCGGCGAGATCATCCGGCACGAAGACCTCCCGCGGCACTTCGAGGAAGGCATGCAGCAGATCCGGATCCATGATGCCGCGCGCGGCGATCTGCGTCTCGACCATCGCCCGCCGCGCTTCGGCGAAATCCTTCATTTGCGCCTCCTGAAACGAAAAGAGCCGCGGCCTTCGCGACCGCGGCTCTCCCCTTTCAGATCATGAATACCGCGGCTTATGCGTCCGGCTTGCCGCCATAATCGCCGCCGCCCTTACCGCCGCCCTGGTCGTCCTGATATTCGCCCTTCCCACCATCATCCTGCTGATACTGGCCCTTGCCGCCGTCATCCTGCTGATATTCGTCCTTGCCGTAGCCGCCCTTGCCACCATCGTCCTGATAGTCGCCGGGCTTGCCGCCCTGATCGTCCTGATACTCGCCCTTGCCGCCGTCCTGCTGCTGAGCCTGTTCCTTGCCACCCTGGTCGGCATCGGAAGCCTGCTTGCCGCCTTCCCAGAACTGGTTCTGATTGCCCTGGTTTTTGTCGAACTCACCCATGACACGATCCTTCCGATACAGCGTCGCCGGGCGCCATGCCCCCGATCGCCAAGGTTAAACCAAACAAGTCGCGTTTACGTTCCGGCGCGGCCCGATCATATCAGGCCCGTAACGAGGCGCAACTGGGTTCGGAACGGCCGCTATTTCGGCGGATCGGTCTCCGCGCCCTGGCCGTCAGGTGTGAAATCGGGCGTTCCGCCGATGCTGGTCCCGGCATTGTCGGTCTTGATGTCGGCCTGGCCGCCTTCACCCTTGTCGTCACCGACCTGTGTCTTCTCGCCCTTCAGCCTCTGGTCGAGCCCTTCGCCGGGGCCTTTCTTCACGTCGGTCATGCCGCGTCTCCTTCCCTCGCTAGCGAACGGAGACCGTAACGGTTCCGAGTCGCGTCAGATCAATCCCGCCAATGGGCTCGACGGATCGGCATAGCGGCGCTGGCCCATGCGGCCGGCGAGATAAGCGAGTCGGCCGCTTTCGACGGCAAGCTTCATCGCTCGCGCCATCATGACCGGCGCCTTCGCCTCGGCGATCGCGGTGTTCATCAGGACGCCGTCGCAACCCAGTTCCATCGCAACGCTGGCGTCCGAGGCGGTGCCCACGCCCGCATCGACCAGCACGGGCACGCCGGCGCCTTCGACGATCAGGCGGATCGTGACCCGGTTCTGGATACCAAGGCCCGAGCCGATCGGTGCGCCCAGCGGCATGATCGCGACCGCCCCGGCTTCTTCCAATTGCTTCGCCGCGATCGGATCGTCGACGCAATAGACCATCGGCTTGAAGCCCTCCGCGACCAGGGTCTCGGTCGCCTTCAGCGTTTCGCGCATGTCGGGATAGAGCGTCTTGGCCTCGCCGAGCACCTCCAGTTTGACCAGGTCCCATCCGCCCGCCTCGCGCGCCAGCCTGAGCGTGCGAACCGCGTCCTCGGCGGTGAAGCAGCCGGCGGTATTGGGCAGGTAAGTGAAGCGCTTCGGATCGATAAAATCGGTCAGCAGCGGCTGGCCCGGATCGGAGATGTTGACCCGCCGCACCGCGACCGTGACGATCTCCGCGCCCGACGCCTCGAGCGCCGCCGCATTCTCCTCGAAGCTCTTATATTTGCCCGTGCCGACGATCAGCCGCGAGCGGAAAATCTGGCCGGCAACGGTCCAGACATCGTTCGCCGTCGCCGAATTTCCTTCTGCATTCACTTGCGCTGCGCCCGCTTGATGGGAGGGACTGGCGATATAGGCGCTCGGCGGGGCCACGCCATGGCTTTTCCAATCATGCGCGCCGCACTAGAATCAAGTTTATTGGAGAATGACATGCGGATCGTCGGGCTTTTCGCTTTGGCTCTGGCTTTGTTGGCGCCGCTCCCGGCTGTCGCGCAGGACGGCGACATCGTCGTCCACGGCGACTCGTCGCGGCAGGAGATCGAGCGCATCCTCAACGCCGACAATCTCGAAACCGAGCGGATGCAGCCGAGCGAGGTCGTCGAGGCGATGGCGGCGATCACGCGCGGCCGAGCGCCGGAAGATTTCTGGGCCGCCTATCAGGCCCATGTCCAAGCATGGCAGACCTACGCCCAGGCGCTCGAGCGCGCGCCGCGCCAGCAGGTCGAATCCGGCTTCCCCGAAAGTCCCGAGGCCGAGGAGGCGGAACAAGGCGTCCAAACCACCTTCGCCGAAGTCGAGCGCATCGCCCGCCGCTACGGCGCGCGCCTGCCCGCGCCGCCGGTGGACCTGCTCAGCATCGCTTGACGCTCGGCCGAGGCCTAACCGCCGCCGACGAAGGTCACGATCTCATAATCGTCGCCATCCTCGACCATGACCTCGGCCAGGGTCGAGCGCGGCACGATCTCCAGATTGCGCTCGACCGCGACCCTGGTGGGCTCGAGCCCGAGCTCGAGCGCGAGATCGGCGATACTCATGCCCTCGCGCACGCGGCGGTGAGCGCCATTGATCCGGATCGAGAGCGTCTGTTCGTCCAAAGGTTCACCTTTGCGTGGCGACGTGCGCCGTCATATAGGGACGCGCCATGACGACGCCAGCCACGACTTGCTGGCTCTGGACGCGGCCATGCTTCATGTGACAGGGCGCGCGTCTTCCGGGGGACAGGCCTATGAGCGACGACAAGAATAAAGAACCGATGCGGATCGACACCGCGCTCATCCGCCAGCTCGCCGATCTCCTCGCCGAGAATGATCTCAGCGAGATCGAGGTGGGCGACGGCGACCGCCACATCGTCGTCAAGCGCAAGATCAGCGCCGCCCCGGCCGCGAGCTACGTCGCGCAGGTGGCCGCAGCGGCCGCCCC
>Ga0136633_1001502_pt1 | contig 17164 bp, 11 predicted proteins | sample AntDrymeUQ832206_2_FD_105494 | JGI IMG/M metagenome (GOLD analysis project Ga0136633, IMG submission 105494) | Polar desert sand microbial communities from Dry Valleys, Antarctica - metaG UQ83 (22.06) | ecosystem: Environmental > Terrestrial > Soil > Desert | place: Antarctica: Dry Valley...
CGTCGACGTGCTCATCGCCGTTGGCCCGCTCGCGGCGCACATCGGCGCGTCGTTCGACGGCGAGCTGCACACCGCGCGCGACGCCGCCGCGGCGGCTGCGCTCGCCCAGGCGCTCGTGCGTCCGGGCGACACGGTGCTCGTCAAGGGCTCTCGCGGCGTCGGCCTCGAGCTCGTCTGCGAGCGCATGCGCCACGCGACGGCGCGGTCCTGATGGGCGAGGTCCTGATCGCGGGCACGGCCGCGCTGCTGATCTGCATCTTCCTGTCGCCGAAGTTCATCGCCTTTTTCCACGATCGCGAGTTCGGCCAGTTCATCCGCGAGGACGGTCCCGAGGGCCACCACGTCAAGGCCGGCACGCCGACGATGGGCGGGATCATCATCTTCACGGCGATCTCGATCCCGTTTCTCATGCTGTCGGACTACGACTGGCGCTCGGTCGGGGTCTACGGCGCGGCGATGGGCTGCGCCCTGCTCGGCTTCGCCGACGACTACATCAAGATCGTGCGCCGGCGCTCGCTGGGCATCAGCGCGCGGATGAAGCTCGGCGTGACGGTGCTGATCTCGATCGGGCTGTGGTGGATCGCGACGCAGAAGGCCGGCCAGCAGGAGACGCTGCGCCTGCGCTTCATCGACTACCAGGTCGACCTCAGCCTGCTCGCCGGGATCCCGTATCTCATCGTCATCTACATCGTGGTAGCCGGCACGACGAGCGCCGTCAACCTCACCGACGGCCTCGACGGCCTCGCCGCGGGCTGTGCCGCGATCGTGCTGCTGTGCTACATCGGCATCACGTTCATCACGACCGGCCAGCACGACCTCGCACTGCTGTCGGCGTGCCTCGTCGGGGCGTGCGTCGGGTTTCTGTGGTTCAACGCCTTTCCGGCGACGATCTTCATGGGCGACACCGGCTCGTTGGGGCTCGGCGGCGCGATCGCCGGCCTGGCCGTGATGACGAAGACCGAGATCCTGCTGATCCTGATCGGCGGCATCTTCGTCGTCGAGGCGCTGAGCGTGCTGATCCAGGTGTTCTCCTTTCAGACCTTCCGCAAGCGCGTCTTCCTGATGGCGCCGATCCACCACCACTTCGAGCTGCTGGCCTGGTCGGAGACGAAGATCATCCTGCGCTTCTGGATCGTCGGCGCGATCTGCAGCGCGATCGGCTTCACGCTGTACCAGTACTCCGTGACGTGACCCGCGAGCGCCCGCCGCTGCCGCCGGGGCCGTGGCTCGTCGTCGGACTCGCGCGCTCAGGTCTCGCCGCGGCGCATGCGCTGGCGGCGCGCGGCGAGCGGGTCGTCGCGGTGGACTCCGGCTCCGGCTCGGGCGACGGCGTCCTCGCCGGACTGCCTGAGGCGGTGGAGGTGCATCTCGGGACCGACGGCCTGGCGTTCCTCGACGGCGCGCGCGCGGTCGTGAAGTCGCCCGGCGTGCCGCGCGAGGCCGCGGTGATCGCCGCGGCGCGGGCCCGCGGGATCCCGGTGCTCGGCGAGACCGAGCTCGGCTGGCGGCTGCTGCCCAACGAGTTCGTCGCGGTCACCGGGACCAACGGCAAGACGACGACGGTGCAGCTGCTGGGACACATCCATCGCGAGGCGGGGATCGCGGTGGCCGTCGCCGGCAACGTCGGCGACGCGCTCAGCGGCCTGGTCGGGCGTGGTCGCCTTGCGCCAGAGGCGATCGTCGTCTGCGAGCTGAGCTCCTTTCAGCTCGAGGACGCGCTGGAGTTCGCGCCCGAGGCAGCCGTGCTGCTCAACGCCGAGCCCGACCACCTCGACCGTCACGGCACGTTCGCCGACTACCTCGCGGCGAAGCTGCGGATCTTCGCGCGCCAGGACGACGACGACGTCGCGGTCGCCCCGGCGGGCCTGGACGTCGAGGACCTCGGCGGCTGCGCGCGGCGCGTGAGGTTCGGGCCCGGCGGCGAGCTCGACGACCGCGCGGGCCATCTGTGGTGGGACGACGAGCCGCTGATCGCCCACGACGAGATCCGCCTGCGCGGAGCACACAACGTCTCGAACGCGGCGGCCGCGGCGGCGATCGCGCTCGCGCGCGGGATCGACGTCGATGCCGTGCGCTCAGCGCTGCGGAGCTTCGCCGGGGTCGAGCATCGCCTGGAGGAGGTCGCGACCGTCGACGGTGTGCTGTACGTCAACGACTCCAAGGCGACGAACGTCGCGTCGACGCTCGTCGCGCTTCAGAGCTTCGAGGCCCCCGTGCACCTGATCCTCGGCGGGGTCGGCAAGGGCCAGGACTTCACACCGCTGCGCGGCCTGGCGGCGCACGCGTACCTGATCGGCGCGGCGGCGGAGCAACTCGCCCTCCAGGCCGGCGGCGAGCTGTGCGGCGACCTGGAGACCGCGGTCGCGCGCGCCCGGGCGGCTGCGGTCGCCGGTGAGGTCGTGCTGCTGTCGCCGGCCTGTGCGAGCTTCGACCAGTTCGCCGACTACGAGGTGCGCGGACGGGCGTTCAAGCGTCTGGCCGGCTGATCCGCAATGTCCGCGGGCCCCTGATCTCATCTTAGGGCCCGTCCCCACAGGACGAACGGATTGCAGGCGGACGTAGCACTGATCATGCTACGCTCGTTCGATCGCTCGCTCGCTGCACGTCCGTCTCGATGACGCGGCGGTCGCCGCACTCGACATCGTTCGTGGTGCCGGCATGACCGACTCCGAGGCCGTGCGCACTGCGCTGCGCGAATCCGCGGCGCGGCGGCGGGTGCGCTCCGCCGTCCGTTGCGAGGCGCTGGCGCTCGCCGCCGACGAGCACGACCGCGAGGAGATGCGCATCGTTCGCGAGCAGCTGTCACGGTTCGCGCCGCGATCGCCGGGCTGATCGTGGTTCGCGGCGAGTTGCTGCGCCTGCCCGCGCCACGTGCTGCGCGCGGACACGAGCAGCGCGGTGCCCGCTACGCGGTCGTCATCCAGGCCGACGAGTTTCTGGATCTCAGCACGACACTCGTCGCACCCACGTCGACGAGCGCGCGCCCGGCGAGCTTCCGGCCGCCGGTCACCATCGAAGACGTCGAGACCCGCGTTCTGGTCGAGCAGGCGACGGTCGTCGACCCGCAGCGCCTCGGCCGGTCAGCTGGTCGTCTCGATGCCGGCGAGATGCTCGCCGTCGATCGGGCTCTCGCCCTGATCTTCGGGCTCTGATGGCGGCCGGCCTCGCTCCTCGGCCCTGCTCGCGGGGCAGCGCTGAGGCGCGGTGGCGGGTGGTGGGGCGGGCCGGCCGGCGTGACGGCATCCGGTCAGAAGTAGCCGCTGATGTCCGTCGCGATGATCGTCTGCGTGTCCTCGGGTGCCGGGCGCAGGATCAGCACCTCGGCTCGGGCGCTGCGCAGGATCCAGATGATGTCGTCGCAGGGCAGACCGTGCTCTGGATCGTTGCTTGCCCAGGTGTCGACGCGGTCGAACCGCGCTCGTTCGAGAGCCTGGCGAGTGCGCGACGGTAGGTCCTGCCGCGTTCGACGCGTGCGTCGACGGGGACCTGCCGGGCAGCGGCACGCTGCTCGATCGCCTCCAACAGCGGCATGCCGCTCGAGCTTTGAGTCGGGAGCGGGCTGTCTAGTGCAAGCGCGCGGCGCGGTCGCGAGACAGGCCGGCAACGACCACACGGCGGCCGACCGGCCGCGCGCGGACTGACACCACCTTGCCGCCGGCGAACCGTGCGGCGTTCTCGAGCAGGTTCGCAAAGGCGCGCTCGAGCTGGGCGGTATCCGCACGGACCAACGGCAGCGCAAGGTCGACGGAGAGCGCGAATACGTCAACACGACCAGCAGGCGAGCAGATACACGACGCTCAGCGATGACGGCGGCGCAACGTGCTTGAGCGGATGGATCAGACCGGTGACCGCCGCGACCGAGAGGAAGGCGACGATGGCGCCGGACAGCTCGCGCGGTCGTTCGCGGCGCAGCAGCACTGGGTCCCACGTCCGGCGCACGCCACGCGACGTAGACCGGCGGCCTGTGACATCGATCGAACGTCTGCTTGTGCGCTCCGATGGCGGGCAGACCCTCTCCGCGGCGAGGGATCGACGCTCGCGCGTCGAACGCCGGGGCAATGGCAGCCGCCTCTCGCGCTCTCTCGCAGATCCCGCCGAAGCCCAGGCCGAGGACCAAGCCCGTCGAGTACAACATCCTGCTGACCGCGACGCTGTGCCTGCTGGCGGCCGGGGCGGTCATGGTCTACAGCGCCTCGTCGGCTCGCACGCTGCTCGAGGGGCAGGGTGACGGCTCGGCGTACCTCGTCAAGTACGTCGCCTACGCCCTGATCGGGCTCGTGGTGCTGCAGGTGCTCGCGCGCGGCGGACTCGAGCTGCTGCCGCGGCTGACCCCGGCGCTGCTGGGGATCTCTTTTGTCCTGCTGCTTGCGGTGAAGGTCCCCGGCATCGGCGTGTCGATCAACGGCGCGCAGCGCTGGATCGGTGCCGGGCCGGTGCAGTTTCAGCCGTCTGAGCTGATGAAGCTCGCGCTGGTGCTGCACGCGGCGGCGGTGCTCGCGACGAATCCGCGGCGACTCGAGACGACGCCTGCCGTGATCCGCCCGCTGCTGCTCGTCGTCGGCGCCGCGATCGTGCTGATCGCCTCGCAGCCCGACCTCGGCACCGCGCTCGTGGTCGCCTTCACGGTCGGCGCGCTGCTGCTGGTCGCCGGCACCCCCTTCGCACTGCTGACGCGGATCGGGGGCGTGACCGCGGTGCTCGTCCTGCTGTTCGCGCTGATCGACCCCGAGCGCGTCTCGCGCCTGACAGCGTTCGTCAACCCGTGGGCGGACCCGAGCGACACGGGCTTTCAGGCCGTCCAGGGGCAGATCGCGCTGGGATCGGGCGGGCTCTTCGGCGTCGGGCTCGGCGAGTCGGTGCAGAAGGTCTTCTACCTGCCCGAGGCGCACACGGACTTCATCCTCGCGGTGATCGGCGAGGAGCTCGGCGTGGCCGGCATCTGCGGGCTGCTGCTGCTGTACGGGATGATCGGCTACGCCGGGCTGCGGACGGCGAAGTCGGCCGCGACGCGCTACGGGCAGCTGCTCGCGGCCGGGCTGACCGCGCTGATCCTCTGCCAGGCGCTGCTGAACACCTGCGCGGTGCTCGGGATCGCGCCGCTGACCGGCGTGCCGCTGCCGTTCATCTCGTCGGGATCGAGCAGCCTGCTCGTGCTGCTGGCGACGATGGGCCTGCTGCTGAACATCGCGGCGCGCAGCACGAGCCACCTCGCGATCGTGGCCCGGCCGGACTCCGAGATCGGGGTCGATGCGCGAGGATCCCGCGGTGACGACGATGCCTTTGGTCTTGATCGCGGCCGGCGGGACGGCCGGTCACGTGGTGCCCGCCCTGGCGGTCGCCGAGCGGCTGACGGCCGCGGGCGCTGAGGTCGTCTGGGTCGGCGGCGAGCGCGCCGAGGCCGAGCTCGTCCCGCAGGCCGGCTATGAGCTGCGCCGGATCCGCGTCGCCGGGCTGTCGCGCACGAACCCGCTGCTGGCCGCGCGCGCGGTGGGCTTCGCGGCCGGTGCGGTCGTCGCGTCGCGGCGGATGCTGCGCGAGCTGTCGCCCGCGGTCGTGCTCGGCGGGGGTGGCTACGTCGCGGGTCCCGTCGGCCTCGCAGCCGTGGCGTCGCGCGTGCCGCTCGTGCTGACGGAGGCCGACAGTCACCTCGGCATCGCAAACCGCCTGCTCGCCGGGCGCGCGCGCCGCGTCTGCCTCGCGTTCGCGATCGCCGGCCGCGACGGCCCGCGCTACGTCGTCACCGGGCGGCCGGTCGCGCCGCCGGTCGCCGACCGGGCGGCGGCGCGTGCGCGCTTCGACCTCGCCGAGGACGAGACGTGCGTGCTCGTCTTCGGCGGCTCGATCGGGGCGCGGACGATCAACGAGGCTGCGGTCGAGGCGTTCGAGGCCGCGCCGTTTCGCGTGCTGCACGCGGCGGGCCGGCGCGACCACGACGCGCTCGCGCTGCGCGTCGAGGGCTGGGGTCACTACGACCTGCGGCCGTACATCGACGGTTTCGGCGACGCGCTCGCGGCATGCGACCTGTGCGTCGCGCGCTCGGGCGGCTCGATCTTCGAGATCGCGGCGGCGGGCCGGCCGGCGCTGCTCGTGCCCTATCCGCACGCCAGCGCCGACCACCAGACCTCGAACGCGCGCTGGATGGCCGACGGCGGCGCGGCGGTCGTCGTGCCCGACGCCGAGCTGACGCCCGCGCGGCTCGGGGCCGAGGTGGGGTCGCTGCTCGCCGACCGCCCGCGCCTCGCGGCCATGGCGTCGGCGTCGGCGGCGCTGGCGCGACCCGACGCGGCGCAGGCGGTCGCCGACGAGCTGCTCGCGGCGGCGCGCTCGGCATGAGCCCGCCCCCCGGGCAGTGGCGGGGCCGGCGGCTGCACTTCGTCGGCATAGGCGGCGCCGGCATGAGCGGTCTTGCGCTGATCGCGCGCGCGCTCGGCGCCACGGTCAGCGGCGCCGACAACGTCGACACGCCGTACCTCGTCGCGGTCCGCGAGGCGGGGATCGAGCCGTGCATCGGCTACCACGCCGCGAACGTCCCCGGCGGCGGCGACGTCGAGCTGGTCATCTCGACCGCGGTTCGCGAGGACAACCCCGAGCGCGCATGCGGGCGCGAGCGCGGTCTGCGCGAGATCCACCGCGGCGAGCTGCTCGGCGAGCTCAGCCGCCTGCGCCGGACGATCGCGATCGCCGGCACGCACGGCAAGACGACGACCGCCTCGATGGCGACGCACGCGCTGATGCGGATCGGCTGGGTGCCGTCGTACGTGATCGGCGGCGAGCTGCGCACGACCGGCCGGAACGCCGGCTGGGGCAGCGGCGACTGGCTCGTCGTCGAGGCCGACGAGTCCGATCGCTCGTTTCTGCAGCTCGCGCCGGAGATCGCGGTCGTGACGAACGTCGAGCTCGACCACCACACGACCTACGCCTCGCATGCCGAGCTCGAGCAGGCGTTCGCGCGCTACGTGCACAACGGGCTGCGCGTCGTCGTCGCCGACACGCCGCAGGCGGAGGCGTTCCTCGATCGGGCGAAGATCGTCGACGCGGCGTTCTTCGGCGCGTCGGACGTCGTGCTCGACCCGGCCGGAGCGCGCTTCTCGTGGGCCGGCGTCGAGGTCGGGCTGTCGGTGCCCGGCGCCCACAACGTCGCCAATGCCGCCGCGGCGCTGACGGCGTGCGTGATCGCCGGCGCGGAGCCCGCGCAGCTGGCGGGATCGCTGCTCGACTTCCAGGGCGCGGGACGGCGCTTCGAGACGCTGGGGGAGACGGCGTCGGCAGCGCTCGTGATCGACGACTACGCGCATCACCCGACGGAGGTGATGGCCGCGATCGCCGCGGCGCGCACACTCGGGCGCGGACGCGTCATCGCGGCCTTCCAGCCGCACCTGTTCTCGCGCACGCGCCTGCTCGCGCGCGAGTTCGGCGCCGCGCTCGCGCTGGCGGACGTCGCCGTGGTGCTGGACGTCTACCCCTCGCGCGAGCGCGCGCAGGACCACCCGGGGGTGAGCGGCCTGCTGATCGCGGAGGCCGCCGCGGACGCTGCGGGCGGCCGCCGGATCTGCTGGGCGCCGGGCTTCGACGAGGCAGAGGCGCTGCTGCGCGCAATGCTGCGCGCCGGGGACGTCTGCCTCGTGCTCGGTGCCGGGAACATCGACGAACTCGGGCGGCGGATGATCGCTGCGTCGGCGTCGCGCTGAGCCGCGGAGTCAGGGCCGGCGTGAGCGAGCGGGCGTGAGGCTACCGCCGCCCGGAGCGACCGGGCGGTCGTGGCAGCTTTGGGGCGGTATACGCCCCGGATCCGCCACGACCGCGCGTAGGGTGCGCCGCGGGAGCTGGTCGTGGCAGCTTTGGGGCGGTATACGCCCCGGATCCGCCACGACCGCGGGCCTGGGGTGCGCGGCTACGGCAGCCAGCTGTGGCCGGCGAAGACCGGCTCGGGCACGAGCTCGACGCCGAATGCGTCGCGCACCCCGCTCGCGATCTCAAGCGCGAGCGCGACGAGCTCGGTCGTCGTCCCGTTCCCGCGGTTCGTCAGCGCGAGCGTGTGCTTCGACGAGATCGCGATGCCGTCAGGGTTGCCGTACCCCTTCTCAAAGCCGGCGCGCTCGATCAGCCAGGCGGCCGACGTCTTGACGTAGCGATGGTGGCTAGCCGGCCACGACGGCGGCTGCACGTCCGGGCCGAGGCGATCCCGTGCGCGAGCGACGAGCTCGGCGAAGGCGTGCTCGCGCAGCACGGGGTTCGTGAAGAACGAGCCGGCGCTGAAGGTGTCCGGGTCGCGGGAGTCGAGCACCATGCCCTTGGCGCGGCGCAGCTCGAGCACGGCGGCGCGCACGTCGACGAGCGGCGCGCGCTCGCCCTCGTCGATGCCAAGCCTCCGCGCGAGCTCGGCGTAGCGCACGGGCTCCGACTCCTCCCCGGGCTCGAAGGCGAAGCTCACCCTCAGCACGACCCAGCGCCCGGGGTCGCGCTTGAACGCGCTCGAGCGGTAGTCGAACAGGCACTCCTCGACGTCGAGCGCGTGGACCACGCCGCTCTCGCGATCGAGCGCGTGGACGCCGGCGATCACGTCGGCGACCTCCTGGCCATAGGCCCCGACGTTCTGTATCGGCGTCGCGCCGACCGAGCCCGGGATGCCCGACAGCGCCTCGATCCCCGATAGGCCGTTGTCGACGCACGTCGCGACGAGCGCATCCCACTCCTCTCCGGCCTGCACGTCGAGCCAGACGCGCCCGTCGCTGCGCTCGAGCTCATCGACGCCGCGCGTCGCGACGCGCACGACCGTCCCGTCGAAGCCGGCGTCCGCAACGACGACGTTGCTGCCGCCGGCGAGCACGAGCAGCGGCTCGTCGCGCGCGTCGCAGGCCTGCACGAGCGAGACGAGCTCACCCTCGCTCGTAGCGTCGACCATCCGGGCGGCGGGGCCGCCGAGGCGCAGGGTCGTCAGCTCGCTCAGGGCGATCGCGGAGGTCACGCGCGGGGAGGCTAGCCGAGGCCCGACGCTCGGCCATCTCGGCAGGGTCCGCGCAGGCCGCGGCGAACACACGATGGATGTCCTCGTTCGCCAGTCCCCGCCGACGTCTGCTCCTTCTTGTTGCGCTGGTGGCTCTGGCACTCGCCGGCGGCGCCATGTGGCTGCGCAGCAGCCCACTCGTGCAGGTCCAGGACGTGACGATCACGGGCATCGAAGGGCGCCAGGCCGCGCAGATCCGGGATGTGCTGACCGACGTCGCGCTCGACATGACGACCCTGAAGGTGCGCGAAGACGTGCTGCGCGAGGCCGTCGAGATGTATCCGATCGTGCGCGGCCTGCGCACCGCGAGCGACTTCCCGCACCGCTTGCGGATCGAGGTCGACGCCTACGAGCCGGTCGCGGCCCTGAAGTCGGGCGGCGCGCTGACCGCGGTCGCCGCCGGCGGGACGCTGCTGCGGGGCACCGCCACGCAGAACCTGCCCGTCGTGGGCGTCAAGATGCTGCCCGCCAACGGCCCGGTCGACGACCGCGACACGCTGCGGGCGATCGGCCTGATGGCTGCCGTGCCCGACAGGCTGCGCCGGCGCGTGTCGCGCGTGTACCGCGGATCGCGCGGCCTGTCGACGACCGTTCGCGACGGGCCAAAGCTGTATTTCGGCGGCGCCGAGCGACTGCGCGCGAAGTGGCTCGCGGTGGCGCAGGTGCTCGCAAACGACACGGCTCGCGGCGCCTCCTACGTCGACGTCCGCATTCCTGAGCGGCCCGTGGCCGGCGGCTTCAAACCTCGGCTGGGCAATACTCACCCTCAACTTTAGGTTGACTGCGGCAGGATGTCGTTTCTCCTGCTCAGGTCGAGACTCTCCCGTTCTGCAATCAAAGTTGCGAGAGTAGACTTCGCGTTGACATCCGTTTGAGCCCGTGCTTACTGTAGTTCGTGCAGGATCGGTCCGGGGAGCCCAAATCCCTCAACGCTAACTCAAGGGTCGGACGCCTTCTCATGGAATCCAGCAGCAGCTATCTCGCGGTCATCAAGGTCGTCGGCGTAGGCGGCGGCGGCACCAACGCGGTCAACCGCATGGTCGACGCGGGTCTGCGTGGGGTGGAGTTCATCTCGGCGAACACTGACGCGCAGGCGCTGCAGATGACCGACGCCGACATCAAGCTCAACATCGGCCACGACCTGACGAAGGGGTTGGGCGCCGGCGCCAACCCCGAGATCGGCTTCGGCGCGGCCGCCGAGTCGCGCGACGACATCAAGGAGGCGCTGAAGGGCGCCGACATGGTCTTCGTCACCGCGGGCGAGGGCGGCGGCACCGGCACCGGTGCGGCGCCGGTCATCGCGGAGATCGCGAAAAACGAGATCGGCGCGCTGACCGTCGGCGTCGTCACGAAGCCGTTCGAGTTCGAGGGCACGCAGCGCACGCGCCAGGCGGAGGAGGGCATCGCCCGCCTGCGCGAGGTCGTCGACACCCTGATCGTGATTCCCAACGAGAAGCTGCTGGCGGTCGTCGAGCGCCGCACGACGATGCTCGACGCCTTCCGCGAGGCCGACAACGTGCTGCGCCAGGGCGTGCAGGGGATCACGGACCTGATCACGATCCCCGGCCTGATCAACCTCGACTTCGCCGACGTCCGCACGATCATGCAGGACGCCGGCTCCGCGCTGATGGGCATCGGCACCTCCAACGGCGAGAACAGAGCGGCCGAGGCGGCGCGGATCGCGATCTCCAGCCCGCTGCTCGAGGAGTCCGTCGAGGGCGCGACCGGGATCCTGCTGAACATGACCGGCGGCCGCGAGCTCGGGCTGTTCGAGGTCAACGAGGCCGCCGAGATCGTCAAGGAGGCCGCGGCGCCGAACGCCAACATCATCTTCGGCGCCGTGATCGACGAGGCGCAGGGCGACGAGGTCCGCGTGACCGTGATCGCCACGGGCTTCGATCACGGCCGCCGTCCCGCCGGCGGCTACCAGGCGCCGCCGACCCCGCGCTACGGCCGCACGCCGGCTCCCGAGCCCCCGCGCGACCGGCCGCAGGCGCCGCGTGATCGCAGCCCGCGGATCGACGACCGGCAGCGCTCGTCGTTGGAGATCGGCGACGACGAGATCGACATCCCGCCCTTCCTGAGATAACGCTCGACTCGAGGCTGAAGGACCGATCCCTGGTCGGGGTCGGGGGTGCGCGGCGGAGTGATCGCTCGCCGGTCGAGAGGAGCCGCAGCGCAGCCGCGGTGACGCCGGGGTCATCTCGTATGGTGGCGCGGCGGCCGCCCGGCGACCCCGGGGGCCGATGCGAGACGAGGCCCCAGCGTGCTGCACATCCATCGAGCTGAACGGACCGACGCGCTCGTCGCCGCGCTCGCGACGCTGCTCGCCGACCCGCCCCGGGACCCGTTCGCGCGCGAGGTCGTGGCGGTTCCGACGCGCGGGATGGAGCGCTGGCTGACGCAGCGGCTGTCCGGCGAGCTCGGCGCCGCGCCGGGTCGCGGCGATGGCATCTGCGCGAACGTCGCGTTCGAGTCGCCGCGCAGGCTGACGGGCGACGCGATCGCGGCGGCGACGGGGATCGACCCCGACGCCGACCCGTGGCTGGCCGAGCGGATCGCCTGGCCGTTGCTGGAGGTCGTCGACGACGCGCTCGGCGAGCCGTGGCTGAGCGTGCTCGCCGCGCACCTCGGCGCGGGCGCGAGCGACGACGATGCCGCTCGTCGCGCGCGCCGGCTCTCAAGCGTCCGCCACATCGCCGAGCTCTATGACCGCTACGCGCTGCACCGCCCGGCGATGTTGTGCTCGTGGGCGGGCGGGCGCGACGTCGACGGCCGCGGCGAGCCACTGCCCGAGGACGTGCGCTGGCAGCCGGAGCTGTGGCGCCGGCTGCGCGAGCGCGCCGGGGCGCCGGACCCGGCCACACGGCTGGACGGCGCCTGCCGGCGGCTGTGCGAGGAACCCGGCATCGCCGACCTGCCGCAGCGGTTGTCGCTGTTCGGCCTCACGCGCCTGCCGGCGGCGCGCCTGCGGGTGCTCGGGGCGCTCGCGCGCGGGCGCGACGTGCACGTCTTCGCGCTGCACCCGTCGCCGGCGCTGTGGGAGCGCGTGCGGGCGGCGGAAGGCGAGCCATCGCGCGTCAGGCGCGCGGACCATCCCAGCGCGCGCCTGCCGGTCAACCGCCTGCTCGCCTCGTGGGGCCAGGACGCGCGCGAGCTGCAGCTCGTGCTCGCACACGTCGACGCGCCACGCGAGGACCATCACCATCCGCTCGTGTTCCCCGCGCGCACGCTGCTGGAGCGCGTCCAGTCCGACGTGCGCGCCGACCGCTCGCCGCCGGGCGAGCAGGGTGACCGGCCCGCGCTGGACCCGGACGACCGCAGCGTCCAGGTCCACGCCTGCCACGGCCGCGGGCGGCAGGTCGAGGTGCTGCGCGGCGCGATCCTGCACCTGCTCGACGAGGACCCGTCGATCGAGCCGCGCGACGTGATCGTCATGTGCCCCGACATCGAGACGTTCGCGCCGCTGATCCAGGCGACGTTCGGCGCCGGGCAGGTCGCCGGCGACGAGATCGAGCCACTGCCGGCGGACGTGCGACCGGCGGAGCTGCGCGTGCGGCTCGCCGACCGCTCGCTGCGCCAGACGAACCCGATCCTGGGCGTCGTCGCGGCGCTGCTCGAGCTCGCCGGTGGTCGCATGACGGCGTCGCAGGTGCTCGACCTCGCCGACCGCGCGCCGGTGCGCCGCCGCTTCGGCTTCGACGACGACGACCTCTCGCGGATCGAGGACTGGGTCGGCGACAGCGGGATCCGCTGGGGCCTCGATGCCGCGCACCGGCGCCCGTTCAAGCTCGACGCGCTCGGCGCCGGGACGTGGAAGGCGGGTCTCGACCGGCTGCTGCTCGGGGTCGCGATGACCGAGGAGCTGTGCGACGGCGTGCTCGCGCTCGACGACGTCGACGGCGGGCAGGCGATCGACCTCGTCGGCCGGCTCGCCGAGCTCGTGGACCGCCTGCAGGCGACGCTCGACACCTTCACGACGCCACAGACGATCGCCGGCTGGACCGCCTCGATCGCGGCGGGCGCCGACGCGCTGGCGGCCACGACGCCGGGCGACGCCTGGCAGCGCGCCGAGCTCGGCCGCCTGCTCGACGACGTCGTCGCGGCCGCGACCGTCGCCGGCGAGACGAACGCCACGCCGCTCGAGCTGCCCGAGGTCCGCGCGCTGCTGGCGCAGCGCCTCGCCGGGCGCCCGACGCGCGCGAACTTCCGCACGGGCCATCTGACGGTCTGCACGCTGATGCCGATGCGCTCGGTGCCGCATCGCGTCGTCTGCCTGCTCGGCCTCGACGACGGGGCGTTTCCGCGCCGCGCCGCGCGTGACGGCGACGACCTGATGCTCGACGACCCGTGCGTCGGCGATCGCGACCCGCGCTCGGAGGACCGCCAGCTGCTGCTCGACGCGCTGCTGGCGGCGACCGACCGGCTGATCGTCACGTACACCGGCAACGACGAGCGCACAAACGCGCCGCGGCCGCCGGCCGTGCCCGTCGGCGAGCTGCTCGACGTGATCGACGCGACCGTCCGCATGGACGACGGCAGGCCCGCGCGCCGGGGGGTGCTCGTGCGCCACCCGCTGCAGCCGTTCGACCCGCGCTGCTTTCTCCCGGAGCCGAGCGCCGGCGGGCGGCCGTGGAGCTTCGATCGCGTCACGCTCGACGGCGCCCGCGCGCTGGCCGGCGAGCGCGCACGGCCGGCGCCGTTCCTCGCCCGGCCGCTGCCGGCGCAGGACGGCCTCCTCGTCGAGCTCGACGACCTCATGCGCTTCGTCTCGCATCCCGCGCGCGCCTTCCTGCGCCAGCGCCTCGGCGTCAGCACCGGCGACTTCTCCGACGAGCTCGAGGACGTGCTGCGCGTCGAGCTGGACGGGCTTCAGCGCTGGGCGATCGGTGGCCGGCTGCTGACCGCCGTGCTCGCGGGGGTCGCGTTCGACGACGCGGTCGGCGTCGAGGTCGCGCGCGGCGAGCTTCCGCCGGGCCTGCTGGCCAATCCGGTGATCGACCGGCTGCGGCCGGACGTCGAGCAGATCGCGAAGCAGGTCCGCGCCGTGAGCGGGGAGGGCTTCGAGCCCGGCTCGGTCGACGTCAACCTCGAGCTCGGCGACGGGCGCCGGCTCAGCGGCACGGTCGCGGGCGTCTGCGGCGACGTCGTGCGCAGCGTCTCGTTCTCCGCCGTCAAGCCCGCGGCACGGCTCGCGGCGTGGGTCCGGTTGCTGGCGCTGACGGCCGCATATCCGCAGCGCCCGCTCCAGGCGCTGACGATCGGGCGCGTGCGCCCCGGCGCGAAGGGGTCCGTCACCGTCGCTCGGATCGCGCCGCTCGCCGGCCACGCCGCGCAGCGCGAGGTCCTCGCCACGGCACAGCTCGCGACGATCGCCGACCTGCACGCGCGCGGGATGCGCGAGCCGCTGCCGCTGGCCTGCCTGTCGTCGGCCGCCTACGCGCGCGCGGCGAAGATCGGCAGGGATCCGGCGGCGGCGGCGCGCAGGCAGTGGGAGTCGGCGTTCAGGTTCGACGGCGAGGACGGCCAGCCCGAGCACGCGCTCGTCTTCGGCGCGGCGTCCTTCGACGAGCTGCTCGCGCGGCGCCCGCGCGCCGACGAGTCCGGCGACGGCTGGGACGACGGCGACCCGACGCGCTTCGGGCGCCTCGCGCGCCGGCTGTGGAGCGGTCTGCTCGATCACGAGCAGATGACCGACCGGTGAGCGACGCGCCGTTTGATGTCTGCGGGCCGCTGCCGCGGGGCGTGACGGTGCTCGAGGCGAGCGCCGGCACCGGCAAGACGTACACGATCGCCGCGCTGACGGCGCGCTACGTCGCCGAGGGCACGCCGCTGGACCGGATGCTGCTCGTGACGTTCACGCGGATGGCGACCGGCGAGCTGCGCGACCGCGTGCGCGAGCGGCTGGTCGCCGTCGAGCACGGGCTGACCCGCGTGCTCGCGTCAGCGCCACGGGAGGGAGCCGACGCGTTCGCCGGCGAGACCGACGAGGTCGTGCGGCTGCTCGCCGGCGCGCCGCGCAAGCAGGTGCTCGAGCGCCGCGACAACCTCGCCCGGGCGCTTGCGAGCTTCGACGCGGCGACGATCGCGACGACGCACGGCTTCTGCCAGGAGGTCCTCGGCGGCCTCGGGATCGCCGGCGACATCGCGCCGGACACCGTCTTCGCCGAGGATCTGTCCGACCTGCTCGAGGAGGTCGTCGACGACCTCTACGTGCGCCGCTTCCACGCCCGCGACTCACCGGTGTTCACGCGCAGGCAGGCGCTGCGGATCGCGCTGCTGGCGGTCAACAACCCGAAGGCGCGGATCGAGCCCGAGGGCCTGGACCACGACAGCCCCCCGGCGATGCGCGTCCGGCTGGCGCAGGCCGCGCGCGACGAGCTCGACGCGCGCAAGCGCGCCAACGGCGTCATGACGTACGACGACCTGCTGACCCGCCTGCATGACGCGCTCAGCGGCTCCGGCGGCGCCGCCGTCGCCGCTCGCCTCGCGAAGCGCTTTGAAGTCGTGCTCGTCGACGAGTTCCAGGACACCGACCCGGTGCAGTGGGAGATCATGGAGCAGGCGTTCGGCACCGGCACGGGGACACTCGTGCTGATCGGCGACCCCAAACAGGCGATCTACGGCTTCCGCGGCGCCGACGTGTTCGCCTACATCGAGGCGCGCGCCGCCGCGAGGGCGCACGCGACGCTGGCGGTCAACTGGCGCTCGGACCAGGGGCTGATCGACGCCTACGACGCGCTCTTCGCCGGCGCGCGGCTCGGGCACGAGGGGATCGTCTACCGCCAGGTCCGCGCCGCGGACGCCAACCAGGCGCCACGGCTGTCCGGCGCCCCGGTGAGCGCGCCGCTGCGCGTGCGGATCGCGCGCCGCGACGCACCCGGGGTCGGGCGCACGCCGGGAGGCTTCGCGCGCAAGCAGCCGGCGCGCGAGGCGATCGCGGCCGATCTCGCCGGCGACCTCGTCCGCCTGCTGGAGTCCGACGCCCGGATCGAGATCCGCGACGAGTACGGCACGACGATCGACCACGAGCGCGTGCGACCCGGCCACGTGGCGGTGCTCGTGCGCACGCACCGCAACGGCGCGCAGGTGCGCGACGCGCTCGACGCGGCTCGCATCCCCGCGGTCGTCAGCGGTGCGGGCAGCGTCTTCGCGACCGCCGCTGCGGGCGAGTGGCTGCGTCTCGTCGACGCGATCGAGCGCCCGGCATCGGCGCTGCGCGCGCGCTCAGCGGCGCTGACGTGCTTTCTCGGCTGGAGCGCCGAGCGCGTGGCGCTGGCGTCCGAGCGCGACTGGGAGGACGTCCACCGCCGTCTGCACGAATGGGGACGGGTGCTGCGCGAGCGCGGCGTCGCGTCCCTCACCGAGCGCATCACGCTGACCGAGGGGCTCCCCGGTCGCGTGCTGGCACGCGCCGACGGCGAGCGGCGGATGACCGACCTGCGCCACGTCGCCCAGCTGCTGCATGCGGCGGCGACGAGCGAGGGACTGGGAACGGCTGCGCTTGTCGCGTGGCTGCGGCGGCGGATCGCCGAGGCCGACCGCGACGGCGGCGACGAGGAGCGCAGCCGGCGCCTGGAGTCCGATGCGGCGGCGGTCCAGATCCTCACGATCCACCGCAGCAAGGGCCTCGAGTTTCCGATCGTCTACCTGCCGTACCTGTGGGAGGACGTCCCGCTCGCGCGCGATCCGGAGCCGATCTTCTTCCACGAGCCGGCGCTCGGCGACGAGCGCACGATCGATGTCGGCCTCGAGGGTCCCGACTGGAGCCGGCACCTGCAACAGCACCAGGCCGAGCAGCGCGGCGAGGACCTGCGCCTGACCTACGTCGCGCTGACGCGCGCGCGCCACCAGGCCGTCGTGTGGTGGGCCGGCTCGTATGACAGCCGCCACTCGGCGCTGTCGCGGCTGCTGTTCGCGCGCCGCGAGCCGTTTGACGACGTGCCGGCGCTCGGTCGCCGAACGCCGTCCGACGACGAGGCGCTCGCGAAGCTCGCGCAGCTCGCCGAGCGCGCGCCCGGCTGCGTCAGCGTCGAGTCGGCCGAGCCGGGGGCGCCGCGGCGCTGGAGCAGTGCCGCGCCGGCACGCGCCGAGCTCGCGGTCGCCGAGTTTCGCCGTTCGATCGACCTCGGCTGGCGGCGCACGTCCTACAGCGACATC
>Ga0136633_1001503_pt1 | contig 17156 bp, 16 predicted proteins | sample AntDrymeUQ832206_2_FD_105494 | JGI IMG/M metagenome (GOLD analysis project Ga0136633, IMG submission 105494) | Polar desert sand microbial communities from Dry Valleys, Antarctica - metaG UQ83 (22.06) | ecosystem: Environmental > Terrestrial > Soil > Desert | place: Antarctica: Dry Valley...
ACTCTACCGAAGGGAGTGTGGACCAGTGACCGGCCCGGGAGGCCGGTCCAACAGGCACTCACTGGGGCACTCTACCGAAGGGAGTGTGGACCAGTGACCGGCCCGGGAGGCCGGTCCAACAGGACCGGCCCCGCATCGTCTTCCACGCCTGGCGGGTCTCGGGCACCACGGCCGGCACCATGGCCAGGGAGGCCGCTGCGGCCACCAGGCACCACGAGCAGAACTTCCGATGCTTGGATCCCTGTTCCACCGTCAGGAAGATGGCCCCCAGGGCGTCGAAGGCCACTTTGGTGGCCAGAGCAACGGGCAGCATCGGCTGAGTCCGGGCCCGATCGGCGCCCCCGGCGGCGGCCAGCGCGAGGGTCACGGCATAGCTGGCCAGCCCCAGGGCGGCGTCGGGGGTCTTGAACAGGTTGTACGCCTCGCCCGATGCGTCGACTTGATCGGCGTCGAGTCGCCCCAGGGGCGGCTCGGGGAGGTGATCAATGATGCCCATCTGGTAGAGGGTGATGAGACCCATCGAGCCTCCCGCCACCAGCGAGAGCGCGACGACGAGCCGTCGCTGACGCAGGGTCGCGCTCGACTCGGTCCGCAGCTCGTTGCTGACCCGCTCTGCAGCAGGCGATGACTTCCTACCGATGCTCATATCCCTCCTCTGGCGCAGGGTGTGCGCCGCGGTCTCAGTGCTTCAGCTGGTCGATCTTGTCGCTGACGATGGTGGACGCAATCGACCGTCCCCTACCCTGCCCGTGCAGGAAGGCCGAGGCGAAGCCCTTGGCCTGCTCGTAGGTGACCTTGGCCGGCATCGGCGGTTCGTCGGGGTTGACGACCACGTCGACGAGAGCCGGGCCCCGGTGGGCCAGGGCGGCGGCGATGGCCGGCTCCACCTCGGTGGGCTTTGTCACCCGGATTCCGAGGCCGCCGCACGCCTCGGCCCACGGGGCGAAGTTCGCTTCCTTCTCCCACCGCACCCCGTGCTCGGGGAAGCCGAGCGCCATCTGCTCCCAGAAGATCTGACCGAAAGAGGCGTTGTTGTTGATGATGACCTTGATGGGCAGCCCGTAGCCGGCGGCGGTGAGGAACTCGGCCATCAGCATGGCGAAGCCGCCGTCGCCCACGAACGCAATGCATTGGCGGTCGGGGTGGGCGATCTGAGCGGCGATGGCGTACGGCAGGCCGGGCGCCATTGTGGCCAGGTTCCCGGACAGCATGAACTGGCGCTCGCCGCGAATGTCGAAGTGACGTGCGGCCCATGTGGCGATGGTTCCCGAGTCGGTCGTGAGAATGGCGTCGTCGTCGGCGAGACGGTCGATCACGCGCATGAGGAACTGCGGCTGGATGGGCTCCCGGTGGTCGCCCTCCAGGGCCGCCATCTTTTCGCGCCAGTCCGCCATGTCCTCCTGGGCCGAGGCCAGGAACGTCCGGTCCTCGTGGCGGGACAGCAGGGGCAGCAACGCCTGGAGCGTCTCTGCCGCATCCCCGACCAGTGGCACCTCGGTCGGGATGCGGTCGCCGGCCCGGGTGGGATCGGCCTCGATCTGGACCGTTCGCACCCCGGCTTCGGGCAGGAACTTGGTGTACGGGAAATTGGTGCCGATCATGAGGAGGGTATCCGCCTTCTCCATGGCCTTCTCCGTGGCCAGGGTACCGAGCAGGCCCACCCCGCCCGTGGTCAGGGGATGGTCGTCGGGCACGACTGCCTTGCCCAGCAGGGTCTTGACGATGGGGCTGGCCAGCAGGTCGGCGACGGCCAGCACCTCGGTCCGTGCCCCCAGGGCGCCGGCGCCCACGAGCATCACCACGCTCTTCCCCTCGTTGAGCACGGCGGCCGCCCGCTGCAGGTCGGCCGGGCGCGGAAGTCCCGGCGAGGCCACGTAGGTCGGCGCGGTCTGAGGCGTCCGGGCCGGAGCCCCCACCTCCCAGGGATCGGCGTCGGCCGGCGCCTGCTGGATGTCGACCGGGAAGGTGATGTGGGCGACACCTCGTCGAGCGAGGGCGGTCCGGACGGCCTTGTCGACCAGAGTGGGAATGTGCAGCGGGACGTGGATCATGGCGTTGTACTCGGCCACGTCGATGAACAGCCGGTCGAGGTGGACCTCCTGCTGATAGCCGGTGCCCAGCAGCTTCGGGCCCTGCATGCCGGTGATGGCCAGCACGGGAACGTGGTCGAGCTTGGCGTCGTAGAGGCCGTTGAGGAGGTGGATGCCGCCGCCGCCCGACGTGGCCAGGCACACTCCGATCCGCCCCGTGGCCTTGGCGTACCCGGTGGCCATGAAAGCCGCGGCCTCCTCGTGGTGGACCATGACGAAGCGGATCCGGTCCTGGTGGCGCCGGAGTCCCTCGGTGATCCCGTTGATCCCGTCGCCAGGAAGGCCGAACACGGTGTCGACGCCCCAGTCGATCAGTCGCTCGACCAACAGCTCGGCTGCGATCTTCTTCACGTTCAATGTCTCCTTGTCGGCAACAGTGACTCGAGCCCGGCCCGGGCCCGCCGGCCGACGGACACTCCCGGTTTCTGGGGTGGAGGTTGGCGCATGACCCGCAGGTGCCCATCCCGGCTGGTGACTCTGTAGGAGGTCTGCCCGCTTCGATCCCGCCGGAACTCGATGTCGATACGGGCCGCACCAACCCGCAGCCCCTCGAGGCGGATGTCCGGCAGCCACGGGGGAAGCTGGGGATTCACGAACAGCATTCCGAGCGGCGCCACGGGCTGAAGTCCGAGGAGGGCGTGCACGACCAGGACGATGGCGCTGGCCGACCAGCCCTGGGGCTGGTTCGAGGTGGGGTACACGCCGGGGTGGGGATGCTCCGCGTCCCGGGTGACACCCCCCACGACCTCGGGCAGGCGGTGGCCGGCGAACAGCTCGGTGGAGTCGAACATGGCCCCGGCCAGCCGGTGCAGCTCGTCGACACAGCCATAGCGGGCCAGGCCGAGAGCGAAGGAGGCGTTCTCCACCGGCCACACGCTGCCCCGGTGATAGCTGAAGGGGTTGTAGGCGCTGTGCGCCGCCGACAGTGTGCGCACGCCCCAGCCGCTGAACAGGTCCGGCTCCAGCAGGCGGCGGGCTACGACCGGGCCGAGGTCCTTGGGCACGATGCCCGCGGCCAACATGTGTCCGGGATTCGAGGAGATCGATTTCACCTGGGCGCCGTCGGGGCCGAGGGCCATGGCATAGAACTGGCGATCCGCCATCCAGAACGCCGGCTGGAACTGCTTGCGCAGCCGTGACGCGGTCCGCACCAGCTTCGCCGCTTCCACCCCGTGGCCGCAGAAGGCGAAGGCCACCGCCGCCATCCTCAGCCCGGAAAAGGCATAGGCCTGCACCACGCTGGTGGCGATCGGGGGCTCGATCACCGTCCCGTCGTCGTCCACGATGGCGTCGCCCGAGTCCTTCCACCCCTGCTGTTTGACGCCGTTGGCCGACTTCCTCAGGTATTCGAGGAAGCCGTCGCCGTCGCTGTCGCCGTAGCGCTGCATCCACTCCACCACCCGGCGAGCAGCCGGCAGGAGTTGCTCGACGACGGCCCGGTCGCCGGTCCACAGCAAATACACCGCCAACATGATCAGGAAATCGGCGGGTGCCGTGTAGTCGCCGTAGTACCGGGAGAACGGGTCTTCCCCCAGCAGTGACAAGGGACCGCGACGGGCCTGGTGGAGCATCTTGCCCGGCTCCTCGTCGAGCCAGTCCTCGACCCGTTCGCCCTGCCATGCGGCGTTGGTCAGCAACGTGTCGCGCAACATGGTGGGCATGGCCAGGGCAGCCTGTCCGGCGATGGTCAGGCTGTCACGACCGAACAACTGCTGGAAGATGGGCAGCCCGGCGACGGGGGTGGCCGGCCCGGTGCGCACGCCGAGGGGCAGGGAAGCCAGATCGCCGATGGCGGTCTGCCAGGCCTGGGCCACGGTGGCGTTGGTGGTGACCAGCACGGGCGCTTCGTCGAGCAGGGCCCGCTCGACCGGTGCGATCGATGACACCCGCTCGCTCAACAGGCGGGCCCGCCGATCGGGCTGGACCGGGTCGAGCTGCGCCACGGCGCAGAGCTCGATCTCCACCGGTCTGCCCGGCACCAGCTCCAGGGGGATGACGAGCGCGCCGTCGGCCCACGACGCCGGCACCGGAGCGCGCTCGACGCGCACGGCCACGCAATGGCGGAGCTTGGGGTGCAGGTAGGCGAAGACCACCTCCTGGGCGCCCTCGTCCCAGCGGGCCTCCACCTCGGCGGTCTGCACGCGCTCGGCACTGCCCGCCTCCTCGATGTCGGCGAAGTCGGCAGCCAGGTTGATGCCGAGCCGGAAGCGGGCCGGCGGCGACCCCGCTTGGGCCCCCGCCGCGTAGTTCTCGATACGGATGTGGGTGCGCAGGCCCTGGTCACTGACCGTGCTGGCGATCTCCAGGTAGACACTGGCCTCGGGCACGTGCGGCCCGCCGGCCACCTCTGCATAGGCCAGGAAGCCGTGCCGGGTCGTGGGGCTGGCTGCGAAGGCGACGAGAGGCACGCCGTCGACCGTCAGTTCATGGCGGCGAAGCAGGCGGGTGTTCTCGACGTAGTAGCCCTCGATATCGTTCCCGGTCACCGATCCTGACGCGTCGGTCACCAGCAGCGAGTACCCGCGGTAGACGAAGCGCTGGTCGGCCCGGGCCCGCAACTCGAACGGCGCGGTCATGAACCCTCCCCGGCCCTACGGACCATCACGTCGGCTGCGCGTGCCACCAGCGCCATGATGGTCAGGGCGGGGTTGGCTGCGCCCTGGGTCGGCAGCGTGCTGCCGTCGGTGATCCAGAGATTCGGTACGGCGAAACTGCGCAGGTTGCGGTCCACCACCCCCGTCTCAGGCCGGTCGCCCATCCGTGCGCCGCCCACCAGGTGCGCGTACCGGTCGATGGTGATGACCTCCTCCGCGCCCGCCGCGGTCAGGATCGACTCAGCCGTTGCGGCCGCGCTCTTCATGAGCTCACGGTCGTTGTCGCACTGGGAGTAGCTGAACCGGGCGACCGGCATGCCGTGACGGTCGGTCTCGGCGTCGAGGGTCACGCGGTTGTCGGGCAGCGGCAGGAACTCACACAGTGCCCCCAGAGTGGCCCAGTGGATGTAGTCTCGCATGTACTCCCGCAGGACGACGCCCCAGTGCCCCTGGGCCAGGACATGCTCAGCGAAGGTCACCGGAAGGGGGCTGACGCACTGGATCGAGAAGCCGCAGCGGTAGAGCTTTGCGGGGTCGGTCTCATATTGCAGGTAGGTACCCTGCAGTCCGTTGGCGACCACCGCGGCGGAGGCCAGCGGGAGCGCGGTCTTGGCGATCCGACGGCTGAAGACCCCGCCGAAACCTGCGGCTGCCGCCACGGGTGACATCGCCACCGGGATCCACATCATGTGGTTGGCGAAGCTGGCCCGATCGTGCTCGAGCCAGATCTCCGCCCCGGTCACCAGGGCTCCGACGGCAGCCAGGCCAGACAGGCTGCGTTCGAACCGGCCCGTGCGCACGTTGTCCAGGTAGACCGCAGCAGCGTGCTCGGCGGCCTCGAGGGGCCGTCGGGTGCGGCGCCACCTCATCGGGAGTCCTTTCCGAAGGGACCACGCGAGTCCGAGTCGTAGCCGTGTAGGTTCACGGGCTTCGCCACCTCTCCGCGTCGGCCCGCTTGAAGGTCAGCCCGTGGCCGAGCCGGGCCCGATCCGGTACGAGTCGCCCGTCGACCGGCTCCAGGAACCCGTCGAAGAGCATCCGCTCGATCCGGACATGGTCGTGGAACCATTCGAGGTGGCGGACCGGCGCCAGCGCAACGCAGACATGGGCATGCAGCCCGGGAGCGGTATGGGCCGAGAGGGGCAGCGACCGGGCCTGGCACAGCGCAGCCACCTGGACCAGCCCGGTGATGCCGCAGCGGGTGGCGTCGGCCTGCAGCACATCGACTGCCCCGGCGGCGAGCATTCCCTCGAAGTAGCCGACGTCGTAGCCGTACTCGCCGGCGGTGACGTCCATGCCCTCTGGCACGCGGCGGCGGACCCGGCCCAGCCCGTCCAGGTCGTCGGAGGAAACGGGCTCCTCGAACCAGGTGACTCCGAGCTCGGCAAAATCGCGGGCATGCTCCAGCGCCTGGGACACGGTGTAGGCGCCGTTGGCATCGACGAAGAGCTCGGCATCGGGGCCCACCGCGGCTCGGGCCGACGTCACCCGGTCCCGGTCGGCGGCCGGGTTGCGCCCGACTTTCATCTTGACCTTCCCGATCCCCTGTTCGACCCATCCGGCCAGCTGCTCCCCCAGCTCCCCCGCGCCGTAGGAGGTGAAGCCTCCGCTGCCGTAGACGTCGATGCCCTGGCGCACCGGCCCGAGGAGATCACACAGGGCGACACCGAGAATCCGGGCCTTGAGGTCCCATAGGGCGGCGTCCACGGCGGCGATGGCGCCAGCCGCCACTCCCCCGCGGCCCACGTTGCGGACGGCGCCGAGCATCGCATCCCACGCGGCGGTGACGGCCAGGGCGTCGATTCCGACCACCCTCGGGGCCAGCATCCGTCGCACCAGCCCGGCCGCTCCCGCCTCCGCGTAGCTGTACCCCAGGCCCCAGATTCCTCCAGCAGCGACCTCGGCCACGATGAGCGTGGTCGCATCCCACTCCAGGGTGCCGTCGGATTCGGGTCGGTCGGTGGGGATGGTGATGGCCGACGCCCGCACTTCGTCGATCTGGGTCATGGCCGGGCCGCGATCGGAGCATGTACCTCGGCCAGCCAGAAAGACCCGAGCGCTCCGGCAAGGGGAGTCACGGGTATCAGGAGCCGGGCGTGTCGAGCTGGGCGAACCAGCGGCCACCGGCGTGCCACGAGCTGGTCAGCCGAAGGCCGGCCTCAGCGGTGATGGCTCCGATGCATGACGCTCCCACCGCGGTCCACGCGAACCATGGCCCCATGCACGCATCGTGCTCGACGCGGGCCAGTTCGGCTGCCCCCGAGGTCCCCGGCGGCCCAAGCTCGACGAGGATACGCCCGCACGGCCGGATCAGCGATGTCACCCGGGCGAGCAGCGCCACCGGGTCGCCGCCGATTCCGATGTTGCCGTCGAGAAGCAGCGCCGTTGCCCATACTCGGCCACCCGGTACCGGGCCGAAGACTGAGCCCTCGACCACTGTCGCCCCCCGGGACCGGGCCAGGCGCACCGCCGAGGGCGTCACGTCGATCCCCAGGCAGTCCACGCCCCGCCTGGCCAGGGCCAGCACATGACGGCCCGGACCACACCCGATGTCGAGGACCGGCCCTATCGCCCGGTCGAGCAGTCCCTCGTCCTCGGAGGCGGCCGGGCCGAGCCAGCGCTGCCAGTTGCCGGCGACGACCCCGCCCCGTTCGTCGCGCAGGCTGAGCGGCCGGGACGGCTGCGTCCCTGCTATCACCGTGTCGGTCAACCGATCTTCGCCGTGACCCGGTGAAGGCCGGTCGCCCCTTCTGGCCCGCTGGACTTGTCCGTCTCGATCTGCCCCGCGCCGGTGCCGTCGAAGGCCCGGACGACGAGGCGGTGCTCCCCGGGCCGGTTGGGCGTCCATTGGAAGCTCCACAGGCTCCAGGTAAGACGGGAAGCGGAGTAGTCGATCCTGGCCGGTTGCCAGCTGGCACCGTCGTCGACGCTCACCTCCACCCTGGTCACTCCCCGGTCGCCGGCGAATGCCGTGCCCCGCAGCATGGCCCCCGCCATCGGCAGCGGGCGGGCGAAGTCCGGGGCGGTGAAGCGCGACTGGGTCTTGACCACGAAGTCCGGCCCCCACCCCTGGTTCTCGTAGAAGCCCTGCTCTTCGGTGGCTGACAGACGGATCCGGTCGATCCACTTCACGTTCTTCTCGCCGTACAGGCCGGGGACGATGATGCGGACCGGGAAGCCGTGGCGTTGCGGAAGGGGCTGGCCGTTCATCTCATACGCGACCAGGGTGGTCACATCCATGGCCTTGTCCAGCGGGAACGTGTCGGTGTAGCCGTCGACGCCGTGGAAGACGACGTCGCGCACGTTCGCGCGGGGCCGGGACTGCTCCAGGAGCATGCGGAGAGGTACGCCCTTCCACCGAGCGTTGCTCATGAGGCCGCCGCCCACACCGTTGCTGATACAGGCCAGGGTCGATTCCTGCAGCACCGACGGCAGTGCGCTGATGGCAGCGAAGTCGTATTGGCGAGGATTGTCCACCTCACCGCCCACCTCCAGGCGCCAGTTGCCCCGCTCCACCCGGGGGTCGATCAGGTTCTGGGTCACGACGTAGAACTTGTCGTTGGGGGTGATGGGCTCGATCTCCGCGTTGAGCTGGAGACCGTCGTAGCCGAACGTCGACCGGGTGTAGAGCCGCTGCAACACCCCACCGGTGGCGACCGCCAAGCCCAAACCCGCACCGCCGGCCAGGAGCGCCCGCCGCCCGACCGGCTCCCCCGTGGCGATCACCTCGTCGGGCCTGCGGACCAGCAACCGGTAGGTCACCACCAACCCGGCGGCGAACACGCCATAGGCGAAGAGCAGCGCGGCGGCGTTGGCCAGGCGAGCGGTGCCGCGGGCCTCCCCCCAGTAGTAGCTGGCCAGCAGCGGCCAAAAGGCGGCAACCGAGAGAATCCAAGCCAGCCCCACGGTCGTGCCCAGCACGAGAAGAGCTCGTCGGCTCAACCCGGAGCGGCCGAGCGCCGGTCCCTCGGCCAGGCGCTCGCGCTCGGTCATCCGGGCATACAAGGCACCGAGGGCCGCACCCAGGATGAGCGTTGCCGCCAGCACGCCGAAAACGCTCAATGCCTTCAGGCGTCCGTAGCTGCCGATCAGGCCGATGAGGTCGAGGAAGGGCTTGACCGGGACGCGCTCGCCCAGCCGGTCACCGATGAGTTCGGCGGGAGATGGAACACCGAGGCCCAGGCGCAGCAGGGCCTGCACCAACGTCATCAGCAAAGCGGCCACCAGGCCACTCAGCGCACCGACAGCTACCGGCCCTCTGCTGGACCTGTTCTCACTCACGTGCCTGTCACCCTTCCACGGCTGTCGAGGCGCGAGAAGCCCTCACGCCCATGTGTCACCCTTTCGTCACAACCCGCTCTGCCGCGTTCTTCTCCTGGCGGTTGGCGGCGACCGCCCAGGCGACGGCGGCAAGGCCCGCACATGCGCCGAGGCCCAACGCGATCTGGGTCGACTCGGGCAGTGGGGTGGAACGCAGGGCCAAGGGCCCGAGCACCGACTTCGCCTTGCTCCCCGCAAAGCTCATCGTGCCCGCTCCGAGGGCGCCGAGGTCGTACTCCAGCACGGCCCGACGTCCTCCCCGCCTCGGGCCTCGATAGCCGTCGACGAACGAGGCGAGGAGGTGCGGCTTCCGGTCGAGCCCGCCCGACACTCCCCTCCCTCCATTGGCGAGCAGTGTCTCGATCGCGGCATGGAGCGTCGGGACGTGGGTCCACATGCCGTAGAACGAGATGATCCCTTCGGTGTCGATCAGGAACACGGGATCGGCCATCTCTTCGCTGTAGGCACGATGGACAGAGCCGGCGAAGTCGTCGACCAGGAGCGTCCAGGGAAGGGCCTCCTCCCGCTTGTACCGGCGGGCGGCCTCGACCTTCTCCGCATACGTCTGATAGCCGGGCCGATCCTCACCGGGATGCGCTTGACGAAGGAAGACGTCGACGAACTCCACCTCGTCACCGAAACGGGCGTGGAGCTGCTGGAGCGGCGCAACTGCGCCGAGGGTGATAGGTCAGGTCTCGCTGCCGAAGTGGAGCAGCACCGGCCGACCACGAGTGTCGGCCAGCCGGAAACGGTTGCCTTCGGTGGACTCGAGATCGAAGTCGGGAGCCGGCGATCCCGGGCGCAGGCCCGCACCTTGGGAAGTTCGTAGGAGGTCAGCCACGAAATGCTTCGGCCAGAAGTGCTCGTAGTTGTAAGTCAGGACGTCGTCCGCGGACGACGCGATTCCCGAGCTGCTTTCGGGTCGATCGATGGACGACATTCGTTCCTTCCGCCCGGCGCCGCCCGAGGTGTTCGATCGGCGAGCCGCCGAAGCTCCAGTCCTACCGCCGTCCGGTGCGGCCCAATCGTTACAGAGGTCTTACAACTACCCGTCCGACGGCACTCGCCGGCCGTCGCCTCACCGGCCGTCCCGTAGGATGCGGGCATGAGGACAGGAGAACAGTTGCCGCGCCTCTACGCAAGACTCGCGGGCCCCTCGGTGATAGTCATCGGCATCGTAGGCCTTGTTCTCGGGAACCGGCCGATCGGCGGGGCCCTGAACATCGACCTAGTCGAAGATGCCATTCATCTGTCGACCGGCGGGCTCCTGACGGTGCTCGGCTTCGCCCGGATCGAAGACCGTGTCGTCCGGACCGCCGTCGGAGGCCTGGGCGTGGTGTACCTGGCCGTCGGAATCGTCTCCTTCCTCGTGCCTGATCTGTTCGGGCTCATTCCCCACGAGTACAGCGGGCTCGACAACGCAATTCACCTGGCTCTGGGAGTGCTCGGCATCGGTGCGGCGGTTCTGCCCGTCGGGGCGGAGCGGCGGCTTGCGTCGTGAGGTGACAGGTCCCTTTCGAGAGAGCCTGAACCAGTCGCCGAAACGCCGGCTGGCGAGACTGGGCGTCGCGCTGGGCTTGTTGGTAGTGATGGCGGCCTGTGGAGGCGACGACGGGAAGGAGACGGCGCGCACCGACGTGCCCGAGCCGGCCGTCTCGCCGCCTGTCACCGGGCCCCCACCCGGGCGTATCGTGGCCCTACCCGGCGAGCCCGAGGGCCTGGCTCTGGACAGCCGAACCGGAACGCTTGCCGTGGCGGTGCGTAAGCCCGATGGGGTGGCCCTCGTCGACCTGGGCAGCGGGACCGAGCGGGCCCGCATTCCGCTCGGCGGCTCACCCCGCCACCTGCAGCTCGCCGGTCCGGGCGGGCCGGTCCTGGCCCCCGCCGAGGGCAATGACCGCCTCTACCGGATCTCCCTGCCGGCGGGGACGGTGGTCAGCGAGACGGCGGTCGGCCGCCAGCCTCACGACGCGGCGCCGGCGGCAGGGGGAGGGGTATTCGTGGGCGACGAGTTTGCTGACACCGTCACGCTCATCGCTCCCGACGGGACGACACGGAAACTCCCCGCGCCGGCGATGCCCGGAGGGGTGGCATCATCGCCTGACGGTTCAGTGGTGGTGGCGGTGGGGGTGCGTGGGCGGCAGATCGAGGCGTACGCCCCCGACGGTCGGTCGCTGGGTAAAGCCCCCTGCGGTGTCGGACCGACGCATGTGCGGGCGGGTGTCGCCGGCCTCTTCTACGTGGCCGACACCCAAGGGGACAGCGTGTTGGTGTTCGAGGCCGGGCCCAGCGGGGTGCGTCAGGTGGAGAGGGTATCGACCGGTGGCGCCCCCTACGGCTTGGCGGTCGACTTCGCCCGGCGACGCCTGTACGTGACCCTGACGGGAACGAACCAGTTGCGGTCCTACCGGATCGAGGGGCCCAAGCTCATCGCCGATCGGACCTGGGCCACCGTCCGCCAGCCCAACGACGTGGCCGTCGACGAGACGACCGGGCGGGTGGTGGTGGCGGGCACCGCCGACGGCGTGCTGCAGTTCCTCGATCCCTGACGAACCCGGTCGCTACGCTCCCGGCCGAGGTTCGCCTGGGGCGAGGGCGCAGCCGTTGATGCAGTACCGCTTCCCCCCCGGCCCCGGGCCGTCGTTGAAGACGTGGCCCAGATGCCCGCCGCAGCGGCGGCAGACCACCTCGGTGCGGGGGATCCCGAGCTTGTAGTCCCGGCGCAGCTCCACGCCGTCGGGCACGGCATCGGTAAAGCTCGGCCAGCCGGTCCCCGACTCGAACTTCGCATCGGCCGGGAACAGGGAGGCGGCGCACGCCCCGCATCGGTACACGCCCTCGGCGTCGGGCACCACGGCGTCGCCGGTGAAGGGCGCCTCGGTACCCCGGCGCCGCAGCACGCGGAACTGCTCGGGCGTGAGCTCGGCGCGCCACGCCTCCTCGCTCTTGGTGACCTCGCGCTCGGCGTGGTCGCGGCCCCGCAGTCGGCCGAGGACGCCTGTGAATCGACCGCCGCTTGCCGTCATGTTCCTCCTTGAGGCTGGGATCGGGCGGCCGTCTCGGCCAACTCCCGGAACAACCGACCGTAGGCCTCGCTGTAGGTGGGGAACAGGTGGACCAATCGAACCAGCACGGAAAGGCGGACCTCGGCGTGAATGGCGAGCGCGGCCTCGCCGATCCACTCGTCCGCGTGCGGCCCGATGGCGGCGGCCCCGATCAGTACGCCGCGGGACCGGTCTGCGGTCAGCACCAGGCGGCCGCCGTCGCCGTCGCTGCCCGCCCGGGCCAGCTCGTCGAGCTCCAGCGCGGCGGTGACGGTATCGATGCCCCTCTCCGACGCAGTGGCCTCATCCGTTCCCACCGACGCCACCGCGGGATCGGTGTACACCGCCCGCGGAATTGCCCGGTAGTCGGCCGTGAGCTCGGGAGCGCCCGGCGCGCCGGTTCCGCCCTCGGCCGCGAGGATATTGGCGGCAATGATCTCCGCCTGATAGTTGGCGGTGTGGGTGTACGGGGCCACAGCGGTGACGTCGCCGGCGGCCCACACGTTCTCCTGACCATGCACACGGCAGGTGCCGTCGATGCCCAGTCCGCCGTCGCCCACCTCGATGCCAAGGGTCTCGAGCCCGATCGCATCTGTGTTCGCGACGCGCCCCACGGCGAGAAGCACCCGCTCGCATTCCACCATTGGGCCAGAATCCAAATGGAGGCGGGCCCCGTCTCGGACGGCTTCGGCTCGGACCGCCCGGGTGCCCAGCCGCACGTCGATCCCATCGGCGTCCAGGACCTCGGCCAGCCGCCTGGAGACGCTGGGTTCCTCGGGCCCGAGCAGCCCGGGACTCCCCTCCACCAGGGTCACCTTCGTCCCGAAACGGGCGTAGATCTGGGCCAGCTCACAGCCCACCGGGCCACCGCCGAGAACGGCCATCGATCGGGGCAGCTGCGGCGAGGACAGGGCCTGGTCGCTGGTCCAGGTGGGAACGGTGTCGAGACCCTCGATCGGCGGCCGCACCGGTGAGCTGCCGGTGCTCACCACCAGGTCGACGTAGCCGTACTCGACGCCGTCGACGATCACCGCGCCGGGTCGGACGACGCGTCCGCGGCCCCGGAGGATCCGCACGCCGAGGTCCTCGAGCCCCTTGGCCTTGGCCGAATCGTCGCGGTGGTGAACGATCTCGTCGCGCCGTGCGACGCCGAGGGCGAAGGCCGCTCCGTCGTCGCCATCGGCCATGGGCTCAACCGAGGTCGCTCCCAGCTCCCGGCCACGGCCGACCAGATGGCGGACCTGGGCCGACCGAAGCAGCGCCTTGCCCGGCATGCACGCCACGAAGGGGCATTCTCCGCCCACTCGGTCCGCCTCCACGAGGGCGACGGATCGCCCGGCCCCGGCCAGACGTCGGGCCACTGCGGCTCCCGCCGATCCCGCCCCCAGCCCGATGACATCGAAACGCTCCATCAGGAGCGGTCGAGGGCACTGAAAGCCAGGCTCGTACCTGCGGCGTACACGAGATGGTGAAGGGCGTCGGTGGCCAGGGCCTTGGCGCCCCACTCCCGCAACGGCGGAGCGACCCCGAGTGCGGGAAGCATGACCAGCCCGCTCCCCCAGACCGCGACGAAGTGGGCACCGCCTGCCACGGGCCCGCGCAGCCCCGCCGCGCCCAACACACCTCTCAGCGCGCCCCACGACGTGCCGTAGGCCCAGTGGACGACGGTGGAGAACCGGGCCTTCTCGCTGTCGCCCTTCGGTTCGACGCCGAGGACCTTGGCGGCGGCGTCGGCGGGCGCCGAGCTCGCCTCCCGGCCCTGGATCTTCATCTCGATGGTGCTGGACAGGGTCATCAGCGCCGTCCCGGCCATGCCCGCCGCCAATCCCCTGCCTACTGCGCCAGCGACATCACCCGTCCGCATCGCTCGTCTCCTCGCATCTCGGATCGATCGTCCTGTCATCGGAGCACCGACATAGACATTCCGTAGTCAGCGTCGCTGTCGGTCCACCACCCGATGGTCTCCAGGCCCGCAGCCGCCAGCTCGGCGACCACACCGTCGGGGCGGAACTTGGCGCTGATCTCGGTGCGAAGCTCCTCATGGGCGGCGAAGTGCGCGGTCATGTCCAGCGCGGTGATGTGGACCGTCTGGGCGTCACGGGCCCGCAGCCTCATCTCCATCCACTCCCGCTCGTCGTCCCAATGGGCAACGTGGGCGAACCCGTCGAGGTCGAAGTCGGCTCCGAGCTCACGGTTCAGGCGGCGCAGGAGGTTGCGGTTGAACTCGGCGGTGACGCCCGCGGCGTCGTCGTAGGCGGCACGCAGACGACCGGGGTCTTTGACCAGGTCGGTGCCGAGCAGCAGCGTGTCCCCGGGAGACATGCTGGCGGCCAGGCTGGCCAGGAACTCCGCCCGCGGCCCGGGCAGGAGATTGCCGATGGTGCCGCCCAGGAACGCCACCAGGCGGCGGCCGCCTCCCGGCAGCTCGCCGAGGTGGCGCTCGAAGTCGCCGGCCACCCCGTGAACCTCAATTCCCGGATAGGCGCCGGCCATCCTCATCGCGCTGGCGGTCAGGACGGGCAGGCTGATCTCGAAGGGAACGTAGCGGCGGAGCCGGCCGGTCCCGGCCAGGGCGTCGAGGAGAAGCCGCGTCTTGTCCGAGTTGCCCGATCCGAGCTCGACGAGGGTGTCGGCGCCGCTGCGCCGGGCGATGCCGGGCGCGTGAGCAGCGAGGATTGCCCGTTCGCAACGGGTCGGGTAGTACTCCGTCACCTTGGTGATCCGGTCGAAGAGCGCGCAGCCGGCCCGGTCGTAGAGCCACTTCGGGGGCAACCACTTCGGCCGGGCGCCGAGCCCGTTGCGGACGTCGGCAAAGAACTCGGCTCGGTCGTCCCCGTCCCCCACGTGCACGTCGACACGAAATTCGATACTGGGCGTGATCGTCACGTCGCCACGCCGACCAGCTGGTCGGCGTCCTCGGGCAAAAGGGTGGAACCGGTGCGGGCGAAAGCCTCGAGGCGATCATCGGCCGGGGTCCGGCCCCGGGCCACGAATCGGTCCACGTACTCGGCCACGGCATCGGCGACCTCCGGGCCCGCGCCGATGTCGGCCATGGCCTCCGACGCGGCGGCAAAGCACTCCCGCGCCGCCCATTGCATTCCCGGGTGAGCCAACGCGGGGCCTGATGCCACCGACCAGGATTGGGCGAAGGGTGCGGCGGCGGACTCCGCCCGGGCCCCGGCCTCGGAGTGGCGCAGCAGACCGGCGGCGACGGCGGCGGCCACCTTCCACCAGGGCGTGGGCACCGCGTCGAGAAAGCGCAGCTCCAACCACCCCTTGGGTCGCACCGGCGGGAACAGTGTGGTCAGGTGGTAGTCGAGATCGTCGACGGTCGGATAGCCGAGCTCGTGGCCCTCGGTGAGCCACCGGCCGAGAGGAAGGTTGGCTCGCATGGCCACGAAGTCCGCCTTGGTGCGCCGGATGAGCATGACCCGGGCGTCGAGCACGTAGGCGGGCCAGGACTCAGTGCCCTGTCCCCGACGCCACGCCGATGCGGTTCGGGTGGGGTCGATGGCCGACCACACCGCCAGTCGGTTCGAGGCCCGCCCGGTCGGGGTGCCGGCGGCCACCGGCGAGTTGGCGAAGGACGCGGCCAGCACCGGTCCGAGGACGTTGGCACGCCGCCAGCGTGCCTCGCGATCACTCCCGGTGCCCAGGCCGACGTTGACCTGGACCGAGGCGGTCGAGGTCATCATGATCGACCCGGCCGGACCGTCCGGGGCAAAGAAGTCGGCCATGGCGGCATAGCGGGGCGTCGACAGCCGCCGGCGGGCCGCCTTGTCCGGATGAAGGCCCATGCCCAGCAGGACCCCTCCGCCGTCGGCGACGTTGCCCCTCAGGGCTCGGACATCCTCGTCGACGGCGGCGCAGAGGGAGGCGAGACACGACTGGGGCTGCGAGCTCAGCTCGAGCTGGCCACCGGGCTCGATGGTAAGGGCGCTACCGCCGGGCAGCACTGCCTCACCGGGTAGCACTGCCTCACCGGGTAGCACTGCCTCACCAGGTAGCATTGCCTCACCGGGTAGCACTGCCTCACCGGTTCGCGCCCGTACCTCACCGGGTCGGCCGCCATCGGTGTGAGCCGCCCGATCGTCGGGCTGACCGGCCCCCGACAGCACCAGCCACTCGAGCTCCAGGCCGGTGAGGTCGCGGGCGTCGTCGGGGAAGGACCGGGCGCGCACGTAATCCACTGCCTCGGAAATGCCGAATCGCGGCCTTGGGGAGGGCATGGGGCGGACTACGTCGGCCTCGGCGTTGCAGGATGCAGACGCCCAGCTCTCCGCCCCGATCCCGTTCCCATGGAGCCCACCTTCCCCTGCCGGCGTACGAACAACCGGATCCGGCGAAGTGTCCGCGTTCTGTAACAACTGTTCCGCCCGATAGCGTGGATGAGGAATGGCCGTCCAGCAGGGCGCGGCACCTGATTCCGGCACAGCCGCGCCCCGGCTGCTGGTGGTCGAGAGCGACGCCCAGACCGCGGCCATGGCCCACCGCTGCCTGGCCCGGGCCGGTTTCTCGGTAGAGGTGTGTTCCTGCATCGCCCAGGCCATGGTCTGGGTCGAGAGATCATGGCCCGACCTGGTCGTGCTCGACCCCCGGCTTCCCGGTGACGACGGCTTCGCCCTCCAGCGGCTGCGCGCCCGTTCGGATGTCCCCGTCGTGATGATCAGCCCGCGTGGCGACGAGCACGAGCGCACCTGGGGCCTGACGCTGGGCGCCGACGACTTCGTGCCCAACCCGGTGTCGCCCGAGGAGCTCGTCGCCCGGGTCCGCAGCGTCCTCCGGCGTGTCGGCCGGGCACCTGCGCTCGTGGCCGTTGACACTCCGAGCCCCGACCCGTTCCAGTTCGATGTCGTCGGCCGGAGGGTCTGCGTACTGGGAACCTGGATCGCCCTGACCGCACTCGAGTTCCGCCTCCTCGCCTTCCTGACCGGTCATCCCACTCAGGCCTTCTCCAGAGAGGAGCTGCTGGAGCGGGTGTGGGGCTACACCGTGGGGAACCTGTCGACGGTGACCGTCCATGTGCGGCGACTGCGGGAGAAGATCGAGCCGGATCCGGCCCAACCCGTGTTCCTGGTCACCGTGTGGGGGGTCGGCTACCGCGTCGA
>Ga0136633_1001504_pt1 | contig 17156 bp, 16 predicted proteins | sample AntDrymeUQ832206_2_FD_105494 | JGI IMG/M metagenome (GOLD analysis project Ga0136633, IMG submission 105494) | Polar desert sand microbial communities from Dry Valleys, Antarctica - metaG UQ83 (22.06) | ecosystem: Environmental > Terrestrial > Soil > Desert | place: Antarctica: Dry Valley...
CGCAGCGCGTGCTGTACCCGGTTGCCGAGCTGGCCGAGCACCTCGGCCGGGACGTCGGACGGGGAGTGGGTGACGAAGAAGACGCCAACTCCCTTCGAGCGGATCAGGCGCGCCACCAGCTCGATCTGCCGCATGAACGTCTTGTTCGCGTCGCGGAACAGCAGGTGCGCCTCGTCGAAGAAGAAGACGAGCCTCGGCTTCTCGGGATCGCCGACCTCGGGGAGCGACTCGTACAGCGAGGCCAGCAGCCACATCATGAAGGTGCTGAACAGCGCGGGCCGGTCCTGCATGTCTGCCAGCTCGAGGACGCTGATCACGCCCTTGCCGCCATCGGTCAGGCGGAGGAAATGGTCGACGTCGAACTCGGGTGAGCCGAAGAACGCATCGGCCTCCTGCTGCTCGAGCTCGACGATCTTGCGAATGATCACGCCGGCGGTGGCCGTCGCGACTCCGCCGTACTCGGCCATCTCGGACTTGCCCTCGTCCGAGTTGAGGTGGTTGAGCAGCGAGCGCAGGTCCTCGAGGTTCACGAGGGGGAGCTGCTTGTCGTCCGCATACTTGAATGCCAGCGCCAGGACCGATTGCTGGGTGTCGTTGAGTTCGAGCACCTTGGCCAGCAGGATCGGCCCGAAGCTGGACACCGATGCGCGCAGCCGCACGCCCTTCCCGTCGCGATCCAGGGTCAGGAACTCGACCGGGTAGGCTCTCGGCGCAAAGTCGCCGAAGCCGATGGCCTGCGCCCGCGCCGTCAGCTTGTCGTTGACTGCGGCCGGTGCGGCGAGTCCGGAGATGTCGCCCTTGATGTCGCTGATGAAGACCGGCACGCCCGCGTCGGACAGCTGCTCGGCGAGGACCTGGAGCGTCTTCGTCTTGCCGGTGCCGGTCGCGCCGGCAACGAGGCCGTGACGGTTCATCATCCCGAGCGGGACGCGGACCTGGAGGGCGGGGAACGTCTCGTCACCGCGCATGGCGGCCCCGAACGCGATGCCAGGACCCTCGAAGCCGTATCCGGCGGCCAGGGCCCCTTCGAAGTCGGTGGGCATGGGCGCGAGTATAGGGTCGCTGAGCGGCGATCCGGGTGCACCCGCGGGCTGACCGACGTCATTCCCATCCAGATATGCAGCCCCGGACTGGAATGTGACGAAGATGGCCGGTCATGCGTTTGCCGCGCCCGGCTCGCGAGCGTGGGGACGGACAACCCGGCGACCCGCGACCGCCGAGATCGTGTCTACCAGTCCTCCGGTGCATGCCTGAGCGGGTTCGGCCTCCGCTCGACCGATACCAGTCGCCGGGCGAATGTCCGCACGGGAACTGCCCCTGGGCGAGGCCGATCGACGATTTCCTGAGCACGGATGCAGGCCTGGACTGGTATCCGACGAAGGGGGCCGGAGGCGGGCGACCACCCCGAGCCATTGAGCGTGGAATCGGCGTCGCACGGGCCTGCGCCGACCCGGTTCCCCGTCCACCAGTCCAGGGGTGCATGTCTGCGCGGGTATTCCTCACCCCGTGACTGGCCGCATGGGAATCAGCTCAGCCTCGCTTCGCGTCGATCCTCGGGAGGCGGGTCCTCCGCTCGACCAGGAAGTGGCGGAACCAGTCGGCGATGAGCCGCGCGTTGTCCACGCGACGGAATGGTGTCCCCGAGCGCGTCAGCTCGTGCGACTCGTCGGGCACGCGCATGAGCCGCACGGTGCGCTTCAGGGAGCGCAGGACCGAGAAGAGCTCCTCGGCCTGCGTGATCGTGCAGCGCAGGTCCTTCTCCGCGTGCTGGATGAGGAGCGGGGTCGTCACCTTCGCTGCGTAGGTCAGCGGCGAATGGCGGCGGTAGAGATCCCAGTCTTCCCACGGATGGACGCCGTATTCGTACAGGCCGAAGGTCGGGCCGCCGATGTCGCCGGACAGCATCTGGCTCACCATGTCGTTGACGGATCGGCAGGTGACGGCGGCCTTGAACCGATCGGTGTGGCCGACGATCCACGAGGTGAGATACCCCCCGTACGAGCCGCCGGTGACGCCCATCCGATCGCGGTCGATGAGCCCGTCGGCCGCGAGCGCGTCGAGGCCGGCCATGACGTCTTCCATCGGCCCGTCGCCCCAGTCCCCCATGTTCGCCGTCAGAAAGGCCTGGCCGTACCCCTGGGAGCCGCGCGGGTTGCACGCGTAGACGCTGATCCCGTTGGCAGCCAGGAGCTGCCACTCCCAGATGAGGGACCAGCCATACAGGGTGGCCGGACCACCGTGAATCTCGAGCACCACCGGCGCGGGGCTGCGCTTCGTGCCGGCCGGCGAGGGAAAGAACCAGCCCTGGATGCGGCGGCCGTCGACCTCGTGCCAGCGCTCGAGCGGCGAGACGAGCCTGATGTCGGCCCACGCCTCACGCATGAGATCGGTTACCCGGCGCAGCGCGACGCGGTCATTGCCGGTCAACCGGCCGGCCGGGATGTCGCCCACGACGACGTTCGGAGGCTCCGTGCTGCTCGTGCGCACGGCCGCGACCCGCGCCCCGCCGCGCGGCAGGCCGACAAGGTCGGTGCGGCCGACGTAGTGGCGGTCGCGTGAGACCCGCTCGATGCGACCGCCATCGATCTCGACCCGCCACAGCTCGAAGCTGCCCTCGACCGGCGCCGCGAAGACGAGCCAGCGACCGTCCGCCATCCAGTGCAGCCGAGCGAGACCGCCACCGAACAGGTCGCTGTTCATGCCGGCAGCGGCCTCGAGGTCCGAGCCGGCGATCAGGTCCTGGGCCAGGCCGTCCCGCACGCGGAATCGCCACACCGATGCCTGGTCGATCACGCCGCGCTTCCAGTCCCGCGTACCGATCGCGGCCACCCAGAGGCCGTCCGGCGACCATGCCGGCGCGCCCCACGTCTGGCGGCCTCGGCCGGGGGAGACCTGGCTCACCCGCTTCGTGGCCACGTCGACCAGGTAGATGTCGGTCCGCCAGCCCAGGTCGGCGTCCCGGTGCCTGTCCGAGACGAACGCGATGCGCCTGCCATCGGGCGACCAGCGCGGATCCGCATCGTGGTTGTCGCCGCGGGTCAGGGGCTCGGCGTCGCCCGATGCAACGTCGACGAGCCACAGGCGCTTGAACTTGTCATGGATGAAGCGGGCGCCGTTGAACTGGTACATGAGCGTATCGATGAGCCGCGTGTCCGGCGCCGGTGGGTCCTCCGGCTTCCGCTCCGGCTTTTTCTCAGGCTCGGTGGACGTGGAAGCGCTGACGACGCATAGGCGGCCGCCATCCGGCGACCACGCCAGCCCGTCCGCGTTCTTCGGCAGGTCGGTCAGCTGCCGTGCCTCTCCCCCATCGGCGAACGGAAGCAGCCAGACCTGGGTGCCACCGTCCTCGGGCGCCTCCGCCTTGCCCGGCTTGGCGCCGCCGCCACCGGCCTGCAGCACACCGCTCCGATCGGAGAGGAACGCGAGCGTCCTCCCGTCGGGGCTCCAGCGTGGAGAAGCGTCGGTCTTGCTGCCGGCGGTCAGCTGTCGGGCCGGACTGGCGCCGTCGGCGGGTACGATCCAGATCGAGCTGCGGTATCCGTCCTTGCCCGGTGCCACCGACTTCACGGCGACGGCGACCCATCGCCCCTCCGGCGAGAGCTCGAGATCCGTCGGGACGCGGAGGTCGTACAGGTCCTCGGGACGCGGGGCACGGGTTGCCATCAGTGGATCGGTCTCCTTGACGGGGAATGGCTGGCGAGGTCGCCAGTCTAGCCAAGGCTTGGCAGCCCGGGCGCACAGGTGTGGTTGGGGACGTTTCGCTCGCTCAGCGTGCGAGCCGGCGAGGCCGGGTCAGGGTCGGGCCGATCGCGCTCCGGCCCGAGGTCGCGCTACCAGTTCGTCGCGGTGGACGTTTCGATCTCGCCGACGGACGCCAGCCAGCGCTCGGCGTCGATAGCGGCCTTGCACCCGTCGCCGGCCGCGGTGACGGCCTGGCGGTAATGGCTGTCATGCACGTCCCCGGCGATGAAGACGCCGTCGATGCCCGACCCGGTCTCGCCGACGATCTCGAGGTAGCCGCCGGGTCCGACACGGAGCTGATCGGCGAACAGGTCGGTGTTCGGCTTGTAGCCGATGGCGACGAACATGCCCTGCACGGTGAGCTCGGAGGCCTCTCCGGTGGCTGTGTCGCGCAGGCTGAGGGAGCTCACGGTCATCTCCCCCTTCACTTCGACGACCTCCTTGTTCCACAGGATCTCGATCTTGGGATCCCGCTCGGCACGGTCCTGCATGATCTTGCTGCCGCGGAACTCGCCCCGACGGACGAGCATGGTGACCTTGTCGGCGAAGCGGGTCAGGAAGGTCGCCTCCTCCAGCGCGGTGTCGCCGCCGCCGACGACGGCCACCTCCCGGCCTCGGAAGAAGAATCCGTCGCAGGTCGCGCAGGCCGAGACTCCCCGGCCGCGGAAGGCCTCCTCCGAGGGAAGGCCCAGCCACAGTGCCGATGCGCCCGTGGCGACGATGACCGAATCGGCTCGGAGCTCCTCGGCGCCGACCCAGATCCGAAACGGCCGCTGGCTGAAGTCGACCCGGGTTGCGTCCTTGTCGACCAGCGTCGAGCCGAATCGCTCAGCCTGCTCGCGGAACTGCTGCATCAGCTCCGGTCCCTGGATGCCGTGCGGGAAGCCGGGGTAGTTCTCGACGTCGGACGTGATCATCAGCTGGCCCATCGGCACGTTGCCGGCGATCACGATCGGCTCGAGGTTGGCGCGCGCGGCATAGATGGCGGCGGTCAGGCCGGCCGGTCCGGAGCCGATGATGGCCACCTTGCGGTGCCGGGTGTCGCTGTGGTCGTGGTCCGGCGGATTGGGAGTGCCGGTGCTCGGCGGAACGGTGGCGGTCATCTCTCGCTCAGTGTACCGCTCGGCGGGCGCGGGCCACCGCGCCGGCGTGGCCCGGACCGGCCGCGTTGCGGAATCGATGGTCGGCGCGGATGATGCATTCCGCCACCGGCAAACCAGGAGGACCGACGCCCTGATCGGCTCGAGGCCGCATCCATCATCCGAACGCGACGCTCGCGGAGCGGCCGGCCGCCCGTGCTGAGCTCGCTGCGCGTGGCGCTCGACCGCCTTCCGCTGGCGAACAGGACCGATGCGGTCGAGCTCCTCGACTCGGGTTGCCTGTCTCTCCCGGAGATCGAGCAGAACCTCGCGGACCTCGTCCGGCTGAACCGGCTCCCGGGCGGCATCGCCACGAGCGTGGAGGGCATCAGGCAGCTGGCGGGGGCTGGCGGCAGGCTTCGGGTGCTGGACGCCGGCGCCGGACGCGCGGACATGCCGCTGGCATTCGCCGGTCACGGTTGGCGGACAGTCGCGCTGGACACGAACCCGGACGTGCTGCTCGTCGCACGGCGCGAGGCTGCCGGCGAGCCGGCCGTCGAGGTCGTCGGCGGCGACGCACGTCGTCTGCCGTTCGCCGATGGCGCGTTCGACGTCGCTCACTGCTCGCTTCTCATCCACCACCTCGGCCCGCGTGACGCGGTCACCGCCCTCGAAGAGCTGGCTCGGGTGGCCACGCTCGGCGTCGTCATCAACGACCTGAGGCGCGGCATCTGGCCGCTGGCCGCCACGTGGGTGAGCATCGGCGCGCTCGGCCGGAGCGGAGTCACGATGAGGGACGGCCTCGTCTCGGCGCGCCGAGCCTATACCCTCGATGAGCTCGACGGCCTCCTGGCGGAGGCGGGCCTCGTGACCCGGTGGCGCTCGAGCCGGTGGTTGCCCCGCGTCGTCACGTCGGCGTCGCGCGCATGACCTCGTACGACGCGCTGATCGCCGGAAGCGGGCCGGCGGGGTCGGCGTTGGCCGCGGGCCTGGCCCGCGCGGGCGCGCACGTCCTGCTCGTCGAGCGAGCGCGCCACCCGCGGCCGAAGGCCTGCGCCGAGTACGCGAGCCCGCGGATCGTGGAGGAGCTGGCCCGCATCGGGCTCTCGCCTCAGGCCTGGGCCGCGGACGCAGTCCCGCTGGAGGGGATGCATATCCACGCCGCTCGCCACGCGGTGCGCATCGGGTATGCGGATCGCAATGGCCAGCGCTCGGCCTGGGGCGTGGACCGGCGGACCTTCGACGAGCGGCTGGCCCGGCATGCGGTGGCGTCGGGCGCTGAGCTCCGGGAGGCAACATCGCTCGTCGGGCTGGGCCGTGGCGGCGCGCGCGTCCGCGACCTGCAGTCCGGGCGCGAGGAGCGGATCAGCGCCGGCTGGATCATCGGTGCCGATGGCGCGCGATCCACCCTCGCCCGCCTGCTCGGGGTCTGGCGGCCGGTCCGCTTTCCCCGCCGGCTTGGCCTGGTCGCGCACTATGCCGGCGTGCCCGGCCTGGTCGACCACGGCGAGATGCACGTGGCTCGTGACGGGTACGTCGGGCTGGCGCCGACGCCCGGGGGCGAGCTGAACGTCGGGATGGCGCTACCGCTCGTCGACGGTGGTGCCTCGGCGAGCGCGCGGTTCACGGCCGCGATCGACGCGCTCCCCGCGGTCACGGCGCGCCTGGCGGGCAGCTCCCGCATGACGCCCATTCGCGGCGCCGCACCGATCGGGCATCGCGTCGCGTCCGCGGCGGGCCCCGGATGGCTGCTGATCGGCGATGCTGCCGGCTTCGTCGACCCCTTCACCGGCGAGGGCATCCACCGCGCCCTTCGCTCCGCACGCGCCGCCGCCGACGCCATCCTGGGCGCCGGCGACGTGTCGGCCGCATACCGGCGGGAGCGCCGCCGGGCGTTCGCCGCCAAGACGGCGCTGACCTGGCTGGTGCAGGGCTTCCTGGCCGCACCGCCACTGCTCGAGCACGCCGTCGAGCGGCTCGCGGCACGGCCCCGAGCGGCCCTTCGGCTCGGCTCCGCCCTGGGCGACTGCCGCCCGGCCACCGACGCGCTCGCCCCGGGTGCCCTGCTCGAGCTCCTCGCGCCGTGAGGAGCCAGCTCCACGAGGTGATGCGTGCGCCGATCGAGCGCATCTTCCCACTTGCCGCGGACGTCGAGCGCTGGCCGGAGATCCTTTCCCACTACCGCTATGTCCGGCCCGTGGCGGACCCGAACGGCGAGCGGCGCTTCGCGATGGGCGCCCGGCGCGGCCCGGTCCCCGTCAGATGGGAGGCAATCCAGCGGCCGAAGCCCGACCAGGGGCGCATCGAGTTCGTGCACACCGGTGGGGTGACGAAGGGCATGTGGGTCGAATGGCGCTTCGCGCCGGTGCCCGGTGGCACCGATGTGAGCATCGAGCACCGCCTCGATCTCCGCTGGCCCCTCATCGGCGAGCTGGCGGCGCGCCACGTCATCGGCCCGCACTTCATCGAGGCCATCGCCGGCCGCACGCTGCGCCGCATTCGGCAGCTGTCCGAGGGCTCGCCCGCATGACGCGCCGGCGGGTGGTGATCACCGGCATCGGCGCGATCACGCCGATCGGCAACGGCGCCGACGGCCTGTGGGACGGCGTCATGGCCGACCGCTCGGCAGTGCGCCTGATCGACCGCTTCGACGCCACCATTTTCCCGTCGCGCATCGCGGCCCAGGTCGACGACTTCGACCCGGCCGACCACCTCGACGCGCGCCGCGCACGCCGGCTCGACCGGTTCAGCGCCCTGTCGGTCGCAGCGTCGCGGATGGCGTACGTGGAGGCCGGGCTGGCCGGCACGGTGGACGCGGCACGTACCGGGGTCTGGATCGGGTCCGCGCTCGGCGGGGTGGCGTTCGGGGAGGAGCAGCATGCCGGCTTCGTGGCGCGCGGCGTGCGTGGCGTGGCACCGACCCTCGCGCTGGCAGTCTTCGGCGGCGCCGGTGCGAGCAACGTGGCGCTCGACCTTGGCCTGACCGGGCCGACAGTCGGGAACGCGAACTCATGCGCTTCCGGCGCCGTCGCAATCGGCTCTGCCGCCGCAGCGATCCGTGACGGGACGGTCGACGCGGCGCTGGCCGGCGGCGCGGAGGCGCCGCTGGCACCGCTGACGTTCGGCGCGTTCGCCCTCATCCGCGTCCTGTCGCAGCGGAACGACGACCCGTCGACGGCCTCGCGCCCGTTCGACCGCGACCGCGACGGGTTCGTCATGGGCGAGGGAGCGGCCGTCCTGGCGCTCGAGGAGCGAGGCGCGGCCAGCCGCCGCGGCGCGCGGATCATCGCCGAAGTCGTGGGCTTCGGGGCCAGCAATGACGCGTATCACATGACCGCGCCCCGACCGGACGGGCGGGATGCGGCGCGCGCCATCAGGGCGGCACTCGCCGACGCGCGGATGGCGCCCGAGCGCATCGGCTACCTGAATGCGCACGGCTCCAGCACACCCCTGAACGAGCCAGCCGAGGCACGCGCCATTCGGGCAGCGTTCGGGGTGCTGACCGACGGCATTCCGGTCTCGGGCACGAAGGGCCTGTACGGGCACGCGCTCGGGGCGTCCGGCGCGATCGAGGCGGCGATCACGGCCCTGGCGCTCGAGCGGCAGGTGCTGCCGGGAACGTGCAACCTCGCCGAGCTCGACCCCACGATCGACCTGACCGTCCTTCGGACGGCCACGGCCGCGAGCGTCGACGCAGCGGTCTCGACCTCGTTCGGTTTCGGCGGCATGAACGCCGCCCTCGTCCTGGCCCGGGACGTCCCCTAGAGGGCCGGCCGGCCCTCCGGCGCCGGCGCCCCCACGTCGTCCAGCGCCCAGGACAGCGCGTCCTGCAGCGGCGACGAGCCGGCCGCCTTGTCGACGACGATCGTGTAGCGGTCGTCCTGGATCATGGACGGCAGCGCATCGGTCCGGCTACCGGTCCAGTAGATGATCGGGAGGCGCGGATAGCGGTGCCGGGTGGCCATGAAGAGCGCGGCGCTCAGCTCGTTCTCGAGGCGCCAGTCGAGGATGACGACCGCCGGCGGCGGGCTCGACCGCATCGCAGTCAGGAACGCGAGGGGGTGACGAAAGACCGATGGCGCGGCCCCGCCGGCCTCGCACAGGTCGGCGGCCAGCGTCGCGGCCGCCGGCTCGTCGTCGACGATCCATGCGCGTCGCTGAAAGCCCCCGTCGACCGCCCCCAGCTGCTCCACGATTCACGCCCTCCGTGCACGCCGCGTGCCGAGGCCACCTGCCCGCTCTACCATGACACCGATGAGCTCGATCCGCAGGCGGCCGACCCGCACCGTGATGGTCGGCAGCATCCCGGTCGGCTCGGCGCACCCGATCGTCGTGCAGTCGATGACGAACACCGACACCGCCGATGCCGACGCCACGGCACTCCAGGTCGCGCAGTTGGCGCATGCCGGATCCGAGCTCGTCCGCATCACCGTCAACAACGACGAGGCCGCAGCGGCGGTGCCGGTCATCCGGCAGAAGCTCGACCGGCTCGGAGTCGACGTGCCGATCATCGGCGACTTCCACTACAACGGGCACCTGCTCCTCACGAAGTACCCCGAGGCTGCCGCCGCGCTGGCCAAGTACCGCATCAATCCGGGCAACGTCGGCACCAAGCGCCGCGACGAGCAGTTCGCGCAGATCATCGAGGTGGCGATCGCGAACGCGAAGCCGGTCCGCATCGGCGTCAACTGGGGTTCGCTCGACCAGCAGCTCCTGACCGAGATGATGGATGCCAACGCGCTGCTGGCCGAGCCGGCCGGTAGCCGCGAGGTGATGATCGAGGCCATGATCGAGTCCGCCCTGCGCTCGGCGCGACTGGCCGTGGAGACCGGGCTGCCGCCCGACCGGATCATCATCAGCGCCAAGGTCTCCGGCGTGCAGGACCTGGTCGAGGTCTACGCCCGCCTGGCGGACCGGTGCGACTACCCGCTGCACCTCGGCTTGACCGAGGCCGGCATGGGCGCCAAGGGGATCATCACCTCCACCGCCGGCCTGGCCATCCTGCTCCAGCGCGGCATCGGCGACACCATTCGCGTCAGCCTGACGCCGGAGCCCGGGGGCGATCGGACGACTGAGGTCCAGGTGGCGCAGCAGGTGCTCCAGTCGATGGGCCTGCGCTCATTTCTGCCGCAGGTCAGCGCCTGCCCGGGCTGCGGCCGCACCACCTCGACCTTCTTCCAGGAGATGGCGCGCGACATCCAGGCCTACCTGGTCGAGCAGATGCCAGGCTGGCGCGCCACACATCCGGGTGTCGAGGAGCTGCGGGTTGCCGTCATGGGCTGCATCGTCAACGGCCCGGGGGAATCCAAGCACGCCGACATCGGGATCAGCCTGCCCGGCACGTTCGAGGAGCCGGTGGCGCCCGTCTTCGTCGACGGCGCGAAGACCGAGACGCTGCGCGGCGACGACATCGTGCCTCGCTTCCTCGCGATCCTGGACGACTACGTCGCGCGCCGCTTTCCCGCTCCGGGCAGCGTCGCTGCCGCCGGTCCCGCAGACTGACGCCCGAAACGTCCCAGCGTCCTCCCTGCCGGACCGGGACATTTGCCAATGGCCGCGCGGACGGGGTGCGAATACCGTGCTCACACGAAGAGCACAATTGTCGGAGCCAACCCCATGCCATCCTCACCATCCCTCCGCGCTCGCCGTCCGGCCATCGCGCTGACCGCCGTCACCGTCGGGCTCACCCTCGCGACCGCGTACATCCATCTCGGCCTGGGCGGGCTGCTGTTCACAATGAATGCGACCGGCTACGCGCTGCTCGCGCTGGCCCTTGCCATCGGCTCCATTCCGCACCCGCTCATCAGCAGATTCAGCTGGCTGCCGCGCGTCGGCCTCGCCGCCTTCACAGCGGTCACGATCGGCGGCTATCTCGTGATGGGCCCGTACTTCAGCCTCGGATGGATCGCGAAGGCGGTCGAGGTCGGGATCCTGGTGCTGCTCGCCGCGGACGTCGTGCGCGTGTACGGCTCTCCCGCCGGCCTGGTCCATGCCGCGCTGGCGACGTTCAGCGACCGTCCCCGCACGGGACCGATGCAGACGGTGTGAGGCGGCGGACCGATCGGTCTGGATCAGCCACAGGCGACCGGGCAGCTGCTGGACGACCGGCCCGCACCCGGCGAGCAGGACCAGGCCTGCCAGCATTCGCCATCCGCAGGCGTCGCACCGCTCAGGTGGCTGCGGCGAGGAACGTCCAGGCGGCGATGATCAGGGCCAGGATGACGAAGGTGACGAGGGCCAAGGGCAGGAAGGCGACGCTCAGCGGCTGACGACGCTCGAGCGGCGGGCGCTCCGCCGCATCGGTCTCGAGGTCCGGTCGCGTGGCGGGAAGGTTGCGCTCCATGCTCTTCGTCATTCCTCCATGATCGCGGCGACCTTGTCGTCGAGGGTGGCGGCGGTGAACTGTCCGAGCACCCGCGCCGCAATCCTCCCGTCGCGCCCGATGAAGAAGGTCTCCGGCGGGGCGAGGATGCCATACGCTTCGGCCACGCGCCCGTCCGGATCGGCGGCCGCGGCCCACGTCGCACCGTTGTTGGCCATGAAGTCGCGGGCCGCCTGCGTGCGATCCTGGTACACGATCCCCACCACGACAAGGCCGTCGCCGGCGTGGCGCGCCTGCGCGTCACGCAGCAGCGGGAACTCCTCGACGCACGGGATGCACCAGCTCGCCCAGAAGTTGACGATCACCGGACGGCCGTGCAGGTCGTCGAGGTGGATCGCGTTGCCGTCGAGGTCGATCACCGAGAAGTCCGGAGCCACGTTGCCGATTGCGGTTGGCGAGGTGCCCGTGCCCCGCGCGAGGAGCGCAACGATCAGCAGGGCGAGCAGGATGATCGGCAGGAGCGCCGCCAGCACTAGGTGCCGAAGGCCGAGCCGGCGAAGGTCCAGCCCGTGGCGATCGGCGACGCCGGCAGTCATCGCGGGCTCAGTGCGCCGCGCCGTCGTCGTGGGACGAGTGCTCGACATCGCGCCATTCGCGGCCGGCGGCCCGCACCCATGAGACGGCGGTGATGACGAGGAGGAGCAGCCCGGGGACGGCGAGCCACGGGTTGGCCAGCTGGTCGTCCGCGCGGAAGGCCAGGCCGGCGCCGAGCAGGGCGGCGGCGCCGGAGAAGAGGACCGGCAGGAAGCTGGGGGGCGGCAGGTGCACGCCGAGGGGCGGCGTCGGGCGCTCGCCGCCGGACCCACCCCGTGAGGCGACGACGAAGACGACGCCGAGCACCACCACGATGGCGATGCCGATGAGCGCGAAGCCGATGGCGGTGTCGGTCATGTCCCTCGAGTCCCTAGCGCAGCAGGTAGATCGTGCTGAACACCGCGATCCAGACCACGTCCACGAAGTGCCAGTACATGCTGACCGCCTCGACCGCGACGTGGTTGCGGCGGCTGAACTGGCCGCGCATGGCGCGGGCCAGGATGACCGTGAGGCCAACAGCGCCCCCGAAGACGTGTGCCCCGTGGAATCCGGTGAGGGTGTAGAAGGTGGTCCCGAACACGCCGTCGGCGATCCCGAAGCCCAGCTCGCTGTAGTCGTAGAGCTGGCCCATCAGGAACAACACGCCCAGGACGAGCGTGATGCCTGTCCACATCCGCATCTTGCCGATGTCCCCGCGCCGGATGGCCCACACGCCGAACTGCATGGTGAAGCTCGATGCCAGCAGGATGGCGGTGAGGACGCCGGCCAGGGCGATGTCGAGCTCGTGCGCGCCCTCGGGCGGGCCCCACGTTCCGGCCGGGACCGACGCCCGGGCGTTGAAATACGTGGCGAACAGGCCGCCGAAGAACATCACCTCGCTGGCGATGAACAGGAGCATCCCGAGCAGCGCGGTCGGCATGCCCGACCCCCCGTGCTCGATGGCTGCCGGCGGCCCGTGCTCCCCGGCCGGCTGCGCCGCGGTACGGGCGGTCATACCGGGCCCTCGCGTCGCTCGACATCATCCTCGGCGGACTCCTCGAGATCGGACGGACGCTCCGCCGCGTGTCCGTGCCCATGGGTCAGGAAGAAGAGCGGGCGTTCCGAGTGGATCGGCGGCAGGGTGTCGAAGTTGTAGGGCGGCGGCGGCGAGGTCGTGGCCCATTCGAGCGTGTTGCCCTCCCACGGGTCGTCGCCGGCGGGCTCGCCGTTGATGAAGGTCGCGACCACGTTGATGAGGAACGGGATGATGCTGACCGCGATCATGAAGGCGCCGATCGTCGAGGCGAAGTTCAGGATCGTCCAGCCGGTGTCGGCGCCGTAGTCGCTGACCCGGCGCGGCATGCCCGACAGGCCCAGCTGGTGCATCGGGAAGAACGCCAGGTTGAAGCCGATGAAGTGGATCCAGAAATGGACCTTGCCGAGCGGCTCGTTCAGCTTGCGCCCGAACATCTTCGGGAACCAGTAGTAGGTCGCGGCGAAGACGCCGAAGACCGACCCGCCGAAGAAGACGTAGTGCAGGTGCGCCACGACGAAGTAGGTGTCCTGCAGGTGGAAGTCGATGGGGGGCGACGCGAGCATTACCCCGCTGATGCCGCCGATCAGGAACATCGAGAGGAAGCCGAGGGCGAACAGCATCGGCGTCGTGAGCATCAGCTTGCCGCGCCACAGGGTTGCCAGCCAGTTGAACATCTTGATCCCGGTCGGGATCGCGATGAGCGCCGTCATGAAGCTGAAGAAGGGCAGGAAGACGGCACCCGTCGTGAACATGTGGTGCGCCCAGACGCTGAAGCTCAGCAGGCCGATGGCGATGGTCGCGAACACGAAGGCGCGGTATCCGAAGAGCGGCTTGCGGCTGAAGACCGGCAGCACCTCGCTGACCACGCCCATGGCCGGCAGGATGACGATGTACACCTCGGGGTGGCCGAAGAACCAGAAGATGTGCTGCCACAGGACCGGGTTTCCGCCGACACTCGGGTCGAAGAACGACCCACCGTAGTTCCGGTCGATGAAGAGGGCGATGAGCCCGGCGGCGAGGACCGGCGTGGCCAGCAGGATCAGCACCGCGGTGACGAGGACGGTCCACACGAAGATCGGCATCCGGAACAGCGTCATGCCCGGCGCGCGCATCTTGAAGATGGTCGCGATGAAGTTCACCGCTCCCAGGATGGACGCCGTGCCGACCAGTGTGAGGCCGATGATCCACAGGTCGGTTCCGACGCCGCCCTGCTGGGTGAGGGGCGCGTAGCCCGTCCATCCCTCGGCCGCCGCGCCTCCGAACAGATAGCCACTGAAGATCAGGAGCCCGCCGATCGGCAGGAGCCAGAACGAGAGGGCATTGATGCGCGGGAAGGCCATGTCCGGTGCGCCCAGCTGGAGCGGAACGATGTAGTTCGCGAACCCGCTCAGCGCCGGGATGATGAACAGGAAGAGCATGATCGTCCCGTGCATCGTGAACGCCTGGTTGTAGGTGTTCTGATCCACGAACTGCAGGCCCGGCACCGCCAGCTCGCTGCGGATCACGAGGGCCAGGATCCCGGCGGCAAAGAAGAACAGGAAGCTGTTCGTGATGTACAGGATCCCGATCTTCTTGTGATCGACCGTCGTCAGCCAGTCGATGACCCACGAGCGTCGATAGGCGGCTGCCCGCGGTTCGAGAGTGGTGGTTGCCATCGGTGGTTGCTCGCTCCCCGCTTCGCTACTCAGTGACCGTCACGTCGCCCGACATCGCCTGCGGATGGGCGTCGCAGATGAAGGAATACTCGCCGGCCGGGAGTGCCGGCACGTTGTACGTGATGCTTCCCGCCTGGTTCAGGAACTCGCCCTCGAACAGGTTCGTGCCGCCGTCGTAGATGCTCACGTTGTGCGGCACGTCCTCCTGGTTTTCGAACGCGATGCAGAAGGCAGTCTCGGCGGGGACCTCGAACTCGCCGATGTCGAACTGCGTGTTGTTGGCCTTGATCTCGATCGTCTGCTCGCACTCGCCGGCCGCCGGTGGCGGGGTCTCGCCGCTCTCCAGCGCAGCGAGGTGGGCATCGAACTCCTCGCGTGGCATGGCCTCCACGGTGAAGACCATCTCGGCGTGGCTCGTGCCGCAGAACTCGGCGCACTGGCCGGCGTACGTACCCGCCTCGGTGACCGTGAACTCGAGCTCGTTTCGCTTCTGCTCGTCCGGATACCGGATCATGTCCCGCTTGATCAGGAACTCGGGGACGAAGAAGGCATGGTTCACGTCACGCGAGCTGAGGATCAGGCGCACGGGCTCTCCGACGGGCACCGCGAGCGTGGGAGGCTCGTTTCCCCGGGGCTCGACCGTCGGGCCGCCATCGTAATGGAAGAACCAGTTCCATTGAACTGCCTCCACCTCGATCGTGACCCCCGGTTCCTCGGCGCGCGCCTCGACGGCGCCGAGCGCCACCATGCTGGCGCCGAAGAGGATGAAGACGATCACGGTCGGGATGATCGTCCAGATGATCTCGACCGTGGTGTTGCCGTGGAGCTGCTGCGGCAGGACGTCGTCGCCCGGTTGTCGCCGGTAGCGGACGACGGCGTACAGGATGAAGCCCTCGACCGCGACGAAGACGATGCCGGCCAGGACGAGCACGACGATGTAGAGGTTGAAGACGTCGCGCCCGGCATCGGTCTTCGGCTCCGGGGGCAGCATGCAGCCGGCCACCAGGGAGATGAGGAGCAGGAGGGAGGCGGCGCGGAGCACGTTCCGCCGCCGGAACCTTGCCGCCATTCGTTGCATCAAGGTGATCTCGGTGCTCCTGGTTCGACGCACGCTCGCCGGGGCTGAGGGCGGCACGTCGCGCATTGTAGCGAAGGCCGCCGATCCGAGCCACTCGTGTCGACGGCCTGACGACTCCCCCACCCGGACCGGCCTACGCGCCGCCGGCGAGCTCCGGGCAGGCGGGATCCTCGTGCGGCAGGACCGGCCGCGCCATGACGCTGAAGCGGCGCTCACCATCATCGGTCCACAGCGTCATCTGGGTCGCGGCATTGAGCTCCTCGTTCCAGAGCCCGCCGAGCTCGCCGTCGACGACGCCGCAGCGGGTTCCATCGCCGAAGAACGCCTCCACCTCGCCGAATGCGGCCGGGTCGTCGTCGGTCGGCCAGTCGCGGACCTGCTCCGGGAGGTCCCCGCCCTCGATCGGCTCGCCGGTGACGTCGCGGACGTAAAGGCGGAATGCGTCCGGCCGGTAGGGCTGCCAGCCCTCGCTCTCCCACGCGGTGCCGGGCAGCCAGGTGTCGAGCGTCATGAGGCCATCGTTGAGCTGGCCCAGGATGCGGTGCGCCTCGATCTCGCCCGACGTCATCCCCGGCGGCGGCTCCATGTCGGGCAGCAGCGCACCCAGGCCGTACACGCTGACCGTCACCTCGCGGCCGCCGGCGTTCAACGTGAAGCGCGTGTTGGCGGCGTCGGCGACGACGCTCTGCGCGCCGTTGAGCTCGACGTCTGTGGTGAACAGGCCCGTGTCCTCGACCCCGCGGAGCACCTCCTGGATCCCCTCCTCGGTGAGCGTCCGCTCGATGAGCGCCGGCAACGCCGGGCCGGGAAACTCGAGGGTCTGCGCGCCCTGCATGATGACGCGCCCGTCGCCGAGCAGGACGAAGACCGGCAGCTGCGTGGCCATGAACTGAACGGGGATGAAGCCACCGGTGTTGTCGACGACAAGGATCGGTTCACTGCCGGTCGGATGCTCGATGTCCCCGGATGCTCCTCCGTCGTCGCTCCCCGCCGGGGGCGACGTGCCGGATGATCCGCCGGGTGCGGCACAGGCGGCGAGGAGAAAGAGCACGACGAAGAGGCCCGGGAAGGTTCGATTCATGGCCCAAGGACGCGGGCGCGTGCGGCACGGTTCCCTCGAATTCGCACGACAATGTCGCCGATGCGTCGATCGCCGACTCTCCTCGCCGTGGCCTGCCTGCTGGTGACACCTGCCGCCGTCCTGGCACACGGAGCCGGCGCGCCCGCCCCGGCGCTGCCGGGAGTCCTGCTCGCCTGGCGCCTCGACCCGATTGTCATCGGCGGCCTGCTGCTCGCGGCGACGGCGTATCTGTGGGCTGTCCGGCGCGTGAATCGCGGGCACCCCGGCAACCGGCAGCCGGACTATCGGTCCTGGCTGTTCTGCTCGGGGCTGGCAACCATCGGGATCGCGCTCCTCTCGCCCATCGAGGCGTACGAGGGGTCGCTCTTCAGCGTCCACATGGTGCAGCACATGCTGCTCGAGCTGGTCGCGGCTCCGCTGCTGCTGGCCGGCGCCCCGATCACGGTCGTGTTACGGGCCGCGACGCCAACGGTGCGGCGGCGGGTGCTGGCGGTCCTCCAGAGCCGGGTGGTGCATGCGGTCTCGTTCCCGGTCGTGGCGTGGCTCATCTTCGCTGCCGTCAACTGGGGCTGGCATTTCAGCCTCCTCTAC
>Ga0136633_1001505_pt1 | contig 17149 bp, 13 predicted proteins | sample AntDrymeUQ832206_2_FD_105494 | JGI IMG/M metagenome (GOLD analysis project Ga0136633, IMG submission 105494) | Polar desert sand microbial communities from Dry Valleys, Antarctica - metaG UQ83 (22.06) | ecosystem: Environmental > Terrestrial > Soil > Desert | place: Antarctica: Dry Valley...
CCGAGGTCGGAATTGGGATTCAATCTGTCGCTCACGTACCCTCCGGGTACGCTCACTCCTCGCGCCTAGCGACCAGGGCGCAGTGACGCTCTCGGTGCTGACCGTATTTCCGGTGCGGAGCTCTAAGCCCGGCAAAAGTTAGGATGCGAGATCAATGACCACACCCCTGGGCGGGCGCCGGGCTCGCGTTCGTGAGCGCGCCGAGGACTCGGCGCCGAACCGCCTCTTGGGCCACCCCCTCGCGTTCTGCGCCACCGCCGCGATACTGATCGTTCTGTTCGGCTGGACCTTCTTCACCAATCCAGGCAGGCCGGCACCTGCCGACGACCCGGCCTTTTACGCGTGGAGGACCGAGGCCCTCATCTCGGACGTCCCCGCGACCCTCCTCGAGGTCGAGGGGCCACAGCAGATGCTGGTCGGGGGGTATCGCATCATGACTCCGGTGATCGCCGGGTTCATGCGCCACGTGGCCTCAGTGGGGCCGCTGACGCCGACCGTGTGGCTCGCCGTGGGGCTGCGCGTGTTGATCCCCCTCCTGTTGGCCGGGTTCGCCTATCGTCATCGCCGAGACCCGTTGATCTTCCACGCCGTGGCTTTCGGCTCCGCCAGCCTGCTCCCCACACCGCCGTTCGGCGGCTACCTCGACAATGTTCTGACGCTGACCTTTCTCTCGTGCGCCCTGTACTTCCTCGAACCGGTGGTTCGCTCGTGGCCGGCTCGCATCGGTCTCTTCCTGCTCCTGCTCGCCTCCGGCCTCGCTCATCCGACCACTCTCGTGATCTTCTGCGGAGTTCTGGGCGCAATGTCGGCCGTGCGTCTAGTCGTCAGGCGCTTCGATCTGGCTTCGGTCATCCGTGACGACGGGGCCATGCTCGCCGTAGCGTTCGTCGCCGTCGTGGCCGTATACGCGGTGTGGAAGCTCGGCATCTGGGGGCAGCCTGCGGCCCTGGGTGAGGCGGCGGTTCCTCCTCCAGCTGACAGCAGCTTCTTCCTCAAAAGGATGGGTGGTTGGCTGAGGGCGCTCCGCCCCACGTTCAATCTCCCTCTGTTGCTCCTCGGGATCGCGGGGTTGGTGGCAGCCGGTAAGAGGGCCGCCGAAGACGAGCTCGCTCGCCCGGCGCTGGTGTGGCTGCTGCCTCTGGTCGGCGCTCTGGGGTTTGCGTTCGGGGTCGCCTATCCCTACTACCGGTTCTTCAACACAACTGTCGCGTGGCTCCTGTTGGTCGGAGTCGGTATCTTCCTTGCGGCTCGGTGGTTCATAGGAACCGCGGCACGCGGCGGGGTCTTCCGATTTGCGCTCGTAGGCCTCGTGGCGCCGGTGGCGATCGTGGCGACGAACTTCTCGACGGGCTTCGTACAGGTGGCCTGGAACGATGTTGAGCAGGCGTGGATCTCCCCCGACGAGATCGATGAGCTGGATCTTGTACGGGCTCGCCTGGAAGGAGAAGAGAACCGGCCGGTAGTGTTCGTGACCGATACCGAAGCACCCGAGGCGGTGCGCGCCTACGGCTGGCTCAAGCTCGTCGCAAACGTCTCTCGCTTCGGTGTCGCCCCCGGCCAGCAGGATCGCGCCCATGTATATCTCGGCCCCCTCGACTCCTATCTGGCCGGCGAGGCCTCGAGTGGAGCCGCCCCCAACTTCGAGGAGCTGTCACGGGCCTCACTGGAGTACGCCGAGCGGAGGATTCCCGGCGGCGCGCCCAAGCCCGTGGTCGTCGTCTCTCAGGCCTTCAACCTCGAGGGCCGCAACACCGATCTCGCCGCCGGTACCGATGTTCCCTCGTCTGAAGACGCCGAGATCCTCGTCGTCTCTAGGCAGGGACTCTTCGACTCGACCGGCCCGGTGGCCCCTCCCGATGTGCCTGCGGCCGGGGTACTGCACTTGGCGCGTGTCCTTCTGGGGCTTGTGGTGCTGCTGATTCCCGGTTACCTGATGGCGCGCTGGGTGCTTCCGGGCTCGACCTTCGCCGAGCTCATGGGCCTGATTCCGGTGCTCTCCCTCGTGGCGCTGGGGCTGGCCGGCACCGTGGCTCTCGCCGTCGTGCGGACTCCCTTCTCCGCCCCTTATGCAGGGGCCGTCGTGGTGGCTCTGTGCATCGTTTTGACCCCCGTTGCGAGACGCAGCTCGTGAGGTCGCTGAGACAGCGGGAGCCCCTCGAATCAGGCGCAGGCAGTCTGGTCAAGAGCTCGGGGGACCGCCCGAGGGTGGCCTCGGGCCTTGGGATGAGGGCCGCGCTGGTGATGGTCGTGGCCGGTGTCCTGTGCTGGGCGCTGGGACAAGGGATCGTCGCCCTGTGGCTGTTCATGGTTGCAGCCGTTATCGTGGCGCTCGTCCTGCCGCTCCCGGCCGCGCTGGTGTCTCCACTCTTCATGGGCGTAGCCGGCTGGCTCGTGGACATGTTGCCGATGGTGGTGCTGATCGGCTGGGCCGCAGTCTCTGCGAGGTGGGGCGTCTCTCTGCTGCGGCAGCGACGAATGCCGAGAGGCGGGCGCTTCGTCTGGCTGGCGGTGGGGCTGGCCGCGTGGACGGGTCTCGGCGTCCTGGCGATTGCAAGTGCCGACCTCAAGCACTTTGCGCTGCTGTTCGTGGTCCAGTTGCTCATCAGCGCAACACTTCTGGCGGCGGTCGATTCCTTGCAGGACCAAGAGTCCCGCCGCCGAGTGGTTACAGGGCTGCTCGCCTTCGTGGTCTTCTTGTCGGTGGCGGTGTTCCTGGAATGGATCGGCGTGCCCGTTCAGGAGCTCAAGGATTCAAGCGTCGCGGATCGCGTCGAGTCCGCCTACGGAGTTGACGCTTTCACGAACAGCCTCGAGATGATCAAGTACGTGCGATCGAGCAAGGCCGGCGCTCCGGACCTGCGCCGGGCGTTGAAGGGGGTGAGCAGCGACAATCCCGGCCTGCCGCCTTTCGAGGTCTTCAAACCGAAATTCCAGGCGTGGCGAAAAAACCTAATGGTGAGCTTCGAAGGCTCCGCCAGGCCTCTGGAAAAGGAGCTGTCGGATGCGGGCGTGGAGCTGCTCTACGACAACGTAGGAATCGCGCCGGCCAACAACGTTCCCCGCATGAGGAGTTTTCCGCGCAACTCGCTGACCTACGCGGGAGTGTGTGCGGCGCTATTCCCGCTGGGTCTCTATGTGGCGTGGACGGCGGCGGACAAGAGGCGCCTGTTCGGCTGGTTTGCAGTCATGGCGTGTCTTTTCGGCGCAGCGTTATCCCTCGCTCGTGGCTCGTGGTTGGCGTTGCTCATCGGGGTGATCTACCTGGCGATCGACGGATCGATTCCGCCGCGGCGAAAGCTGCAAGCCGCAGCTGTGCTCGCCGCGGCGGCTCTGGCTATCTCGGGCCTGTTCCTGGTCAAGTATGGAGTGGACCCCCTCAGTGCGCGCGGTGAAGCGGAGGGAAGCGTCAACACGCGCGAGGCTCTCTACTCAGACACCGTGGAAAGGGTGAGCCAAGGCAACATCTATTTTCTGACCGGCTACGGCACCGAGACCGCGCGCGGGGAGGGCGGCACCTCGCATCGATTAGGCCGCTACATTCCCAGTGCGGGAACACACTCCACTTATCTCAACTATGTCTACCGGACCGGAGTGGTGGGAGCCTTGCTGTTGATCGCAATCTACGCGGGAGCATGGTTGCACGCGCGTACCGCGGCGCGCACTGCCGATGGCACCGAGCGAGTCTTCGCCACCTGTGTTGCTGCAGCCGTCGTCACTCTGGCCGCTCACGGAATGATCCTGAGCCTCTACGTCGAGCCCGTCTACACACTCGTCGCCTCGCTGCTTTTGGGCGTAGCCCTGGCCGCGGGCATGGATGCGCGCGGCCCCCTGCTGCCGTGGCGCTCGGGTCGCACTCGGTGAGTGGAGGAGTCGCCGCGGTGGTCCACGCTCCACGGTGGACCCTCAGCCGCCGAACGCCCGACCCCCGAACGCCCGCCCCCCGAACGCCCGACCCTTATGCGGTTCTTAGCTGCATAGGGGTCGGATTCCGTACCTTTTGTGGCACAAAACGACATTGGGGTCGGCCGCGTTGTGGCTCAGAGCGACATTTGGGGCGGCCACCGATTCGATCCGGGGGACCTGGGGTGCGCACGACGTGAGCGCCCGCTAAGGGTGGGGCATCGGGCCGAGCCCACCGCGAAGGAGTCGCTGTCTCTGGAGGCAGCCGAGGACGTCAGGACGGTCGCTCGCGGCGGCGCCGTCCAGATCATCGGACAGGTCTCGCAGCGCGGCCTCTCGTTCCTCTTCTCGGCCGTGGCGACACGCGTACTGGGGCCCGCGGGGTTCGGTCTCTACAGCCAGATCGCGCGCGTGCTCGCCATCGGTGGGCAGCTGGGGCTCGCCGGATTCAACTACGCCTCGATGCGATTCATCGCCCGAGCCCGCGCCCACAATGATCACGGCGGCGTAAGAGGAGCCGCCCGCATCGGGTTGTGGGGAACGACGGTGGCTTCTGCCCTCGTGCTGATGGCGCTCGTTGCCCTTGCCGGTCCAATCGCGGCCGCGTTTTCGCGCGGAGACGAAGCTTCGCAAGCCGACGAGTTTGCGACCCTGATTCGCATTGGGGCCCTGTACGTGCCCGCGTTCGCCTACATGCAAGTTCTCCGCTATTGCACGCAGGCCTACAAGACGATGGTGCCGTCGGTCATATCCGGGAACATCGTTCAGCCGGCGGCGCGCTTCGTCCTGGGCGTGGCTCTGTTGCTCGCGGGAATCGAAGTCGCAGGCGCAGTGGTCACTCTGTCGGCGAGCATGGTCGTGGGCGCAATGAGCGCACTGTGGTACTGGCGACGTATGCCCAGCGCTGAGGAGAGACAAGCCTCGCCGCGCGCCTCGGCCCGGGCGATGGTGCGTTTTGCCCTCCCTCAGGGAGGCTCCTCGCTACTGGGGATTCAGTCGCTGGGCCTCGGCATAATCATCCTCGGCATCGTGTCGGACAACCGCGATGTGGGACTCTTCGCCGTTGCCCTCGCTCTGCAGGGGCCCGGGGGCGTCTTCCTGAGCGGCCTGATCAACATCTGGGCCCCGGTCGTCTCGGACCTCTACGAGAAGGGTGAGATCGCCCGGCTCGACTCGCTCTACAAGACCATCACACGCTGGGTGGTTACGTTCTCATTTCCCGTCTACGGTGCGCTGATCGTGGAACCGGATCTGTTCGTAACCATCTACGGGGGTCCCGAGGTGCTCGAGGCGGCCCCTCTGGTTGCGATCCTGGCCCTCGGCAACCTTTTCTATTCGGGGACGGGCCCAACCGGTTATGTGCTTTCTATGACGGGCCGACCCGGCGTGAACTTCACCAACTCGGTGGTCGCGGTGGTGCTCTATGCACTCGGGGGGGCGCTGTTCGTCCCAGAGTACGGTCTGACTGCGATGGCGGTCGTCGACGCATGCGTCACCGCGCTCATCAACAGCGCGCGCGTGATCGAGGCCAAGCTGCTGGTGGGTGTGCAGCCGTTTGGGCGTTCGACCCTCAAGCCGGTGGGGGCGGCGCTGGCGGGTGTAGGGGTGCTGCTCTTGTGGAAGCTCGTCCCCGTCGAGGGAATGGGGGCCCAGCTTACCGGAGTGGTTCTCGCCGGCCTCGTCTACGTGCTTGTCTTGTGGGCACTTGGTCTCGATGCGGAGGAGCGTTTCGTGTGGGAACGGATAAAGAGCCGAGCGTTCAGGCGCCGCTAAGTGCTCCGCACCGGAAATACGGTCAGCACCGAGAGCGTCACTGCGCCCTGGTCGCTAGGCGCGAGGAGTGAGCGTACCCGGAGGGTACGTGAGCGACAGATTGAATCCCAATTCCCACCTCGGCGGAGCCGTGTAACGACGCGAGCGGGGATGCAGGGGCGCTCGAATGCGAGCGAATTTACGGGGAGGTGCACTAAGTAAGGTGCACTAGGCCCGTAGGCGTCGGCGAGCCGTTCTCACCATCCTTCTGGAGAAGCTCCCGGTTCCTCCGGCGAGATCGCGTAACCCGGGCCGTGCTCGAATTGGTTCCGTTTCGAGGTTTGTATCTTGCAAGCGAGTTGTCTTCGCGCAGAGAAACGCCCTGCGCCGCCCCTCGCGATAATCGCGACAGCCCGTGTAGTCGGAGAACCGGGGCCTCAACATGACAACGTCATATCCAAAGAGACTGACCATGTCCTCGATCGCCTTCTTGGTGGGGGTCATGGCCAGCTCGTAGTCGACCGCATCCCTTGGACTGTCCAACCGCTCGCGGCGCATTACCAGCTTCGAGCCAACACTGGTGGAGAGTGTTGTGTCAATAAGCATAACGTCATCATTCAACTCGGAGATCTTCTCCAAGAGATTGATATGCTTGCTCACATGATAGAGGAGTCCGAGGCAGAGAACGACGTCGAATCGGCCAAATGACCTTAGATCGCTCTTGAAGATGTCTCCTGTTATGAATTGATACCGGCTCTCATCGACACCTTTGACCTCGAAGACGAGATTTGCTTGATCCGTATGCATCTGACGCCCATCGATCCCCAGCACAGCGTCGCACCCACTCTCGATGGCGGTCAAGGACCAGAACCCCGCGTTGGAGCCCAAGTCGAGCACACGCTTCCCTGCGAGAGACCCTCCGAAGGTGGCGAGCAGTGAGTCAAAGAGGTACCGCTTTCGCTGTTCGTGTCGGTTTATGCGCGTTTTGTCGGAGATTGGAGTTGCAATACCATCAAGATCGAACTTGTAGTGCCATCTTTCGAAGCTATCGACACGTTTTTGAATTTCTGCGGTATCCACATTCCCCACCCTCTCAGCCAACCCTGACGCCGGCAAGTCGACGCCAAGTGCGACTTGCCGATAAACTCATGCCTACATTACCCTTCCGGGCAAGAGTTTGGCTATGATTCATGCATGAAAGCCACCACGGTCTCGCGCTCTTACGACATTCACATGGCCGCTATCAGCTGGAAAGCAGTTGGTGAAACCTCGCTCGCGTGAGTTGCGCAGAAGCCTGCGCACAGACTTCAACCCTTCGCTCAAGCTGCGCCTCATCCGCTCGGCGTTTCGCCTTCGCCAGGCGTCGCACCTGCCTGCCCTGGCTTTGGGCGGACGGCTGCACGAACCCATCTTCATCGTCGGAGCGCCTCGTTCCGGGACCTCGCTTCTGTACGCGATTCTCAGATCCTCCTCGGAGCTGGCGAACTGGCCCGGCGAAGCCCATGAGGTATGGGAAGCGGACTATCATCCCGCGATGAGGGAGTGGGAATCCAATGCTCTCGGCGCTTCAGATGTCACGCCAAAGGCAGCCTCACGGATCCGCATGCAGTTCTTTCTCGCCGCCGGGCCCCGCAAGCGTTTGGTGGACAAGACGCCCCGAAATTCGCTGAAAGTGGATTTCATGAACGCCCTGTTTCCCGATGCCCGCTTCGTGTTCCTGCAGCGCGACGGGCGCGACAACGTCAACTCGCTGATCAACGCGTGGCGCTCCCCCCGCTACAAAACCTACCGGCTCCCGACACCCCACTCGATTTCAGGCACCGACCCCGACTGGTGGAAGTTCGTGCTTTATCCCGGGTGGAGGGACGACTGCAACGGGCCGGTCGAAACGGTAGCAGCCAGGCAGTGGAAAATCTGCAACGAGAGTGCCCTGGCGGCACTGGACGCGCTGGGAGAGTCGCGCTGGACCGGAGTACGTTACGAGAGACTGATCGAGAATCCCGAACAGGAAACGCAGCGAGTGAGCGGGTTCCTCGGGCTCGACTTCGACGATCGGCTCAGAGCCGCGGCTCGGGCTCGGCTGGCGGTGCCGATCAATACGGTGACACCGCCGGAAGCCGGCAAGTGGCGGCGCGAGAATCCGGAGGAAATAGCCGCGATCATGCCGCTCATCTCATCGACCATGGAGGCGCTCGGGTACTAGATGAAGACTCACACGCTGTCGCTGCAGACGTTTTCGTCGAAGTTCGTCGATCTCACCTCAGAACTGGGGCGCTTTGTAGCCGGGGGTGGCGACGGCCTTCTCAATGTCTTCGTGCCGCACGCCACCGCGGGTGTTGCCGTGATCGAGACAGGCTCGGGGTCGGAAGAGGATCTGGAGCAGGCTTTGAACCGACTGTTGCCGCGCGATCAGACTTATGTTCATAGGCACGGCTCCCCGGGCCACGGTGCGGACCATGTTCTTCCTGCGTTCGTGTCTCCCTCGGTGACGATCCCGGTGCTCACAGGCGCCTTACAGTTGGGGACGTGGCAGAGCGTCGTGATCGTCGATCTCAACAAGGACAACCCGCGCCGGCAGGTGCACCTCTCGTTCTTGCGATCTAATCAACACTAGCCCCGGTGAGCGGGGCTAGTGTTGATAAAGTCAGCGAGGGCTGGGCTTGAGGCGGTTGACCGGCACGCCTGCACGGCCCAGCCGGGCCTGCAGGCGAGCGACGGCCCCCGGCTCGGGGCAGGCGCGCTCGTAGCCGAGCTCCTGGAGGAGCTCACCCGCAACGGCCTCGAATACCGCCACCTGAAGCGGTGGCATCTGCTGTTCCCATGAGCGGATGCCGGCGGTGGGCCTCTCAGCGACGTGAGGGTTGTACCGCTGCGCCCGGGACTGGACCTCGTCTTTGGCCAGCGTTCCGTACTCGAGCATGCCGGGCTCGAAAGTGACGCCGATGAACGAGCAGAGCCTCTGCAGCTCCTGCTCGGGCTCCGCCACCAGGCGCTCGTAGAACAGCTCCGTGTAGCGCGCTGCTGGCAACGAGCGGCCCGCCTCCATACCTGCCCGCACACGTGTCTGCCAGCGGTCGGCAGCCCGGGCGACGGTCTTGGGCCCAAAGGGCGTATCTGCGTAGGACAACGCGACGTTGCGACCGTCGCGCACGACATGAACGAAGCGTGCCTCATCGAAGAGCCCGGCCAACAAGTGGATGTCGAGGACATAGCGGGGAGTCTTGTCTCCCCACATCCTCTTGTTGCGCGCGGCCGCGTAGGCTTTATAGGCGGCTTCGATCAGCTCGTGATAGGGGGCGGTGGCCTGCCTGCCGATCTGGGCCCGGACGGCTTCGATGGGAAGCTCCCACCCCTGAAAGAAGGGATGGCGAGCCAGTTTGGCGAGGAAGTCTTCGACCGATGCTTCGCCAGGCCGGTGGAGCTGGACGATGAAGCGTGACTCGGGAGGTACGGCGATCTCGGAGTGAGCATTGAGCATTAGACGCAGCAGTGTGGTGCCGGAGCGAGCGGAGCCGACGACGAAGAACAAGGTCTCAACCAGTCAGAAGTGCAGGCGTCAAGGACACGACGATTCGGAGCAGCGACGGTCTTGCTTCAAGCGGAGGTGAAGCGTTCTCAGCTTATGCCTGCCGAGCGATGAGGGATCCGCGAGCAAGTTGTGGAGCTGCCATTTGTCTCTTCGGAGATCGTAGTACTCTTTGGCAAAGGGTTTCGAAGTTCTCGGCCCCCTGTAGTACTCGATGTATTGGAAGCGCTTGGACACAAGCGACGCCCACTGGGGCACCTCGGGGATGCCCCAGTGCTCGAGAAGCAGCCGGGGCCTTTTCCAGCGCTCGAGCAAGGAACGTCCATCCATGTCCGCGGCTTCAATACCTGTGGCGTCGAGCACGGTGGGAGCGATGTCCAGGTTAGCTACCAGGCGCCTGTCGACCCTCGGCCGAAGACGCTGAGGCCAGCGCATCAACAGCGGCACTCTGACCGAGTATCGGTAGGGATAACGCTTGCCCGAAAGGCCGAACTCACCCCAGTGAGCTCCGTTATCGGAGGTGAAGAACGCCAGGGTGCTCGTGGACTCGCCCAAGCTCTTTAGCTCGTCGAAGACTCGAGTGATGAGATCGTCGACCGGGCGCAGCGCCCGGTATTGCGCTCGCCGGGTACGACGGCCGCATTCTAGGTCACAGCGCCTGGCCTTGCGCTTAGCCACATAGCGGGGCTTGTCTGAGACGTCGTCGAACAGTGCGGGGTTGGGTTTCCATGCAGGGACTGGAGCGTCCTTGTAGTGTGGTTCGCCTACGAACGGCAGATGCGGCGCCGGCACCGACACGTACAGCAGCCACGGAGAGGCATCTGCATCGCGCTCCTGAGAACCCAAGAAGCTCTCGATCCGGCGCCCCAGGTAGTGAGTCGAGTAGCTTAGTATCCGGCGAACGACTCCGTCCACGTTCCAGCGCCCCCCGGAGTAGATCAGAGGCGAGCTTTGCGGAAAAACCGCCCATTGATCGAAGTAGGGAGGATCGTCGGGGAGGCTCCAGCCGTTCAGGTACTTCCCGAAGAAACCCGTTTGGTATCCGGCCTCGGCCAAGTGCCGCTGCAGGGTCGAGCGCTGGTCGAGCTTGTAGGGCTGAAAGTACTTGACCCCGTGGTTGTGCGCATAGCGGCCCGTCATTATCGTTGCGCGCGACGGACAGCAGATGGGAGTAGTGGCGAAGGCGTTGGGGAAACTGACTCCCTGCTCTTGAAAGAGGCGCTTCACCGAGGGCAGGGCGTCAAGCGTGCCGGCGCGCTGGTCGTCGGTGATGAAGATGAGCACGTTTGGCAGTTGTTCGCCGGAGGGCGTCTTGTCAGAAGCAGGTCGTTGGGACCGGCTGGGTTGGCACGCAGATAGGCCCATGCACACGACGAAGGCCAGCAGCGCCGCCGGCAACGTCTTCACAGGTAGCCAAGGTCTCGAAGATGCTGCTCGACGGTGGCTTCCTCTTCGCTCGTCATTCCCGACTCGGCCACGACACCGGTCGACTCGACGCGCGCGATGTACTCGTCGAGCCTGCGAGTCACTGCGGACTCGTTTCGAGCGTGGTTGTGGCGTTCGTCGGGTGCGCCTCCAGGATTCAGCCGGTGCAGCGTCTTCTTTCCGCCGGGCGCCTTGAGCAGCTTCCAGTCGGGCGTGCGGGCGCCGGCGATGCGATCGCCCCCCAGCTTCACACCGACGGCCTCCATGTAGGCGGGCTCCTCCGGCAGCGCGGCGCCGTCCATGAAGGGCTTGAGGCTGCGCCCGTCGATGCCCTCCGGGGGGGGAATGCCGCAGACGTCTGCCAGCGTCGGCAGCAAATCGATGTGGCGGACCTGGGCGTCCACGCGCCTTGCGTTGGAGACGCGTGGGCCAGTCAGGATCAGTGGAACTCGCACAAGCTCTTCGTGGAGTGCAAACCCGTGACCGATCTCAAGCCCGGCGAAGCGGTTGTCCAGATAAGGAAGCCACTTGCCGAGCCGGAAGCTTCGGCGCGAGCGACGCGCGACTCGCAACATCTGAAACTGCAGTGGAGATGACGGGTACTGCTCACCATGATCTCCGGTCACGGCGATGAGCGGGTCGGAACCGGCGGCCTCGAACACCGGAGCGAGCCATTCATCGGTGGCGTGGACCGCAGCTTGGTATCCGGCCTTGTCCTTGCGTTTCTCGAAGTTCGGAGGGGAGCGGTAGGGCCGGTGCACTTCCCAGATGTGCAGCAACATGAACCACGGCTTGGCGTACGAACGCATCTTTGCGATGACCTCTTCGCGCCAATAGAAGAAGGGAACCTTGTAAGCCTGCCTGCAGCGCGCTTCGTGGAAGCCGCGCAGAATGCCGGTTTCGGGCAGCAGCGGACCCGTGACCTCCGCGTAACAGCGATAGCCTGCTTGTGCGAATGTCTCCGCCATGGTCGTGACCGATTGCGACAATCTGTATCCCTGCAGGCCTCGAACACCGTGCCTGGGTGGATAGCATCCCGTCAACATGGAAGAAAACGAAGGCGTCGTGGTGGTCGCGGTGCACACGGCCTGACGGAACGAGACTCCTGTATGCGCAAGCCGATCGAAAGTGGGAGTTGCAACCTCCTCACCAAAGACTGCGTCGGCCCGCAACGAGTCGATCGCAAGCACCAGGACATTGGGCAAGTCCGAGGCGCGAGAGCTCATCAGCCGGCCTCCGCGCACCGGCTGATGAGTGGCAGGCTCCTTCCCGGAAAGACGGCGCTGAACAGGCGCTGGTGGAGGCGATTGCCGAAGGCGGCGGGCGGCTCGACTCCGTTCGGGAGATTGTCCCCGATTCGATAGCGCGATAGAAACGAGGAGATCTCTTCCGGGCTTACCCCATTGGCTCGCATCTCCTCGATACTCAAGAACAAAGAGGTCGCAGAGCTTTTCTCTATGAGGCCCAGATCGTCGTCGACGTGGTCGAATTGCTCCCTGACGTCGTCGGCTAGCTCCGCTCGGTTGATGGCCCAGCCTCGTTGCCCCAGAGGCGTCTGCCCGTGGTCTGCCGTAACTGTCAGCACATAGCCGCCGTAGGCAATGTTGGAGTCAAGCCATGTGACCAGGCTTTTCAGTCCCTCATCCACTGAGGTTAGGACGTCACCCATCTCCTTGGAGTTCATGTTCCAGCGGTGCCCGACGTGGTCCGGTGACTTGAAATGCACGTAGAGGAGGTCTGTGATCGAGTCCTTGCCGAATCGCTCCTCGCTCAACAGCGTCGTGGCAGTCCGGGCGACCCAGGCGGCGTTGGCGGGCGTGGAACCGGCCTGGATCGTGGAGGTGTCGTGGCCCCGCCAGCGCCCGTCGGCGGCTCCGTCGGCTCGGTCCATCCTCATGCGGTCGCTCTTGCGCCCAGTGATCGTGGACGCCCAGCGCGGCATGGAGTAAAAGCGCCTATCTGTCGTCCAATCCCCTGAGGATTCGGCGATCAAGGCGATGTCCTTGTCACCCTTGGCCAGCGATGCGCCGTGACCTAGTAGACCCAGGGGGTAGTTGCCGGAGGCGACGAGCGCCGCCTTTGCTCGGTTGCCGTTGGCTGGATCCCATTTGTCGGCCAGAGTCTGGGACCGAAGATTGAGCCGGGGTTCCACCGGAACCCCCGCGTAGTTGCCGTCCCGAGAGAACGCCCCCACAATCTTGTGTTTCTTGCGGATGGCGATCCCGGTCACACCGTGGACTTGAGGGAAGTTGCCGGTGGACATGGTGGTGTGGATCGCGGGCGTGATCGACGGCGACGATCCCACGACAGCCTTCTTGATGTTGGAGCCTTGCTCGATCATCCGTGCGAGGTATGGCCACGAGCGCGGCCGGCGATTCAGGACGTTCCAGCCACCGCCGTCAATCGAGACGGTGACGAGCACGCGCGGCGGCTCGGCTGCGTCGGCTAGTACCTCGTAAATCGGCTTGCCCTGACGCTTGCCGAAGTCGAAGCCGAGCATGGCGGCGTGAGTCGGCGCGAGGTCGGCGAGCGTGATCTCCCTATCGATTTTGAGCTCCCCCTGAGCCTCTATCAAGCCCGGTCCGTAGAAGACGAGCGGGACCCGCTGGAGGAAGTCGTAGGGTCCCGAGTGGCTGGTATTGAGGAAGGTTCCTACGTAGCTCGGGGGCCGGGGGACGAGCACTATGTCGCGGCTTCGAATCGGGCCGGGGACCCAGCCACGGTCGATGTAGCGGATCCATCTCGGGGGCAGCTTGCAGGCGTCTCGCAGGTATCTCTTCTTGGGTATCGGCACCGTGGCAGCTTGGCGCGTCGAACGCCTGCCCTTGACGACCACCGAGGCCGGCTTGGTGGCGGCGGAACTTGCCTGCGGCTGTCTCGATGCCCTCACGGGGCCCACGGCCGAGGGCTGGGTCACCAGCAGGACGGCCCCGACCACGGCCGCGAGCGCCATGGGGGCGAAAGGCAGCAACGGGTCGCGTCGCTTCACAGCGTCCACAGCTCCTCGGGGCGTTGCTCGAGTGCCCACGCGGCCGCATCCACACCCATCTTCACGGCGTGGTCCATGTTTCCGATCTCGTATTTCCAGGATCCGAAACGGCCCCGCGAGAGGATGCTGGAGTCCATCAGCCAACCTTGAGCGGCCTTGAGCGCCCGATCGCGTTCTAGGGTGGGAACGGGGTAGGCGTAGGGGATGTCCTCGAGGTGCAAAGAGGCCACCTCGGGCTTGCCTTCGACTACTCCCGCCGCCCTCAGACCGGCCTCGACTTCCTCGGGCAGACCGCTTCGACTCGTGGGTTTATAGGAAGAGTAGGAAGTCTCGGTCATATAGGCCGAGTATGTCGAGGTATCCGATTCCGGAACATTCGCCGGCGAGTACTTGGCGAAGTTCGTGGCTCTATAGAAGGGCGCATCGTCCTGGGGGAAATACATCCACGACTTGTCGTCCTTGAGCTCGAGCTCATAGCCCACGCCCACCATGTAGACGCCGTTGTGCTCCAGCTTGTCGGCGGCGTCTCTCACCTCCTGGGGGCAGAGCTCGAGCTTACGGAGCAGGAGGTCGAGGGGCATGGTCGAGATCAGCGTGTCGTAGTCCTCCTCGGCGCCGTCGGCGCAACGTACGGTCTTGTCCTCGACCCTTATCTCGACGACATCACGCCCGTAGGTGATGTGCCCGGCGAGGCGCCCGGCAAGCCGCCGGTAGATCTCCCCGGTGCCCCCGACGGCGGGAAATACAAACGTATTGTTGGGTCCCCACGCGATGTCATCCTCCTGGAAGACGAGGCTTCTGAGAGCCCGTTTGTAGTCGAGGACGCTCACCCTCTCGCCGATCCAGTAGGACTGCATGCGCTCGGGGGGGGTCGCCCATACCTTGAAGTTGTAGGGGCGCATGAAGTGCTTGGTAATGCCGGTTCCGAAGACCGCCTCCATCCAGGTGGCGAAGTCGGCGCTGGGGTCGCCCCCGGGAGCGTCGATGAGCCCGAGGACGCACTCGTAGGCGACCTCCTCCGGGAGGTAGCGGAGGTTGTTCTGAAACGGGTATGGGACCCAGCGATCGGAGAAGCGGACGTAGGAGGAACGCTCGTGACGATAGACATCCTCGCCCATTGTCTCCTCGAGAAGGCGGTCGAACTCGCCGAAATGGCTGAACACGACGTGGCCGCCGTGATCCCAAGTGAAGCCCTGGGGGTCGGTAACCGACGCCGCCAAGCCCCCGGCCCGGTGTGAGCGCTCGACCAGCTTCCAGTTCTTGTAGCCCCGCAGCGCCAGCTCCCGCGCCGCCCCCAGCCCGCAGGGGCCAGCTCCGATGATCAGGATCTTGCCGGGAGCCTGCATATGCTCGCGTGGTCCTCGCATCGCTCGTAGGGGCTTTTGGGGGTCTCGCGTGCAGGGCATGCGTGATGGGCGAGGACCCGTCGACAACGGAAGTTTACAGGGGTGCCCGCCCGGAGCCGCGTCTATCCCGCTCCACCTGCTCGGTTCCCGGCGGTCCAAGTGGTGGCAAATGACCACGGTGTTCGTTAACCCACGCTTTTTTGTGTGCAGGTGACCTCAGTGGTCTCTTGCCCTCGCCCCTCACACCAGGGACGGGGCCGAGCGGCTACGCTCGGCCCCCAAGTCCGGCGATCGACGAGAGCTAGCGATCCGCTGGAGGATCGCGCAAAGGGAAAAGCCAGCGATCCGCTGGAGGATCGCGCAAAAGGAACTAGCGATCCGCTGGAGGATCGCGCAAAAGGAAAAGGGGGGCAACCGTGAGGAGATCCAACCAACTGGCGGCCGTAACGGGAGTAGCGCTCATCGGTCTTGCGGTGCTCCAGGAGAAGCGCAAGCCGCCCGCCCAGCGTTTCTGGCACGGCCATGTGCTCGGGTTCGTGCCCTACGACCTGAGGCCCCCGAGCGTGAGCCGCTTCCGCCGGGCGTGGTGGAACCCCTCTGACCCGCGTGTCTTCACCGAGCGGGACTTCGGCGTCGGCTGGGCAGTCAACCTTCCCAGCCTGGCTCGCTTTGCTTCCGAGGTCCTCACCGCGAGGTGATTGCGCCGGAGCGGGCGATTTCGGTCTTTGGCGTCCGTTTGGCGCGCCTGTCCTCGCGTGCCGCCCTCGCCGAGGCCGAGCGTTTCTACGACGCGCCCGACCCGTCCTTCATAGCGCACGCCAATGTGCACACACTGAATCTGGCGAGCCGGGACGAGACCTACCGCCGCGCCCTCGAGGACGCCGCCATGGTGCTCAACGACGGCAAAGGCGTCATGCTGGCCGCTCGTATCAAGAGGGACCGTTTTCCGGCCGACCTCAACGGCAACTTCTTCACTCCGCTCCTGCTCGAGCTCGCGGCCGAGCGCGCCTGGCCCGTTTATCTCCTCGGGGCGAAGCCGGGAGTGGCAGACAGAGCGCTCGAGCGCATCGTCCGGCGGCTGCCGAGACTCAGGGCGGTGGGCGTGCGCGACGGCTACTTCGATCCCGGCGATGAGTCGGTGGCGGCGGTCGTGCGTTCGGCAGGGACAGGTTTGCTGCTCGTGGGCCTCGGTAACCCCGCTCAGGAGCTGTGGATGCAGGCCAACCTGGACGCCACTGGGGCGCGCCTCGCGGTGGGGGTGGGGGCATTCTTCGATTTCCAGGCGGGGCAGGTGCCGAGAGCGCCCGAGTGGATGAACCGGGCGGGCATCGAGTGGGTCCACCGCCTGGCCCAAGAGCCTCAGAGGATGTGGCGGCGCTATCTCCTCGGCAATCCTCGCTTCGTTGCGCTCGTGGCTGCTGAGGAGCTCAAGACCAGGCGATGACCGAAGACATCTCGAGGGCTGCATCCTGCTTCATCATCGCCACCCGCAACCGGCCCGAGGAGCTGCTCAACACCATCGAGAGCCTGGTGGCGCAATCAGTTCTTCCGGCGGAGCTGTGCATCGTCGACTCGAGCGCCAACACCCTGACTCGCGCCGCGATCGAGGGGCTCTGTGAACGGGTTGCGCTGCCTCTCGACTACGTCCACCCGGCGCCGCGGGGGCTGCCGCGGCAGCGCAACCTGGCTCTGGACAGAACCTCCGGCGACCCGGTATTCCTCATCGACGACGACGTCTTCATGGAATCCACCTGTCACGAGCGGGTGCTGGGGGAGTATGAGCGCTGGGATGAGCGCTTGGGAGGTGTTCGCGCAGGCCCGATGACTCCCGCCGAACCGGCGTGGTTCTCGGTGGCGTGGCGGCGCTTGTTCGGCATCGGAGGCTGGTGGCCGGAGGCCTCGGGGCGAGTGCGCAAGGGCTTCTGGCTGGAGGGAACCTCTTACTCGGCGGGGGTCAAGAAGCAGGAGGCGTTCGTCGGCTACTTCATGTCCTACCGGCGCTCTGTCTTCGCTCAGGAGCGATTCGACGAGGAGCTGTCCGGCTACGCCAGCCAGGAGGACATCGACTTTTCCTACCGGGTGTCGCGCAAGTGGACGCTTGTGCAGACGCCACACGCACGCTGCGAGCACTTCAAGACCACCACCGATCGGCTCGACTCCACGAAGCTCGAGCGGATGAAGCTAGCCAATCACTTCTACCTGTTCCGCAAG
>Ga0136633_1001506_pt1 | contig 17144 bp, 16 predicted proteins | sample AntDrymeUQ832206_2_FD_105494 | JGI IMG/M metagenome (GOLD analysis project Ga0136633, IMG submission 105494) | Polar desert sand microbial communities from Dry Valleys, Antarctica - metaG UQ83 (22.06) | ecosystem: Environmental > Terrestrial > Soil > Desert | place: Antarctica: Dry Valley...
CCACCCGGCCGGCTACCCGAAGAGGAACCTCATGTCGACCACCCTCACTGATGCCACCTTTGACGAGGAGATCGCCGGCTCGACCGGCCCCGTGCTCGTCGACTTCTGGGCCGAGTGGTGCGGACCGTGCAAGATGATCGCCCCGATCCTCGATCAGATCGCCGAGGAGCAGGCTGGCAAGATCACGATCGCCAAGCTCAACGTGGACGACAACCCCGACATCGCCCGGCGCTTCGACGTGATGAGCATTCCCACCCTCATCGTCTTCCAGGACGGCCAGCCGGTGAAGCGGATGGTCGGCGCCAAGGGCAAGGGTCAGCTCCTCGAGGAGCTCAGCGACATCATCGCCTGACCCTCGACGGCACCTCGATGGGGCGCCTCGCGACGACGTTCGAGATCAGGTTCTCCACAAGGTTCCACACAGGTTGTGGACAACGTCAACCTCCTGTTGAACCCAGTCACCCTCGACATCCTGTCGAGGGTAGGGGCGGATGACGACGTCCTCAGGGCCGCGCACCGGCGGTCATGGCCCGATAGATGCGCTCGAGGTCTTCGAGTCCACCGAAGTCCACCACGACCTTGCCCTTGCCGTCGGCACCCGCCATGGTCACGCTGACGCGGGTGTCGAGATGGTCGGCCAGGAGCTCCTCCAGCTCCAGCAGACCGGGCGCCCGCAGCCGGCGAGCGGATTGCACATCCGTGGGGGAGGCCGTCACCGGGTCCTCCGGCTCGGACTCGGGCGCGTCGACGACGTTGTGGCGGCGCACCGCCTCCTCGGCTTCCCGCACCGATAGGCCCTCGGCCACGATCTGCTTGGCCAATGCTTCCTGGAACGCCCGGTCGGGCGTGCCCAACAGTGCCTTGGCGTGGCCGGCGGCCAGCTGGTTCTCGGCCACCAGGCGCTGGATGCTCGGGGGCAGCTGGAACAGGCGCAACGTGTTGGTCACAGCCGAACGAGATCGGCCCACTTTCTGGGCGACGGCCTCCTGGGTCAGCTCGAAGTCCTCCATGAGCTGCTGGTAGGCGGCCGCCTCCTCGAGCGGGTTGAGGTCTTCGCGGTGCAGGTTCTCCACCAGCGCCTGCTCGAGGGACAGCACGTCGTCGACGGTCCGCACGACCACCGGGATGGAGGAGAGACCTGCTCGTTTGGCCGCCCGCCATCGTCTCTCCCCCGCGATGAGCTCGTAGCGGTCATCGCCGATCTCGCGGACCAGGATCGGCTGCAAGACCCCGAGCTCGGCCACCGAGGCGGTGAGGCTCGCCAACGCCTCCTCGTCGAAGTAGGCGCGTGGCTGGTTTGGGTTGGGCGATACGGCCCCGACTGGCACCTCCCGCAACCCTGCACCGGTGTCGCCGGTGATGTCCGTCGGGATCAGTGCCCCGAGTCCCCTACCGAGCCCGCTGCGGCGTGCCACCGCTCACCTCCTTGGCGAGCTCCCGGTAGGCAATGGCGCCTCGGGAGCTCGGATCGAATGCAATGATCGGCTGCCCGAACGACGGCGCCTCCGATAGGCGAACCGTACGGGGCACCACGTTCTTGCAGACCTTGGGCCCGAAGTGCTCGCGCACTTCGTTCACCACCTGGTCGGCGAGCTTGGTGCGGGCGTCGTACATCACCAGAATGATGGCACTCACCTCGAGCTCGGGGTTCAGGTTCTTTTGGACCAGGTTGACGTTGCGCAGCAGCTGGCCCAGGCCTTCCAGGGCGTAGTACTCGCACTGGATCGGCACGATCACCTCGGTGGCGGCCGCCAATCCGTTCACCGTCAGCAGCCCCAAGGAGGGTGGGCAGTCGATGAGGACGAAGTCGTAGTCCTCGCGCACCTCGTGCAGCGCCTTCTTCAGGCGCAGCTCGCGGCTGAAGGCAGGGACCAGCTCGATCTCGGCCCCGGCCAGGTCGAGGGAAGACGGGGCGCAGAAGAGGTTGCGCACCGATGTGGCCTCAACGCAGTCCTCGATGGGGAGGTCGTGGAGCACGACGTCGTACATCGACCCCTGGAGGTCCCGGATGTTGATGCCGAGCCCGGTGCTGGCGTTGCCCTGTGGGTCCAGGTCGACCACCAGCACCCGATAACCGATGTCGGCCAGACAGGCACCCAAGTTCACGGCTGTCGTGGTCTTGCCGACGCCGCCTTTCTGGTTGGCGACGGCCATGACGCGCGGCAGAGGGCGGGCGAAGGCGGAGGGTGCTTCCCGAGCGACGGGCGCCGAGACGGCTGCGGCGAGTTCGGGCTCGGGCTCGGGCTCCGCGACCACAGGCTCAGCTACGACCGGCTCAGCGACCACGGGCTCCGCTATCGATTCAGTGAGAGGCGATGCGGGAGCCGGCAACGGCTCGTCGATGGGAACGTAGATCGGCGGGGGATCGGCGATGTCCCCGTCCAACGAGGGCAGATCCTCGACCCCGGGGAGGGGTCCACGCCCCGGCGGGTCGACACGTGGTGGCGGGGGCGGAGCCGTGAAGGCCTCCAGCTCTTCGTCGGTCAGCGTCGCGCCATCGTCGTCACCTGCACGCTCGGCCGGGTTTGACTCCGGGCTCGGAACCCCGGCTGGCTCGTCCTCGGGCTGCGGCTCATCGCGACTACGCAACCGCTGGAAGATCGCCCGTCCCCGAGTCGCCAGGTCGTCCGAGGGGTCGCTCACCGCTGCATCCTGCCCGCTGGCGAGGGCTGACGCAAGGACCCTTCGCTTTGTTCCACGTGGAACCCTCGATCATGGGCTAAGGGAGCCGCCGGCGTTCCACGTGGAACACGACCTCCGAACGACCTCAGAACAGCGGGCGCTTGGCCGGGAGCCCATCCCGCCTTGGGAAGGTCGGTGAACACAGGCTCTCCTGGCGCAGAACCTGGACCAGTGGAGACATCGTCGAGCGAGCGCCTACGGACATGCCCAACTTCACCAAGGCCAGGGGAGGCCACCGGTCCGGCATCGGATCGGGTGGCTCGCTGACCACCAAGATCCCGCCTACTCGCAGCAACGGTGCCGCACACTCTGCTGTGGGCGCGGGTGCGCCAAAGCTGCGGGCGACCACCGCGTCGGCCGTGCCCCGTCGCTCACCGTGTCCCACGACCTCCGCCCGCCCCTCCACCACGGCCGCCTCCAGTCCGAGCGCAATCACCACATCTTCCAGAAACCGGCAGCGCTTCGCCGTGGCGTCGACGAGGACCAGCCGTAGATCTGGACGGGCCACGCCGATGATCAGCCCGGGCACCCCGCCACCGCTGCCCAAGTCCACGACGGTGCCGGTCACCGCGGCAAGGGCGGCCAAGAACCCCGTCGCGTGCTCGATGTGGTCGACCACCGGTCCAGGCCCGAGAAACCCGAAGGAGCGGGCGCGCTCCAACTGTTCCAGTAGCGGCTCGTGCTGGAGCAGCCCCGGCAAGCCGCGCATGGCGTCTGACCTAGGCGTCGGGGATGATCACGACTCGGCGGCGGGCGTCTTCGCCCTCCGAGACCGTGTGCACGCCGTCGATGTCGTTGACGGTGTCATGGACGACCTTGCGGTCCGGTGGCGCCATCGGCTCGAGAGCCTTCTGGGTGCCCGAGGCGACCACGTCCTCGGCTACCTTGCGCACGAAGCCTTCGAGTGCGACCTTGCGCTTGGCGCGGTAGCCGCTGACATCCACCCGGATACGGGCGTGGGACTCGCCGGGCAGCTGACGTTGCAGCATGCTGCGGGAGAGCTCTTGCACCGCCTGCAGCGTGGCCCCCTTTGGTCCGATGAGAAGGCCCAGGTCGCCACCGGTGACGGCCAGCTCGACCGCACCCTCCTCAGCGGGCGTCGCCGTCACCTCGCCGTCAAGCCCGAAGGCATCGAGGAGATCAACGAGGAAGCCTCGTACCACTTCACCTTGTTCGGCCAGCTGGGTATCGCTCATGTCATTGGTCTCCTGCTCGTCGTCGTCGTGGTCACGGGCGGGTCGACCGGATCGGGCTCGTCCGCCACCCCGGTCTCCGCGTCGCTTGCGATCGCCTCCGTCGGCGCCTTCGGCGTTCGAGGCAGCCGGTGCTGGCGTCTTCTCGGCGCCCTCAGCAACCGTGGCCGCCGGCCGACCCCCGCCGCCCTCGCGCCGGCGACGCTCCCCTGGCTTGGCGCCACGTCCGCTGGCCTTGCCCCGGCGATCACGTCGCTCCACCTTGGGTCGTGGCTGGGTGGGACGCACCCGTGCCCGGACCCGAGCCTCGCCGCGACTGCGACCGAACAATCCGGTACGGGGCTCCTCGATCACCTCGAACTCCGCGTCCTGCGCGTCGACGCCAAGCTGGTCGAGCGCGGCGTCCTTCGCTTCGTCGACCGTCTTGCCGGTCGTCTCGACCCATTCCATCAGTGCTCCATCCAGTGACGTTGGCGATGGCCATGGCGAGTCAGGCGGGCCGCTGCCAAGGACGCAGGACGAAGCCCTCCCCCAGCGAAGGCGAGGACGAGGACGCCGGCAGCGGTGCGCCTGGCCGACATGGATGCGTCGAACGTTGCTGGATGGAGCACTTAACGCCGCTTCCTCTTCTTCTTGGACCGGTTCTGGGTGTTGGCCGTGCGCGAGGTCGGAGTTGGCGTAGCGCGAGTGGACCCGTTGTTGCCCGACTTGGCCGGCGCGGCCTTGGCCGGCGCCTTGGTGGCGGTCGTCTCCTTCGCCGTTGCCTCGAGGGCCCGAGCCTTCTTGCCCAGGCGGGGGAGCAGGTCGGAGCTCTCTCCGGACTCCTCCTTGAGCTTCTTGGCCTCGATGGACGCCTTCTGCGCTTGAGCTCCCAGCGAGTCCTCGCCGTGGTAGAGCGTGCGCGTGATGTAGGCCTGCATGCCGATGCGGTACAGGTTCGAGGTCACGAAGTAGATGACCACCCCGGACTGCGCCACGAAGGCGAACACCACGAACATGGCGGGCATGAGGCGCATCAGCATCTTCTGCTGCGGCGGGATCTCGGCGTTCGGGTTCCGGCCCTGGATCTGCTTTTGCTGGTAGTAGGACGTGACGGCCACGATGGCCACGAGCGCCACATGGGGCAGCCCGTGCACGAACCCCTCACCCAGCGACTTGCTGGCGCTCTCGGCTAGATCGACGCCGAAGGCCACCATCTCACGGGCCGGGTCGAGGTCCCCGAAGAGCTTGGACGACTGGTCGATGTACTTGGGGTTGAACGTGCCCCCATCGAGCCGGGTGAGACCCTGGATCACGTTGTAGAGGATGAAGAAGATCGGTGCCTGCAGTAGCAGCGGGAGGCAACCGCCCAGCGGGTTGAGCTGATTCTCCTTGTAGAACGCCATCAGCTCTTCGTTGAGCTTCTGGCGATCGTCCTTGTGCTTCAGCTGCAACCGACGCATCTCGGGCTGCAGCCGCTGCATCTGGATCATGCTGCGGGTGCCCTTGAGCGTAAAGGGCGTGGTGATCACCATCACGACCAGCGTGAGCATCGCGATCGCGAACGCATAGTTCGGGACCAGGTCGTAGAAGACGCTCAGCGTCTTGGCGATGACCTCGAAGAGGCCGTCGAACATCAGTTCGCCTTTCGGTCAGGGACCGGGTCCCAACCCATGCCACCCCAGGGGTGACAGCGGATCAGGCGCCGGAGGGAGAGCCACGCGCCGCGCCCGGCGCCGTGGCGCTCGAGTGCCTCGAGGGCGTAGGTAGAGCAACTGGGATCGAACCGGCACGGCGAGGAGCGCCCGGCGGCGAGGCGACGGTACCCCCGGATCCCGGCGTGCAGGGCGCGGGTCGTGGGCGTCATCGCTGCGCCTCGGTGAGGGTGTCGTGGACGAGGGCGATAAGCGCTGACCAGGGCATCGTGGCCAGCTCGCGGCTCCCACCGAGCAGGTAGGTGCCCGCCGGCAGGCGGTCCTCGACGAGGAGCTGACGCAGGGCAGCCCGCAAGCGACGCCGTACACGATTTCGCACGACCGCTCCACCGGTGCCTTTGCCGATGGTGAAACCGGCTCGGGTCCGGAGCGGGCCAGTGCCCGACCGCGGCGGCGGCATCCAGGTCACCGTCAGCGGGCCCCGACGGGCCCGGCGCCCATGGCGGCGGAGCTCCTGGAAGGCGCTGCGATCGGTGATGCGCCAGAGCTCGGGGCGCGCGGGAGCCACAGTGGGCACCTGAACCGCGCTGGGCATCGAGGCCGATCCGGCAGGCCGCTACGCCGAAAGGCGCTTGCGGCCCTTGATCCGGCGGGCCCGGAGCACGGCCTTGCCGGCCCGGTCGGACATGCGGTGGCGGAAGCCATGGCGCTTGGCGCGGCGGCGGTTGTTCGGCTGGAAGGTGCGCTTCACGGGGATTGCCTCCTCGGCAGCCAGGGCCACCCTGGCCCGGCGCCCGGCGGGTGAGAACCTGCAGGGTTGCACCACGACGCGCCGGAACCGGCAGCCCAGGGGTGCCCCAGGGACGCTAGAGGGTGGCGGCCCTCGCGGGCAACCTGGCCGGGGGTTACCACATCGACCAGGGGCAGGCGGGGACCATCCACCCCATCTGACCTGGGCAAACAAAGAAATCCACAGACCCCTTGCCTTGGCCCCTGGAGCCAGTGCTACGGTGCTCGAACCCCGTCACGGCGGTCCTTGGGGGCGGTCGCTTCCTCCGGTTCCCGGGCTTCGTGGCGGTCTGACCAGGCGGTGGCGTGGGGCCGGCTCCGGTAACGGGCGACCACACAACCACCAGGTCTTTTTCCACAGTTGTGGACGTCCTGTGGACGTCCCCCGACCAGGAGGAACGCGCCGAGTGAACGAGGCACAGCGGTTGTGGGACGAATGCGCCGGCATCCTGCAGGCCCAGGTCTCCGAACCGGTGTGGCTCACCAGCTTCGAGGCCGCCCGAGCGGTGCGTCTGGAAGGTGGGGTGCTCACGCTCGCCGTCCCGTCGTTCCTGGCCAAGGAGCGGATCGAGGGGCGTTACCTGTCCTTGGTTCGTGACGCCCTCACCGAGATCGGTGGCGCGGAGATCGCCCTCGCCCTGGAGATCGCCCCCAGCGAGCCCGAGCCGCAGTGGACCGTCGCCCCACCCACGGCCGCTCCCGCCCACCCAGGTTCCCACGCTCCGGTACACGACATCAACCCTCGGTACACCTTCGACACCTTCGTGATCGGCCCGTCGAACCGCTTCGCCCATGCCGCCGCGCTGGCCGTGGCCGAGACGCCAGCACGGAAGTACAACCCGTTGTTCATCTACGGCGATGCCGGGCTCGGCAAGACGCACCTTCTCCAAGCCATCGGCCACTACGTCCGAGAGAACTACCCCACCTACCGGGTGCGCTACGTCACCTCCGAGGCCTTCCTCAACGAGTTCATCGACGCCGTGCGCACCGGCACCAACGACGCCTTCAAGCGGCGCTACCGGGACATCGACGTACTGCTGGTGGACGACATCCAGTTCATCGAGGGAAAGAAGGAGACCCAGGAAGAGTTCTTCCACACCTTCAACCACCTCCACCAGGCCAACCGGCAGATCGTCCTGTCCTCCGACCGGACCCCCGACGCCATCGGCACCCTCGAGGACCGGCTGCGCAGTCGCTTCAAGATGGGGCTGATCACCGACGTCCAGCCCCCCGACCTCGAGACCCGCCTCGCCATCCTGCGCAACAAGGCCGAGCGGGAGGCCACCTGGGTCCCGCCCGAGGTGCTCGAGTTCATCGCCACCAACATCACCGAGAACATCAGGGTTCTGGAGGGCGCGCTCATCCGGGTAGCCGCCTTCGCCAGCCTCACCTCCGAGCAGCTGACGATCGAAACCGCCTCCTCGGTGCTCGGCGATCTGCTCACCGCCCGCCAGCCCCGGCCCATCACCCCGACAGTGATCCTCGAGGCCACCTCCAAGATGTTCGGGATCCCGATCGAGGAGATCATCGGCAAGAAGCGCCAGCGGCCCCTCGTGACCGCCCGCCAGGTGGCCATGTACGTGTTCCGGGACCTCACGGACCTCAGCTACCCCGCTATCGCCCGAGAGTTCGGCGGGCGCGACCACACCACGGTGATCCATGCCGTGGAGAAGATCAGCGCCCAGATGCGCACCCAGCGGCCCACCTACGACCAGGTCACAGAGCTGGTTCAGACCATCAGGGCCGAGCCGTGAACCTTGGGGACAACCCTCAACTTGCCGTGTGGACGAACCTCCCGCAGCCTGCACCACCTGTGGGCAACCCGGGCACCTACTCGGCGAGTCCCCGCCATTGTCACATCCCTGTGAGATCCTGTGGACCCCGGTGGGACAGCTGCACCCCTTCTGACCTGGGATGATCCCCAGTCATCCCCAATCCACAACCCCTACTACCACTCCTTAGTTGCAACGCTGCACACGACGGTAGAAAGCAGGCCACGGCGTGAAGTTCCGATGTGAGCGTGATGTCCTCGTCGAGGCCCTCGGCACCGCCGGCCGGGCTGCGGCCGGTCGCGGTACGTCCCTTCCGGTGCTGTCTGGGATCCGGGTGCAGCTCATGGGCGACCAGCTGCACCTCACAGGCACCGACCTCGAGCTGACCATCTCGGTCGAGATCACCGTGTCCGGTGACGGTGACGGCGTCGTCGTGCTCCCTGGCCGTCTGGCGTCCGACATCGTTCGTGCTCTGCCCGCCGGCAGCGTCGAGATCGAGGTGGGCGACGACGAAGCGCGCATCGCCGCTGGCCGGTCCGAGTTCAGCTTGCGAGTGCTCCCCGCCGATGAGTTTCCCCGCCTCACTGAGGCCACCGGCGAGCCCGTCACGCTCGCCAGCGCTGAGCTGGCCAGCGCCCTGTCGCAGGTCGTGCGGGCCGCGTCGAGCGACGACGCCCGCCCGATCCTCACTGGCGTCCTCTTGGCCGCGGAGGCCGGTGGGCTGCGCCTGGTAGCCACCGACTCCTACCGACTGGCCATCCGTGACCTGCCCGGCACCACCGTGCTGGCCGAGGGACAGCACGTCCTCGTGCCGTCGCGAGCGCTACAGGAGCTGGCTCGCGTCCTCTCGGGGGCCGAGACCCTGGCGGTGCGCCTCGGCGAGCGAGAGGCCAGCTTCGAGATCGGCGGCACCCGCCTCACCACGGTGCTCATCGAAGGCGAGTTCCCGCCCTACGAGCGGCTCATCCCGCAGGCCCAACCCAACCGGCTCACCGTCGGTCGTGAGGTGCTCCTCGAGGCTGTCCGCCGCGTGAAGCTCCTGGCCCGCGAAGCCACCCCGGTGCGACTGTCCATGTCCAACGATGGCCTCGAGCTGGTCGCGGTCACGCAAGACGTCGGCCAGGCCCACGAGAGCCTCGACGCCAAGTTCGAGGGCACCGAGCTCACCGTCGCCTTCAACCCTGAGTACCTGGTGCAGGGCATCGAGGTGGCCCCGGGCGACGAGGTCACCATCGAGACGGTCGACGCTCTCAAGCCGGCCCTCCTCCGCGTCCCCGAGCACCCCGAGTTCCTCTACCTCCTGATGCCCGTCCGCGTGTCGTAGGCAGCCGCGGGTTCCCATCGCGGGCAAACGGTCGCGCGCCTCGCGACAGCCGCGGCTCACTGGGGATTGGCTGATCTGGGAGGGTTGGGGCGATGCGGCTGGATCGGGTGTGGCTTACCGACCTGCGGTCGTACGAGTCGGCGGAACTCGAGCTAGCGCCAGGGCTCACGGCGCTGCTTGGCGACAACGGGCAGGGGAAGACGAACGTGCTGGAGGCCATCGCCTGGCTGGCCACGCTGACCTCGTTCCGCGGCGCACCCACCGAGGCGCTCATCCGGGAGGGGGCGGAACGGGCCGTCATCCGGGCGGAGGGGGAGCGGGAGGGGCGAGCGATCCTGCTGGAGGCGGAGCTGGTGGCGTCGGGGCGCAACCGAGTGCAGGTGAACCGCCAGCCCCTCAAGCGGGCTCGCGAGCTCCTGGGGGTGCTGCGGGTGACGGTGTTCGCCCCCGACGACCTCGATCTGGTGAAGGGCGGGCCGGGCGAACGCCGGCGCTACCTCGACGACGCCCTCGTTGCGTCGCACCCCCGCTATGACGCGCTGCGCTCGGAGGTGGACAAGGTGCTCAAGCAGCGCAACGCCCTGTTGAAGGGCGCCGGCGGGCGCCTCGACGAGAGCGCGGCCTTCACCCTCGACGTGTGGGACGCCAAGCTGGCCGAGTCGGGCGGTGCGCTGGCCTCGGCCCGCCAGAACCTCTTGGAGCGCCTCGTGCCGGTGCTGTCGCAGACCTACGACGCGGTGGCCAACCGGCCCGCCGAGGTCACCGCTACCTACGTGGCCGATTGGGCTGACGCCGGGCTCGCCGAGGCGTTGGCGGCTTCCCGCAAAGACGACCTGCGCCGGGGCGTCTCCACGGTCGGCCCCCACCGGGACGACATGGACGTGCGGGTCGCAGGCCTCCCGTCCCGCACCCACGCCTCCCAGGGGGAGCAGCGCTCGCTGGCGCTGGCCCTGCGCCTGGCCGTCCACCGCGTCATCACCGAAGTGACCGGCAGCACGCCGGTGCTGCTCCTCGACGACGTGTTCTCGGAGCTCGACCCCGACCGCAGCGACGCCCTCCTCGTCAACCTCCCGCCCGGCCAGACCGTGCTCACCAGCGCCAGCGGCCTCCCCCCGAAGGCCAACCCTGACCTGATCCTCCACATCCGCGATGGCCGCATCGGCCCATAGCGGCCAGGAAGAGACGCTTCCGCTGGACGGCCGTGTGCCTCACTGGCCGGACCCGGCTGGTCGCTGAGGTTGGACGACAAGGGCGCGGCGAGGCAGAGCTTGATGGTCCGATTCCGCAATCTGTGGCTGTCAGTACCGAAAACCATGTTTCAGGACCACAGGTTCGCGGGTCGGGGCCGACGCACGGGACGATCCCAGCGGCGCGCTCGGGTCGGGGGTTGCGGCGGGGTAGGGGTCCGGCGACGATGGCGTCGTGCCCGCTCGCCCGCTGCCTGGCCCCGGCCCCGGGCCGCAACGGATCGGTGTGGCCATGGACGCCGTCATGAAGGGCCTCGGTGCCCCCGAGGCGAGCGGCGTGCACCTGGTCTTCGACCGGTGGGCAGAGGTGGTGGGCGACTCCTTGGCGGCCCGCACGCACCCGCTCCGGATCGATGGGAAGCGGCTCGTCCTGGCGGTCGATGAACCCGCCATCGCCACCCACGTGAAGTTCCTCCAGACCGAGCTCCTGGCCCGCTTGGCCGAGCTTCTGGGGCCCGATCGGGTGACGGCCCTGGACCTCCGCGTCGGCCCCAAGGGCTGAGGCCTCGAACCACCCGAAAAGCGGCCCTGAGATGGTCGGGATGTCACACCTCGGCTGGTAGGATCTCAGGGTTGTGATTCGGGGGTCTGACCAGGGTTTTCGCGCTGTTGCGGCCCGTCTGGCCCCCCTTCTCAGTTCGGCTGCTCTGAGCGCCGAGCCCACCGGCTAAAGGACGTCGTTTCGTGGCGCAGCAGACCAGTACCTACGGGGCCAACAACATGCAGGTGCTGGAGGGGCTCGACCCCGTCCGCAAGCGCCCAGGCATGTACATCGGCAGCACCGGTCCCACCGGTCTTCACCACTGCGTGTGGGAGGTGGTCGACAACTCCGTCGACGAGGCGATGGCCGGTCACGCCACCCGCATCGAGATCACCCTCCTGGCCGACGGGGGCTGCCGGGTGAGAGACGACGGGCGCGGCATCCCCACCGACATCAACAAGCAGCAGAAGATGACCGGCGTCGAGATCGCCCTCACCAAGCTCCACGGCGGCGCCAAGTTCGGCGGCGAGGGCTACAAGGTGTCGGGCGGCCTCCACGGCGTGGGCGTGTCGGTCGTGAACGCGCTGTCCACCAAGCTGATCGTGGAGGTGGACCGCGAGGGGAAGCACCATCAAATGACCTTCGCCAACGGCGGCGTACCCTCCAGCAAGCTCGAGGTGGTGGGCGAGTCGCCGCGCGGGCGCACGGGCACCACCGTCACCTTCTGGCCCGACGGCACCGTCTTCGAGACCCTTGAGTTCTCTGCCCGCACGATCCTTGAGCGGATGCAGATGATGGCCTTCCTCAACAAGGGCCTCGAGATCTGCTTCAAGGACGAGCGTCCCGAGCACCAGGCCGAGCCGGTCACCTTCAAGTACTCCGGCGGGATCATTGACTTCGTGAAGCACCTCAACGCCAGCAAGGAGGCCCTCTTCTCCAAGGTTGGCCACTACGAGCTGGCCGAGGAGGAGCAGGAGGTCGAGGTGGCCTTCCAGTGGAACACCGGCTACAACGCGGATGGCATCCACAGCTTCGCCAACGGCATCAACACCACCGAAGGCGGCACCCACGAGGAGGGCTTCAAGGCGGCCCTCACCACCGTGGTCAACAAGCACGCCAGGGCCAAGAACCTCCTCAAGGAGAAGGACCCGAACTTCCAGGGCGAGGACATACGCGAGGGCATCACCACCATCGTCTCGGTGCGCCTGCGCGATCCGCAGTTCGAGGGCCAGACGAAGGGCAAGCTGGGCAACACGAGCATCAAGACGCTCGTGCAGAAGGCCACCAACGACAAGCTCGGCCAGTGGTTCGAGGAGAACCCCACCGAAGCCAACAAGATCGTGAAGAAGGCCCTCGCCGCTTCCCAGGCCCGTATGGCCGCTAAGAAGGCGCGTGACGTCATTCGCTCCAAGACGCTGCTCGACGGTGCCGGCATGCCCGACAAGCTCAAGGACTGCAGCTCCAAGAACCGCGATGAGCGGGAGCTGTTCATCGTGGAGGGCGACTCCGCCGGCGGTTCGGCCGTCACCGCCCGCGATCCGCGGCGCCAGGCGATCCTGCCCATCCGCGGCAAGATCCTGAACGTCGAGCGGGCCCGGCTCGACCGGATGCTCAGGAACCTCGAGGTGCAGGCCCTCATCTCCGCCATCGGCGCCGGAGTAGGGGAGGAGTTCGACGTCGAGAAGCGGCGTTACGACAAGATCTGCATCCTGGCCGATGCCGACGTGGACGGCCTCCACATCCGCACCCTGCTGCTCACGTTCTTCTTCCGGCAGATGCGCCCGCTCGTGGATCACGGCCACATCTACATCTGCCAGCCGCCGCTCTACTCGACTGAGGTCTCCAAGGCGAAGATCTATCTCAAGGACGACCAGGCCAAGGACATCTTCCTGAGGGACAACCCTAACCACAAGAAGGACTTCGGGCGCCTGAAGGGCCTCGGCGAGATGGACGCCGAGGAGCTGCGCATCACCACCATGGAAGACGGCCTGCGCACGCTGCTGCAGATCAATGTCGAGCAGGCCGCGCTGGCCGATGAGGTCGTGTCCACCCTGATGGGTGACGTCGTCGAGCTGCGCAAGCAGTTCATCGTCACCAACGCCAAGGACGCGAGGTTCCTGGACATCTGATGTCTGACCAGACCCCCCCGAGCGAACCTCCCGTGCGCGCCATCGAACCGATCGAGATCCAGGAGGAGATGGAGAGCTCCTTCCTCGACTACGCAATGTCGGTCATCACCACCCGGGCCCTGCCCGACGCCCGTGATGGCCTGAAGCCGGTTCACCGCCGGATCCTCTACGGCATGGACCAGCTGGGCGCCCGCCCCGACCGGTCCCACATGAAGTGCGCCCGCGTCACCGGCGATGTCATGGGCAAGTACCACCCCCACGGCGAAGGCGCCATCTACGACTCGCTTGTTCGCATGGCCCAGCCCTTCTCGCTGCGCCACCCCCTGATCGACGGGCACGGCAACTTCGGAAGCCCAGACTTCGGCCCGGCTGCCTCGAGATACACCGAGGCGCGGCTCAGCTTGCTGGCCATGCGGATGCTGGACGGAATCGGCGAGGACACCGTCGACTTTGGTGACAACTACTCGGGCGACGACTCCGAGCCGACGGTCCTGCCCGCCCGGTTCCCCAACCTGCTCGTGAACGGCAGCCAGGGCATCGCGGTGGGGATGGCTACCAACATCCCGCCTCACAACCTGGGCGAGGTCGTCGACGCCACCACCCACCTCATCGACAACCCCGAGGCCACGCCGGACGACCTCATGCAGTTCGTGCAGGGCCCCGACTTCCCCACGGGCGCGCTCATCATGGGTCGCCAGGGGATCATCGACGCCTACCGCACCGGCAAGGGCTCGATCCGGTTGCGGGCGGTGTGCGAGATCGAAGAGGGGTCCGGCCGCAGCGGCGACCAGATCGTGGTCACCGAGATGCCGTACCAGACGTCGATCTCCGTCACCGCCGCCCGCATCGCCGAGCTGGTGCAGACCCGCGCCATCGAGGGCATCAGCGATGTCAACGATGAATCGGCGCGCGGCAAGACGCGCCTCGTGATCAAGCTGAAGAAGGACGCGCCCGGGCTCGTCATCCTCAACAACCTCTACAAGCACACCCCACTGCAGACGAACTTCGCCGTGAACACGGTGGCCCTTGTCGACGGCATCCCCCGCACCCTCAACCTCGTTCAGGCGCTTCAGGCCTACGTGGAGCACCAGGTGGAGGTGATCCGCCGCCGCTCGGAGTACCGCCTGAAGCGAGCGCAGGACCGCGCCCACATCGTGGAGGGCTTGCTCAAGGCCGTCGACGTCATCGACGAGATCATCGCCCTCATCCGCGGCTCCGACGATCGGGCCGCCGCTCGCGTCGGTCTCACCTCGGAGCCCTACAGCTTCTCCGACGTGCAGGCCGAGCACATCCTCGAGATGAAGCTGGGCCAGCTCACCCGCCTGGCCCGTGTCGACCTCGAGACCGAGCTCGGCACCCTGAGCGAGACGATCGCCGGGCTGGAAGGCATCCTCGGCGACGAGAGCGTGCTGCGCACGGTCATCAAAGAAGAGCTGGCCGAGATCCGGGAGCGCTTCGCCGACGATCGCCGGTCCAAGATCACCTTCGATCCCGGTGACATGAACATCGAGGACCTGATCGACGACGAGGAGCTCGTCGTCACGCTGTCGGCCAAGGGCTACATCAAGACCGTGCTGGCCGACGCCTTCCGCTCGCAGGGTCGGGGGGGGCGCGGCGTGGCCGGCACCAAGCTGCGTGACGAGGACTACGTCAGCCACATCCTCACCACGACGGCCCACGCCTATCTGCTGTTCTTCTCGAACCTCGGCCGTGTCTACCGGCTCAAGGCACACGAGATCCCCAAGAAGGAACGTCAGGCGCGCGGCACCGCCATGCCCAACCTGCTGCAGCTGCAGCCGGGAGAGCACATCCAGACGATCATCGACACGCGCGACTACGAGACGAACCGGTTCCTGTTCTTCACCACCAAGAAGGGCCAGGTGAAGAAGACCAAGTTCAACGAGTACGACTCGTCGCTGCGCACCGGCATCATCGCCATCAAGCTGCGGGAGGGAGACGAGCTGGTGAAGGTTCTCGCCACCAACGGCGGCGACGACATCCTGATGCTGTCGAAGCTGGGCCAGGCCATCCGCTTCTCGGAGGACGATGTCCGGTTCATGGGTCGGGCCGCCGCCGGCGTGCGGGGCATGAAGCTTCGTGCCAACGACGAGGTGGTGAGCCTTGACACCTGCCGTGACGACGTCGCCATGCTGATCGTCACCGACGCCGGCTACGGCAAGCGGACCCAGCTGGAGCACTTCAACGTGCAGGGCCGAGGCGGGCAGGGCGTGCGGGGCATCAAGCTGACGGCCAAGAAGGGCTTCGTGGTCGCCGCGTTCATGGTGGGCCTCGACGACGAGATCTTCGTGGTCAGCTCCACGGGCACGCTCATCCGGATGGAGGTGCGCGGCATCTCCTCGCAGGGCCGAGACGCCACCGGCGTTCGGGTCATGAACCTCGACGACCGCGAGACGGTGGCCTCGGTGGCACCGGTCCTTTCGGGCGACGACGACACCGCCTAGCGTTCCAGGCGACTTCCCCCGTCGCTGAGCGGGCGCAACGCGCCCAAGACCGGGGGAGGTCCCTGTGGGACGACGAGTCGTTCGAAGACGCCGAGACGGCGGTCAGGCGGTGCCGCTGGTGCTGGCAGTCGTGGCGGTCGCGGTGGTCGTGTTGCTGGCGCTGGTGCCCCTCGCCCGGGCCACCCAGCAGCGGGCGGTCGCCCGCACGGCCGCCGATGCGGCAGCGCTGGCAGGGGCGGCAGAGGGCGAAGAAGCCGCCCGGGAGGTGGCGGCGGCCAACGGGGCGACGCTGGTCTCGTGGCGGGCCGACGGTCTCGATGTCTGGGTGGTGGTCACACTGGGCGACGCCCGCGCGGAGGCCAAGGCGCGTCGCGATCGGTGAGTGGTGGTGCATCGGTGGGCTGAGGGGCCTGCCCTACACTGGCCCCGATGTCCACCGACCCGCCTGGTGCCCCCGCGCCGCGCGAGCCAGCGGCCCCCGGCGCTGACGAACACAGGCCGGCGAGGTTCCGCGCAGGCGTCGAGCAGGTGGAGGACACCACCCAGCCGGCGCAGTCGCCGGGGCATCGGCGGTTCCTCGATGATCCCGACCCCGATGCACCCAAGGCTCCTCGCCGCACCAAGGTGCGGGCCCGCAAGGTCAGGCGCGTCGTGCGTCACATCGAACCGTGGTCCGTGCTGAAGATCTCGGTCCTGTTCTTCCTGTCGCTGTTCCTGATCATCTGCGTGGCCGCGACCGTGCTGTGGAACGGCGCCCGGACCTCCGGGGCCATCGACGACGTCGAGAGCTTCATCACCTCCCTGGGCTTCGGGAACTGCGAGGCCATCGACGGCGACATCCTCTCGCCCGACGCGACGTCCACCACGGTGGCCGGTCCGGAAGACCAGCTCGGCGGGGGCGAGGTCACCTCCACGACCCTGGCTGTCGACGCGCCGGAGGGCGGGGGGGCCACGCTGCCCGACGAGGACGGCAAGTGCGACGTGGGTCAGCGTCTCGTCGGCGGCTTCGAGTTCGAGGACCAGCGCATCTTCCAGGCCTTCGCTTTGGGCGGGGTGGTGCTCGTGTTGGCCGGCGCCGCCGCCAGCGTGGTGATGGTCCTGCTGTTCAACCTCATCAGCGACCTCACCGGCGGCGTCGGGGTCACCGTTCTCGAAGAGGAGCCCACCACACCCCGCACTGGCTCGCCCCCCTCCGCGGGCCGCGACTAACTTCGCGTTCCCGTGGAGCGGTCGCGGGGCTATAGCTCAGTCGGTTAGAGCGCATCCCTGATAAGGATGAGGTCGGAAGTTCGATTCTTCCTAGCCCCACTACCCCTGACCTGCGGCGATGCGTCAGGAAGGGTCGCCGCCGACCGGCTGTGAAGGGCCCGAGGCTGCGAGCAGGCCGCGGGAAGTCCGGAGGAGCTCGTCGAGGCCGTCGGCGATCTGCCC
>Ga0136633_1001507_pt1 | contig 17140 bp, 16 predicted proteins | sample AntDrymeUQ832206_2_FD_105494 | JGI IMG/M metagenome (GOLD analysis project Ga0136633, IMG submission 105494) | Polar desert sand microbial communities from Dry Valleys, Antarctica - metaG UQ83 (22.06) | ecosystem: Environmental > Terrestrial > Soil > Desert | place: Antarctica: Dry Valley...
ATTAGTTACTGTAGCAGAGCTCCTGCGACGCGCCGCGCTATTGCCAATTCCTCTTCGGTTCGCCGGCGTTCAAGGATGATTGGGCTCGATGGGGTCGAGATTACCGTCGCACTGGATTCATTTGCTTGTGCGTCCAGCGCCGCACCAAGCCACTCCAGCCTTTGCGAGATCATTTGCACAACCTTCGGCGCATGTTCGCCGATTCCACCGGTGAAGACCATCCGATCCAGCCCGCCGAGGGTCGCTGCCAACGCGGCGGTGTGGCGGGCAACCTGAAATGCGAAGACGTCGAGTGCGTCGGCGGCCTCGCGCGCATCGGATTCGAGCAGCGCCGCCACATCGCCGGAAATGCCTGACAGCCCAAGCAGGCCGGACTCCCGATAGAGCATGTGCTCAAGGTCTCCGACTGACATGCCGGTCTCCTTGAGCAGGTGGAGCAGGATTCCCGGATCCAGGCTGCCTGGTCGGGTTCCCATCACGAGCCCGTCGAGGGCGGAAAACCCCATGGTTGTGTCGACGCTCTTTAAACCAAGCATGGCGCAAAGGCTGGCCCCGCTGCCAAGATGCGCGACGATGATCCGGGAAGGCCTGCCGTCGTGAATATCTGCGCCGATTGCGCGAAGCTGCTCGGCAATCGACTCGTATGAGATGCCGTGGAAGCCGTAGCGCCGGATTCCATGCGCTTCCATCGATCGAGGGAGTGCATATTGGCTGGCGGGGGGAGCGATGGTTCGGTGGAAGGCGGTGTCGAAGCAGGCAAACTGCGAGAGGTCCGGACGAAGTTCACGAAAGCGCAGTATATGCGCCAATCCGCCGGGCTGATGAAGTGGAGCAAGTGGTGTCAGTGCTTCAAGCTCGATCAGAACCGCCTCCTCGATCTCGACGGCATCGTGGAACTTGGGTCCACCATGCACGATCCGGTGTCCGATCGCGTACAGTTCGAAGTCTCCGATGTGGGCTTCGACCCAGTCAAGTAGGTGATCGGCCGCTATCCCGATATCGCTCGGTCCCCACGAGGAGTGAGCTATCTTTCGCGGCCCGCCGGGCGCCGCAATGTCAAACAACGCGACCTTCAGGCTCGATGAGCCAGCGTTGACCGCCAAGATCGCTCGACGCACCGTTAGTCGCCCGCCCCTGCTGCCGTTCCATACGTCCAGCTCCAGTCGCAGATCTCCGGCATGTCCACACCGTGCTCCACGATGTAGCGTCTGTGCTCCGCCAGCCGTTCGCCAAGCAGCTCCCTGGCCTCAACTGCAGTTTGCCCCAGCCATGGACCGCGGTTGATGGCGTCGAGCGCCAGGTGGAACCTGTCGAGCTCGTTGAGGACCACCATGTCGAACGGGGTCGTCGTCGTTCCCTCTTCTTTGAATCCATGAACGTGGAAATTGTTATGGTTGGTTCGGCGGTAGGTCAGCCGGTGAATCAGTTGCGGATAACCGTGAAAGGCGAAAATCACAGGCCGATCCCGCGTGAACAGAGCGTCGAAATCCTCGTCACTGAGCCCGTGCGGATGGACCGTGTCAGGCTGTAAGGTCATCAGGTCGACGACATTGACAACTCTGATTCTGAGTTCGGGAACATGCTCCCGCAACAGGCCCGCGGCGGCAACCGCCTCAAGTGTCGGAACATCTCCCGCGCAGGCAATCACCACATCCGGCTCCTCGGCCGGCGCTGCAGCCCCCGCCCACTCCCAGATGCCAGCGCCGGCCTGGCAGTGGCGCTCGGCCGCAGCCATATCCAGCCACTGCGGCGCTGGCTGCTTGCCCGCCACGATGACGTTGACCCGGTCGTATGTGCCGAAGCAGTGATCGGCTACCCACAGAAGTGAGTTGGCGTCGGGCGGCAGGTAGACCCGGACCACATCGGCCTTCTTGTTCAACACCACGTCCAGAAAGCCTGGATCTTGGTGGCTGAAGCCGTTGTGGTCCTGCCGCCAGACGTGGCTCGTCAGCAGATAGTTGAATGACGAGATCGGGTGCCGCCACTCCAGCCGTTGCGAGACGTCCAGCCATTTGGCGTGCTGGTTGAACATTGAATCGACGATGTGGATGAACGCCTCGTAGCAGTTGAACAGCCCGTGCCGGCCGGTCAGCAGATAGCCCTCGAGCCACCCCTGGCAGAGATGCTCGGACAGTATTTCCATGACCCTTCCGCCGCGAGCGAGATGCTCGTCATAGGGTTCGATCCGCTCGCCCCAGGCGCGGTCGGTGACATCGAAGACCTTGTCGAGGCGGTTCGACGCAGTCTCATCCGGACCCATGATCCTAAAATTGAGCTCGCTGGCATTGAGCCGCAGCACGTCGGCAAGGTATGAGCCAAGCACACGCGTCGCTTCGCCCGTGCCGGCCCCCGGGGCGGACACATCAAGCGCATAGTCGCGCCAGTCGGGCCGCTTCAGCTCCTGCCGGATTCGCCCGCCGTTGGCGTACGGCGTCGCACCCATTCGCTTGTCGCCCTCTGGCGCGAGCGCTTGCAGCTCGGGCAGTAGCCGCCCCTGCGTATCGAACAGTTCCTCGGGACGATAGCTTCGCATCCACTCTTCCAGCAGCTTGCGGTGCTCGGGGTTACCGCGGACATCGGTGATCGGAACCTGGTGCGAGCGCCAGAAGCCTTCGACGCGCTTGCCGTCGACCTCCTTGGGGCCGGTCCAGCCTTTGGGGCTGCGGAGCACGATCATCGGCCACGCGGCCGGCACCTCCGCTGCACCCGAGCGGGCGTGCCGCTGGATCTTGCCAATGCGATCAAATGCCTGGTCGAACGCGGCCGCCATTTGCTGGTGCATGTCGGCCGGCTCGCTGCCCTCCACGAAGATCGGCACATGGCCATAGCCCTCGAGGAGGCTGCGAAGAATCTGCGGCTGCATTCGGGCGAGCACGGTGGGGTTGGCAATCTTGTAGCCGTTGAGGTGCAGGATCGGCAGCACAGCGCCATCTGTTGCCGGATCCAGAAACTTGTTGCCGTGCCAGGAGGCCGCAAGGGGGCCAGTCTCGGCTTCGCCGTCGCCAATCACGCACGCAACCACCAGGTCTGGGTTGTCGAACGCGGCCCCGTAGGCATGGGCGAGCGCATAGCCCAGCTCGCCACCTTCATGGATTGAACCTGGCGTCTCGGGGCTGGCGTGACTGGGGACGCCGCCGGGGAAGGAAAACTGGCGGAACAGCCGGAGCATTCCCTGTTGGTCCTGGCCCACGTCAGGGTAGATTTCGCTGTACGTCCCCTCGAGCCACGTATTGGCAACCATCGCCGGGCCGCCATGCCCGGGTCCGCAGATGTAGAGGACGTCGACGGCGCGCTGCCGGATCACGCGGTTCAGATGGGCGTAAAGGAAATTGAGGCCCGGCGTTGTACCCCAGTGGCCCAGCAGCCGCGGTTTTACATGTTCAGCAAGGAGCGGCTCGCGAAGCAGCGGGTTGTCGAGCAAGTAGATCTGCCCGACGGACAGATAGTTCGCGGCCCGCCAGTAACGGTCAACAGTTGCCAGTTCGGTTTGGGACAATTGCCGAACTCCCTGGCTGTCGGGACTCGGGACATCCAGTGATCGGGTCGTTTCACTCATCCGCACCTCCAGCCAGTACACCCCCCGAGAGCATGCCGCCAACGACCACGTAGGCAATCCCGCAATTCAGTCGCGATCCATGGTCGATGAGCCTCCAATCCGTTAAGAAGCCTGTCACGTCTTGCGTTCAACCCTAAATTGCTTGGCATGTGAGATCATAGTGCGCTGTCACACGTAAGTGTATTCACGTAGCCTTACGAGTGAAGCATAGGCATCGTTCCAACAATGGCGAAGATCACGTTTTCAGAAAGCATCGCGTCCCGATCGAACAGCGCCCGGTCACGCAACTGCCGCTCGCATTCCAACCGGAAACGGTGCCCCGATCACTCAGTATCGGAGTCAGCAAGGATGTCCTTCTAACGGCTTTAATTTCGAGCACAGTCATCAAGGTAGGTAAAGAGTGACGGCACCAACGATTACCATTCACGGAGCTGCTGGAACCGTCACCGGCTCGTGCTACGAGTTAGTAAGCGGGCACCACCACCTCCTCATTGATTGCGGACTGTTCCAGGGTCCTCGCACGCTTGAGGAACTCAATCGAGCCCCATTCGCATTTGCTCCGGTAAAGATCGAAGCTGTCCTCCTGACGCATGCTCACCTTGACCATAGTGGGCTCCTTCCTCGCTTGTGCGCCGAGGGATTTCGCGGACCGATTTGGTGCACACAGGCGACCGCCGATCTTCTCGGAGTGATGCTCCCCGACGCAGCGCGGATCCACGAGCGGGACACGGAGCGGCGCAACCGTCGCCCAGATCGGGCCGACGAGCCGCCGATCGCACCGCTTTATACGCTGGCTGACGCGGAACAGGCCATTGCCCAAGCGAGGCCATTGCCGCCTGACAGCCTGGAGCAGATCGCCAACGGCGTCGAAGCGCGCTTCTGGAATGCGGGGCACATCCTTGGCTCGGCGTCAATCGAGGTCATCGCCGCCGGGGTGCGAATGCTGTTCTCGGGCGATCTTGGCCCGCTCAACAAAAGCTTCCACGCTGATCCCGCCGGCCCAAACAATCTGGACCATGTGTTTTGCGAAAGCACCTATGGCGATCGCGCCCGCGACCCGACCACGATCGAGCAGAGACGCGACTTGCTCGAGGCGGAGATCAAGGGCGCGCTGCAGCGGGGCGGCAACCTGATCATTCCGGTATTTGCGCTCGAGCGAACCCAAGAGCTGTTGCTCGACCTTGCTTATCTTCTGGACAAGGGCCGCCTTTCAAACACTCAGGTATTCATCGATTCGCCGTTGGCCAGCCGCGCGACGGAGGTGTTCAAGAAGCACAGCAAGGAGCTTGAAGACCTCGGCAACGCGGAAGTTTTCGACCATCCAAAATTTCATTATGTCGAGAGCGTTGATGTTTCGATCCGGCTGAACTCGGTTTCCGGCGCGATTATTCTGGCAGCTTCTGGAATGTGCGAGGGAGGTCGCATCCGGCATCATCTCATAAGAAACCTTCCTCGCAGCGATTCCACTATTCTCTTTGTCGGCTTCCAGGCGAAGGGGACCTTGGGCAGTACTATCATAGAGGGCGCAACCCGGGTTCGCATTTCCGGTCGCGATGTTGCGGTGCGCGCTCAAATCCGGCGCATCGATCAATACTCTGCTCATGCCGACAGAAATGAGTTAATTGCTTGGATCGACGCACGAAAACCCGTCGCCGGCAGCGTGTTCCTCACCCATGGCGAAGCAGGAGCGATCGAGGCATTGCGCAGCGGAATTGCGGATCTAGTCAACTCAAGCATCGCTCCTGAGATTGGAGAGCGTTATGAACTGCCGCCAGGGTCGCCGGCGCGTCGCCTGACAACCGGCCGTGCTGACCTTCGCGAAGCCCTCAGCAGCGACTGGCAAAACGCCTACGCCGATCTCGCGGTCAACCTCAAGCGTGATCTCCAACGGATTGAAAACAACGCTAGGCGTAAAGAAGCTCTCGCTCAGATGCGCACAATCCTCGACAGTTTCGCTGCGTCCGGAAATGATCGCAAGACAAAGCGGTCCGCGAAATGAAAGTCCTGATACTTATTGCAGCGTTGCTGACCCAAGCGCCGCAGTCCACCCCACCATCGCTGGAATCCGGGTCGGTGATCGCGGCCGCGGAGCGGCTAAAGCCAGGAGAATATCTTTGGGCACCGGAAGTGGCGCCTGAGGGACCAGTTCTTCTCGTAGTCAGCCTGGCGACACAACGGGCGGTCATTTACCGCAATGGCGTTCCGATCGGGATCTCCACGGTTTCGACCGGCCGTCCAGGATATCAAACTCCGACGGGTACCTTCACCGTGCTTCAGCGCCGTGTCGAGCACTACTCCAGAACCTACGACAATGCGCCCATGCCTTACATGCAGCGCCTCACCTGGCGCGGCGTAGCACTTCATGGAGGTAACCTTCCGGGCTACCCCGCTTCACACGGCTGCATCCGTCTGCCTCACAAGTTTGCCCGCCTGCTCTACGGCGTTACGAGCCTTGGAATGACGGTGGTCATCACTGACAAAGCCGTGGTCCCGCGGGTGGCTCCGGTCGAAGCCCTGATACGTGGACCCGCGCTTCCATCAGCAACTCCCTCGGGCGGGACTTGGAACCCCGAAGTCTCGCCTTCCGGACCTGTCTCGATTGTCATCAGCGCGTCCGACCGGCGGCTGGTCGTACTGCGGAATGGCGTGGTCATTGGACGAGCGCCGGTCACGATCGACGGATCGATAGTGCGGACCACGGCCTATGTGCTTCGCTCATTGCCCGGAGCTGGGCAAAGTTGGCTGCGGATTGGACTGCCCGGCCAGCAGGCGGAAGGAGGAACGGAGCTGAAAGGTCGTGTTCACGTGTCGGACGATTTTCGGCAAAAGGTCGAGACGATCTTGCGGCCTGGAACGACTGTCGTGGTGACTCAAGACTCGATAGCTAGCGGCGACGCTGGCCGACAAATGATGGTCGTGGAAGGCGACGAGCGCCTGTGACCGAAGGCCTGCGGTAGAAAACGAACATTGCCAATGTTGGTCGTCTTGGCGTTGGCGCTCGCAACGGATACACTATGGGGTGTCTCTTCTTGAGTACGGATTGTTTTGCGCAATATCTATTCAGGGCAAGGATTGAGCGAAAATGAACTGGCTGGAATATCTGCATGAACAGCGCGCCCAAAAGTTGGGACAAATTGATGCGCTTGAAACCGGGAACGTGCAGCTTTTCGAAACCACTGAAGGCGTCACTAGGGAAACGACAGCTGAACAGCTGGCGAAACTGAAGTCAGACGTCGCAGAGATCAGGCAAACCCTCATCGAAGAGGGAATCGCCGTCGATACCTAAGGCTCAGTCAAGCGTCGTTTATTGACCCCTTTTGGGTCGAAAGCGGACATTTGGCGAGCGTCGGCGCGACGTGCCACGAGCAAGCAATGGTTCGAAAGCGCATCGCCGCGCACTGACCATCGAACCCCAGAAGATTATGCCAACGTCGAAAGGCCGATCAACCCGATGGCAAATACCAGTATCGCAAGTGCGCTATCGAGCCCCAGACGCCAAATCGTCTTGTCCCGCCGCTCGAGCATCCCGACGACGAAAATCCCGGTCATGACGATGGAGAGACACGCCGCAGTGACTTCGAACAAGCCTGCCTCGTTCAGAACCGGCCCGTCGCTGAAGAAAAGGTCTGCGATGAAGATTATTTGCACATTGAATAGGTTCGTGCCGAATATGTTGCCTATCGCCAGCTGATATCGTTGAAGCTTCAATGCGCCGACCATCGAACTAAGCTCTGGAAGCGAAGTGCAGAATCCTACCAACGTGAAGCCCACGATCGACGATCCTAGGCCTGAGGTCTCGGCCAACGCATCACCGGCAAGAGCCAACGTCGCCCCACCAAGCAAGATGGCGACTGCGGCGGTGACAGTGAGCACCGCCAGTCGCATATTGCCATAATCACGCCTGTCCGCCGTTCCGCCTTCCCCGACCAGATGCCCGCTGGCTTCCAACGCGTTGTTGCTTTCGAACCTATTCGCAATCCGGAGCGCCTGAACACAGGCCAAGGCGAGAGCCAACGACAAAATCCCCGAACCAAGGACGGGGATTAGCACGTCGTCGACGATAATCGCGACGGCCACTGCTGCCATCAGCATCATACCTAGGACGCCTTGCATCAGCGGAGCTGGCTTCGCCGTCTGATGAGTAAGCGCGCGTTTACCGTAGACCATGTCTGCAATCGCCAGCAGGAGAATATTGATCGAAGCGCTCCCCAGGAGGTCATTGATCGACAGGAGCGGGTTACCGGCTAACGAAGCAGTACTTGCGGTCGCCACCTCGGGCAGGGACGTGATGCCGCCAAGAAGCAGCATGCCCGCGAAAGCCTGCCCTATCCCACTGCGTGCGGAGATCTCGTCCACCAGCGCTGCCAGGCGACTGCCTGCGAACCACACCACGGCGCCCGCCAGACCCATGATACCGAGGAGCGCAGCAAGCGGCAGCTCCACGAGGGAGAAAGGCATTGTATTGGTCCCCGTTTCCCAAGTTCAAGAACGAATAGCAGGCCTCCGTTGAAACGCACCCTATCGTGGGGCAAATCGACGAATAGGCGAATGTCCGTTTTGGGTCGGAATCGGACGCGGCCTGAACATGGTTTCAGTTACCTGCGTGATTGACGAGCAGCGTATCGGGCGTCGCGCGCTGCCCTCATGTCCGCCGCACTCGCAGGTTTCAAACAAGCGCCTTAGTACCGGCCTCTTCAGCTTCAGCCGTCTTGGCCGCCTCTTGTGACGCCTTATCGCCTGCGCCGTCGCATGTGCCTTTACCGATCGTGCCACCCTGGGCGTTTAATGAGCCAAGAGCACAGGCATGCGGAGCTCGCCAAGAATTCCACGCGTCGCACCGCCGAGTACGAAATCCCGCATGCGCGAGTGCCCGAACCCGCCCATTACAAGAATTCCAGCGCCAACCCTCGCCGCCTCTTCCTGGAGCACACCCGCCACTGGCCGCCCGCCGCTCTGGATTTCGACATGCTCGACGGTCAGTTCATGGGCAGTGAGATAGTCGGTCAACTTCGCACCAAGGGAATGATCGGGTAGCACCTTTTCGTCGGTCACCACGGCGACCGTCACTTTGGTGGACCGCTCGAGAAAAATGCGGGCATCATTGACAGCACGGGCGGCGACACGGCTGCCGTCCCAGGCGATCATTACATGACCCATTTCACCTGTCACATGCTGCTCTGGTAAGAGCATCACGGGCCGGCCCGATCCAAAAATCAGGGCTTCGGCGGTCAGTCTGAGGACGTTGTCGTTTGATGAAAGGCCAGTCAGAATCAGGTCATGATACCGACCAGCCACCGATGCACGGTCACCGAATGAAGCTGGGTGACAATCGATCTCACTTGATCGAGTGCGAACGCCGTCCGCTTTGGCTTGATCTGTCAGCGACTGAAGCAGCGCTGCACCTGTCTCCCGGCATCTTTCTCGCGCGTCAGCCAAGATCGAGGGAACGTCCAGGACCAAGTTGCCCAATGCACTCGCAAGCGGCGGAAATTCAGCGGCCAGCACCAATGCGTGGATTTCACCTTCAAGGTAACCAGCCACTGCTATCGCCTGACTGAGCAGGCTTTCGGAATTGCCATCAGGGTAGGTGTGTAATGGAAGCAGGATCTGTAGCGACATCGCGATGCATGCCCTTCTATACGAGGCTCGTGTGAGTTGAGATTAAATACGAATATCGTTCACGTGTCGGGATCGCGAAGAAGGAGGAACCGTGAGCACATCGACTGATGATTGTGCAAGGACTTGCTCAGCAACACTTCCAAGAAAAAGCTTCGCTAGCCCACCCCGACCACGAGTCGAAATGACAATCAAGTCCGCCTTTTCCTCATCCGCAGATTTCAGAATTTCGTGCGCTACTGTAGATGCCTGATAGCGCAGAACTATATCAACATTCGTTGCTCCAGTTGATCTGAGAAACTCCGATAGCTCTCGGGCAACCTCTTTGCGCTGTTCCATCTGGTGATATTCGCGCTCCTCATCGGAAGGTGTCTCAAGCCTCACGAGTTGTAAGGCCGGAACATCATAGACGTAGAGAACGGAATTTTGCGCAGCCTGTCCAATTCCCAAGCTTGAGAAGCGTCGCATCGCATCACCCGACACGTCCGACAAATCCGTGGTCTGCAAAACATGACGGTAGCTAGCCACCGGCGGCGCGTTCGCCATGAGCACGGGGCAACTGACCGACCGGATTGCACGCTCAGCCGTAGTTCCCACAAAGGCATCCTTGAGTATCTGTCGGCGATGAGGGCCGATCACCAGCAAGTCTGGCGCAACATCTTCAACCCCTTGGACAATTCCCGCGAAAGGTGCTGAAATGATCAACCGGACATCACACGCCACATCATCCACATTGTGCATCGTGTCCGCCAGCCTACGCAACAAGCCCTCGGCCTGCTTCTTCTCGCTTTCGACGATGTAAGCCGGCTGATCATCATCAACCACGTGAACGAGCGTAACGTCAGCCTCGAACTGCTTCGCCAGCAAGGTCGCGCGCCGAAGGGCACGGTCAGACCGTTCGGAAAAATCCGTGGCTACCATGATCGTCTGCATCAAATGCATTCCTTCAAGAAACACTCAGAGAGCTTGCCAAATGTGCTGGCTCGCGGCCATTGTCACCACTGCCCATCGCGCAGGAGGCTAACCTATCCCGTGCAGAAATTCGAGCCAAGCGCCCATAATGTCGATTGAACCTTTTCGGCGCTCCCTTTTATTTTCCGCACCTCGACAGTCTGCTCGGGGGGCATTCACCACCAATCAAGGAGCATCCTCTGTACGCCGCTGGAAATGAGGGGCGGATTAGCTTTCCAGTCCCACGACACAGTATAGCGAAAGCTGGCTGACCATGGAAACGATCATTCAATCGGCTTTTGGCGAGGTTGCTGCGCTTCTAGTTATGGCTGCCGTGATCGGCTTTCTCGGGATCGTACTGAGACAGCCGCTGATCGTGAGCTTTATCGCCGTGGGGCTGATCGCCGGCCCTTCGGCACTCGATCTCGTTCATGCGGATGAACAGATAACCCTGTTGTCGCAACTCGGCATCGCGGTGCTTCTGTTTCTTGTGGGTATCAAGCTGGATCTCAAGCTGATCCGCTCGCTGGGCGTCGTTTCCCTTATGACGGGATTAGGCCAGGTCGCCTTCACGTCGATCTTCGGATACCTGATCGGACTGGCGCTAGGGCTCGGGCACGTTACCAGCGTCTATGTTGCCGTGGCGCTGACCTTCTCATCAACGATCATTATCGTGAAGCTCTTGTCGGACAAGCGCGAGATCGATTCCCTACATGGCCAGATCGCCCTTGGCTTCCTGATTGTGCAGGACCTTGTGGTCGTGCTGGCAATGATTGTCCTGTCCGCCATAGGCATCGGAGCCACCGCCGATGGCCACGGCGGTGGCTCTATCGCATCGGTTCTGCTCTCGGGCGCCGTCCTGGTTGGAATTGTCGCGCTGTTTGTCCGTTACGTAGCCAATTCCTTGACCGAGAAATTGGCCCATGCCCCGGAACTCCTGGCCATATTCGCCATAGCCCAAGCGGCAATGTTTGCGGCGATTGGTGATTTCGTCGGCCTTGGCAAGGAAGTGGGTGGCTTACTGGCCGGCATATCACTGGCCTCCACACCCTACCGCGAGACCATTGCGGCGCGCCTCGCGCCCCTGCGCGACTTCCTGCTGCTGTTTTTCTTCATTGCGCTGGGCGCAACGCTCGATCTGTCTCAGCTGGGCACCCATGTCCTCGGCGCCATCATCCTCTCGATTTTCGTCCTCATCGGCAATCCACTGATCGTGCTCACCATCATGGGGGCGATGGGATTCCGCAAACGGACCGGCTTTCTGGCCGGACTGACCGTGGCGCAGATCAGCGAGTTTTCGCTGATCTTCGTCGCGATGGGGGTATCATTGGGCCATGTCGGACAGGACGCGCTTGGTCTCGTGACCATGGTGGGTCTCGTAACCATCGCCGCATCGACGTACATGATCACCTACTCCCATCGGCTTTATACGCTATTCGAGCCCTTGCTTGGGCGATTTGAACGTACGGGCACTCCGCGCGAGCCGAATGAGGCCGGATTCCATTCAAACGAAAGATACACCGTAATAATCTTCGGGCTGGGCCGTTTCGGCACAGCGATCGGCATGCGCCTGAAGAAGCGGGGCATCAAGGTGCTGGGCGTCGACTTCAACCCCATGGCCGTCAGGCGCTGGCGCGAACTGGGTCTCGAAGCCGAGTTCGGCGACGCGACCGACCCAGAGTTTGTAGCCGAGCTGCCGCTCGCCAATACGCTGTGGATCGTCTCTACAGTTCCCATTCATCCAACGGGCCTCAGCCACGCGGATGTGCGCACCACCCTTATTCAGCTTTCCCGCACATCCGGGTTTTGCGGCAGGATCGCTGTGGCTTCGCATCAATCCTGGGACACCGAGGAGATGCATGCGGCAGGTGCAGATATTGTCCTTGAACCCTTTCAGGATGCAGCCGACCGCGCGGTTGAACTGCTCTGCGGGGCAACAAGCGAAGAACGTATGAAATTTCCGGCGATTCCCTCGGAAGCGGGATAACTTCGCAAACTGGCCCCTGTAATGGTGCTCACTTTGGCCGTCCGAACAATGCTGATATCCATCATTACTTGGCCATTGGCCCGTCATGCCCGCCCGACGCGCGATCCATCCGGCGGTGCCGCCGTTCGACCTTGACGAGGCTGGACGGACCACAAGGGCAAATCTATCTGCCCGTGGGCCGATGCGCTGCTAAGCCTCGCGCCCCCGATTTCGTGATGAACTGGCCAACGGCCTGCTTCTAACTGTCAGGCCCCCTTCAGTTGCACCGGGCGACGAAAAGCCAGTCGCATCTGTTTTTCGATCTCGATCAGGCCGAAAAACATCGCCCCGATCGCCACGATCAGCACGCCATCGAGGAACGGCACCGACTGCGTTCCAAAGATCGACTGCATCGGCGGGAAGTAGGTTATCGCGAACTGTGCCGCTGTGACCGTCACTACCGAGAGCCAGACAATCGGTGTTCCACGCACCGCACGCCAGGTGAACGAGGTGCCGTAAATATTGCGAATGAAGAACAGGTGGAAAATTTCCAGCACCACCAGCGTGTTGACTGCCATGGTCTGAGCCAGCGCGACCGGATAGCCCTTGTCCACCGCATACGCGAAGACGCCGAAAACGGCGACTGCGAACAGAGTCGACACCAGAACGATATGCCAAATCAACTCGCCGGTCAGCAACGGCGCGTCCTTCGGGCGCGGCGGACGTTGCATCGTGCCCTTTTCGCTCGGTTCAAAAGCGAGCGCGATGCCGAGCGTTATCGCCGTGATGAGATTGATCCAGAGTATCTGTACTGGGGTGATCGGTAGGGTCATGCCGGCCAGCAGTGCTACCATAATGGTGATGGCTTCGCCCGCGTTAGTGGGCAGCGTCCAGCTGATCACCTTCTTGATATTGTCGTAAACGGTCCGACCCTCTCGCACGGCGGCTACGATCGAAGCGAAATTGTCATCGGCGAGGACCAGTTCGGACGACTCCTTGGCGGCCTCGCTGCCCTTGATGCCCATCGCCATCCCGGCGTCGGCCCGCTTGAGTGCGGGGGCGTCGTTCACGCCATCGCCCGTCATTGCAACGATGAGACCGCGTGATTGAAGCGCGGTGACGAGCCGCAGCTTGTCGGCCGGGGAGGTCCGGGCGAATACATCCGTCTCGACCGCGGCCTCGGCCAACTCGGCATCAGACATCTTCTCGATGTCCGCTCCAGTCAGAACCCGAGTTCTGTTGTGCAGTCCGATCTGCTCCGCGATAGCCCGCGCGGTCGCACCATGATCGCCCGTAATCATTTTCACTTTGATACCCGCGTCGTGGCATTCCGCGACGGCATCAATAGCCTCCGGACGCGGAGGGTCGATCAGCCCGAGGAGCCCGATCAGTGTCAGTTGCCCGGCCAGGTCGGCAGTGTTGAGGACGGTGTCCTCTTGCCGCATCGTGCGGGAAGCCAGCGCAATCACGCGCTGCCCTTTGCCTGCCAGCGCTTCGATCTTGTGGAGCCAATACACCTCGTCGACCGGTGCGGCGCCGCCGCCGCTCCCGCGCTGCCCTTTGCACATAGCCAAGATGGCCTCGGGCGCGCCCTTTACGTGAACGAAAGCGTGTCCCTCATGATCATGGTTCAGCACAGCCATGTACCGCCAAGCTGCATCAAACGGGATGGCATCGGTGCGTCTGAGATGACCGAAAGGATCCTGCGCGCTGTCCATAATCTTGCCGGCCAGCGCCAGGAGCGCCCCTTCCATGGGGTCGCCCTCTACCCGCCAATCGTCGCCGGAGCGGACCAGCGCGGCATCGTTGCACAAGGCCGCCGCGCGGGCGAACTCCAGCAGAACGGGATAAGCGCCCGGATGGGCGCCAACATCGCCTGCCCGTAACGTTCCTACCGGAGCATAACCGCTGCCCTCGACCGTGAACTGGCCATCGGCGGCAACCAGTGCCGTCACCATCATCTCGTTTCGTGTCAGCGTGCCGGTCTTGTCGGTGCAGATCACCGAGACCGAGCCCAGCGTCTCGATGGCGGGCAAGCGGCGCACGATCGCGTTGCGTCGGGCCATGGCCTGCACGCCGACGGCCAGCGTGATGGTAAGCACGGCCGGCAGGCCTTCGGGTATGGCCGCGACCGCCAGGCCGACGACAATCATGAACATCTCGTCGAACGGCAGGTGCCGGACGAAGATTCCGAACGCCAGCAGGCCCGCGCTGACTAGCAAAATGAAGACTGTCAGCCACCGGGAGAACGCATCCATCTGACGCACCAGCGGTGTTGTCAGCGTCTCCACCCTGGCGAGCATCCCGCTGATCCGTCCGATTTCCGTGTGGCTACCCGTTGCCACGACCAGACCGCGCGCGGAGCCCGATACCAACAGCGTACCGCTGAATGCCATGGATGCCCGATCACCCAGAGATGCGTCGCGCGCCACGGGGGCCGGATCCTTGTCGACGGGAACAGATTCACCCGTCAGGATTGCTTCCTCTACCTTCACCCGGCGCGCTTCGATCAGCCGCAAGTCCGCGGGCACACGGTCCCCCGCCTCAAGCAGGACGATATCGCCGGGCACGAGGTCCACCGCATCGATAGTCTGGCGCAGGCCACCGCGCAGCACCGCCGAGCGGGGCGCGAGCATTCCGCGGAGCGCTGCCATAGCGTTTTCCGCCCGCCCTTCCTGGATGAAGCCGATGAGTCCATTCGCCATCACGACGGCAAGGATCACGCCGGTGTCGACCCAATGACCCAGTGCCCCCGTGATGACTGCGGACGCCAACAGGACATAGATCAGAACATTATGAAAATGCAGGAGAAAGCGCATGAGCGCGCTGCGCTGCTTCGGCTCCGGCAACCGGTTCGGGCCGTGCTCAGCAAGCCTGCGCGCCGCCTCATCCGCATCCAGCCCATCGCGCCTTGCCCGCAATGTATCGATAGCGTCATCGACCGTGCAGGCATGGAAGTGTTGGCTGGCTACTCTGGTCATACCCTCCGTTGCCAGGTCTCTTCTCGTCATCGCTGCTAACTGCGCTCCCTGACCACCAGAACATCACTGGGCGCATAGGACAGGAGGTCAGCGGCCTTGCTACCGATCGTTGCTTGGGCAAAGCCGCTGGCGCCATGACTGCCAACGACCAGCAGATCCGCATTCCATCGGCGTATCTCTTGAAAGATGGCTTGGTGGAAGTCGCCTTCACTCACCGCCGACTCCGTTCGATTTCTCACCCCCTCCGGAAGCTTGTCCAACATTTCGTTCATGTGGACGGTTCGCTCCCCTCTGATGAAGTCGACGGTCGAGCTGCGGTCGAGGAAGCCCTCGTAGGCGGCGTGGAATGCATTGACGACTCGCAATGTCGCGTCGGGGAATAGCTCGGCGGCAGCGAGAAGCGCCTGAACCGAGCAGTCCGAGAAATCGGTCGCGACGAGCAGACGGCCGTAGGGGCGATGTGGACGTCGTTTGACCACCAGTACGGGAACCGGGCTTCTGCGGACCAGATAGTCAACGGCTGTTCCTAACACGAAGTCAGTCGGACTGTTGAAGCGGGCAACGCCCGTGACAATCAGTTCGCTGCGGCGTTCCTCGGCCACTTGCGCCACCACTGACGGCACGGAACCGTAGCGGAAGAGCACATCGGCATCGCTATTCTGCAGCTGGAATTCGAAGCGGAGCCAACGCTCGAGTTCTACCTCATCTTCCTCGTTAAGTCGGCGCTCTCCCGGGACATGAAGGACCAGCAGCGGGACTGCGAGCTGCTCCTTAAGCATTAACGCCCGAGCGGTCGGTCGGTCGGATCGAGCACTCAAATCCGTCGCCAAAAGCAGGTTCTGATGTTTCAATGATCTCACCTCCACGAGCCTTGCGGTTGGCATAGCCTAAGGCCTTATAGACCATCTGGTCCATGGGATCGTTTCGAGAATCTACGTCGCTCTGCTCCGCCCCGCGCGCCCGCAAGTCCGTCATATGTCCAAAGTGCACTTTGGCGTTCATCTGAACCGACGTCCGCTTTCAAGAATTTGTGCGACGCCTCTGAACGACCGGGATGGGCGCAAATCTGCCGTCCGAGAGCCACCTCGGCGACGTAAACCAGTGGGTCGTCAACAGCCCGACGCTTTCGAAATCTAGCGCCTAGATGCGCTGACTTTTTGCCCATTAGTCTAAATAACGGGGTCGGCTATGCCGACCCCGTTATCATTCATGCGGCCGACGAGTTGAGTTCTTACGTTTCCGCCACGGCCCGATGAGCAATGCGCGCCTGCATGCGCGTACCGCGAGGACGGTTGAGATCACCGGCTCGCGCAGTGGCCAAGATGGTGGACCACCATCGGCCGTCGGCGGCGAAATTGTTGCCCCACCGAGGATGGCCAGCCGGTCCGACTTGCCGGGTCGTCGTAGGTGTACTTCGTCGTGATAGGGTCCTTCACGAGCCCGGCGGAGCATCGGCAATTGCCGCCTTTTTCTATCTCGCCTCCGGGCTCAAGACCCTTGTCAGGCCACCCCCTCTCCCTGACCGGCCTGAAACGCCGCCGCTTTATGCGGCGAGAGCGCATTGGCCGCCGTGGGCGGCTCTCCCCAGATCCGGTTCACCGCACTCGCGATTGCCGGATCGCCGGCCCACTTGTCCTTGAGCGCGATTGTGCGCTTATCGACGGCTTCGAACTTGCCCGCCGCCAGGCTTTCCGCATTGAGCCTCAAGACATTGATCTGCCCCCTTCTGAGTGGTCCAAAATCTTTGCTATTTTGGATCATGAAGGAGATTGGGAATGCCATTCAAGAAGCACAAGCCGGAGGAGATTATCGGCAAGCTGCGTGAGGCGGAGATCGTGCTGGCGCAGGGCGCGTCCGCTGCGGAGGCGTGTCGGCGGATCGCGGTCAGCGAGCAGACCTATTACCGGTGGCGCAAGGAATATGGCGGTCTGAAGACCGACCAGGCGCGGCGGATGAAAGATCTCGAGAAGGAGAATGGGCGGCTGCGCCGGGCGATCTCGGACCTGACATTGGACAAGCTGATCCTGCAGGAGGCTGCACGGGGAAACTTCTGAGCCCCGCACGGCGCCG
>Ga0136633_1001508_pt1 | contig 17133 bp, 16 predicted proteins | sample AntDrymeUQ832206_2_FD_105494 | JGI IMG/M metagenome (GOLD analysis project Ga0136633, IMG submission 105494) | Polar desert sand microbial communities from Dry Valleys, Antarctica - metaG UQ83 (22.06) | ecosystem: Environmental > Terrestrial > Soil > Desert | place: Antarctica: Dry Valley...
AACCGGCCCGAGGCGCTCAACCCGATCCTCGAGCGACACCTCGGCTTCCCGCGGACCTGGTCCGAGAAGCCGGCCTCCGTCCGCTGACGCCGCGGACGATGGTCCGGCGTGGCAGGATCCGCGCGGAGATGACTGCCGACACGCCCACGCCCAGCTCGGTCCTGTCGGACGGGACCATCCGCCGCCTCGTCGAGGAGGGCCGGATCGTGATCGACCCGTGGGACCCGGAGCTCGTCCAGCCCGCGTCGGTGGACGTGCGACTCGGAGATTCCTTCCGGGTCTTCCACAACCACCGGGTCAGTGCGATCGACCTGCGCGACGTCCCGGAGAACTTGACCGAGGAAGTGATCGTCCCCGACGGCGAGCCATTCGTCATCCACCCGGGGGAGTTCTGCCTCGGGCGGACTCTGGAGCGCGTCGAACTGGCCGACGACATCGTCAGCCGTGTCGAGGGAAAATCGAGTCTCGGCCGCCTCGGCCTGATCGTCCACGCCACGGCGGGGTTCGTCGACCCCGGCTGGAAGGGCACGCTCACGCTCGAGCTCAACAACCTCACGAGGGTTCCGATCAAGCTGTGGCCCGGCCTGCTGATCGCCCAGCTGAGCTTCATGGCGCTCGACAAGCCGGCCGAGCGACCCTACGGGTCCCCCGAGCTCGGAAGCCACTACCAGGGCCAGGAGGCGGCGACCGAATCCCGCTACGGGATGCGGTAGCTTCCCGCGCCATGTCGACCCTGCTCGCCATCCTGACGTTCGCCTCCGCCGAGGGTGAGGCCGAACCGAGCAAGGTGCCGTACTACGTGATGGGGATCGGGCTGGCGCTGTGGGCTGTGCTGGTCGCCGGTCTGGGGATCAAGCAGCACGACTTCCCCTCCAGCGAGGGTGCCGCACGCGCGGTCATGGCGATCAGCACCGTCCTGGTGCTCGGCGTGATGGCCAGCACCATCCTGACGTCCTGATCGCGCGGTCTTTGCCCATAATGGGCGAAGGAACCGAGTCGCGAGGAGATTCATGAGCACCGAAGACCAGCCCAGCGGGGGCGGGGGCGTCGCCACGGCGGCGGAGTCGCTGTCCGTCACCGACAACCGCACGGGGCAGACCTACGAGCTGCCGATCACCGACGGGACGATCAAGGGCATCGACCTGCGCCAGATCAAGGTTGACGAGGACGACTTCGGGCTCATGTCGTACGACCCGGCGTTCATGAACACGGCGTCGTGCCGGTCGTCGATCACCTACATCGACGGCGACGTGGGCATCCTCGAGTACCGCGGCTACCCGATCGAGCAGCTCGCCGAGCACTCCACCTACCTCGAAGTCGCCTACCTGCTGCTGCACGGCGAGCTGCCGGACAAGGCCCAGCTCGAAGAATGGGTCCACGAGATCACGATCCACACGTTCGTGCACGAGAACGTCAAGGACTTCATGCGCGGCTTCCGTTACGACGCGCATCCGATGGGGATGCTCGTGGCCTCGACCGGCGCCCTGAGCACGTTCTATCCGGACGCGCACAAGATCCACGACGAGGAGATCCGCTACGGGCACATCGTCCGGCTGATCGCCAAGATGCCGACGCTCGCGGCCTTCTCCTATCGCCACAACCGCGGCCAGCCGTACGTCTATCCCGACAACGACCTCAACTACCCGGGCAACTTCCTCGGGATGCTCTACAAGATGACCGAGCTCAAGTACGAGCCCGATCCTCGCCTGGAGCGAGCGCTCGACATCCTGTTCATCCTGCACGCCGACCACGAGCAGAACTGCTCGACGTCGGCCGTGCGCTCGGTGGGCTCCTCTCACGTGGACCCCTACTCGGCCGTCGCCGCCGGCGTCGCCGCCCTCTACGGCCCGCTGCACGGCGGGGCCAACGAGGCGGTCCTGCGGATGCTGCGCCGGATCGAGACCAAGGAGAACATCCCCGCGTTCGTGCAGGGCGTCAAGGACGGTGGGGAGCGCCTGATGGGCTTCGGTCACCGCGTCTACAAGAACTACGACCCGCGGGCGAAGATCATCAAGAAGGCCTGCGAGGACGTCTTCGAGGTCACGGGCACCAACCCGCTGCTCGACATCGCCGTCGAGCTCGAGAAGATCGCCCTCGAGGACGAGTACTTCGTCTCGCGCAAGCTCTACCCGAACGTGGATTTCTACTCGGGCCTGATCTACGAGGCGCTCGGGATGCCGGTGGACATGTTCCCGGTCCTGTTCGCCATCCCGCGGACCAGCGGATGGCTCTCGCAGTGGCTCGAGATGATCAACGACAAGGAGCAGAAGATCGCGCGTCCGCGCCAGATCTACACCGGGTCGCGGGTCCGCGATTACGTCGCGCTCGACCAGCGCTGAGCCGCAGCCGGTGTGAGCCGGCTCACAGTGCCGCCGGGGAGGTAGTCCTAAAGTGCAACTAGATGCTGCACTTCCTCCCCGACGGCACGCCTCTGGTCATCCGGCCCATCCGGGCCGCCGACAAGGACCGCATCGCCACCGGCCTCTCGCGCCTCAGCGCCGAGACCATCCGGCGGCGGTTCCTGGCTGCCAAGCCGCGCCTGACCGCGTCGGAACTGGCGTATCTGACCGAGATCGACGGCTACTCGCACATCGGCCTCGTGGCGATCGATCCCGCCGATCCGGCCGGAGTGGTGGCCGTCGCCCGCTGCGTGCGCCTCCCCGACGACCGCAGGACCGCCGAATGGGCGATCGTGATCGCCGACCACCTCCAGGGCCGCGGTCTCGGCAAGCTGCTGATCTCTGAGCTCGCCGCGCGGGCCCGGCGCGCCGGCGTCGAGCGCTTCTCGGCCGTCATGCTCGAGGAGAACGTCGCGGCCCGGCGACTGCTCGACCACGTCAGCGCCGGACTCGAGCGCGACGAGCATCGCGGCGGCGTGCGCGAGATCGTCGTCGGCCTCGCCGCCTAGGAGCCTGTTGATGAGTTCCCGCCGCGCGGTCGATTCATCAACAGACTCCTAGCCTCCCCAGCGTGCCCTGGCGCATCACGGTCCGCAGCGGTCCACGCGTCGAGCGCATCGCGGCCGATTCGCTCGATGACGCCCTCGATCTGGCCGAGCGCCACGCACGCGCCCTCGCCGCCGACACGAGCGCCCAGCCGATCGAGATGGTGGTGAAGACCTACGCGCCGGCCGACCAGGTGGCCCACCGCGTCGAGGTCGCCGGGCCGCGCCGCTTCCTCGCTCGCGTTCAGGGCGGTGTCGATGTCCGCGGCGACGGCTCGCTGGAGGCGTTCACCGGCCGCACGCAACGCGTCCCGGTCGAGCGCGAGCGCGGGGAAGACGCGTTCGCCGCGCTGCGCCGGGCGGTCGGGCCATGACCTACCGCGAGTACCTGCGCTGGGAGGGCGTCTGCTCGATCGTGCTCGGCCTCGCGCTCGCGCTCGTCGCGTTCCCCGGCCTGTTCGTCGAGCACGGGCGCCCCTGGATCGCGCTGATCTACGTGGTCACGGCGCTGGCGGCGGTCGCGACGTGGAACGTCACGCGTCACCGTGCGGTGCTCCTGCGGCCCGGCTCGTGGCGCACCGAGGCGTCGCTGCGCGGCGCGCAGGCGGGCGCCGGAACCCTCGAGGGCTCCTGGCTGCGGCGGCGGTTGACGGTCGAGACCTCGATCTGGATCGTGGCGGTCGCCGCCTGGGTGATCGGCGCCGAGCAGTCGGGGTCGCTCGTATGGGGCACAGGCTGGGCCTCGGTGGCGTTCGGCGTCCTCACGGCGGTCCCGTCTCCTGCCCACGTGCGCCGCGTCCAGCGCGAGCGCCGCGAGGTCTACTTCGTCGCCGAGCGGCCTGGCGTCGGCACACCCAGGTTGTCCAGCGTCAGCGTGGATCCGTAGCGCTTCAGCCAGCGCGAACAGGCCTTCCACTCGGGGAAGCGCGCCTCGAGCAGCGCCCAGAAGCGCGGGGAGTGGTCCATCACCTCGAGGTGGCAGACCTCGTGTTCGACCACGTAGTCCAGCACCGCGGCGGGCGCGAGCATCAGGCGCCAGTTGAAGGACATCGTGCCGTCGGCCGAGCACGACGCCCAGCGCGTGCGCTGACCACGGATCACGAGCTTCGAGTAGCGGGTGCCGGCCCGGGCGCAGGCGCCGTCCAGGCGCCAAGCGGCCTCGGCGCGGGCCTGACGGCGATACCAGCGCTCGATCGCGTCCCCCGGATCCTCGGCCGGGACGAACAGCAGGTCGCCGCGTCGATGCGCGCGGGTCCGGCCTGGCTCCCCCACCAATCGCAGGGTCTCGTCGAGGAACGGGACCGTTCCGGGCAGGCGATCGAGCTCCTCGAGCGCTCCGGCCAGCGCCGCCTGGCGGCCCTCGATCCACCCCCGCAACTCGGCCACAGCCTCGGCGGCCGCGCGCTCGGGCGCTTTGCGCGGCAACACGACCTCGACCGCGCCGTCCGGGTGCACGGACACCCGCACGCGCCGCGCACGCGGCGAACGGCGGGTGGTGTAGCGGAGGTCGGAGGCCATCTCGGGGGCAGACTAGATCGTGCACCGGAAGTCCCCGCGCGAACGCATTTCTTCTATAGCCTCGGCCTTTCACGAGCGATTGCGGAGGACGCATGCAGGTGATGGGAAGAGCGGCCCTGGCCGCCGCCGTGGCACTCGCCGCGTTGCCGGCCGGCGCGCTGGCCAATGCCACGGTGACGTTCGCGGGGAAGGGCAAGCCCGTCGTCGTCACCGGCGATTTCGGCGTCGACCGCATCACCGTCACGCGCACCGCCACCGACCTGGTCGTCACCGGGATCTCCACAGCGCTGCAGGAGACCTCCCCGGATTGCGTCGAGGAAGCCAATCCGCCGGCCGAGCAGGAGATCGTCCGCTGCGCCGGCGGCGACCGGGTGAGCATCGATGGACAGGGCGCGGCCGACACGCTCGTGATCACCGGAGACGTCGGCGAGGGCGGCGAGAACGAGCTCATCGGCGGAGCGGGCAACGACACGCTGACGGGCGGCAACTTCGACGAGATCATCTTCCCCGGGGCCGGAACGGACGTCGTCGACGGCCGCGGCGGCTTCGACTACGTCTCCTACGAGGACGTTCCGGGACCGGTGTCGATCACCCTCAACGCGGCGGCCGACGACGGGCCGGCCGGCGAGAACGACTCGCTTTCCGGGATGGAGTGGTACACCGGCAGCCCGGGCGACGACGTGTTCGCGGGATCGGCCGGGCGCGACCTCTTCGAGGGCGTGGGCGGCAACGACATGCTCGACGGGGGCGCCGGGAACGACTCGCTCGACGGGGGCGCCGGGAACGACGTCATCCGCGGCGGCGAGGGCGTAGACTCCGCGTTCGGCGACACGGGCAACGACACGATCGACGGCGACGCCGGCAGCGACGAGAATCTCGACGGCGGCGCCGGCGACGACACCGTCCGCGGGGGTGCCGACAGCGACTTCGGCCTCAAGGGCGGCGCAGGCAACGACACCGTCGAGGGCGGGCCGGGCGACGACGGGAACCTGCAGGGCGGCGACGGCAACGACACCGTCTCCGGTGGCGACGGCGACGACGCCACCGTCTCCGGTGGGGCGGGCAACGACGTGCTCGAAGGCGGCAGCGGCGACGACCGGCTCTCCGGTGGCACCGGCACAGACGACCTGCGCGGCGGCGACGGCATCGACCTCGCGACGTGGTTCCCCTTCGACCTCAATACGGGCGCCGATCTGCCGGTCACGATCTCGCTCGACGGAGCGGCCAACGACGGGCTGGCCGGTGAGAACGACAACGCCCGCGCCGACATCGAGGATGTCGCCACGGGCAATGGCGCCGACGTCATCAGCGGCTCCGACGTCGCCAACTCGATCACCTCCAACGGTGGCAACGACACCGTTGACGGCCGTGGAGGAGCGGACCGCCTCGCAACTGGGTCCGGTAACGACACGCTGACCACGCGCGACCAGACCCCCGACGTCGCCTCCTGCGGCGAGGGGACGGACACGCTGACCTCCGACACGATCGACACCGCGTTCCTGTGCGAGGCGGTCAACGCCGCTCCACTGCCGCCGGGCCCGGACGTCACCCCGCCGAGTCCCGCCGTCACGGTGAGGTCCTCAGTGCGCGTACGCGACCTGCGCCGGGCGCTCGCGGTCACCGTGGACTCCGGCACGGAGACCGTCGCGTTCGCCTTCGATCTCGTCGGCCGCGTCCGCAGCTACCCGCGGATCGCCCGCACAGGCGACATCGTGCTCGCCACGACGTCCCTCAAACCCGGCGTCGGGCGCCGCAGGGTGTCGCTCAAGATCGGCGCGCGCCAGCGTCGCGGGATCCGGCGCGGGGCCCGGCTGACGCTCCGGATCGTCGCCACGGACGCCGCCGGGAACTCGAAGACGCTCACCCGCAGCATCCGCGTGCGCAAGTAGGCGCGGGTCGCGCTCAGAACATCGTGTGCTCGCCGCGGTCGAGGACGCCGAGAAACGCGTCGACGACTCCGGGGTCGAACTGGGTGCCGGCGTTGCGGCGGAGCTCCTCGCGCGCGTCGTCGACGGGCATCGCCTTGCGGTAAGGGCGGTTAGAGACCATCGCGTGGAAGGAGTCCACGACGAAGACGATGCGGGCTCCGATCGGGATCTGGGGACCGCGCAGACCATCGGGGTACCCCGTGCCGTCCCAGCGCTCGTGGTCGTGACGCACGATCCGCCGGACCTTCGAGAGGAACGGAACCGGCGCGAGGATCTGCTCGCCGGCCTTCGGATGGGTCTTGATGATCTCGAACTCCTCCGGCGTCAGCGGCGCCGGCTTGTTGAGGATCGCGTCCGGGATGGCGATCTTGCCGATGTCGTGGAAGATCGCGCCGTAGCGCAGGTCGCGCAGGTGACTGTCGTCAAGGTCGAACTCGCGGCCGACCGCGACCACGAGGTCGGCGATCGACCGGGCGTGATCGGCGGTGTAGTCGTCCTTGGCCTCGAGCGCGGCGGCGAGCGCCTCAGCCGTCCCGAGGTAGGCCTGGTCGAGCCGGTGGTAGAGGTCGGCGGTGTGCAGCGCGGCGCCGAGGTGGTCGCAGACGACTTCGACGAAGTCGGCATCCTCCCCCTGCAGGGCCCCGGCCCCGAAGGCGACGACGTGGACCGCTCCCCACAGCTGGCCCCCGCTGGTGACGGGCGCGGCGATCTCGCACAGCCCGGTCGGCCCGGTCGCGGGCCGCAGCACGGGCCGGCGCTCGCGCAGACAGCGCCCGGTGGCCCCCTCGTCCTGCGGTTTGCGCCAACCGGAGTCCTCGCCGGCCGGCGCCCGCCCCGACGTCGCGACGGAGGACACGTAGCCGTCCTCGTGCAGGCGCACGAGCCGGCAGAACTCGCCGCCGCAGGCCGACTGCAGTTCCGTGACTACGACTTCGGCGATCGCGGTCGCCTCCAGCAGGCGCGTGAGCCGGCCGCCGATGCGACCGGCGATGGCCAGGCGCCGGGCCCGGCGGTCGGAGGCCACGCGCGCGTCGCTGCCGCGTGAGCGCGCGCGCGGCACCGGCTTGTGCTGCGACGGCGAGCGACGGCGAGCGCGCTTGCCCTCGCGCAGGGCACGGTCGGTCCGGTCGAGGACCTCGGTGGCCTGCTCGCCCGGCGTCCACTGGACCAGTCCCACGGCGGCCGAAAGCCGCCCGCCGTCAGGGCGCCGGGCGCTCGACAGCGCCTCCTGGGCCCGATCGACGACGCGCTCGGCGTCCTCGGACGTGGTCCCCGGCAGCAGCAGCGCAAACTCGTCGCCGCCGTAGCGCGCGATTTGGTCGTAGGGACGCAACACCCCGCGCAGCAGGTCCCCGACCGTGCGCAGCAGCTCATCGCCCGCCGGGTGACCGTATTCCTCGTTGACCGACTTGAAGTCCTGCAGGTCGATCAGCACGAGCGAGAGCGCCCCGGAGTCCGGGCCGGCGCCGTGGCCGCGCTCGGCCCGGGAGATCTCCTCGCGCAGCAGCTTCTGGAACGCGCCGTGGTTCAGGCAGCCCGTCAGCGCGTCGATCATCGCCGCACGGCGCGCGTCGGCGTGCGTGTCGGCGTTGCGGCAGGCGATCGAGGCCAGCTCGGCGAAGGCCTGCGTGAGCTCCACATCCAAGCGGCCGATCCAGCGCTCGTCGCGGAAGCCGACGGAGATCGCCCCGTCGACCGCGTCGTGGCGCTGCAGCGGGACCGAGAGCCCGGCCGACAGGTCCCGCAGCGCCGCCGTCGACGTCGGCGCGAGATCCTCGTCGGCGTACGCGTTGGAGACCTGCGGGCGGCCCGTGCGCACCGCCACGCCGCACAGCCCCTCCCCGGGCGCCCGGCGGAAGCCGACGAACTCCTCGCCGACGCCGTAAGAAGCCACTGCCACCAGGCCGTTGACCGCGTCGCCGAAGTAGACGTTGACCACGTCGGCGTCCGTCGCGCCCGCGACCTCACGGCAGAGCGCCTGCAGGATGACGTCGCGCTCGAGCGAGGCGTTGAGCGACCGCGCCGCGCGGGCCAGCGCGGCCTGCCCAGCGGACTGGCGGGCGCCCTCGGCGGCCAGCCGGAAGCGCTCGAGCGCATGGCCGGTGGACTCGCTGACCGCCCGCAGCAACGCCGCCTCGGCGTCGTCGAAGTCCTGCTCGTAGAGGCGGCCGACGGCCAGCATGGCGTGACCCGGCCCCTGCGAGCAGAACGTGTCGGAGACCATCCGGCGGATCCCGAGGCCGAGCACGTCCGCTCCGGCCTGGCGCCCGGACTCGCCGCTGTGCAGCGGGCCGATGACCAGCGGATCGTGCAGCAGCGCCTCGCCCTGGTCGCCCACCAGGCCGGTCGCGCCCAGGACGGCCGGCGGTGCGCCGTCGCCCTGGTCCACGACCAGGAAGGCGACCTCGGCCTCGAAGGCCTCGCACAGCTCCGAGCAGACGGCCTCCCCCAGTTCGGCCACCGTGCGGGCGGAGTTCACCAGCGCGACGATCTCCGCCCGCCGCGACGCTTCGACGAAGCGGCGCAGCATCTGCTCGCGCTCGACGGCCGCCTCGGCCGCGGCGTCGGCCGCGTCGGGGGGCTCAGGCCAGGGCGACGACCACGAGGGCATGGTTGCGATCCCCCTTCGCACCGCGAACGCGGCCCACTTCTCCGCGGGTGTACAGGCCGGCCGCCGGCGGTGCCGGGCTCCCGAACGCCGCCAGGATCTCGCCGGCCTCGGAGTCCAGCGCCGCCCCGAGCACGTGCTTGCGCCCGGCGCAGTCGAAGACCAGCGCGGCCCGGACCGGCTGGCCGCCGAGGCCCGCGCGAGCCGCCGCGACGGCGTCGTGGGTGGAGCTGACGATGTCCTCGGGCGTCTGCTCGGTGAAGTGCACGGCCGCGTTGACCGGGATGTGCGTGACCGAGCGCAGGCCGCCGCCGGGCTCGCGCGAGATCACGTGGCGCAGCCGGACGTCGCCCGAGAGCTCGGGCTGGGCGAGCGGGTGCACGGCCGCGAAGTCGCCGAACTGCTCGTCGTCCATGTCGGTGCCGGTCATGCCGTGCTTCTCGAGGTAGACCTCCTGGGCGGGGCGGCCGTCCAATTGGCGGACGATCATCCCCTCGGAGTCCGTCACGATGGCCGGGACGCCCTTCGGGCGGCAGCCGTGGGCCATCCCGACGCCGATCGGCTCAGGCGAGCCGATCGCCACGGCGATGACCGCGTCGACCGGGGCCTCACCCTCGGCGATCAGCGCGGGCGGGTTGCCGGCCGCCGCGCCGCCCGCGAACGGGACCGCGCCGCCGGTCACCGCGTAGGCGCCGGCGATCGCCTCCGCCTGGTCGCCCGAGGGCTGGTAGAGCATCAGCAACAGGACCGAATGCGGGAGCTCGGGGTCCAGCGCGGCCATCGCCTCGGCGGCGGCACGCCTGCCCGCGTCGCGTGGATCCCGGCCAGCCTCGCGGGCGATCGCCCAGGACACGTCGTAGGGCGCCCCGAGCGCCAGCGCCGAGCAGCCGCCGCGGACCACGCCGGGGGCGCCGAAGCAGGCGTCGCTGGTCATGCCGATGACCGGGACTTCGCCCGCGGCGGCCTGGGCCTGAGCGGCGACGCGGTCGGCGCCGAGGTCGGGAGACGCGAACAGGAAGACGGCCTTCGCGCCGGGCCCGACGGGGTCCAGGGCGCGGCGGATCGCGGTGGGCGCCGAATCCGGACCGGCAGCGGCGCCCGCGCCCGCGGGCGCGGAGGCGAGATCCGAGCGTGTCGTCACTTGGTCCACATCGGCACCATGTCGCTCAAGGTTGAAGGACTTCTACTCTCAGGCCCCGATGAAGGGGTCCAGGGTCGAACTTCCGCCGGGCGTCCGGACGCCGTTCACGGTCCACGTCAACGCCGTCCGCCAGCAGGAGGGCAGCGACTACGTCGTCGAAGATCGCACGTTGATCTTCGAGCGCGAGCTCGTCAAGGGCGAGCGCCTCGGTCTGTGGCGCTGGTTCCTGGGCGCCTGGGGCATCGGCGACTACCGGCGCAACGATCAGATCGACGTCTCGTGGGATGACGCGGGCCGCCCGCGCATGGTCCACGCGCTCGACGTCGAGCCGCCGGCCGCCGGGGCTACGCCGGGTTCGGCGCCGAGGTCCACGGCGCCATCGTCCTGAGCGCCGAGAGGATCGCACGCGTGGCGGGGCTGCGGTTGAGCGTGTAGAAGTGGATGCCCGGGGCGCCGTGGGCCAAGAGCTCGGCGCACTGCAGGGTGGCGTAGGCGACGCCGAAGTCCGTCACCGCCTCGGGCTGGTCCACGCGGGCGTCGAGCTCGCGCCGCAGCCGGTCCGGGATCGCCGAGCCGCACATCTCGGTCATGCGCTTGATCTGGCCGAAGTTCGTGATCGGCATGATGCCCGGGATGATCGGGACCTCGATGCCGGCCGCCCGCGCGCGCTCGACGTAATCCCAGTAGGCCGCGTTGTCGAAGAACAGCTGTGTGATCAGGAAGCCGGCGCCGGCGTCGACCTTCTCCTTGGTGTAGCGCAGGTCGTCCTCGGGGGACGTGGCGTGGATGTGCGTCTCCGGGAAGGCGGCGGCGCCGATGGCGAAGTCGTAGTCGGCCCGGATGAGCTCGATCAGCTCGCGTGAGTACTGCAGGCCGCCGTCGGTCGCGGTCCATTCGTCGGTCGCGCCACCCGGCGGGTCCCCGCGCAGCGCGAGCACGTTGTCGAGGCCGGCGTCACGGATGCGGTCCAGGACCGTGCGCAGCTCGTCGACCGTGTGGTTGACGCAGGTGAAGTGCGCCATCGCCTCGAGGCCGAAGTCCTCCTGGATGCGCGAGGTGATGTCGATCGTCTTGAGCCGCTCGTCGGTGCTGCCGCCCGCGCCGTAGGTCACCGAGACGAACGTGGGCTCCAACGGGCGCAGCGCCTCGAGCGCCGCGAACAGGTTGGCCTCCCCCTCCGGGGTCCGGGGGGGGAAGAACTCGAACGAGAAGGCCGGCTGGCCGTTGCGGGCGATGAGCTCGTCGATGCGCATGGGCCGGGGATTCTAGGAAGGGGGTGGTTCCTGTTCTCCGTCCGGTGGTCTCGAGGACCCGGCGAAAGGCGGCCGGGTAGGAGGAGGGATCGGGGGTGGGTGGCGATCCCGCATCGCGCAAGGGGCCAGAACGTGCGGCGCGACCGTCCTCGAAATGCCGCTCCGCATGTTTCTACCGCCTGACGGGAGAAGCATGCGGAGCGGCCGAAATCAAGGCCTCCCTCCGCACGTTTTGGCCCCTCCCGCCGAACGAGAGCGCCACCCCAACGGAACCCTTCCCCACCCGGCCGCCGCTTTCTGACCCAACCCGCGCCGCAGAGCCGATCGGCTAACCGGCAACCCACCGCTCCACAGAGCCAGGCTCGTCCGGTTCGAGCCGCCGCGCATCGCCGCGGCGCTCGAGGTGGGTCAGGTAGCAGAGCAGCTTGTTGAGCAGCCACGCGGCCGTCATGGGCATGAACATGTCGCCGTAGATGCGGGGCGCCAGCTCATAGGCCGTCAGGGCATCGGAGACGAACGCGGTCCGCACCGCGTGCAGGCGCTGGCGCACGAGCGCCCGGTTGGCCTCGATGTGGCCGGCAACGTCGGTGAACGGCCGCCCGTGGCCGGCCAGCGCGAGCCGGACGTCGAGCGCACCGACGCGGTCGAGCGAGTCCAGGAACTCCTGCACGGGGTCCGGGGTCCAGCCGTAGTCGTAGTAGTGGCTGACCCGCCCGAGCAGGTGGTCGCCGGAGATCAGCAGCCGCCGCTCGGGCTGATGCAGGCACACGTGTGACGGGGCATGGCCGGGCGTCTCGATCACTTCCCAGCGGCCCAGGTCGGTGTCCACCGTGACGCCGTCGACGAGGTCGGCGTCGGCGCGCAGTTCGCCGGCGATGCCCGGGCCCGACTCGCGCCGCTGCTCGGCCCAGCGGCGCAGCGGCCCTTCCGGGACACCGCTTGCGCGGGCCACCTCCATCCGGCGGGCCAGCGCCTGCTCGGGATCCGCCGCGGCCGTCGTCTGGTGCTGATGTCGCGGATGCATCCAGACCTGGCAGCCGGCGCGGTCGGCGACCGTCATCGCCTCGCCGCAGTGGTCGGCGTGCGCGTGCGTGCAGACGACGAGCTTGACGTCCTCGATCCGCAGGTGGTTGTGCTCGAGCGCCCGCTCGAGGTGCCCGAGCGACCCAGCCTCGTGGTAGCCCGTGTCCACGAGCACGATCCCGTCACCGGCGCCGAGCGCCCAGGCGTTGCAATGGGGGACGCCGGGCCAGGGCAGCGGCAGGCGCAGGCGCCAGACGCCGGGCAGGACCCGCTCCCCGCGGCCGATCACCCGTTGCGTCGGCTTGGGCACGGACCGGGACCCTAGTCCGGGCTCGATCGGGGTCGGCGAAACTCCGTCGGATCCGACAACGGCGGCGATGAGCGAGTGGGTTCGGTCGGAGGCGGCGAAACTCCGTCGGATCTGCGCCCTGGGATGGCCAGACGTGACTCGGTTCGGGAGGGCCGGTGAACTGCGTCGGATCCGGGTGCCGGGACACACAATCCACCCGGTGCGCCGAGAAGGCCCAGCGGACCGCCGCCCCACCCCGTGCGCCGAGAAGGCCCGGCGGACCGCCGCCCTCCCAACCGAACACACCCCTCAAAGCGGCCGTTGTCCGGACCGCGACGCGCCCGCGTCCAGCCAGCCGCTGAACCCGCCCGCCGCTCGCGCCGGCGCCGCAGCTCCTGACTCGGCCGGCGCGTGCGTAGGATCGACGCGATGGCCCGTCGCAAGCCCAGGAAGGCCGATCAGCTGCGCGCCCCCGAGCACGAGTACCGCTCCCCGGAGGGGGATGTGATCGCGCTGCGCGGGGCGATGACGCCGGGCACGCGCGCCGAGTACGCGCGCACGCGCAGCGGGGAGGGGCTGGCCCCTGGCGCCGCGCGAGAGGACGCATGGCAGCGCGCCGTGGAGTTCCTCTTCGAGCGCCTCGCCGCCCGCTGGGAGATTGCCGGGACCGAGCCGATCGTCAAGCAGCAGGAGCTGCTGGCCCGGCTGCGGTTCGCCTCGACCGACGAGCGCCGCTGGATCCGCGACGTCCTGCGCGAGCATCTCGCCGAGCACTTCCCCGACCTGGAGGCGCCGTGACCGCGCTCGATCCCGCTGCGTTCGCCCGGCTGCTCGCCGGCTACTGCCTCGACGTCCAGGCCGGCCAGCAGGTCGCCGTGCGCTCGACCACGCTCGCCGAGCCGCTGCTGCTCGCGCTCCAGGACGAGATCCTCGCGCGCGGGGCCTGGCCGCTGCTGCGGCCCTCGTTCCCCGCGGCCGAGGAGCGCTGGTGGGCGCGGGCCGGCGACGAGCACCTGGACGGCTTCCCCTCGGCCGACCTCGCCGAAGTCGAGGCCACCGATGCGTCACTGCGCATCGATGCGCCGGCCAACGTCCGGGCCCTCGCCGACGTCGACCCGGCGCGCATCACGCGCGCCGCGCGGGCACGCGTCCCGGTCCGGGAGGCGGCATCGCAGCGGCGCTGGTGCCTGACCCTGTGGCCCACACCCGCGCTCGCCCAGCAGGCCGGCCTGCCGACCGCGGCGTTCGGCTCGCTCGTCGAGCGCGCGCTCTTCCTCGACCGCCCGGACCCGGTGGCCGCCTGGCGCGAGCTCCACGAGACCCAGGCCAGGCTCATCGAGCGGCTCGCCCCCGTGCGCGAGATCCGCATCGTCGCGCCCGGGACCGACGTCACGCTGAACGTCGAGGGCCGCACCTGGGTCAACTCCGACGGCAAGCGCAACATGCCCAGCGGCGAGGTCTTCACGGGTCCCCACGAGACCTCCGCGAACGGGCGCGTGGCCTTCACGATCCCGACCGGCCCGTCGGGAGTGGACGTGGCCGGGGTCGAGCTCGAGTTCCGCGACGGCCTCGTGGTGGAGGCCCGCGCCGAGCGCGGGCAGGCCTACCTCGACGAGGCGATCGCCACCGACGAGGGCGCCGCCCGGCTCGGGGAGCTCGGCATCGGCACGAACTTCGGCATCGCCGGCCGCACCGGGATGATCCTGCTCGACGAGAAGATCGGCGGCACGGTCCATCTCGCGCTCGGGCGCTCGTATCCGGAGACCGGTGGGACCAATGTCTCCGCCCTGCACTGGGACCTGATCTGCGACCTGCGCCACGGCGGGCGGATCGAGGCCGACGGGGCCGTCCTCCAGCGCGACGGCGTCTTCGCGTAGCGTCCGGCCCATGGAGCGCCGCACCAAGATCGTGGCCACGATCGGCCCCGCGTCGCGCGACCCGGAGGTGCTCGTGCGCCTGGTCGAGGCCGGCATGGACGTCGCCCGGCTGAACTTCTCCCACGGCAGCGCCGACGAGCACGCGGAGACGATCGAGCGCGTGCGCAGCGCCGCGGGCCGCGCCGGGCGCCAGGTCGCGGTGTTGCAGGACCTGCCGGGCCCCAAGCTGCGCATCGGCGCGCTCGCCGGCGGGCTGGCCGAGCTCAAGGCCGGCGACCGGGTCACCTTCGAATGCGGCGAGGCATCGCCGCGCGAGGGGGATGCGACGCGGATGTCGATCACCTGGGCCGGACTGGCCGACGCCGTCGTGCCCGAGGAGGTCCTGTACCTCGCCGACGGCTCGGTCCGGCTGCGCGTGCTGGCCACGCGCCCGGGTGACGGCGAGTTCGACGCGCAGGTCGAGATCGGCGGGACCGTCGCCTCGCGCCAGGGACTGAACATCCCGGGCGAAGCCGCATCGCTGCCGTCGGTCCCCGAAGCCGACCTCGAGCACCTCGCCACCGGCGAGCGCATCGGCGTCGACCTCGTCGCACTGTCGTTCGTGCGCCGCGCCGAGGAGATCCACGAGATCCGTAACCACACTCGACTGCCGCTGATCGCCAAGATCGAGAAACCCCAGGCGGTCGAGCGCCTCGAGGAGATCGTCCGCGCTGCGGACTGCGTGATGGTCGCGCGCGGGGACCTCGGCATCGAGATGCGCATCGAGGAAGTGCCGATGGTCCAGAAGCGCGTGCTCGCGCTGGCCGGACAGCTCGCGCGCCCGGCCATCACCGCGACCCAGATGCTGGACTCGATGGTCTCCTCCTCGCGCCCGACACGAGCCGAGGTCGCCGACGTCGCGAACGCGATCCTCGACGGCACGGATGCCGTGATGCTCTCCCAGGAGACGGCGGTCGGCCACTACCCGGTGGAGACGGTGGCGATGATGGCCGCGATCGCCGTCCAGGCCGAGGCCGTGGCGCCCTACCGCCTCTGGAACGAGGAGCGCGTCCACCGCGACGACCGCGACCCCGCCTACACCGTCGCCTTCATGGCCTGCCGGGCCGCGCGCGAGCTCAACCTGGCCGCCCTGGTCTGCCCGACGCTGAGCGGCCGCAGCGCGCGGCTGATCTCGGCCCACCGGCCGACGGTCCCGATCTACGCGCTCTCGCCGGGGCGCGAGACGGTGCGCCGCTGCGGGCTGATGTGGGGCGTCAGGGCCGCGTCGCTGCCGCGCCACGAGGTCACGGAGACGCTCATCTCCGAGGCGGCCAAGCGGGTCGTCGAGCTCGGGTGGGTCCAGCGCGGCGAGCGGATCGGGATCACGGCCGGCCTGCCGAGCGGGCGCCCCGGGACGACCAGCCTGTTCCAGATCCAGATCGCCCGTTGACCGCGGCGCCGCGCGGCCGGTAGGGTCGGGCGGCAGTCCGTTTCGTCGTCCGCCTTGCTGGGGGTTCATGTGTCTCGCCGTCCCGTCGTCGCGCTGCTCGCGCTCATGGTCTGTCTCGTCGCCAGCGCACCCGCGGGAGCGGCGACCCTGACCGGAGGCGCCAACCTCGTCTTCACCGCGGCGCCCGGGATTCCGAACGACTTCGGGGTCTTCGGGGATCCCGTGACCCCGGCGACGATCGTCATCAGCACCGACGACGACCGCGTCGTCTACTCGGGGGCCAGCCCGCTGCCGACGAACTGCAGCGACGCCGACCAGAACTCGAACCAGTCCCCGGCCGCGACGATCCTGTGCACGGGCGTCTCCGCGCTGCGCGCCAACCTCGGTGACCTGGCCGACAACGGATCGACCACCGGAACCACGAGCGGCGTGACGCTCGCCGGCGAAGCCGGCGACGACAACCTGAGCGCCGGGACCGGCGCCCAGACCCTCGACGGCGGCGGCGGCTCGGACGTCATCAGCGGCGCGGCCGGCGCCGACAGCATCCTCGGCGGCGCTGGTGGGGACACGATCTCCGGCGGGGCCGACGGCGACACGATCGACGGCGGCGACGACGACGACAACATCACCGGAGGGCCCGGCGACGACCTGATCGACGGAGGCACCGGACAGGACGCGATTTCCGGCAACGAGGCCGCAGACGTCATTCGCGGCGGGGCCGGTAACGACGCCCTGGTTGGCAACGACGGCACCGACACCCTCGACGGCGACGACGGCGACGACCAGATCGCCGGGGGCGCGGGCGTCGATGGGGCCAACGGCGGGGCGGGCAACGACATCCTCGACGACAGCGACACCTTGAGCACCGACGTGCTGATCGGCGGGACCGGGGCGGATCTGCTTTCTGTCGTCCTGGGCGTGTCCGGGGACGTCTACGACGGCGGGAGCGGGATCGACAGTGTCTTCGTGCAGGCACCGGGAGACCCGCCGCCGCCGATCTTCGTCAACCTCTCCGAGGGCGTGCTCGGCTCGGCCACGGACTCCGACACCGTGGTCGCCGTCGAGGACGTGACCAACGCCATCGGCTTTGGATTCTTCACGGTCGCCGACGTCCCGAACCCGA
>Ga0136633_1001509_pt1 | contig 17097 bp, 14 predicted proteins | sample AntDrymeUQ832206_2_FD_105494 | JGI IMG/M metagenome (GOLD analysis project Ga0136633, IMG submission 105494) | Polar desert sand microbial communities from Dry Valleys, Antarctica - metaG UQ83 (22.06) | ecosystem: Environmental > Terrestrial > Soil > Desert | place: Antarctica: Dry Valley...
CCCTCGCTGACCCCGATCTCGAGACGGACCTTCACGGCCAGTGTCATCTTGACCGTGGTACCGCGGTAATTCTCGACGTGCTCGGTTTCGCCGCCATGCCCCTGCACCCGGGTGATCGTCAGCCCGCGCACCTGTACACGAAACAGCGCCTCGAGGACCGAGTTGACCCGCTCTGGTCTGACAATGGCCACGATCATCTTCATGCCCGTCCTCCTTCGGTAGACACCGCCTGTGTGGCCATGACGCTCGACACCAGGTCGGGGCCGATGAGGATGGCCCCTTCGCCGTCGGCGTAGGCCTCCTCGCCGTGGTCACACACATCCAGCCCCAGGGCCTCGTCGCGCGACGAGGCCCGCAGCGGCACCACCAGCCCGATCAGCTTGAGCAGCGCGAAGGTCATCACCGCGCTGTAGAGCAGCGCCGCGCCGATGCCGATCGCCTGGATGCCGATCTGTCCGGGGTTGCCACCCACCAGGCCGTTTGCCGCGCCGCTCCAGGCCTGATCGGCGAAGACCCCGGTGAGCAGCGCGCCGACCGTACCGCCGACACCGTGCGCGGCCACCACGTCCAGCGAGTCGTCCAGCCGCGTGCGGGCCCGGAAGATGATGGCGAAGTAGCTGGGAAGCGCCGCCAGACTGCCGAGCGCGACCGATGACATCGGGCTGATGTACCCGGCGGCCGGAGTCACGGCCACCAGGCCCACGACGATCGCTGTGGCGCCGCCGACCGCGGTGACGCGTCCGGTGCGGAAGACGTCCAGCAGGGTCCAGACCACCAGCGTGCCCATCGGAGCGAGCAGGGTGTTGGTGAAGGCCAGCCCGGCGATGCCGTTGGCCGCCAGGGCGCTGCCGGCGTTGAAGCCGAACCAGCCGAACCACAGCAGGCCCGCACCAAGCAGGACGAAGGGCACGTTGTGGGGAATCATCGCCTGCCGGCCATGGTCGATGCGCGGTCCGAGGACCAGCGCCGCGACCAGCGCCGCTGCGGCGGCATTGACGTGCACGACGGTGCCGCCGGCAAAGTCAAGCGCCCCCATCGCCGCCAGCCAGCCGCCGCCCCAGACCCAATGGGCCACCGGGGCATAGACGACAAGGCCCCACAGGGTGATGAAGGCGATGTAGGCGCCAAACCGCATCCGCTCGACGATCGCGCCCGAGATCAGGGCAGCCGTGATGACGGCAAACGTGCCCTGGAACGCCATGAACAGCACATGGGGGATCGTGCCCTGCGGGTCCAGCGTCACGCCGCGGAGCAGGCTGTAGTTCAACCCGCCGACCAGCGCCGTGCCGGGGGCGAAGGCGAGCGAGTAGCCCAGCATCGCCCACGCCACGCCCGCGAAACCCAACGAGATGAAGCTCATCATCATCGTGTTGAGTGCGTTCTTGGACCGGACCAACCCGCCGTAGAAGAAGGCCAGGGCGGGGGTCATCAGCAGCACGAGCGCCGTGGACATGAGCATCCACGCCACATCTGCGTTGTTCATCGATCCTCCAGAGGGCAACGACGGACCGGGCGGAACCTCGTGTCCCGCGCGTGTCGTGTCCGCTCGCGGATAGATGTAGCAAGATCAGTGCTGAGCGTTGTGACGACGTCGTCAATAGGGCCGCAACATATTGACAGGACGCACGTTACGGCAGAATATCCAGATTCAGGCTGGAACGAGATCAGACATTTATGTCTGGCCTCGGTGCCGTTACGACACAAACGTCGCTAATCCCGGCGGAACCGGTCCAGGTCGATCCCCAGCTTTTTGACCTTGTAGGCGACGATGCGCTCGGTGGTGTCCAGCAGGCGCGCGGTACGTGCCAGGTTGGCATTGGCGGTTTTGAGCGCGTCCTGGAGCAGGTCCATTTCCAGCGCAGCGGTGGCCGAGGCCAACGAGAGGCGGGGGAGGGTGCCTGAGACTTCTGCGGTCTGGAGGCTCGGCGGGAGGTCGTGGCCGTGGATGACGCCGCCGGTGGCGACCAGGACGGCGCGTTCGATGCAGTTCTCGAGTTCGCGCACGTTGCCTGGCCAGTGGTAGCTCATCAGCATGTCGATGGCGGTGGTGGCGAGACGCCGGACGTCCTTGCCGTGCGCGGACGCATACTTTTCGACGAAGTGGTCAGCCAGCAGCAGGATGTCCGGCTTGCGGTCGCGCAGCGGCGGCAGAAAGAGCGAGAACACGTTGAGGCGGTAGTACAAATCTTCCCGGAACGCGCGTTCGCGCACCGCATCCTCGAGATTCCGGTTGGTGGCGGCGATGAGGCGGACGTTGACGCGGAGGGTCTGCGTTCCGCCCAGCCGTTCGAATTCGCGCTCCTGCAGCACCCGCAGCAGCTTGACCTGGGTGCTGAGCGACAGCTCACCGACCTCGTCGAGGAAGAGGGTGCCGCCATTGGCGAGTTCGAAACGGCCTTTTTTCGCCGAGCGGGCATCTGTGAAGGCGCCCGCCTCGTGACCGAACAGCTCGGACTCGACCAGGCCTTCTGGCAGTGCGCCGCAATTGACCTTGATGAAGGGCTTGTTGGCGCGGGCCGAGTGGTAGTGGATCGCGTGCGCGATCAGCTCCTTGCCGCTACCTGACTCGCCGCGGATCAAGGCCGTGGTCTGGCTCCGCGCGACCTGGGTGACCTGGGCAAACAGGGCCTGCATGGGGCGGCTGCTGCCCACGATATTGCGGAAGTCGTAGCGCTCGCGCAATTCCTCTCGCAACTGCGCGTTCTCGGCCACCAGCTGCTGGCGCTCGGCCTGCTGCAGGGTGTGCACGCGGACGGCGTAGCCGAGCAGGGCGGCGACCACGCCGAGAAACTGCAGCAGGCGCTCCATGTCGGCGTCAGGGCGGTGCGGGCGAGCCAGCCCCACCGCGCCGACACAGGCGCCGGCCGCGCAGACCGGCACGCAGACAAAGGTGGTGTCCTGTCCGCTGGCCGCCGTCTTGTGCACGCCGGTCCGGTTCAGGAACAAAGGCTCCTGGCTGGCCTTGGGGACCACGACCGGCTTGGCGGTCTCGACGACGCGGCCGATGATGCCCTCGCCGACGCGATAGCGGACGCGCTGAACGGTCTGCCAGCTGATGCCGGTGGCCGCCGCGACCGACAGCTCAGAGGCATCGCCCTCCCGCAGGACGATCAGGCCGCTCTTGGCCGCGACGGCCTCGGCGATGTGCTCGAGGGCACGGGCCAGGGCGGTCTTCAGGTTCGGCGCCGCGCTGAGGACCGGTCCGAGCGACAGCAGGGCCGAGAGGTGGTCGCTCTCGGCCCGGACGGCCACTTGTTTGGGCATGCGCAGACAAGCCTACGCGCAAACGGCCTGTGGCGTCCTGGACGGCCTTTCGTGGCGGTGCGAGGTCGGGCGGCGGAGCGCCGCGGCCCTGGTTACGGACTGGCGAGCGCGTACACGACGCCGAACAGGATCGTGCTCTGCTGCGGCCGGAACTGGTCGTTCTTGTACTCGAAGAAGTCAGCGGTGGACCAGTCGCGCCGATACTCGACGCGCAGCGACAGCCCCTTGAGCACCGTGTGCTCGCTCGTCAACGTGATCTCGCGAAGGGTCTGTGCCGTCCCGGTCGCAAACCCGTCCCGATCCTCGAAAATCTCAAACCGCGGGGTGAGCGACCAGGATGGCAGGACGCCGAACCTGGCGTAGGCGGCGGCGCCGTGCCAGGCGGCGGTCTGCCCGTTGATCGTGTCGCGGCCGATGTCGACATTGCCCATCAGCGACAGGCGGGGCGTCACCGTCCACGTCGCGACCGTGTCGTAGAGCGTGCGCCAGCCAGTGGCGCCGTCAGGCCCTTCCGGACCGCCCATCCAGGCCTGCGAGAGCGTCAGCGCGGGCAGCACCTTCCAGGCCACCTGCGCCGCGCCCGTCTTGGCGCTGTTGTTGTCTCTGGCGTTGTTCCAGCCGTTGACGAGGAAGCCGGTCACCGTGACCGTGTCCGACACCGGCAGGGCCGCGCGCAGGCCGACGTGGTAGTACGGCGCCGCCCAGGCAAAGAGAAATGACCGGGAGTAGTTCCAGTTGTAGGCGGTTTCGGTCGGTTCGGCGCCAATCGGCGTGTTGAACTTGCCCGCATCGATCTGCATGCCGCGCCCGACGGGCGCCAGCACGCTGACGTACCCCTGCTGCACGTACTTCAGCGCCCCGTCGTCGGGATCCACCGAGTTGACCCAGGTGGCCGTCGGACCCAAGCCGACGTCGGCGCGGAAGCCGACTCGCCGCTGCTCGGTCGGCACCAGGTCGAAGGCGGCTTCGAAGTAGCTGAACGCGAACTCGTCGTTCCTCTCGTCGAAATTGCGGAGCAGGTTCTGGTGCGAGGCAGGTTCGTTGCTGTTGTAGGCGTAGTAGGTATCCACAGTCGTGGAGACCTTGACGGGTCCGAAGATCTTCTGCCAGGGGCTGGGCGGGAGCGGTGCCGCCGGCAGGTCCGTGGGCTGGGCCGGCGCCGGCACGCCCCCGTCGATGGGCGCCCCTGTCGCCGTCCCGGCGGCGGCGGTGGTGGCCACGATCGCGCTCGTCCCGTCGGTCAGGGGGAAGGGCGACTGTGCCCAGGCAGCGGCCGGGACCGCGAGCGCGGTCAAGACGAGGGATGTGGACAGCGCGGGTCCAATCCTGGCGGGCACAAAGTGGACAACTCTCTTCATACCAGGCGACTACTACCACGCTGCGTGCCAAGTGATTTGGACCACCGCGGGAGGATGGTGACAAACCTATGTGGATGAGAGACTTATAGTCAATGGTGCCAGCAAGGACCAGTTGCCAGTGTCCGACAATTTTGTGCCTGTAGTAAGACAAAGCGACGTTGTTGTTGCGCATCAGCGTCAGCCGAATTATCAAGTCCATCTAAACAAGTACTTTGTGGAAAGTAGTAGTCTGCGACCCCTGGCTGGCCTGGCCGAACGCGGGTGCGTAGACGTCTGCGCGACCGCAGGCGCGCCGCAGGGCCGTGCCCCGGGCGCCCGGCCTGGACTGAAAGACGCTGACTCTCGGGGGGGGGCGGTGCGTGACCGCCTACTGCACGACGATCTCGATGACCGCCTCGCCGCGCTGGCCGGAGGCGTTGACCACATCAAGGGTGACCCGCCGGCGACCGGGCGAGCCATAGGCCTTGCTGGTGGTGGGGCCCGTGGTCACCCGCGTGTCGCCGTCGCCGAGATTCCAGATGTAGCTGACGATGTTTGGGCCCATGCCGGTGGCCGTGAACTGCACCAGCGCATTGACCGCCGGATTGGGCGGCGAGGCCGTCAGCGTCACGTTGATCACCCGCTCTTCGACGGTGACCGTCGTGGAGGCGGTGGTCGTCTCGCCGCCCGAGTCGGTCACCAGCACGGTGACCAGGTAGGTCCCCTTGCGCGCGTACACCTTCTGGACGGTCCGCGACCCGTTCAACGCGCCCAAGGACCGTCGTTCGCCGTCCCCGAAGTCGATGACCACGTCCCGGACCGCGTCGCCGTTGGCCTGAGGCTGCACGGTGACAGTAAAGGTGGCCGTTTCCCCTTCACCGATGGCGGTTGCCGGCGCGGTGAGGGTGATCAGGGGTCGCGTGGTGACCCGCACCGTCGTGGTGTTGGACACACTGCCGATGCTGGCCGTGACGATGGCCTCTCGGGTCGTTGTGAGTTGGGTGCGCGCCTCCCCGTTGGCATCGGTGACCACGGAGGCCTCGCGCAGGACACCTGCCGTGGTGCCGAAGCTGACCGGCACGCCGGGCAGACGCTGGTTGTTCTCGCCGGTGGCGACGGCCACGATGTCGACGGTCCCGCCGTTGAAGCCGACCGCGCTCGGAGTCGCCGACACCGTGACGGCCGTGGCTGCTGCCGCCCCGACGCGAATCTGCAGCGCCTCGGCCTGCGCGCCGCCCGAGAAGGCGCGGACCTGTGCAATACCCGAGGCGGCGCCCGCGTTGAGTCGAACGGTTGCGCGGCCGCCGCTGGTGCGGGCTTCCTGCGGCTGGAGGGTGCCGAGGGTCGTCGTAAACGTGACCTGGGTGCCGTTCTGCACGGGCACGCCGCCTGGTTCAGTGACGTTGGCGGTGACCTCGACGGCGCCGTTCAGCGCCACGACCGTCTGGTTGGCAAAGAGGGTGACCGCGGAATCGGTCGGCGCCGTCAAGGGCGCCTTGTCACACCCGACGAGCGTGGCGGCCAGCACCAGGGCCATCGCGCCTACGGCCGCCCGCAGGGGCAGCGACACGAGACATCGCGGTGCTAGCATGCGAGCCAAGGATAGCAAACGCTTGAGAGACCCCGTAATCATCCTGCTGCGCTCCGACGCTCGCGGCTATGCCATGGCCGTGCTACTGGTGGCCGTCGCCGTGATGCTGACGCTGATGACGGTGGCGATGCCGGTCTGGCGGCAGCAGCAAAAGCGTGAGCGCGAAGAGGAGCTGCTGTTCCGCCTCAAGCAATACGCGCATGCGCTGGCGCTCTATCAACGCCGACTGCCCGGGGCGGCGCCGGCAAGCGTGGACGACCTTGTCAAACAGCGCTTCCTGCGCAGGAAGTACAAGGATCCGATCACCGGGAAAGACTTTGCGATCCTGCGGGTCGGGCAGGTCTCCCCGGGCATGACCAGTCCGCTGCCGGGTGGGGTCGGCGGCGCCCCGGCTCCATCAAGGCCAGGTGCCCCGGCCACGTCACGGCCATCGGGTCAGCCCACCGGGCGCCCGCCCTCAGCCCCAGGCAGCAGCGGGTCGTTCGGCGCCGCCGGTCCTGGCGAGCCCCGCCTGCCGGGCAGCCCCGGCACCGCGGGCGGATCCACCGGCGCCATCCGAGGCGTGGTCAGCACGAGCAAGGACACCTCGCTGCGGGCATGGAAGGGACGGACGCAGTACGACCAGTGGGAAGTGACGGTCGAGGACATCACGCCGCGGGGCTTCGGACCACAGGCGCCGCAACCGGGACAGAACCAGCCTGCCGGCGGGGCCGGTCAGTCCCGTCCCGGAGCGCAGCCCCCGTCACAGGGCTTTCCGCCGGGCGCCAGTCCCCGCCGATAGCTCGCCATCAGCGAAGCGCGGCGGGGCCGCCCTGGCGGCTGAGTCTGAACGCGCCCCACATCCCGAGCGCCAGTGCCAGCGGAATCGCGGCCAGCACGCGGCCGCCAGCCAGCGGCAGCGTGAGGCCCATGGCCCACGGCAACAGCATGGCGCCGCCGCAGCCGATCGCCGAGACGGCCGACACGGCAAACGCCGCGCGATCGGCGAACCGCTGCGTGACGACCCCGAACATCGACGGGTAGATCGGACCGGTGGCTCCGCCAAGCAGGATCAGCCCGAGTGTCGTCCCGGCGGGATGTCCGACGCTCACGGCAAGGGCCACGCCGCCGGCCGTCAGTACGGCGAGTGAACCCTGCAGCACGGCCTCCGGGCCCACGCGCAGCGCCAGCCCCGTCGAGATGATCCGACCCGCCAGATACGAGAGCCAGTACACCGACGTCCACAACGCGGCACTGGCAGGCGCCAACGCCAGCGTGCGTTCGAGATAGGTAGGGGCCCAGCCGCTGAAGCCCGACTCGACGCCACCGTACATGAACACCAACGCGCCAATCAGCACCAGCGCCAGCGGCAGCCTCCTGCTTCCACGCGCGCGAGGCACCGCCTCCCGCAGGCGGCCCTGACCATCGTCGGGCAGCACACGCCACGCCCACGGCAGCAGCGCCAGCGCGGCGAGTCCCCCAACAGCCGGCACCCAGGTGGCGCGTCCGCCCGACCCGAGGGTCCAACTGGCGATCAGCGGACCGGACACGGTGCCGACCCCGTACAAGGCGTTGATCAGGTTGACCACGAAGGCGGGTCGGTGCGTCAGCAGGCGCGACGCCACCAGATTGATGGCGATGGTGCACGAGCCGTATCCCATCCCGAGCACCGCACTGGCGGTCAGCATCGACGCGACGCCGACGGCCATCGCCAGTCCGACGGTGCCCGCGGCAAAGACGGCCAATGCCCAGGGAATCACGACGCGGGTGCCCGTTCGCTCGAGCACCAGCGTGGCCGAGATCTGGGACAGGAGAAATCCGGCGAACAACGCGCTGTAGAGGACACCAGCCGACGAGACGGGGAGGCCCGCGACGGCGGCAAATTCCGGGAGCGCCGGCCCGATGCTGGCGATGCTGAGGCCAAGCCCGACAAAGGCCAGCGACAGGAAGGCGATCAACGCCCGCGGGGCAGCACCCTCACGCATGCCACGCCCCGGGCCGGGCAGCGCCGATCAACTCGTGGACGCGCCGCCTGATGCGCAACATGTCACTCGCACCGGCTCGCCCGGCGACCCGGTTGGTGAGCAGCACCACGTACCTGTCGTACGCCGGATCGATCCACACCGACGTGCCGGTATGGCCGGTGTGGCCGATTGCACGGTCGGACACGTACCCGCCGCACGACGATGTCGGCAGCGAGGTGTCCCAGGCAAGCGCGCGCGATGAGCCGGGCACCGGCGACCGCCGGCTGAACGTCCTCAGCGCCCAGGCTGGCGCCAGCGCGGTGTCCTGCCCGCGGAGGCCTTGCAGCACGTGGCGGGCCACGTCGCCGACGCCGCCCGCTGATCCGAAGAGACCGGCGTGTCCCGCCACGCCGCCCATGGCCGCTGCATTGTCGTCGTGGACCTCGCCAACCAGGTCGCGACCGCGCCATGCGCTGTGGCCCGTCGGCTGCACGTCGTGCCCCGCGGGCACCGGCGCGAAGCCGAGCGGGGCCTGCGTGCACGCGCGGCGCACTGCACCCATCTGCGCATCGAGCGGTTGCCCGTCGGCGCGCTCCAGCGCCCGGCCGAGCACCACAAAGCCCAGGTCGCTGTAGATAGCCGTGCGTCGCGGATCGGTCACCAGGTCCGCGTTGGCGCTGGCGGCGACCACGGCGTCCGCGCCGTGATGCTGCTCGTAGAGCGGCAGGTGCGGCGGCAGTCCACTTGCGTGCGCTAGCAGGTCGCGGATCCGGACGTCGATGCGGTCGCGCCGCTGCCAGTCCGGCACGAGGTCGGCCACTGGCGTATCGAGATCGAGACGACGCTGCGCCAGCAGGCGCGCGGCCAGCAGTCCAGTCGCCAGCACCTTGGTCAGCGACGCCAGGTCATAGACGGCATCGTCGCGGGTGGCACAGGCGATCCGGCCGAGGACCTGGTCGGCGCGCCCGACCTCGAGCACGGCCGAGGGCAGCAGGCCGCCGGTGACACAGCTGGTCAGGTATGCCGCCGCCTCGTCCAGGCCACGCACGGCAGCGGGCACGTCAGCGATCCGCACCGGCCTGGCCGGGACTGGGAGCGCGAAAGGCGCGTCGCTGCAACGTGGCCAGGTACGCCGAGGGTCGGCCCTGGCCGCCGGTCATGCTGTCGTAGGAGTAGAGCAGCACGCCGGTGAAGCCCATCGCGCGGGCGAGGTCGACTCGGCGCGCCGCCTCGTCGGCGGTGATCTTGTAGGCGCCGATACCGGGCCAGACGCCGGCACCGGGACGTGCCGCCAGGGCTCGCAGCTGGCCCTCGAAGGACGCGCCGCTGGAGGTGTACATCATCGGACAGGCCGCATCGATCAGGCCGTCACGCAGCCACGCGTCCCAATCCTGCAGCTTGTAGTCGCGCGCCAGGCGCGCGTCTGGCCAGACAGCCGCCGTGAGGCTGAGGCCGGGGCGATTGGCCCGCGCCGCGGCCCCGAGCCGGGTGACCAGCCTGGTCAACCTCGCGCGCCGGAACGAGGCCCAGCGCGACGCGAAGTCGTCGACCAGGGTGAGCGGCGCTGTGGTGGCACGTGCGTCCAGCGCAGCCAGCTCCTTTGGGGTCAGTTCGGGCACCAGGGCGGTGCGGAAGCTGTCGAGCGCGGCGCGACTGACGTCGAAGTCCGGGGAGGGGAAACGGATGTAGTCGAGATGCAGCCCGTCGAGGGCATAGGCGGAGGTGAGGTGGTGGATGGTCGCTTCGAGGCGCGCCTGCGCCTCTTCGGGGATCGGCGACGAGAAGACGCCTTCGATCGTGGCCGAGTGCCGCGCGCTCCAGGCGGCGATGGTGGCGAGGTAGCGCGGGTCGCGGGGGGAGAGGGGCAGGACCGTGGCCGCCAACTGCCGCGGCACCATCACCCACTCGGGATGCTGCACCGTGACGTGCTGGGAGGCCGAAGGCATCGCGGTCGCGCCCGCCACGAGGTTGACGTTGAGCCAGGCGTGCACCTGCACACCCGCGGCGCGGGCGCGCCCGACGAGGTCAGCGAGGGGGTCGAACGTGGCCGGCTGCCGGGAGAGGAGCGTGGCACGTGGATCGGGCCCGCCCCGATAGAAGGCGTCGCCACGGCCCCGTACCTGCACGAAGATGGCCGTGAAGCCATGGCGCTCGGCGTCGCCAACCACCTGCGCGACCTGCGCCGGCGTCGTCATCCAGCTACGCGTGACCCACAGGCCGCGCATCTCGGCGCCCGCCGGCGGGCGCGTCGCCGCGACGCCGGGACTGGCCAACGACGAGGTCAGGGTTGCGATGGAGAGCCGCAGCAGTTCGCGGCGTGAGGCAAGGGGCATCGATCGAGCGCGAGGGCACGCAGGGCGCGTGCACTCGAAGTATATACTCCCTGTCGCGTGACGCCGGGCCTCCATCCCCCACCGCTGGTCATCGGTATCGATGCAGGCGGCACCAAGACCGACGCCATCCTCGCCGACGGCGACGGCACGGTCATCGCCCGCGCCCGCCGCGGCGGCGCCAACCTGGCGGCCCATGGCGAACTGGCCGTCGAGAAGACCCTGCACGACCTGATCGATCAGGTGCTCGGCGAGGGCCAGGTGCGCCCCGACGTGATCTGTCTCGGGATCGCCGGCGTCGACCGACCCGAGGACAACGCGATCATCAGGGGCATCATGCGCCGCATCGGCGCACGCGCCCGCATTCTGGTCACCAATGACGCACTGATCGCGTTGGTGGCCGGCGCCGGTAACGACGCGGGCGTGGTGGTGATCGCCGGGACCGGCTCGATCGCCTACGGGCGCAACGCCCATGGCGATGCGGCGCGTGCCGGCGGGTGGGGCTACATCCTGGCCGACGAGGGCAGCGGCTTCTGGATCGGCCGCCAGGCCTTACGCGCGGTGGTGCGGGCCGCCGACGGGCGTGGTCCGGCGACCGCGCTGACACCGCTCGTGCTGGAGTTCTTCGGCGTGACCCGCCCGGAGCAACTCGTGCTCGAGGTCTACCGGCACTACCTCAAGCCAAGCGACATCGCCCGCTGTGCGGGGCTGGTCGAACAGGCCCGCTCGGCCGCCGACGCCGTGGCCTGCCACATCGCGTCAGTGGCTGCTGACGAATTGGCGGCGTCGGTGACGTCGGTCATCCGTCAGCTCGAGCTCGACGGATCATTTCCGGTGGTGATGGCCGGCGGGGCCTTTCACGCCGTACCATGGTTGAAGGAGGCGCTGCGCACGCGGCTCGCGGACGCGGCCGGCACTCCCGACGTGCACCTGCTCACCATCGAACCGGCGATTGGCGCCGTGCGACTGGCCCTGGCCGAAGCCCGGGGCGGCGCACTCATCCCCACCTACAAGACTCGTGATCATCTCGCTCTGTGACGACCCGCAGGATGTTGCCGACCTCGCCGCTCAGCGCGTGGCCGAACTTCTGCACGATTCTCCCCGCGCCGTGCTCGGCCTGCCGACGGGTCGCACGCCGATCCTGATGTACGACTTGCTGGCTGAGCAGCATGCCGACGGTGCACTCGACTTCGCGCACGCCACCACCTTCAACCTCGACGAGTTCATCGGCGTCGGCCAGGATCATCCCGGCAGCTATCGCGCATACATGCAGCGGTACCTCTTCGATCGGGTCAATCTGCCCGTGGGGCAGGGTCACGTGCTGGATGGCCTGACCGCCGACGCTGACGCCGAATGCCAGCGGTTCGAGGACGGCATCGCCGCCGCCGGCGGCATGGACCTGATGATCCTCGGGCTCGGAAGCAACGGGCACATCGGTTTCAACGAGCCGGCCGAGAGCCTGCGCGCCCGCACGCACCGCGTCGCCCTGCTCGAGTCATCACGACAGGCCAATGCCGGTTTCTTCGGAGGCGACCCGGCGCTGGTGCCCGCCGAGGCCATGACGATGGGGATGGGGACGATCTTGAAGGCGCGTCGCATCCTGCTGCTGGTGACCGGCGGCGAGAAGGCCGCGACGGTGGCCGCGATGCTCGACGGGCCCATCACCACACAACTGCCCGCCTCGTTCCTGCAACTGCACGACAGCGTCGAGTTGATCTGCGACGCGGAGGCCGCCGCGCAGGTTCGCTAGGGGCGCGACTTATTTCTTGTCCAGGCCGAGCAGGGCCCGCAACCGCGGCTCGGCGTCGTCGCCCACCGCTTCGCGCACCGAGTCATGCGACTTGCGCAGCATGGCGAGCGCTTTGGACAGCGTCAATCCGGTGCGCTGCATGACGATCGCCGCCTTGACGTCGTTGCGCGCCGACTTCAGCAACTTTCCGGCCGTCTCGTAATCCACGTCCGTGGCCGTGCAGATGATCCGCCGGGCCCGGTCCTTCAGCTTGTCGTTGGTGGCCTGGACATCCACCATCAGGTTGCCGTAGGTCTTGCCGCTGCGCACCATGGCGATGGTGGTGAGCATGTTCAGCACCATCTTGGTCGCCGTGCCGGCCTTGAGGCGGGTCGATCCCGTGAGTACCTCGGGCCCGACCGCGGGGGCGATGATCAGGTCCACGAAGTTCTGGAGCTCGCTGCCCGGCCAGCAGGTCACGAAGATGATCCGTAGGCCGGCCTTGCGGGCTCGGGTCAGGGAGCCCCGGACAAACTGCGTGACGCCGCTTGCCGAGATGCCGATGACCACGTCGCGCTTCTGGGGCCGGAGGCGCGCAATGGCCCGGGCCCCTTCCTCGTAGTCGTCTTCGACGCCTTCCTTGGGTTGGAAGACGGCGTCCTTGCCGCCGGCCATGATGGCGCGGACACGGGTGCTGGAGACTCCGAAGGTCGGCGGCATCTCGGCCGCCTCGACCACACCAAGGCGGCCGCTGGTGCCGGCGCCGACGAAGATGACCCTGCCGCCCTTGCGGAACGACTCGGTGATCATCTGCACTCCGGCAGTGATCCGCTCCTTCTCGCGGTGCACGGCCGCCACGACCTTGCGGTCTTCGCTGACCATCAGGTCTATGACGTCGCCAATCGAGGCCGTATCCAACCCCAGACTGTTGGGATTGATCGCTTCGGTGGGGAGGGATTCCCACTTGGACTTGGTTGGCATGAGGAGGGGCTCTCCCGCGGGTGGCGGAAAAGCCGCTGAAGCGTAGCGCGGGCATGCAGGCGTGTCAACGCGGCGCGACAGGCGCCGTCGGCGTCGGAGCCGTTCCGGACCGGTTGTTACAATCGCTGCGCAGATGCCCTTGCACGCACTTTCGATCGACGATGCCGCGGCGCTCGGACAGCAACTGGAGGCCGAACTGGGACGAACCATCGTCGGTCAGCGGCTCGTGTTGCGCGAGATCCTGACGACGTTCTTCGCCGGCGGTCACTGCCTGCTGCGTGGCGTGCCCGGGCTGGCCAAGACGCTGATCATCAAGACCCTGGCCCGCACGGTCGACCTGTCGTTCAACCGCATCCAGTTCACGCCCGACCTGATGCCCTCCGACATCGTCGGCGCCGAAGTGATCGAGGAGGACCGCTCGACCGGCCGGCGCGAGGTGCGGTTCATGCAGGGACCGGTCTTTGCGCACATCCTGCTCGCCGACGAGATCAATCGCACACCGCCGCGCACGCAGGCCGCCCTGCTCGAGGCGATGCAGGAGCGGCAAGTCACGGTGGGTGGCGTGCGCTACGACCTGCCGTCGCCGCAGTTCGTGCTCGCCACACAGAATCCGATCGAGCAGGAGGGCACCTACAGTCTCCCCGAGGCTCAGCTCGACCGGTTCCTGCTCAACGTCGTCATCGGGTACCCCACCGCCGCAGAGGAACGCCTGATGCTGGCGCAGACAACCGCCGCACCGCTCGTGTCGGCCCGCGTGGTGGCCACCGGCCAGGACATCGCGGCGGTCCATGCGCTGGTGCGTGAGATCCCGGCGGCGAGCAACGTGGTGGACTACGCGGCGCGGCTGGTCCGCGCCACCAGACCCGGCGAGAGTGAGGCGGCCGCCGTAGTGTCGCAGTACGTGCGGTGGGGCGCAGGTCCCCGCGCCGGACAGGCCCTGCTGCTGTGCGGCAAGGCGCGCGCGCTGCTCGACGGCCGGGCGACCGTCGCGCTCGACGACGTGCAGGCGCTGGCGCTGCCGGTCCTGCGTCACCGCGTCCTGGTGAACTTCCAGGCCGAGGCCGAGGGCCTCGATGCCGACGCCGTCGTCGCGCGTCTGCTCACCGAGGTGCCGACGCGCGCGTGAGCGGCTCCTCCCAGGTCTCACTCGATCCCGCGCTGCTGGCGCGCATCGCCGACCTCGAGCTGGCGGCGCGGCTGATTGTCGAGGGCGCCAGACTCGGCGCCCATCGCAGTCCATTCACTGGCACCGGCGCCGAATTCCAGCAGATGCGTCCGTACCTGCCTGGCGATGACCTGAAGTATCTCGACTGGAAGCACTACGCGCGCACCGATCGCCTGTTCACGCGCATGTACCGCGAGACCACCGAATGGCCGGTGATGCTGGCGCTGGACAGGAGTCGGTCGATGGCGTTTGCCGGCGATCACGGCGTCACCAAAATCCAGACGGCAAGCCTGCTCGCCGCAGCCTTGACCTACCTCCTGGTGCAGCAGGGGGAAGCTGTGGGCCTGGTGACGCACGGCCGGGTCGGGGGCGATGCGTTGCCGGCGCGTACGGGTCGGCCGCATCTGGTGCGCATGCTTGGCGTGCTCTCGAAGACCGTGGCCGACGGCGGTACCGATCTCGCGGGCGGCATCGGCCGCGCTGCGGCGCGCCTGGGTCGCCGGGGTTGTCTGGTCCTGCTGTCCGACCTGCACGGCACCGACGACCTGCACGCCGTCCTGCGTCAGGTGCGACGCATGGGGCACGAGGTGGTCCTGTTCCATGTGCTCGCGCCGGAGGAACGCTCGCTGCCGGCCCGCGGCGACGTGCAATTTGTCGACCTCGAGAGCGGCGAGCAACTCGTGGCCAGCACGGCCGCCATCCGGGACGCCTACGCGGCGCGCGTGGACGAGTTCATCGCCGCGCAGCGGGCCTTTGCGACCGCGGAGGGCATCACCTACGTGGATGCGGGCACGGCACGACCAATCGACCTGGTGTTGCGGGCCTTCATGCAGCAGCGTGCGCCGCAGGCGGGCGGACCGCGATGACCTGGGCCTGGCCCTGGGCCTGGGCGCTCACGGTGGCAGCGATCCTGCCCCTGGTGGCGCACCTGTGGTCGCGTCGGCGTCCGGCCGCGATCCTGTTTCCGACGCTGCGGTTCCTCCGTGCCGCGTCGCCGATCTCCAGGCGCCTGCACCGCGTGCAGGCGTGGCCCCTGCTCCTGCTGCGCCTGCTCATCGTCGCCGCCGTCTGCGCTGCCGCCGCGGGTCCGACGTTGGAGGTGTCCTGGCGCCAGGCAGCATGGCGGGAGCGCCTTCACCGGATCATCCTCGTCGACGTCGGCCTGGCGGCGAACGAGACGGCGACCGTCGTCGCGCAATTGCAGCGCAGCGCCTCCTCGTCGACGGTGCACGGACCGGCGGCGATCGCCGAGGTCCTGGCCGCGGCCATTGCGCAGGCCAGCACCATCGCGCCGCAGGTGCGCACCGAGTTGGTGCTGGTCTGGGACGGGTCGCGCGCGTCGCTGGCCGCGGGCGATGTGGACGACGTGCCTGCCAACGTGGGTGTGCAGTTGGTCGTGCAGGACCGCGCGGCCACGCCGACGGCGAGCGACGAGGGCACCCTCGCCGCGGCCCTGCGCATCGAGCTGCCGCCTGGTGAGAAGGACCTCGAGGGCCGGCTGCGCGCGAGCGCGGAGACGCTGCGCCTGCCCGCACCGGCGGTGCCCGTGACCGTCCGCTGGGCTGAGGCAGGCCAGCTGCCGTCCCCTCCCGACCGCCAACCTCGCGGTGTGGCCCTGCCAGGCGTCGTGGTGCGCGCGCTGGAAGACATCGCCGCTGACCCGCGTGTGCGCGATGCCGCCGAGCGATCCGCGCGCGCCGTGGCAGGCAGCGCCGGGGGGACAGCCTCCGCTGGGAGCATGGTGCTGGCGCGTGCGAGCGACGGCACGCCGCTGTTGCGCGGCTTCGGCGATGGCCGCAGCCTCGTCCTCGACTTCGCGACCGCCCCGGGTGCGCCGCTCACCTGGTGGGCGCTCGTCTCGGCTGGCGAATCGCTGGCCCGGCTCGACGCGGCCGCGCTGGGACGCTGGAGTGCGAGTGAGGTCACCGCTGCGCGTCGGTCGGCGCCGCTGCCGCCGGCCGCCTCGCTTCCTGGCGGGCTGGACACACGGGCCGCGTGGGCGGTGGTCTTGGCGCTACTGGCCCTCGAGCAGTTCTGGCGCGGTCGTCCAGCTGGCGCGAGGGGCGCCGCAGGCTCGCAGCAACAGGGGACGTCCGACGTCGCGGAGAACAGCGATGCCGCCTGATGTCCCTGGCAACGGCGACCACGAGCGCGTGTCATCACCTGACGCGGCGTGGCTGCAGTGGTGGCTCAGCGCGGCGTCTTGGCGCTGGCGCGCGTCGATTGCGCTGCACGGTGCGGCCATCGGGATCGGCGCCGCACTCCTGGTTCGCGCCCTGCTCGAGCGACACACCAGCGCGGCGGGTCCACTGGCGATGGCCGCGGGGAGCGCGGCGAGCCTGATGCTGACCGCGCTCGCCCCCGGCATGCGCGACTGGCGGGCGATCGCGGGCGCCGCCGAACGTGGCAGCCCTGACTTACGCAATGCGCTGGTGACGTGGCTCGAGATGCGCGGACGGCTGTCGCCGGCGATCGCCGACAGACTGGCGGCGCACGCGCGCCGATCGCTGTCGGGTCAGCGGTGGCCGCATCCGTATTCCCTCCATGCGTGGGCCGTCGCGCTGATCCTGCTGGCGGCCGGCGGGCTGGCGGGGCCGCTCGGCAGCGCCTGGGCGACCTGGGCGCGCGCCCCTGCGCCGCGCGCGGCGCGTCCGGAGGGCGCCGCGCCGGCGGGGCCGCTCCAGTGGTCGGTCGACGTCCTGCCGCCCCTGTATGCCCGCACGCCGCCGCGTCGTGTACGCCAGCCCGCGCGCATCG
>Ga0136633_1001510_pt1 | contig 17096 bp, 21 predicted proteins | sample AntDrymeUQ832206_2_FD_105494 | JGI IMG/M metagenome (GOLD analysis project Ga0136633, IMG submission 105494) | Polar desert sand microbial communities from Dry Valleys, Antarctica - metaG UQ83 (22.06) | ecosystem: Environmental > Terrestrial > Soil > Desert | place: Antarctica: Dry Valley...
GACCAGCTGGGCGCCCATGTTCTCGTAGGGGTCCTCGAGCTGGATCTCCCGGGCGATGGTGACGCCGTCGTTGGTGATGGTCGGGACGCCGAGCTTCTTCTCGAGCACGACGTTGCGGCCACGGGGGCCGAGCGTGACCTTCACCGAGTTGGCGAGCTTGTCGACTCCGGCTTCGAGCGATCGGCGAGCACTGTCGCCGAACTTCAGCATCTTGGCCATGAGCTCCCTACTTGCCGTCTACGACGGCGAGGACGTCGCGGCTGGAAAGGATCAGCACGTCCTCGCCCCCGACGGTGATCTCGGTGCCGCCGTACTTGCTGTAGACGACGGTGTCGCCCACCTTGACGTCGAGCGGGATGATCTCGCCGGTCTGCTCGGAACGGCGGCCGGGGCCGGCGGCCAGGACCTCGCCCTGCTGGGGCTTCTCCTTGGCGGTGTCGGGGATAACCAGGCCGCTGACGGTGGTCTGCTCAGCCTCGTTGGGGCGGACGACGATACGGTCGTCGAGGGGCTTGAGGTTCATGTCGGTTCGACCTCCATAGGACGAAAGGGAGCACTTAGCACTCTCGTGTGTCGAGTGCCAACGATAGCCCGGCCCGGTTGCTACGGCAACCGGGCCGGGATGTTCCTGCGACGGGCACCCGGGCCCTTCGGGCCGCGCCCGCCGCTGCCGGCGGGGGCCCATGCCCCGCCGGCGAGGCGGAACGTTGCCGGTTCCGCTGGAATCATCAACGGGATTGTGCATTTCCGGTCGTGAAATCGGCGGATCCGGCCCGAATCACGACCAGAAATGCACAATCCGGTTACGCCAGCCGGAGGTTGGGCTGCGCCCCGACGTCGAGCGGCGTGGGCCCGTCGGCCCGGTAGCGCCACCATGCGGCGGCGGCCACCATGGCTGCGTTGTCGGTGCACATCGACCGGCTGGGGAGGAAGCACCGGAGGCCGTCCTCCGTGGCGAGGTCGAGCATCCGCTCCCGGAGCAGGGAGTTGGCGGCGACGCCGCCGCCCAGGCAGATGGTGGTAGCGCCCACCTCGGCCACCGCCCGCCTGGTCTTGTCGACCAGCGTGTCGACCACCGCAGCCTGGAAGGAGGCGGCGATGTCGGCCACCGGCGTCTCCGGGTTCTCCCGGACGTAGCGGATCACCGCGGTCTTGAGCCCGCTGAGGGAGAAGTCGAGGCCCTGGGGCATGGCCCGCGGGAACGCCACGGCGGTGGGGTCGCCGGTGAGGGCCACGCGGTCGATGGCCGGACCGCCCGGGTAGCCCAGGCCCATCACCCGGGCCACCTTGTCGAACGCCTCGCCCACCGCGTCGTCGACCGTGGTGCCGAGCAGGCGATAGCGGCCGTGGTCGTCCATGGCGACGAGGAGGGTGTGGCCGCCCGAGACGAGCAGCACCACCATCGGCGGCTCGAGGTCTGGCTCCTCCAGGAAGCTGGCGTAGAGGTGGCCCTCCATGTGGTTCACGCCGATGAACGGCAGACCCCACGCCAGGGCGTACGCCTTGGCCGCGCTGATGCCGACCAACAGGGCGCCGGCCAGTCCCGGGCCGACGGTGGCCGCCACCGCATGGAGCTGGCTGCCTTCCAGGCCGGCCTCTACCAAGGCCTGCGCCACCGCCGGCGTCAGCATCTCGACGTGGGCCCGGCTGGCGATCTCGGGTACGACGCCGCCGTAGCGGGCGTGCAGGTCCACCTGGCTCGAGACCACCGAGGAGACCACCGTGTCGCCGTTGGACACCACAGCGGCGGCCGTCTCGTCACACGACGTCTCGATCCCGAGCACGAGGAAGGGGTCAGGCATCTCGGACATGGGAGTCACCGTAAACCCTCGCTCACCAGGGTCACGCCGGGGATGCCCGCCTCGATCTCGGCCAGGCGGCGGGTGTACTCGGGCGTATCGACGTCGTGGGCCCACATGACGAGAGCATCCTCGTTGGTTTCCACGTAGTAGTTCTTGCGGATGCCCGCGGGGCGGAACCCGAACTGCCGGTACATCTCCTGGGCCGCGGTGTTGGTGACCCGGACCTCCAGGGTGAGGTTGGACGCCCCCCGGCGGATGGCGGTGCGGGCAAGGATCAGCAGGAGGCGGGTGCCGATCTTGTTCCGGTGCCAAGTGGGGTCGACGGCCAGGGTGGTGACGTGGCCGTCGTCCTCGGTGACCATCAGGCCGGCGTAGCCGCAGAGCACGCCGTTGATGCGGGCGACGTAGTAGGCCCGGCTGGCACGCATGGCCATCTCGCTCACGAACAGGCTGAGCGACCACGGCCGGGCGTAGACCTGCGCCTCAATCTTGAGCACCGAGCGGAGGTGGCGCCGCCGCATGGGTAGGAGGTGCACGACGAGCTGCTCGGGGGCGACCTCCCGCCGGGCCTGGACCATCCTCAGGTGACCCGGTTCGTCGCCGCATTCCAGTTGATCTCGGCGTCGCTCTTGCGGAGGTAGAGCGGCTGCAGCTCCCAAGGCGGCACGAACTCCTCCCGCAGCGCCTTGGCGTGGGCCAGCTCGACGAGGGATGCGGCCGACGGGAACGCCGAGGTGGCGTCGCCGGCCTCGGCGCCGGAGACGTCGGTGAGGATATCGGGATAGCGCATGGCCCCGTCGCCCACCACCAGGCAGTCCTCGCCACGGGCCAGCAGCTCCGAGGCCAGGTCGTCGGGGGAGCCCACCTGGTACGGGGACAGGCGCTGGGCGCCGCCGGGCACCTGGCGGTAGAAGGCGTAGAAGAGCTCGCCCCGGCGGGCGTCGATGGCCGGCACGATCAGCCGGTTGGTATACCGGACGGGGAAGGCGAGGAGGTCGAGGCTGGAGATGCCGATGGTGGGCACCCGCAGGGCCTGGGCCAGGGCCTTGGCCGCCGAGACGCCCACCCGCAGGCCGCTGAACAGCCCGGGCCCCACGTCGACGGCCACCACGCTGATCTCGCTCAGGTCGACCTGGGCCTGGCGGCACATGAACTCCACCGCCGGTATCAGGATCTCAACGTGGCGGCGGCCCTTGGCCGAGTGGAACGAGGCCAGCACGCCCTCGTGGCCTCCGATGGCGCACCCAACCTGGATGGTGGCGGTCTCGATCCCCAGGATCAGCATCGGATCAGACCGTCCACGGGGCGAGGACCCGCTTGAGGGCGTCGGCCCGGGGCGGCCAGGCCGGTCCGACGGAACGGATGCTCAGGAGGCGGTCGTCCGGGGCATCGGTGACCTCCAGCCGGACCTCGAGGAAGTCGGCAGGCAGGGCTGGCGCCACCACGTCGCCCCACTCCACCAGGGTGACCGCCCCCTCGTCGAGGAGCTCGGCGATGCCGAGGTCCACCAGCTCCTGCATGGTGTCGAGGCGGTAGACGTCGAGATGGACAAACGGCAGCCGGCCGTCGTACGTGCGCACCAGCACGAACGCCGGACTGGTGACCGGCTCGTCGACGCCGAGCCCCTGGGCGAAGCCCTGGGCGAACGCCGTCTTGCCCGTGCCGAGGTCGCCGGCCAGCACCAGGAGGTCACCCGGAGCGGCCAGGGCGGCGATCTCGGCGGCCAGGGCGCGGGTGTCGTCGACGGACTTGGTGGCTAGTCGAATCACAGCTGCGCACTCCCTCCGGGAGAGCGCACCTGTGAGTGCTTGTCGGACCGGCCTCCCGGGCCGGTCACAGGAGGTACCCCTTGGCCCGGACCAGGTCGGCCCGCATCTGGGCCGCTAGGTCGCCGGCGCCCCGCAGGACCGCCGCCGGGTGGAAGGTGGGCACGAGCACGCCCCGACGATAGGGGTAGGCCCGGCCCCGCAGCTTCGTGATGCCCTCGGTGGTGCCCAGGAGGAGCTTGGCGGCGAAGTTCCCGAGCGTGACCACCACCTTGGGGTCGATCAGGTCGACCTGGGTCTCGAGCCACGGGCCGCAGGCGGCGATCTCGGCCGGTTGCGGGTCGCGGTTGCCCGGGGGCCGGCACTTCACGGTGTTGGCGATGTAGAACCGGTCGCGGGTCAGGCCCATCTCCTCCAACACGAGTTTGTCGAGCAGCTGGCCGGAGCGGCCGACGAAGGGCTCCCCCTGCAGGTCCTCCTGCTGGCCGGGCGCCTCGCCGACGAACATCAGGTCGGCGGTGGCGTCGCCCACGCCGAAGACCACCTGGGTCCGCCCGTGGGCCAGCGGACAGCGGGTGCACACCTTCGCCTCCAGCTCCACCTCGGCCAGGGCCGGCACGGGGATGATCGTACCGGCCTTCACACGTACACCTTGGTTACTCGGGGCCCGATGCCGCACAAGACCTCGTAGGCGATGGTGCCCACCAGCGTGGCCCAGTCCCAGGCCGTGATCTGCTCGGTGCCCTGCCGGCCAAGGAGCACGACCTCGTCGCCGGGCATCACCCCGTCGTCGCCGCAGTCGACGAGGATCTGGTCCATGGTCACGCTGCCCGCCAACGGACGGCGCCGGCCGCCGATCAGGACCTCGCCGCCCGAGACGCCCAGCCGCCACGGGACCCCGTCGGCATAGCCCACCGGCACCGTGGCGACGGTCGCCGCTCGTTCCAGCGGATGGCGAAGCCCGTACGACACCGCCTCACCGGCGCTCACCCGGCGGACGTAGGACACCCTGGCCCGAAGGGAGAGGGCGGGGCGGAGCCCGGCGACAGCGTCGACAGCGGCCAGCGACGGGCTGGGCGCCACGCCGTAGAGGGCGATGCCACAGCGGACCATGTCGTGGTGGGAGCCGGGATGAGCCAGCGCGCCGGCTGAGTTGGCGGCATGGACCAGCGTCGCCGTCGTGCCCGTCGCCGCCAGTCCGGCGACCACCGCGTCGAAGCGGGCGCACTGGATGTCGGTGAAGGGGTGCGTGGGCTCGTCGGCCACGGCGAAATGCGTCCACAGCCCACCCAGGGTCAGCTCGGGATGGTGGGCGACGGCCTCGACGACCGCCGGGGCATCCTTCGGCGGGGCGCCGACCCGGTGCATGCCGGTGTCGACCTTGACATGCACGGCGAGCGGCGGCGCACCCGCCGACGCCACCGCCTTCGCCGCAGCCTCGACCCCGTGCCCGGTGTACAGCGTGGGGGTGAGGGCCAGGGCCACCACGTCCTCCATGGCGTCGGCCGGCGGCTCCGACAGCAGGAGGATCGGCGCCTCGATCCCATGGCGGCGGAGCAGCTCGCCCTCCTCCACCAGCGCGACCGCCAGCCAGGACGCCCCACCCTCCACCGCGGCACGGGCCACCGCCACCGAGCCGTGCCCGTACGCCGCCGCCTTCACCACGGCGCACAGCGCCGCCGGCGCCACCAGCCGGGACAGGAGCGAGGCGTTGTGCCGGATGGCCCCGAGGTCGACCTCGGCCCAGGCCCGGCGGGCGGCCACCATCTCCCCTAGTCCTCGCCGCCGCCCACGATGGCCCGGACGAGATCGCCTCGGGAGACGATCCCGATCAGCCGGCCGTCATCGTCGACCACCGCCATGCGGGACGCGTTGCGCTCGTGGAGGACGGTGGCCACCGTCTCGAGGGTGTCGTCCGGCCCGCAGGTGGGCGCGTCGGCGTCCATCACGTCGGAGGCGGTGGCCCCGACCGCCTTGCGCAGGTCGGCCTCGAAGTGGCGCAGCGACGACGGGAGCTCGAGGTAGGCGCCGAACACCGAGATCACCGTGGGCAGGTGGAGGCGGGTGTCCTGGACGATGAGGTCGTCGTCCTCGATCAACCCGACGACCATGCCCTCGTCGTCGACGACCGGAGCGCCACCCAACCGGCGCTCCGAGAGGGAGCGGGCCGCGAGCTCCACAGTGTCGGTCGGGCGGAAGGAAAGCACGTCGGTCGTCATCACCTGGCGCACGAGCGTGTTGCGGGGCATGCCGACCTCAGATCAGGGAGCGAGCGAGTTGAAGACGACGGGGAGCAGGTCGAGCAGGTCGCCCGCCACCAGGCCGCGCCGCCAGCCTAGGCCCGCGGCAGTCCCGTGGACGAAGGCGCCGGCGGCCGCCGCCTGCGGCCCGTCGAGTCCCTGGGCGAGGAGGGCGCCGATCACGCCGGCCAGCACGTCGCCGCTTCCCGCAGTGGCCAGCCGGGCGTCGCCGGCGGCGATCAGGAGCACGTCGCCGGTGGGGTCGGCGACGATCGTCGTCGACCCCTTGAGCAGGACGGTGGCGCCGGTCGTCAAGGCGAGGTGGCGCACCGCGGAGATGCGCCGGGGGCCGGGCGGGCAGCCCGCAAGGCGGGAGAACTCACCGTCATGCGGGGTCAGCACGGTGGGGCCCGGCCGGTTGCGCAGGAACCGGACGGGATCGTCGAGGGAGCCGAGGGCGAACAGGGCGTCGGCATCGAGCACGACCGGGACGCCGGCGACGGCCAGCAGCCGGCGGATCGCGGCGGCGGTGGCGTCGGACCGGCCGAGGCCCGGCCCCAGCACCACGGCTTTCATCCGGTCGAGATCGGCGGCCACGTCGGAGTCCCAGCCCTCGGCCGGGAGCGGGAGGCCGACCACCTCGGGGAAGCGGGGGGCAGGCGGCTGGCCGGGGACGCCCAGGCGGACGGTGCCCGCTCCCGAGCGCATGGCGGCCCGGGCGGCCATGTCTGCTGCGCCCGTCATCCCCGGCGAGCCGGCCACCAGCCAGATGGCCGACTTCCACTTGTGGCTCTCGCGGGGCCGGTGGGGCATCCACCCGCCGATGTCGGAGGGCTCGACCAGCGCGATCGTCGATCGCGACACGTCGAGACCGATGTCGACGACGCTGACCGCCCCTGCATGCTCGAAGCCGGCGCCCAGCAGGAGGCCGGGCTTCAGGGCCGCGAAGGTCACGGTAGCGGAGGCTCTGACCGCACCCTCGACGGCCTCCCCGGTGAGCCCGTCCACCCCCGACGGGATGTCGACGGCGAGCACCGGCGCCCCGGCCGGATCGGGGGCGGAGTAGTCGCCCCGGAAACCGGTGCCGAAGGCGGCGTCGATCACCAGATCCGACGGCGGCAGCCGGTCCGGCTGGTCGGCGGTCTCGATCACCACCGCCCGGACGCCCCGCCGCCGCAGGCACTCGGTCGCCACCCGCCCGTCGGCTCCGTTGTTGCCCTTGCCCGCCACCACGACGACCCGCCGGCCGTACCCGCCGCCCATCATCGAGAGTGCGGCCCGGGCCACGGCGGCTCCCGCCCGGTCGACCAGCACCTGCTCGGGCACGGGCGAGGCCCGGTCGACCGCCTTCATCTCCTCCGGCGTGAGGACCGGGATCACAGAGCGATGGCGACAGCTTCGGCCACGAGGCCGGTGTGGGTGAGCGACACGTGCCAGGACGTCACGCCTCGCCGGGCTGCGAGGTCAGCAGCTTTGCCGGTGAGGGACAGCGACGGTGCGCCCGACGGCGCCTTGACCACTTCCACGTCCCGGAACGCGAACGCCCCGAGGCCCACGCCCAGAGCCTTCATGACCGCCTCCTTTGCCGCGAAGCGGGCCGCGAGCCGCTCGGCCGGGTCACGCTGGCGCCGGCCGTAGGCCTGCTCCGCCGGCGTGAACAGCCGGTCGGCAATGCCGGGCCGCCTCTCCAACGCACGGCGAAACCGCTCCACCTCCACAGTGTCGATACCTATTCCGATCACGGAAGCGCAAGCGTTCTTTGTCGGCTCACATACCGTGGCGGTACTCCAGCCGACAAAGAACGCCGGCGGATCATTCGACGGTCACGGTTTTGGCCAGGTTGCGGGGCTGGTCGACGTCGCAGCCCCTGGCCTTGGCGATGGCGTAAGCGAACAGCTGGAGGGCGACCACGTCGACCACGGGCGCGAAGAGCTCGGCGCCGAGGGGGACGGGCGGCACCCAGAGGACCCCGTCGGCGTGGGCCGCAGCGGCGTCGTCGCCCTCGTTGGCCACCACGATCACAGTGGCGCCCCGGGCGCGGACCTCGTCGATGTTGTTCATGATCTTGGCGTGCAGGCGGCCACGGGTGGCAACCGCCACCACCACGGTTCCGGGCTCGATGAGGGCGATGGGACCGTGCTTCATCTCCCCGGCGGCGTACGCCTCGGCCCGAGCGTAGGAGATCTCCTTGAGCTTGAGGGCCCCCTCGAGGGCGACCGGGTAGCCCACACCCCGACCGAGGAAGAAGAAATCGCGGGTGTCGACGTGGCGGACGGCCAGCTCGCAGATCTCGTCGGACCGGGCCAGCACCCCGTCGATCAGCCCGGGAAGGGCGTGGAGGGCCTCGACCTGGCGGGCGACCTCCTGGGGGTAGAGCACGCCCCGCACTTCGGCCAGACGAAGCGCGAGGAGCTCCATGGCCACGATCTGGGCCAGGTGGGTCTTGGTGGCCGCCACTCCCCGCTCGGGACCGGCCCGGGTGTAGAGCACGGCATCGGCCTCGCGTGCCATCGACGAGTCGACCACGTTGCAGACGACCAGGACCTTGGCCTTGTTGGTGGCGGACCGAGCGAACCGGCACGCCTCCATGGTGTCGAGGCTCTCGCCCGACTGGCTGACGCCGATCACCAGGCTCTGGGCATCGAGCACCGGGTCGCGGTAGCGGAACTCACTCGCCACCTCGATCTCGGTTGGAAGCCGGGCCCAGTGCTCGATGGCGTACCGGGCCACCATGCCGGCGTGGTAGCTGGTGCCACAGCCGACGATGAACACCTTGTCCACCGCCCGCAGGTCCTCGTCGGACAGCTCGAGCTCGCCGAGGGTCAGGCGGTCGCCACGGGTCCGCGCCCGCAGGGTCTCCCGCACCGCCCGAGGCTGCTCGTGGATCTCCTTGAGCATGAAATCGGGGTAGCCGCCCTTCTCGGCGGTCTCGACGTCGCCCTCCACCCGCCGGCGGACCGGCGTGACCTCGGTGCCGTCCAGGGTGGTGACCCGCAGGGCGCCGGGGCGGACCTCCACCACCTGGTCGTCGTCGATGATGTAGACCTCGCGCGTCGCAGCCAGCAGGGCCGGGATGTCGGACGCCACCAGCCCCGCCCCGTCCGTGCGACCGGCCACCAGGGGCGACGACCTCCTCCCGGCGACGATCAGCTCCGGGTCGCCGGCGTGCACGGCGGCGATGGCGAAGGACCCCTCGACCCGGGACAGGGCCGCCCGCACGGCGTCGGCGAGGCCGGCGCCCTCGGCCATGCCGGCCTCGATCAGGTGGGCCAGGACCTCGCTATCGGTCTCCGACCTCAGGTCGTGGCCGGCGGACAACAGCTCGTCGCCCAGCTCGACGTGGTTCTCGATGATCCCGTTGTGCACGATGGCCAGGGCGCCGGTGCAGTCGGTGTGGGGGTGGGCGTTGTTCTCGGTGGGCCCTCCGTGGGTTGCCCACCGGGTGTGGCCGATCCCCACCGACGCGTGCGGGGCGTCGCCCACCGCCCCCGTCAGCTCGGCCAGCTTGCCGGCCCGCCGCCGCACCCAGACGCGGTCCCGGTCGACCAGCGCCACTCCCGAGGAGTCGTAGCCCCGGTACTCGAGCCGGCTCAGACCGTCGAGCAGGAACGGAAGGGCGGGATCACTCCCGGTCACGCCGACGATGCCGCACATGCGGAAAGCGTATGCCCCTGAACGGGGCTTACGCGCCCACCAACCGGCGCACGGCGTCGCACAGCGTCTCGCACGCCGCCTCGGCCTCCTTCACCGTCATGGCCTCCACCATGACCCTGACGACCGGCTCAGTGCCGCTGGGCCGGACCAGGACCCGACCCCGGTCGCCCAGCGCGGCGGTGACGGCCTTGACGGCCAGATGCACCTCGTCGAATCCCGGGGCGTCGGCGCCCCGCGTGCTGACCGGCACGTTGCGCAACACCTGGGGCAGCTTCACCATCACGCCGGCCAGGTCGGCCAGCGGGCGGCCGGTGCGCGCCATGACGTCGAGCACCTGCAACCCGGTGAGCACGCCGTCGCCCGTGGTGGCCAGGTCCCCGAAGATGATGTGACCGGACTGCTCGCCGCCGAGGGACCAGCCGCCCCGCTCCATCTCCTCCAGCACGTAGCGGTCGCCGACATCGGTCTCGAGGAGGGTGATCCCATGGCCGGCCATGGCCTGGCGGAACCCAAGGTTGGCCATGACCGTCACGACCACCGTGTCGCCCGGCAGCCGGCCACGGCTGCGGCGGTCCATGGCGCAGACGGCGATGAGCTGGTCGCCGTCGACCAGGGCGCCCGTGTGGTCGACGGCCAGCACCCGGTCGGCGTCGCCGTCGAAGGCCAGGCCGACGGCCGCCCCGCGGGCGACGACCTCCCGCTGCAGCGTCTCCGGGTGGGTGGACCCGCAGCCGTCGTTGATGTTCACCCCGTCGGGCGCGTCGAACAGGACGGACACGTCGGCGCCCAGGGCCCGGAGCACCTCGGGCGCAACCTGGCTGGCGGCGCCGTTGGCGCAGTCGAGCACGATCGACAGCCCGGCCAGACTGCGGCCTTCGATCGACGCCGCCAGCGCCACCTCGTAGCGCCCGTGCCCGTCGCCGGGGACGAGCCGGCCGAGCTCGGCGCCGGTACGCCGGGGCGAAGCGGCGGGGTCGGCGATCAGCCGGTCGAGCTCCGTTTCGAGCGCGACCTCGGTCTCGTCGGACAGCTTGCGCCCGCCGGCCATGAAGAACTTCACCCCGTTGTCCGGGTACTTGTTGTGCGAGGCCGAGATCATGGCCGCCGGCCGCTGGTCGGCCGCCGACAGCCAGGCCACGCCCGGCGTGGGCAGGACGGCCAGGTCGACCACGTCGGCGCCCTCCGTGGCCAGGCCGGCGGAGAGGGCGGCCTGGAGCAGCGGCCCCGAGACTCGTGTGTCGCGGCCCACCAGGAAGGGGCCGGGCCCCAACACCCGCGCCGCAGCTCGGCCGAGGGCCAGGACCAGCTCAGGGGTGAGCTCGGCGTTGGCGAGGCCGCGAACGCCGTCGGTACCGAACCGGAGGCTCACCGGCGACCGATCCGGGCAGCCGTTCGAAGACCTAGCGCTTGGAGTACTGGGGGGCCTTCCGGGCCTTCTTCAACCCGTACTTCTTGCTTTCCTTCTCCCGGGCGTCACGGGTGAGGAAGCCGGCTTTCTTGAGGGTGTTGCGCAGCTCCTCGTCGAGGTTGACGAGACCGCGGGCGATGCCCAGGCGCAGGGCGCCGGCCTGACCGGAGATGCCCCCGCCGTCCATGGTGGCGTCGATGTCGTAGGTCTCGTTGAGCGTCGTGAGCCGCAAGGGCTCGGTCACGATCATCCGGTGGGTCTCCGACGGGAAATAGTTCTCGATCGGGCGCTTGTTGACCGTGATGACCCCGGTGCCGGGACGGATGCGGACGCGGGCGACGGCCTGCTTACGGCGACCGGTCGCTTGCATGAGGGGCTTGGGCACGGAGATCCTTTTTCGTCGTTGTCGCTACAGGCCGCGCTGGCGGGCGACGGCCATCGAGAGCTCGAGAGCCTCGGGCATCTGGGCGGCGTGAGGGTGGGTGGGGCCGGCGTAGACCTTGAGCTTCTTCAGCATCAGGCGGCCGAGCGGGCCCTTGGGCAGCATGCCCCGGACGGCCTTGCGGACCGCTTCCTCGGGGTTGTTGGCCATCACGTCGGTGTAGGACTTCTGCCGCAGCCCACCGGGGTAGCCGGTGTGGCGGTAGGCGATCTTCTTGGCCTCCTTGCCGGAGGTCAGGACCACCTTGGAGGCGTTGACCACGATCACGTGGTCGCCCGTGTCCAGGTGGGGGGCGAACATGGGCTTGTGCTTGCCGCGCAGGAGCCGGGCGACCTCGGACGACATGCGACCAAGGACCAGGCCCTCGGCGTCGACGAGGTGCCAGGCGCGCTGGACGTCGGATGGTTTTGTACTGAAGGTGCGCACCGGGGGAAGAGTGTAGTCGGACTTACGGGTTGCGCAGCCAGGAGCGCATCTGCATGCCCAGCCACGGCTTCCGGCCCCAGGCCAGGAGCTGGCCCTTGGCGATGGCCGGCCACTGGCTGGCGCGACCCCACGCCACCAGCAGGAAGGCCTCCGGGTCGACCGAGAGGTGGCAATCGACCCGCCCCTGCGGCGAGCTCTCCACCGAGAAGTTCCCGTCCTTGAACACCATGCACACCCGCCCGTCTCCCCGCAGCTTGACCTCGAACCGGGCGTTGCCCGCCTTCTCCTGGACGACCATCGCCGAGCCCAGGGCGTGCAGCGACGGCAGGACGAAGCCCTGCATGATGAGCGAGGCGTGGCCGCCGTCGATGGGCCAGGGCACCCCTTCGGCCCGGGCGATGTCGAGCCCGTGGACGGTGAGCTCGTTCAGGATGTGACAGGTGAGCGTGGACAGCGGCATCTCGGTGCCCTGGACCAGCCAGCTGTGGGACGTATCCTCGCCGGCAGCCTCCATGGCGGCCAGGAAGCTGGCCACGCTGGCGTCGATCCGGTCCGCCATCTCGGCCGGCGTGCGCCGGCCCTCCCCGTCGATCAGCACCTGCGACAGCTTCGGGAGGTCCCAGACGTCGGCGATCAGGTTGCCGCCGCCTCTGGTCATGGCCGACACGGCGTCGGCCACGAGGGACACGTGCACCGCAACCTGGCTCGAGCTCCACGCCCCGAGTGCCGGGGCGTCGGGCTTGGTCACCGAGCGCAGCATCGTGGTGAGCCGGGGGGCGGCCTCGGCCACTGCCCGCCGGGCCGCGGTCCAGTCCACGGTGGTGGGAGCGGTCACATCGGGGACGCTACTGCCAGAGGTCGGCCAGCATCCGGTCCACGCCGGCCAGCCCGCCGGCGACCACCTCCACCTCGCCGGCGAGGCTCTCCTCCACCGGCGGCCGCCCTTCGGCGTGGACCTCGTCCATCAAGGTCCGGACGGCCGGCGACAGGAATCTGCTGACCTGGGCGTAGCCGTGGGCGTCGGTGAGCGGGCGGCGCTTGAAGTGGTAGCGGAGGGGGACGTTGACCTCCAGCGCCGAGCGGGCCCGGGTGACGGCCACGTACAGCAGCCGGCGCTCCTCCTCGATGCCCTCCGCGTCGCCGGTGGCCATGTCGGACGGGAACATGCCGTCGCTGGCGTGCAGGACGTGGACCACCTCCCACTCACCGCCCTTGGCCGAGTGGACGGTGGACAGGTTCAGCCAGTCCTCGTCGATCAGGGGTGGCCCGGCCAGATCGGCGGTCGAGGAGGGCGGGTCGAGCGTCAGGTCGCTGACGAAACGGCTACGCGACGGGACGTTGGCCGCCACCCCCTCCAGCTGCTGGAGGTCGGCCCTCCGGGCGGCGGCGTGGTCATAGGTGCGTTCGAGGACGGGCCCGAGCCACCGGTTGAGCCGCTCGACCTGCACTGCCGGCGGCGGCGTGGCCCCACCCGGCAGGCAGCCGTCGGCGCACTCGGCCAGGGCCGAGCGCAGCCCGACCAGCTCCGGGCGGGCCGCTGCCGGCACCTTCGGCGGCGCAGCCAGGAGCCGAGCCAGGGGGGTGACGTTGGGCTCGCCGGCCTGCCCCACCCCCAGCTCCTCCATCACTCGCCGGGCCGTGGCCGCCCCCACCCCCTCGAGCAGCTGGAGCGCCCGGAACCACGCCAGCTCGTCCCGGGGGTTGTCGAGCACCCGTAGGAGGGCGAGCAGGTCCTTCACGTGGGCGGCTTCGAGGAACCTCAACCCCCCGTACTTCACGTAGGGCACGTTGCGCCGGGTGAGGTGCAGCTCCAGCAGGTCCGAGTGCGACGACGCCCGGAAGAGCACGGCCTGGTCGTGGAGGGCGACGCCGTCGTCACGGTGGGCCAGCACTGAGTCGCACACCGACGCCGCCTCGGCGTCCTCGTCGCCGCAGATGCGCAGCAACGGTCGCCGGGAGCCGGCCCGGTCGGACCACAGGACCTTGGTCAGCCGTCCCCGCCGACGCCTCCGCCATCACCGCATTGGCCACGGCGACGATGGGCGGCGTCGAGCGGTAGTTCTGCTCGAGCCGCACCACGGTGGTGCCGGGAAAGCGGTCCGGGAAGTCACTCAGGTTGCCGCTGCTGGCCGCCCGGAAGCCGTAGATGGCCTGGGCGTCGTCGCCCACCACGGTGAGACCCTGCCCGTCGGGGCAGACGGCGGCCAGGATGTCGGCCTGGAGGGTGTTGGTGTCCTGGTACTCGTCCACCAGGACGTGGTCGAACATGCCAGGCAGCAGGCCGGGTGCGGCACCGAGCGCACGCCAGCACAAAAGGAGATCGTCATAGTCGAGGAGCTGGCGCTCGCGCTTGCGGGCCGTGTAGGCCTCAAAGGACGCCCGGATGCCTTCCGCTTCGGCCGTGCACCAGGGAAAGCTGCGCTCCAGGACCACCTGCAGGCGGTCACCGGTGTTCACCACCCGGTCGTAGATCGAGGCCAGCGTCGACGCTCGGGGCGACCGGCGGCGCGGGCCATCGGTCGGGCCGTTCGGGATGGAGGTGTGATGCAGACCGAGGTCGGAGCGGATGAGGCCGAACAGCTCGGTGACGTCGCCGGAATCAAGGATGCTGAAGCCCGGGTCGAGGCCCAGGCGCCGCCCGTGGAGGCGCAGGACCCGGTTGGCCACCGAGTGGAAGGTGCCACCCCACACCCGCCCGGCGGCGGTGGCGTCGGACAACCGACCGGCTCGGCCCAGGAGCTCCTGAGCGGCCCGCCGGCTGAAAGTGACCAGGCACACGCGCTCGGGGTCGGCGCCCTCCCGGAGAAGCCTGGCCACCCGGTGGGCCAGCGTGCCCGTCTTGCCGCTCCCTGCCCCGGCGAGCACCAGCAGCGGGCCACCGTCGTGCTCGACCGCAGCCTGTTGCGGAGCGTTGAGAGCGAACATCTGTTCGATCTTAGCGGATCGGGGGGCATGGCGGGCGGACATCAAGGGTAAGGAACGGGGACGGGATCGCAGCGTGCGCCCTTGGGCGGCGTGGGGGGCGAACGAGGAAAGGGGACCACTATGTCCGAGGTTTCGCCGCAGTTGCAGGACCATGTCGTCGGGCTGGAGATGGAGATCGTCGAGCTCGCCCGCCAAGCCGACGAGGCCGCCCACGACGGATGGCCCGACCGCGAGGCTGAGCTCCGGTCGCAGCTCGAGAAGCTCTACTCCGAGCTGGCGTCCGTCGCCGAGCGCCTGACCGACGAGGCCTCCACAGCCGCGCCGGCGGCAGAGGTCCACGCCGACCCCGCCTCCGCTGGCACGAAAGTCGAGCCGGATTTGCTTTAGCTCTCAATTGTTGTAGGGTGAAACAAGTAGTTGAATCCTCAACTTGCAAGGAGCCCACATGGCAACCACCAGCCCGACCCACACCACTACCCGCGAGTACCAGGGCGTCCAGGTCCCCGAGGCGGGCACCTACTCCCTTGACAAGGGGCACACCACCGTCGAGTTCGTCGGCCGGCACCTCATGATCACCAAGGTCCGCGGCCGCTTCACCGGGTTCGACGGCCAGATCGTCATCGGCGACGCCCCCGAGGACTCCTCGGTCGAGGTCACCGTCGAAACCGCCAGCGTCGACAGCTCGGACGAGAAGCGTGACGGCCACCTGCGCAGCCCCGACTTCCTCGACGTCGAGAACTACCCGGCGATCACCTTCCGCAGCACCAAGGTCGACATCGGCCGGGACGGTACCGCCAAGGTGGCGGGCGACCTGACGATCAAGGACGTCACCCGCCCGGTAACCCTCGACGTGGAGTTCGATGGCGCCCAGACCGACCCCTGGGGCGGCCAGCGCATCGGCTTCTCGGCCCACACCGAGATCGACCGTGAGAACTGGGGCCTCACCTGGAACGTCGCCCTCGAGACCGGCGGCGTCCTGGTCGGCAAGAAGATCCGCCTCGAGCTCAACGTCGAGGCCGTCAAGCAGTAACGGCGTTCCCAGCGGTGCCCCGGTCGCGCCAGTGCGACCGAGGCACACCCGCGTCGGGGTACACGACCTCCCACAGGCAGAGGCCCCTCGCCGGTGCGACCCGGTTGGCCACCGACCGGGTGCGAGCCCGGAGGATGCCCGCCATCTCGCCGGCCCGCTGCTGACCCAGCCCCATCGGCACCATGGTCCCCACCAGCGCCCGCACCATCTGCTGGCAGAAGGAGGTGGCTTCGATGTCGAACCGCAGTAGGCCGTCGCCCAGTTCGAGCCACCGGGCGTCGTAGACAAGGCGGACCAGGCTTGCGTCGGGGATTCGCTTCGGCACCCGGCAGAACGACGAGAAGTCGTGCTGGCCGATGATCGGGTCGCACGCCAGCCGCAGGGCGGCGATGTCGAGCGGCGCATCCACGTGCCAGGTGGTGGTGGCCAGGAACGGGTCGGGCACGGGCCGGTTGAGCACCGTGTACCGGTACCTGCGGGCGACGGCCGAGCGCCGTGCATTGAACTCGGGGAGCGCCACCGCTGCCTCCCGGACGACGATGGCCGGGCCCAGCATGGAGTTCAGATGGCGCTGCAGGCTGACGAGGTCGGGCTCGGCGCCGGTGACGTCGAAGTGGACGACCTGGCCCCAGGCGTGGACGCCCCGGTCCGTGCGGCCGGCCACGATGAGGTTGACCGGCTCCCGGAGCACCGTCGCCACTGCCTGCGACAGCTCACCGCCCACGGTGCGGACGTTGAGGTTCTCGGAGAAACCATGGAAGCCGGTGCCGTCGTAGGCGACCAGCAACCGCACCCTGCTCATGGGCCGGCCTCCCGGGCCGGCCGCACGGGTCCGCGGTTAGACGAGCTCGATGCGGGCCATCGGCGCGTTGTCGCCGTGGCGGGGGCCCAGCTTGAGGATCCGGGTGTAGCCCCCGGGACGGCCCTCATAGCGGGGGGCGATCTCCTCGAACAGCTTGTGGGCCATGTCCTTGTCGCCCATGTACGACACCACCTGACGGTGGTTGTGCACGCCGCCCTTGCGTGCCTTGGTGATGAGCTTCTCGGCGATGGGGCGCAGCGCCTTGGCCTTCGCCTCGGTGGTGACGATGCCCTCGGCCGCGAACAGGGACGCGGCCATGTTGGCGAACATCAGCCGCTGGTGGGAGGCGCTGCCGCCGAAGCGGCGGCCCTTGGTGGGAGTACCCGGCATGGCGCTACGCCACCCCGCCCTTGTTGCGCAGCGACAGGCCCCGCTCGTCGAGCTTCTGGAGAACCTCGTCGAGGGACTTCTGGCCGAAGTTGGTGATGGCGAGGAGGTCCTCCTCGGTCTTGTTCACCAGCTCGCCGACGGTGTTGACCTGGGCCCGCTTGAGGCAGTTGCGGGGACGCTCGGACAGGTCGAGCTCCTCGATGGCCAGGTC